>Ga0209985_10004404_pt1 | contig 11379 bp, 8 predicted proteins | sample NOAtaG_FD_187305 | JGI IMG/M metagenome (GOLD analysis project Ga0209985, IMG submission 187305) | Freshwater lake microbial communities from Lake Erie, under a cyanobacterial bloom - NOAA_Erie_Diel6S_1000h metaG (SPAdes) (version 2) | ecosystem: Environmental > Aquatic > Freshwater > Lake ... | reverse complement strand
TTGTCAGTGGTCAGTGGTCAGTGGTCAGTTGTCGGTGGTCGGTGGTCGGTGGTCAGTGGTCAGTGGTCAGTGGTCAGTGGTCAGTGGTCAGTGGTCAGTGGTCAGTGGTCAGTGGTCAGTGGTCAGTGGTCAGTGGTGAGTGGTCAGTGGTCAGTGGTCAGTGGTCAGTGGTCAGTGGTCAGTGGTCAGTGGTCAGTGGTCAGTGGTCAGTGGTCAGTGGTCAGTGGTCAGTGGGCACGGACGGCGAGCTGTTTTCTGTGAGCGTTAAGTGGAACCGAACAGGGAGTATTGGGACAGTGTTTTTTCGCCGCGGAAAAACGCGGAAAATGGCGGAAGTGATGGCGGGGGGAGTTTTCAACCACGGATGACACGAATCACACGAATGAGGGTGAAGGTGGCTTGGGGGATTTGAAGTTCGAAAGACGCGAAAAGTTGTCGGTTGTCGGTTGTCGGTTGTCGGTGGCGAGGGGTGCAGGGCCGATGGCTGATGAAGTCGCGTGAAACCGCAAACGGGTGTGAGGGCGAAGATTTTTTTGCCACGGAAGAACACGGAAAGTCGCGTGAGGTAGGGAGTGGGGGGCAGCGGCAGATAACACAAGTGGCGTGGGGGGGGATTGAACCACGAAAGACACGAAAGACACGAAAAAGGAGAGGTGGTGGGGGGGCTGAGGCAGTCGGTTTTCAGTTTTCTGTTTTCTGTGGTCAGTGGGTGGTGGGCGGTGTGGTGATTGTGGTTGCACGAGGGCGGTGCTGGGGAGAGAATACAGTGAGTGGATGACGGGTTGAACGGGATGTGTGGCGGGGGCATCTGGGTTTGTCAGGTTTGGCGGTGCAGGTGGAGTTCAAAATGATGGCAGATCAGGATGCAGTGACGGGGAATGATGTGGCGGTGGGTGAGGCGGTTGAGCAGTTTGTGGTGCGGCAGGTTTACCCGCAGCCCGGCGTGAAGGCTCAGAGCGATTACCGCAACTACGACAATCCCGCGCGGGACTCGGTGCGTGACTTTTACCGGCAGAACCATCGGCATCAGACGCTGGACTTCGTGCGGGCTCGGCGAGCCGAGTTTCTGGGTTTGCAGCGACGGCGGATGAGTCCCTTCGAGGCGCTGGCCTTTCTGAATACTCTGATCGATGATTCGGACCCGGATATTGAACTGGATCAGCTGCAGCATTTGCTGCAGTGTGCGGAAGCGATCAGGGCGGACGGGCATGAGGACTGGTTTGTGCTGACCGGTCTGTTGCATGATCTGGGCAAGGTTTTGTGTCTTTGGGGCCAGCCGCAGTGGGCGGTGGTGGGTGACACGTTTCCTGTGGGGTGCCGGTTCAGCGAGCGGATCGTTTACAGCGAATTTTTTGCTGACAATCCGGATGCTGCGGATCCGGTGTTGAGCAGTGAACCGGGTATTTATGAGCCGGGCTGTGGACTGCGGAACGTGCTGATGTCGTGGGGCCATGACGAGTATCTGTATCATGTGCTGCGACCGTACCTGCCGGAACCGGCGCTGTACATGATCCGGTATCATTCGTTTTACGCGTGGCATCGGGAGGAGCAGTATGACTGGCTGTGTGACCGGCATGATCGGGCGATGCTGCCGTGGGTGCGGAAGTTCAATCCGTATGATTTGTATTCCAAGTGCCCGACGCCTCCGGACTGGCGGCAGCTGCGTCCTTATTACGAGGATTTGATGGGGAAGTATCTGCCGGCTGAGCTGGCGTTTTGAAGAGCGGACAGTGTTCAGTTTGGCGAGCCGCGGACGGGAGTCCGCGGGTGTTTCTTCTCGTAGCTCGGGCTTTCCAGCCCGAGCCCTGCCCTCTGCGTTTGGAGTGTCTTGAGGTCGCCGCACGGAGCGGGGCTTCTGCTGGCTTTGGGGCTCACGCGAAGCCGCGAAGCCGCGAAGGGAAACGCACGAGGGCTGTGGTTGGTGTTCGGTGTTCGGTGTTCGGTGTGGCGAGCCGCGGACGGGAGTCCGCGGGTGTTTCTTCTCGTAGCTCGGGCTTTCCAGCCCGAGATCCGCACTCCAATGTGACGTATCAGGGGTGTTTTTTCGCCACGGATGAAGCGCAGGTGAGTGGTGTGTTCTCTCCTTTCTCCTTTCTCTGATCTCCTTTCTGTGGCATGGACGCCATGTCCCCCTCACCCCCGACCCCTCTCCCCCGTTTCACGGGGGCGAGGGGGGATTTGGTGTTTTTGAGGTGCAGTGGAAAAAACGCCAGGCACTCGCGGCCACTGGCTGGGTGTGAGGAGCGGCGAGAGTGGGTGACTGGGCGGATTCGAGCGTATTGCAGGTCGCATGCTTTCCGCCGGGTTGGTATGATTTGCAGTCGGGTCTGTTTTTTATTTTTGTGTGCATCGGCGTACTTGTGATGCGATTGACGACTGCAATTTTGGTGTTGCTGGTGCTGGTCGGCGGTGGCGGTGGTACAGCCCTGTCGATGCGGGAGGCGGATTTTGTTCGCGACATTCAGCCGCTGTTGCAGGCTCATTGCCAGTCGTGTCATGACAGTTCGCAGCATTCCGGGGGGCTGGATCTGCAGGCCGGACTGGTACGTGGCGGAGAATCGGGCGCGGTGGTGGTGCCGGGGCAGCCGGGAGAGAGTCTGCTGCTGCAGGTGGTTGAGTCCGGTGTGATGCCTCCGGAGGGCGAGCCGCGGCTGTCTGCTGAGCAGACTGAACTGTTGCGGCGCTGGATTGCCGGGGGGGCACGGTTGCCGGGACCGCAGCAGTTTCCGACGGTGACTTCAGACCGCATTGAGGCATTGCTGCTGCTGCGGTGTGCGGCTTGTCACGGGGCAGCTCGTCAGGAGGGTGGTCTTGACCTGAGGACTCGCGAGAGTCTGCTGCGTGGCGGCAGATCGGGGCCAGCGGCGATTCCCGGGCAGCCGGATTCCAGTCTGATGCTGCAGAAGATTGCCGGCGGTCAGATGCCACCAGTGCGTCGTCTGGTGGAGGCGATGATTAAGCCGATTACGGACTCAGAGACTGAACTGCTGCGGCAGTGGATTGCGGCTGGCATGCCACAGTCGGCTGTGGCGGATGATCATCCGTCAGAGCTGCCGGCGGGGGCGCGAGATTTCTGGTCCTTCCAGTCGCCTCGTGCGGCAGATCTGCCGGCAGTGTCCGGTGGGGGGCGGGTGCAGACGCCGGTGGACAACTTTGTGCTGCAGCGGCTGCAGCAGGCGGGTCTGACGTTTTCTGAGCCTGCGGATCCGGCGGTGCTGGTGCGTCGCCTGTACTTTGATCTGACGGGATTGCCGCCGACATGGCAGCAGGTGCAGCAGGTGCTGCAGGATCCTGGTGCGGACAGGATTTCGCGGCTGATTGATCAATTGCTGCAGTCGCCGCAGTATGGAGTTCGCTGGGGGCAGCACTGGCTGGATGCGGCCGGCTACGCGGACTCCGAGGGGGCTCAGAATGAAGACCGCATTCGTGCGGACATGTGGCGTTACCGAGACTACGTTATTCAGGCTTTCAATGCAGACAAACCGTACGACCGTTTTCTGCATGAGCAGCTGGCGGGGGATGAGCTGGCAGATTATGGGGCTGCCCCGGAGGTGACTCAGGAGCTTTACGACAATCTGGTGGCCACAGGGTTTTTGCGAACGGCACCGGACCGTACGTTTGCCAACATCACGGCGTTTGTGCCGGACCGTCTGGAGGTGATTGCGGATGAGCTGCAGATTCTGGGTTCCGCGGTGCTGGGGCTGACCATCAATTGTGCTCGCTGTCATTCGCACAAGTTTGATCCGCTGTCACAGACGGACTATTACCGGTTGTCGGCGGTGTTTAAGGATGCGTGGGACGAGCATGACTGGCTCAAGCCGCTGGACGAGCGACTGCTGCCGCATGTGACAGCGGTGGAGCGGGCTGGATGGTTGCAGCAGAAGCAGTCACTGGAGCAGCAGATTGAGCAGCTGCAGCAGCGGCGTGAGTCGGCGGATGAGTCGGTGCGCAGGGAGCTGGACGGGCAGATTACGGCGCTGCAGAAGCAGATCCCCGCTGAGCCTCGAATTCGTGCTTTGTGGTCGCGTGGTCGTCCGTCACCGACCTGGGTGCTGCTGCGGGGTGATTATCTGAAGCCGGGTCGGCGTGTGCAGCCGGGAGTCCCGGAAGTGCTGGAGCCCGCAGGGCCGTTGCTGTCGTATCAGCCGCCGTGGCCGGGGGCTGACAAAACCGGTGCTCGGCTCGCCTTCGCTCGCTGGCTGACCAAACCGGATCATCCGTTGACGGCGCGAGTGATGGTGAATCGGATCTGGATGCATCATTTTGGACGTGGACTGGTGGAGACTCCGGGCAACTTTGGCATTGCCGGTGCGCGGCCATCGCATCCTGAGCTGCTGGACTGGCTGGCGGTGGAGTTTGTGAAGAGTGGCTGGAGTGTGAAGGCGATGCATCGGCTGCTGTTGAATTCGGCGGTGTGGCAGCAGTCGTCGCAGATCACGGAGACGGCGCAGAGTCTGGACCCGGAGAATCGGCTGTGGTCAAGGATGCCTCTGCGGCGGGTCGATGCGGAATCGCTGCGTGATGGATTGCTGCTGGTGTCCGGATCTTTGAGTGACAGGTTTTACGGTCCGGCGGATCCGCTGGAGGTGCGAGGTGATGGCCTGGTGACGGTGCGGTCTGAAGGGGGAGTGTGGCGTCGCAGTGTGTTCGCGCTGCATCGCAGGACGCAGATTCCCAGTCTGCTGGACAGTTTTGATTATCCGCAGATGGGGCCGAATTGTGTGCAGCGAGGCGAGTCCCTGGCTGCTCCGCAGACGCTGCAGCTGCTGAATGGCGGGCAGGTGCATGAGTTGTCGGGGCGTCTGGCTGAGCGTGTGCTGCGGGAGGCTGTGCAGGCTGAGCCTTTGCAGTCCACCGAGGAGGCTCGTGACCTGCGAATTCGCTGGCTGTACCGCATGGCGGTGCAGCGTGAGCCGGAGGCTGGTGAGCTGCAGGAGCTGCGAGGCAGTCTGCAGCAACTGGTTGAGGCGTGGCGGCAGGCGGACCTGGAGGCGTCGGGGAGCGGTGCTGTGAGTGCTGTGTCGGCGGAGCTGCGGGGCTTTCAGAATCTGTGTCATGCCGTGCTGAATTCGGCGGCTTTTGTGATGGTGGACTGATGGCAGGCAGGATTGAGCAGATGGGCGGTCGGCGGGCGGTATTTCGCAGTCTGGCCGGGGGCATTTCAGCGGCAGCAGTGATGTGCCTGCTGGACGGGGAATTGCGCGGGGAGGTTGGGCACGGTGAGTTGTCTGTTGTGCCTGGTCGTCCGGGGAGGGCGACACAGCGGCCGACGGCCACATTTGTGATCCATCTGTTCATGAACGGAGGCCCCAGTCAGATGGATCTGTTTGATCCGAAGCCCGAGCTGACTCGGCGGCACGGGCAGGAGCATTTTGATCGGATTGCGGGTGAAGTGGAGTTTCCGGATGCTGCGGGAGCGCTGCTGGGCAGTCCTTTTCGGTTTGCGCGGCATGGTCAGTGCGGGATGTGGGTGAGTGAGTTACTGCCGGAATTATCCCGGCATGTGGATGATGTGGCATTGCTGCGGGGGATGTATACGACGAATCTGACGCATGAACCGGCGTTGTACAAGTATCACAGTGGCAGTGAGTTCACGGGGCGGCCGTCGCTGGGTGCGTGGATCACGTGGGGTCTGGGGAGTGAGAATCGAAATCTGCCGGGCTATGTGGTGCTCGAGGATCCTCAGGGGTTGCCCGTGAACGGAATCGACAACTGGACTGCCGGATTTCTGCCGGCGTCGTATCAGGGGACGCGATTTCGCGCCACGGGGGCTCCGGTGCTGAATGTCAGTCCGGACTTTCAGGAGCCGGCGAATGTGACGCAGGTTGAGCGTGAGTTGATTCGGCGGCTGGACCTGAGGCATCAGCAGCAGCGGGCTGGGCAGGCCCGTTTGGAGTCGCGAATACAGGCGTGGGAATTGGCGGCGCGGATGCAGACTTCGGCCACGGATGCGCTGGATCTGCAGCAGGAAACCGCAGCGACACTGGAGCTCTACGGGATCGGTCGCGAGCCGACGGATTCGTATGGTCGACGCTGTCTGATTGCCCGGCGACTGGTGGAACGCGGTGTGCGATTTGTGCAGTTGTTTATCAACAGTCAGATCTGGGACAATCATTCCAGCATTGGGACGGCATTGCCGGCAGCCTGCGAGCGAACGGATCGGCCGATTGCGGGGTTGTTGACGGATTTGAAGCAGCGTGGATTGCTGGATGAGACATTGGTGGTGTGGGGCGGTGAAATGGGGCGGTTGCCAATTTCACAGCTGGCTGCTGACCGCAATCCTCGAAGTTCCGGTCGTGATCACAACAAGAATGCGATGGTGGCGTGGCTGGCGGGCGGAGGTGTGCGGGGTGGTGTGGTGCATGGTGCCACGGATGAGTTGGGTTTTGCGGCGGTGGACGGGCGGGTGGGTGTACCGGATTTCCATGCGACCATGCTGCATCTGCTGGGGCTGGGGCATGAGGATTTGTATGTGGAGCGGGCGGGTTTGAAGGAGCGTTTGACGGGGGTTGTGGAACCACGGGTGGTGAGTGAGATTCTGCGGTAGTCCCGCTGGGCTGGATGGTGCGGTATTTTTCGAGGTTGTTTATTGAAAAAAAACGATGTCTGTGCTGTGAGACGTGTGTTGTGAGTGTTTTGGGGGGCGATGTCGGGTAGGTGGTTCCCTATTCCCTCGAGAATTCAATCAGTCTGCACTGGGAGCTGATCTGCAGATGGGCGAATGTGGACGCAGGTTTCTTTCTCCTGCTGAAAGCCTGCAGTCAAATGTATTGCGCCTACGATCCTGCATTGTCATGGGAACACAACTGCATTCGCGGTCCGCAATTCTACGGTGCGGATCCGGTGGTCCCGGGTGTACCGCTGAAGCGATTTCTGGGTTTGCCGGTTCGCAGCCGGTTCGGCATAGCGGCGGGAATTCTGCCCAACAGCAACTGGCTGTTGCCGTATGCTCGGCGTGGTTTTGACCTGTTGACGTGGAAGACGGTCCGCAGTGAGGCTCGTGCCTGTTATCCTCTGCCAAACTGGGTGCTGGTGGATGACGGTGGTCGTGCGAACGGACCAGTGACGGTTGTGGATCGCTGGGAGGGTGATCCGCGGGAAGTCAGTTCGGCGGTGTGTTTCGGCATGCCTTCGTTTGCTCCGGTGCAGTGGTGCGCGGACATACGGTGGGCAGCCGGACAGCTGCTGGAGGGTCAGTTATTGATTGTTTCGGTGGTCGCCAGTCCGCAGCCTGGCTGGACCCTTGATCAGACAGCGGATGATTATGCATTGTGTGCGGGCTGGGCCGTCGAGTCGGGTGCTCAGGTGATTGAAGCGAATCTGTCGTGTCCGAACGTGTGTTCGGCGGAGGGTTCCTTGTATTGCGACGTGCTGTCCAGCGTGCGGGTGGTGGAGCGGATTCGGGCTGCGATTGGTGACGTTCCGTTGTTGCTGAAATTGGGTGTATTTCCGTCGGACGAGCGGATGTCTGAGTTTCTGCGGTCGGTGAATGGGATCGCGAACGGCGTGACACTGGTGAACTGTGTGACTCGGGAAGTTCTGCGTGGTGACGGTGTTCCGGTGTTTGGCGAGCAGTATCGGCGTGCGGGAGTCCTGGGGCGTGGCATTCATCAGGCCACGGTGTCGGTGGTGGGGCGTGTGCGAGAGCTAATATGCAGGCACGGTTTGTCCCTGGAGCTGGCGGCGGTGGGTGGGGTCAGCCGCGTGAGTGATGCGGAGGCATTATTTGGGGCGGGTGCTGATGCGGTGTTGTGTGGATCGTCGCCGGCATTTCTGCCGGGGCTGGCGGTGGAGATGAAGCAGTTGCATCCGGAGTGGTGAGTTTGGCCGTGTTGAGGCAATGCGGACCTGCGGGAAAACTGTGGCTCGGGCTTTCCCCGAGATTTGTGCGGCAAAGGCAGGGCGTTTTGAGCGCGGGAGTGTGCGGTCTCCGGGAGCACTGAAGCTTTTATCCTCGGTTAGTTTTCAGTTTTCAGTTTTCAGTTTGGTGGGCCTTTGCGGCTTTGCGTGACGGATCGTGCTGCTGAGTGCTGGCGGGGGCAGTGAGGTGGTGTGGGTGGGTTTAGTGTGGTGTTGCCCCCTCACCCCCGACCCCTCTCCCCCTGCGGGGCGAGGGGGGGAATGAGATGTCAGTTTCGGTTTTTGGGGGTGTTGTTCCTTCGCGGCTTTGCGTCTTCGCGTGAGGGATTGTGCTGCTGAGTGCTGGCCGGGGGCAGTGAGATGGTGTGGGCGGGTTTAGTGTGGTGTTGCCTCTTACCCCCGACCCGTCTCCCCCTGCGGGGGGCGAGGGGGGGATGAGATGTCAGTTTCGGTTTTTGGGGGTGTTGTTCCTTCGCGGCTTTGCGTCTTCGCGAGAGGGATTGTGCTGCTGAGTGCTGGCCGGGGGCAGTGAGATGGTGTGGGCGGGTTTAGGGTGGTGTTGCCTCTTACCCCCGACCCGTCTCCCCCTGCGGGGGCGAGGGGGGGATAGTCGTCAGCTGTGGTTTCCCGTGTCGTTCTTGCTTCGCCGGATGACTGGCGGTAGGATCCGGGCTGTGGCTGCGGCGCTGTGTGTACCGTTACCGGAGTCTTGAGATGCTGCGAATCAGTCAGACCGGGGCGGTTGCCAACGCTGGCGGGGCAAGGCGTGATCTGCTGCAGGCTGGTGCTCTGTCCCTGATCAGTGGGATGACATTGCCGCGGTTGCTGCGTGCAGCAGAGGGTCAGGTGCGTGAAGTCGATCAGGGGTTGGCTGAGACTGCTGGTCGTCGTTCGGGTGCAGCAAAGTCGGTGATCCTGTTCAATCTGCTGGGTGGGCCCAGTCATCTGGACATGTTCGATATGAAACCGGGGGCTCCGCTGGAGATTCGCGGTCAGTTTTCACCGATTCAGACGTCGTTGTCGGGGGTGCAGATTTGCGAGCATCTGCCGAATACGGCTCGAATCATGCACCGGCTGGCTTTGATCCGTTCGGTGACTCACAACTACAACGCTCACAATCCACTGAACATTATGACGGGATTCAGTCTGGGTAATCCCTCAGCACTGACTCCTGCCCCCACTGATCCTCCGGATATTGGCGCGGTTTGTCAGTATCTGGGGCTGGGGCCCGGGGACATGCCGGGTGCGGTGTGTCTGCCATGTTATCCGGGCTGGGGCGAAAGCAGCCAGTATCCGGGAATCCGCCGTCCGGGGCCTTATGGTGGCTGGCTGGGTGCTCAGTATGACCCGCTATTCAGTCTGTGTGAGCCGACATTTGATCGCAAGCCGGATCGTCCGTATTACGGCACTGCGATTGCGCTGGGTGAACCGCGCATGCCTGCCGCGGATGCTCTGCCGGACATGACCCTCGACCGACTTGATCGTCGTCGCAGCATGCTGCAGCAACTGGATCGGCAGTTTTCGGAGCTGCAGTCGGCGGGTGTTTTGGGGCGAATGGATCGGATTCAGCAGAAGGCCTTTGGTTTGCTGACCACCAGTCGCGTGCGTGAGGCGTTTGATTTGTCGGGTGAACCGGAAGAGCTGCGTCGGCGGTATGGGCGATCGTTGTTTGGCAACTGCATGCTGGTGGCGCGTCGGCTGGTGGAAGCTGAGGTACCTTTTGTCAGTGTGCACGCGGAGAACTTTCTGCCGCATGGATCGTTCACGTACGACATGCATGAGAACAATTTTGCGATGCTGCAGGACCACAATTTGCCGGTATTGGATGCCTTGCTGCCGGCGTTGATTGAAGATCTTGAGCAGCGTGGATTGCTGGATTCGACGATCGTGTGGGTGATGGGAGAGATGGGGCGATCACCGAAGATCAACGCGAAGGCGGGGCGCGAGCACTGGCCGCAGTGTGGTTTTTGTTTGCTGGCTGGTGGTGGCATACGGCCGGGAGTGGTGTATGGCAGTTCGGATGCGATTGGGGCGTGGCCGGCATCAGACCCGGTGACTCCGGCGGACATTGTGGCGACGATTTACAATCAGCTGGGGATTGATGCTGGTACGATGCTGCCGGACCGCACCGGTCGTCCTCTGGCAATTGCTCATGGCGGCGTGCCGATCTGGGACGTGATTGGGTGAGTGGGGTATTGGTTTTCAGTTTCCGGTTTTGTGGGTGTTGCTCCTTCGCGTCTTCGCGTGAGGCATTGTGCTGCTGAGTGCTGGCGGGGGCAGCGTGGTGGGCCGGGGAGTTTTAGGGTGTGTGGCCCCCTCACCCCCGACCCCTCTCCCCTGCGGGGGCGAGGGGGGCCGGAACCGGGCTTTGGATCGATAACGAGCACGGGGACGGGTGTGCAAAAGTACGATGAGGGGGATCGCGAAGGCAGGCGAGCGGGCCGTCGATGTCGGTCAAACTCCGGGGGTGCTCGCATGCTCGCGGTGGCTCTGGTAGACTCGGGCTATGGTATCAGGTGAATTGCTGACGGTGACCGCGGGAGTGTGGTGATGAGGATTGGCAACTGGATATTGGGAAGCTGTTTAAGTGTTCTGTGCAGTGTGCTGCCGTCGATGGCGGATGACGTGGTGTTTTGGCCGCAGTTTCGTGGGCCGGGTGCGCGAGGGCTGGCGTTGGGGACGGGGGTTCCGGAGGTTTGGTCAGCGACGGAGAATGTGGCGTGGAAGCGGGATGTGCCGGGCCGGGGCTGGTCTTCGCCGGTGGTCTGGGGCGACAGTGTGTTTCTGACGACGGTGGTGAATACGGGCAAGTCTGAGGAGCCGAAGAAGGGGTTGTATTTCGGTGGAGACCGGACAGCGCCGCCGCAGTCTGTGCATCAGTGGAAGGTGCTGTGTCTGGATCTGGGTTCGGGAGAGGTGCGGTGGGAGCGGCAGGTGCATGAGGGGCAGCCACTGTCTTCGATCCACATCAAGAGCAGTTTTGCTTCTGAGACGGCGGTCACTGATGGTGAGCGGGTCTATTTTTGTTTTGGCAATCTGGGGATTTTTTGTTTTGATTTCGCCGGAAATGAAGTTTGGCGGCATGAGTTGGCGGCAATGCCGATGCGTTTTGGCTGGGGCACAGCGGCATCGCCGGCCCTGCATGGCGGTCGGCTGTACTACTGCAGCGATAATGAGCAGCAGTCATCGCTGCTGTGTCTGGATGCGGCAACGGGGAAGGAACTGTGGCGGACAGCGCGGGACGACAGGAGCAACTGGTCGACTCCTTTTGTCTGGCAGCACGAGCAGCGGACGGAGATTGTGCTGGCGGGGACGGGCGGCATTCGATCCTATGATCCTGACGGGCAGCTGCTTTGGTCGACAACCGGCGGTATGTCGAGCATCACGATTGCGACGCCTTTTGCGGCGGACGGGCTGCTGTATGTGAGTTCCGGGTATGTGCTGGATCAGCAGCGTCCGATCTATGCGATCCGTCCGGGGGCGACAGGTGACATCAGTCTGGCGAAGGGTGAAAGCAGC
>Ga0209985_10004402_pt1 | contig 11381 bp, 4 predicted proteins | sample NOAtaG_FD_187305 | JGI IMG/M metagenome (GOLD analysis project Ga0209985, IMG submission 187305) | Freshwater lake microbial communities from Lake Erie, under a cyanobacterial bloom - NOAA_Erie_Diel6S_1000h metaG (SPAdes) (version 2) | ecosystem: Environmental > Aquatic > Freshwater > Lake ... | reverse complement strand
TGGCGTAAAGAGTATTGTGGTGATGGAAACGCCGAAGGTGCCGTTCATTTTGAATTCGTTGGCGGAGGATAACACAAGCTCGCATGAAGAGGCTTTGCTCCGAATCTACCAACGGCTTCGCCCTGGAAATCCACCGGCTCTCGAGAAGGCTCGATTGCTGTTCCATGAAAAGTTCTTCGATATCAATCGCTATCGTCTCGGTCGCGTCGGTCGGTTCCGAGTAAATCGAAAGCTTGGGCTTAGTGTTCCTGAAGACGAAATGGCGTTGCGTCCAGAAGACTTGGTTGCTTCGATTCGATATTTGATCGACTTGTTCGATCCAGATTCGACAGCAAGATTCGACGACATCGATCACTTGGGTAATCGACGTTTGAGAACAATCGATGAGTTGGCTTGCGAAGAGCTGCGCAAGGGGTTCCTGAAGCTTCGACGGACTGTTCAGGAAAGAATGAGTCTGAAAGAGGTCGAGGACATGACGCCTCGTTCTTTGGTCAATCCAAAGAGCATCAGTGCAGCCATTGAGTATTTCTTTGGTAGGGGTGAGTTATCGCAGGTGGTTGACCAAACCAACCCGCTATCGCAATTGACGCACGAGCGACGACTTTCTGCTCTCGGTCCTGGTGGTTTGAACAGAAAGCGCGCTGGCTTCGAAGTTCGTGACGTTCACATTTCCCACTACGGACGTATTTGCCCGATTGAGACACCTGAAGGTACCAACATCGGTCTTATCAGTTCGCTGTCAATCTACGCTGGTGTAGACGAGTATGGATTCTTGGTGACTCCTTATCGAAAAGTAAGCGATGGCGTCGTCACTGACGAAGTGGTTTGGTTGCGTGCGGATGAAGAGTCGGATGCTTACATCGGTCCTGCTGACTTGGAGATCAAGGATGGCTCGTTGGTTTCAGGGCCCGGTTTGATTGCTCGCCACCGAAGCGACTTCGAAATCGTGACGCCCGATGTAGTCCATTACATGGATATTGCTCCGAGTCAGATGATTGGTGTTTCGGCTGGTTTGATTCCGTTCTTGGAGCATGACGATGCGAACCGTGCATTGATGGGTTCCAACATGCAACGGCAAGCTGTTCCATTGTTGGTGGCTGAGCCGCCGATTGTCGGTACTGGTCTCGAAAAAGAAGTCGCGGCAAACAGTGCGATGGTGGTCAAGGCTCGTCGGGCTGGAAAGGTGACTTACGTCGACTCGCTCAAGATCGAAGTCGGCAATGACATTTATCACTTGAAAAAGTATCAGGGCCTCAACGAGCGAACATGCTTGAATCAGCATCCGATTGTTCAAATCGGAGACAAGGTTGAGAAAGGTCAGATCATTGCCGACGGTGCAGCAACACACTTGGGTGAGTTGGCTCTCGGTCGAAACGTTTTGGTAGGCTTCATGTCCTTTGATGGATACAACTACGAAGATGCGATCATCATCAGTGAAGAGTTGGTGAAGCAAGATGTTTACACTTCGATTCACATCGAAGAGTTCGACGTTGAAATTCGTGAAACAAAGCTCGGTCGCGAAGAGTTCACTCGAGATATTCCAAACGTCAGCGAAAAGGCCCTACGGGCGCTCGATGAAAGCGGTATCGTTCAAATCGGTACGTACGTTCGTCCTGGCGATGTTTTGGTTGGCAAGGTTTCACCAAAGAGCAAGACTGAGTTAACGCCGGAAGAAAAACTGCTTCATGCGATTTTCGGTCGTGCAGGCGAAGACGTGAAGAACGATTCGCTCGAAGTTAGTTCCGGGGTCGAAGGTATCGTTATCGATACACAAAAATTCTCTCGACGTATGAGCCTTTCAGAAGAAGAGCGAAAGGAATTCGAGAAAGAACTCAAGAGAGTTGAGACCGAAGGAAACAAGGAAATAGCGACCTCTTTTGCATCCTTCGCAGAGGAACTAGAGAAGTCCATCGGTGGCAAACTAACGGACGAAGATGGAACGCCGCTCACTGGCGGTCAAGATCCAAAGTTCATCGCAGAGAAAGCTCAAACCTTCAATCTTTCGCGATTGTTGAATCGATTAGATGCTGGTTTGCATGCGGAAGTGAAAAAGGTTTACAAGAATCTTTGGCCTGCGGTTGAAGAAGCCCTCGATATTCGGGATCGCCAACTGAACAGCATGAAGCGAGGCGATGAGCTTCGAAGTGGTGTTCTTCAAATGGTCAAGGTCTATATTGCGACCAAGCGTGTAATCAGCGTCGGCGATAAGATGGCGGGTCGTCACGGTAACAAGGGGGTTATCTCCAAAGTGTTGCCCGTGGAAGACATGCCGTTCTTGCCTGACGGAACACCGCTACAGATTATGTTGAATCCTCTCGGGGTTCCTAGCCGGATGAACGTAGGACAGATTTTGGAAACTCACTTGGGATGGGCCGGGGCAAATCTCGGATTCCAAGCCATCACTCCTGTGTTTGATGGTGCGAGCGAGACGGACATCAACAAGGCGTTGTCGGAAGCGGGATTGCCTAGTCACGGCAAGATTCGTCTTCATGACGGACGAACTGGTGAGCAGATGGAACAGGAGACGACGGTCGGATACTTGTACATGCTCAAATTGCACCACCTTGTGGATGATAAAGTTCACGCTCGTAGCACAGGACCTTACTCGCTCATCACCCAGCAGCCACTTGGTGGCAAGGCTCGGTTCGGTGGTCAGCGATTCGGGGAAATGGAAGTGTGGGCACTGGAGGCGTATGGTGCCGCATACATCCTTCAAGAGTTGCTCACAGTCAAGAGCGATGACGTCGAAGGTAGAACGAAGATCTATGAATCGATGGTCAAGGGTGAAAACACTCTCGAAGCAGGTACGCCGGCCAGCTTTGACGTTTTGACCAATGAGATTCGAGGTTTGGCACTCAACATGCGGCTAGAAAAACGTCGTTTGTAAGCCGTCGGTCGTCCATCCATAGAACTGTTGATTCCCAGTGAATCGACAGTTCGGCCTAAAAATTAACAAATCAATACACCAGAGCAACCCAGCAAACTTTCAGGAGTTTTACGTAATGGCAAATGCTGAAGCCACCTACGATCGCGTAAACGACTACACATCGGTCAAGATTTCTTTGGCTCGCCCACAGGACATTCGTTCCTGGTCCTTTGGCGAAGTGAAGAAGCCAGAGACGATCAACTATCGAACCTACCGACCAGAAAAAGACGGATTGTTCTGCGAACGGATTTTTGGCCCTGAAAAGGACTGGGAATGTGCGTGCGGTAAGTACCGCGGTATGAAGTACAAAGGGATGATTTGTGATCGTTGCGGGGTGAAGGTCACCCACTCCCGCGTAAGACGAAAGCGAATGGGGCACATCGAGTTGGCAGCTCCCGTTGCACACATCTGGTTCTTCAAAGCGATGCCAAGCCGTCTGGGCAATCTGCTCGAGATGAAGACCACTAGCTTGGAAAAAGTTATCTACTTCCAAGATTACGTCGTCACCAACGCAGGGACCACCGAACTCGAAGTGCAACAGCTACTCACCGAAGAAGATTATCGAGCTGCTCGCGCTCAATACGGTGATGGGTTCGAAGCGGATATGGGAGCCGAAGCGGTTCGAAAGCTATTGCAAGGTCTCGATCTGGTAAAGCTTTCCGAAGAATTGCGTACAGAACTCTCGGAAACATCGAGTAAGCAACGCAAGAAGGACTTGATTAACCGTTTGAAGCTTGTGGAGTCGATTCGTGATAGCGAAAACCGACCTGAGTGGATGGTTCTCGATGTTATTCCAGTTATTCCACCGGACTTGCGACCGCTCGTTTTGCTCGATAGCGGCAATTTTGCAACCTCGGACTTGAACGATCTTTATCGTCGTATCATCAATCGAAACAACCGGCTTCGCAAGCTGGTCGATTTGAATGCACCAGAAGTCATCATCCGCAACGAAAAGCGGATGTTGCAACAATCCGTTGACGCTTTGTTCGACAACGGCCGTTGCAAGAGACCCGTGCTGGGCAGCAGCAACCGACCGCTGAAGAGCTTGACCGACATGATCAAGGGTAAGCAAGGTCGATTCCGCGAGAACCTTCTTGGAAAACGGGTCGACTATTCCGCTCGATCTGTCATCGTCGTGGGGCCTCGACTCCGCCTGCACCAATGTGGACTTCCCAAGAAGATTGCGTTGGAACTCTACCAGCCATTCATCATTCGCAAACTCAAGGAACTTGGGCACGCTGACACGATCAAGTCAGCGAAGAAGATGCTCGAGCGCAAAGATGAAGAGGTTTGGGATATTCTCGAACAAGCGATTCGTAATCACCCAGTGCTTCTTAACCGAGCACCAACGCTTCACCGAATGGGTATTCAAGCGTTCGAGCCGATTTTGGTTGAAGGTAATGCGATCCATTTGCACCCGCTCGTTTGCAAAGGCTTTAATGCAGACTTCGACGGTGACCAGATGGCTGTGCACTTGCCACTCTCCATCGAGGCACAAGTGGAAGCTCATACCCTGATGATGAGCACGCACAACATTTTCGCACCTAGCAATGGCAAGCCGATTATGTCGCCGTCGCAGGATACGGTTATGGGTTGCAATTACATCACCGTGCAATTGCCTGATCAAAAGGGCGAGGGGATGATTTTCGCAAGCATGACCGAAGCGGAGTATGCTTTCCAGCAAGGCACTATCGCTCGACATGCGAAAATAAAGGTTCGTCTACCTGCTTGGCGTCGACTAAAGTCGGATGACCCGAGTGTGAAGGGTGGAGCGATCATTGAGACAACCTTTGGTAGAATCCAGTTCAACTCGATCCTCCCAGATGGTATGGATTTCTACAACTTTGCATTGAAGGGTAGCGATTTGGCAGCGGTCATCAGCGACTGCTACCAACGACTCGGCCGTCGTGCGACGATCAAACTCCTCGATGATATGAATCAGTTGGGATTCCGCGAGTCGACCCGATCGGGACTCTCCTTCGGTGCAGACGATTTGCTCACACCAGAATCCAAGACCAAGCACATTGCCGATGCTGACAAAAAAGTCATGGTGTTCCAAAAGAACTACCTCAAGGGTGTGATGACGGCTCAAGAGCGATACAACCAAGTGCTGGACGCTTGGACGAATACTCGGGAATTGATCACCAAGGACATGTTGGTGGCGATGGAAAATGATAACCATCGCGGTAATTGGTACATCAACCCGGTGTTTTTGATGGCGTCCTCCGGTGCACGAGGTGGTATCGAACAGATTCGACAGCTCGCCGGTATGCGAGGTCTGATGGCCAAGCCGACTGGGGAAATCATCGAAGCACCTATTAAGTCGAACTTCCGTGAAGGCTTGTCTGTTCTAGAGTATTTCAGCTCGACGCACGGTGCCCGAAAGGGATTGGCTGATACGGCGTTGAAGACGGCGGACTCGGGTTATTTGACTCGAAAGCTCGCCGACGTGGCTCAAAACGTGGTAATCACGTTGCATGATTGCGAGACAACGCAGGGCATTACCAAGGGAACGATTTACCGAGGCGAGAAAGTCGAAGTTCGACTTGCTGACTCGATCGTAGGCCGCGTGAGCCGACAGAACATCGTGAACTTGGTCACCGCCGAAACGATTGTCGAAGAGAATCAAATGATCACTCGCGAGATCGCACGCAAGATCGAAGAAATGGGGCTGGAAAAGATCCAAGTCCGATCGCCGATGACTTGCGATGCTCCTCTCGGGGTTTGCCGACTTTGCTACGGCATGGACATGAGTACCGGTTCCATGGTCGAAGAAGGGATGGCGGTTGGAATCATCGCTGCCCAAAGTATCGGTGAACCAGGAACACAGCTCACGATGCGTACGTTCCACCAGGGTGGTACGGTGAACACATCGACAGAAGAAAGCGATATCAAGGCCAAGAAGGCTGGTATCGTGAAGTTCCTCAAGATGCGAGTGGTAACCAACGACGAAGGTCATGACGTGGTGCTAACACGAAATTGCGAAATCGCGATTGTCGATGCACGAGGTCGTGAACTGGAGCGATACGACGTGCCGTCCGGGGCGCGATTGCTTGTGAAAGAGAACCAAGAAATCGTCAAGGGCCAAGTTGTTTGCGAATGGAACCCGCACAAGATTTCGATCTTCTCGACGGCCGGTGGTAAGGTTGTCTTCGTGGACATCGTGGAAGGCGAGACGCTCAAGCTGGAGAAGGATCCATCCGGAAACTTCCAACGCAAGATTATGGACTCCCGTGGAAAATTCCATCCTCAGATCGTGATCGAAGACGAAGATGGAAAAGCGGTTGACGTTCACTACCTGCCGGAAAAAGCAGTTATCAACTGCACCGAAGGCAAGAGAGTCAATCCGGGTACGGAAATCGCCGAAATGCCCCGTGAAGCAACGGGTGTTCGGGATATTACGGGTGGTCTGCCGAGAGTCACTGAAATCTTCGAAGCGAGAAAGCCAAAGGATCCGGCTGTTGTTGCGGAGTTGGACGGTATCGTGGAAATTTCGAAGGATCGTAAACGCGGTAAGCGATCGATTCTAGTTCGAAGCGAAAGCGGAGAAGAAGTAGAACATTTGGTACCACCTGGCAAGCGTTTCTTGGTTCACTCCGGAGACGCGGTCAAGGCTGGGCAAGCACTCGTCGAAGGCCCGATGGTTCCGCACGATATCCTACGCGTAAGCGGTGAAGAAGCTGTTCAGCAATACCTCGTTCACGAAGTGCAACAGGTTTACCGACTGCAACGGGTGGACATCAACGACAAGCATATCGAAATCATTATCGCTCGTATGCTTCGGAAGACGAAGATTACGAACGCAGGTGATACGAGCTTGCTCGCCGGTTTGGTCATGGATCGATTCGAATTCAAGCGAGTCAATGATCACTTGTCCAAGTGTGTAAAGATCAGCGATCCAGGCGACACAGAGTTTGCCTTGGGAGCGATCGTACCACGCGATGCGTTTGAAGCCTCGAATGCGCAGTGTGAAGGTTTGGGTGGTAAGCCTGCGAAGGGCAAGAAGCCAAAACCCGCGCACGGTGAAGTGCAATTGTTGGGAATCACGAAAGCAGCCGTACAAAGCAATAGCTTTATCTCGGCAGCTAGCTTCCAAGAAACTACCAAGGTGTTGACCGAAGCTGCTCTCGCAGGCAAGGTGGACCGATTGGTTGGTTTGAAGGAAAATGTGATCCTCGGGCACCTTATCCCTGCAGGTACTGGATTCCGTGTTTTCCAAGACTCCGAAGTCAGCTACCGCAAGGAAGCATTGGAAGATTTGGTGAATCGAGGAACCGCAGCGGCCGAAGAGTCTTTCCCATTGCTCAACCAAGCACCGAGAAGTGTTGAACCAACACCTGCTCCTCCAGCTGTACCGACTCCAGCACCTGCACCGATGGCGGATGAATCTGTTTCGGACGCATCGGTCGGAGAAGAGTAGTCGGCACCACTTAAGAGCGTCTCTCCGAGGCGCTCTTTAACGGCTCGAAGCCCGATAGACCTTCAGTCCCGGCCGTCAATAAGTCATTGGGAAATCCATCCGCTCGGGACAATGGTCCCAAGCTACAGGCAAAACTCTCCCAAGCTACAGTCAAATTGTGACCTGTCCATTGAGCCACGCTATTGCGAATTAAGCCTTTGAGTGCCTGAGTGCCTGCGTAAAGTAAGATTACTTCGGCTTCACGACGGTTTGCGTCGCGATCCACTCTTCCAGTTCATGCCAATCCACAGGCGGGAGTTTGCTCAAGTCTGGTCGCAAAGAGACGGCATCATGAATGTAGACATGGTGTATTTCTTTCTGCGACTTTGGCGTGTTCCAGTGAAGCATGATTCGGACACAAAGATTCAGTGAACCGGGAACTTCGACTTCGTAACCACAGAGAAGTGGAACATCGAGCCATCCTAATTGGCGAGCCGCTAACGCTGGAAACTCTGCATTCAAATCTTTGGTGACGGTAAAAACGGCGCTTGCAACATCCGTCGGGTCGATTTCATTTCTTCGAATAATGAGTGCCAGGAGTTGTCGAGTTCCCTTCAAGATTGCTTCCCGAGTGTTTGCCTCTACGGTAGTTGCGCCACGTACACCGCGACAAAGCTTCTCCCCAGTCATCGTTTGTCCTTTTCAAATCCAAGCAATAGACGAAAATCTTAGCTGCCTAAAGTACTGGTTTTAGAACCTTCTGCAAAGTCACGATGCTATGCAAACCGACGATTCCGTTTCAATCCCTCCCCCCACCGGCCCGTCTCCTGCGGAGCCGGACCCTAAGCGTTTCTCGATCCTTGTCGTCGACAACGATCCTGCCCACGCGCAGGCAATGACTGAGAGCTTGGAAAAGACTGGCTATCGATGCACAGTTGCAACGAGCGGCCCCGAGGGGAAGAAGCAGTTGGAACAGAATACGTTTGATGTCGTGATCACAGATATGGTCATGAATGACGTAGATGGCATGCAGTTGCTGGAAATGTCGCGACAGTTGTTGCCTGAAAGTCAAACGGTCATGGTGACAGGCCATGCGACCGTCACCAAGGCGGTCGAAGCGATGCAATTAGGAGCATTCAATTTCCTGGAAAAGCCCATTACTCCCAATCGGCTTCGGGCTATTGTTTCCAAAGCGGTTGAAGCTGTTCAGCTCAAGCAGACCAATGTCGAGCTTCGTCGACGGCTCGACGAACGATTCGGATTTGAAGGGATCGTTTATGCGGGCCCTCAAATGCAAAACCTAATCGATCGGCTAAAGCGAATTGCACCCACGGATGCTACCGTGTTGATCACAGGCGAAAGCGGAACAGGCAAAGAGCTGATTGCTCGTGCCATCCATCAGAACAGCCCTCGCAAAGCCAAGAGAATGGTGGCTCTCAATGTTCGAGCTGTATCCGAGAATTTGGTGGAAAGTGAGATGTTTGGTCACGTCCGCGGCTCGTTCACTGATGCAGTCACAGACCGTGAAGGAGCGTTTCAATACGCGGATGGTGGTACGCTGTTCTTAGATGAAGTCGGCGATATGCCGATGAGTACGCAGATTAAGCTGTTGCGAGTTTTGGAAGAGCACCAGATTACACGCGTCGGCGACAACAAGCCGATCAAGGTAAACGTGCGCTTGATCTCCGCAACAAACCGTCCTTTGGAGGCAATGATCGAGGATGGACAATTCCGAAACGACTTATTCTATCGGCTGAAAGTGGTGACTGTTCATTTGCCGCCCTTGCGAGAACGACGCGACGACATCATTCCGTTGATGGATCATTTCCGCAAAACATTCGTTCGCAGGCACAATCATGCTCCCTGCAATTTCACCCCAGCGGTAACCAAGAAGTTCTACGCTTATGATTGGCCTGGTAATATTCGACAGCTTCGCAATTTCGTCGAAACGATGGTCGTCTTAGATATGGATGGCAAACTCGATATCGATGATCTTCCACCGGAGCTTTCCGACTCCTCGAGCGATCATTCGTTCTCGACCGGTGGCGCAGTAGATGGCGGCGAGCTGCCATCCCCCTCGGTTCATTTCAATGGCCCATCGGAGCTCATCGGCAAAACAATGGATGACATCGAGCGTTGGGCCATCGAAGAAACTCTCAAGATTACAGCAGGAAACCGCGAAGAAGCAGCCAAAGTGCTGGGCATCGGAGCGAGAACGTTATATCGAAAATTGGATAAATATAGAGAAGATGGCACCGTGCCATAATCGATACGGCGAGAAAGAACTTGCGGAATTGTCATGCAATAACTGGAGTTACGCGAAAAGTCTTAAAGGGCGAAGAATTATTAAAAATGAGGGACGTGCGATAGATAAATCGGTGGTCCCGCTGCATCAGCTTTCTATACGGTTCGTCCGAATACATGAACGTGGGCAGCGTCACATTTCCCTTTTGGATGCATGACGGAGAATCTTTGTTCCTCCGCAGGCTCTTATCTCATGACAACTAGCTCGATTGCAAATGCAACGCTCGGGGACTTGGTTGCGTTTCACGCCCAAGTTGAAACGCTTGCTCAAGCTGGTTTGTTGCCGCCCTCCAACTCCTTTGCAAACGCTGAAGTTGCCCGAACGGTGAATTGCCGAGTTGCGAGCCGACTTGCCCTGAAGACGGCGCAAGGGGGCAGCTTTCCTGACGCATTTTGTTCGGCACCAGATACGGCAGCTTCGTACCGATTAGCATTTCTTGCCTGGTACTGCACAAACCGGTCGCCGCAGAGTTTTGACCTTTTAAACGGCTATCAGCCGCGACGGGCTGACTTCCTGTTTGGTCGGTATGTATCGCTCCAGTTGGGCATCATTAGCGCGGTTGCATTCTGTGTTCTAGTACTTTGGGTTTGGAATGCGGTTCCGAGCCTTGTGGGGATGTACCTCGAGGAGCGAGCTCCGCTTGGGATTGGCGCACAGTTCTTATGGTTCCTTCATGAATGGTTGGTGGTCTGGGCTATCGGAATCCCATTGATTGCTCTCGCCCTCTTTTCGTGGCGTAAGCTTGCAGCAACGCAGATACCCCATCAACCGGAGGAAAAACTTCATGGCAGTCAACAGGCAGCGTTGAGGGTCGACTTCGTATCGTTGCTGAAATCGAGTGGTTACACCCTCGAAGATTCTATGGCCACCTACTGCAAGGCTGTCGGCGAGGATGCGCGTTCGGAGTCGCTGCCGATTGCTGATGCAAATTTGGATGTCGCGAAGTGGGCCGTCCATCAAACCAATGACTTGAGTGTCCTTTGGAAGAACTCTTGGAACGCATACTGTCTCTTTGCGACGATTGCTGGTGTGATTGTATTTGGGGTCGCAGTAGCTTTGTTTCATCCGATGATCGAACTTTTGTTGCATCTTTGCCAATATGGAGGTGCGTGAAATGACTACTCCAATCGATTCGAACTTTGCGGCATCCGATCGTCCATCCTATCTAACAAGCTTGGATGCTGCATTAGCTGGCCGACAGGAACTAGTGGACACGATTGTCTCAGCCTTTCGTTCTTCTCAAGAGCCGATGCCTGCTGTCGTCAAAAAACAACTAACTGCACTGAAAGCGTGTAGCTTGGCGGAGAGCTTTCTATCGTCCGGTCAACTTGCGTCGCTACTACCCATTTTGTTGAGTTTCCGAAAATCGGATTCAGCACGATTTGTCAGTTTGCTTAGCAGTTACATCGCAGTTCACACAAAGAAGCAGATGGGGGCGGTTCGTTTTTGGACCTACCCATTCATTCTAATAATATTGCTGATCGTAATTTTGTTTGCACAGGCGTGGATTGTGTCCCCAGTCTTCGAGGACTTGTTTCTAGATTTTGATTTAAAGCTCCCCCCAACGACCAAGTTCCTCGTTTGGATCAATCGCTGTATCCGAGAATACCTTGTGGTCGCGATCATTCTGATCGTGTTGATTGTTGTGACCGTTGCGGTGTTTAGAAACCTCCTAGGAGTGTTTGCGGAACGCTATCAGCGTTGGAGTACCGTGCGTTGGCTGACGAACGGTTCTAACGCGAATCTCATCG
>Ga0209985_10004398_pt1 | contig 11384 bp, 16 predicted proteins | sample NOAtaG_FD_187305 | JGI IMG/M metagenome (GOLD analysis project Ga0209985, IMG submission 187305) | Freshwater lake microbial communities from Lake Erie, under a cyanobacterial bloom - NOAA_Erie_Diel6S_1000h metaG (SPAdes) (version 2) | ecosystem: Environmental > Aquatic > Freshwater > Lake ... | reverse complement strand
TCAGCCACGGCGACAGCCGCCGTGACATTCGACGTCCCTCCGTACACCGGCTCTTCTCTGAGCAACTCCGAGATCCAGAAGTTCTGTAGTGATGCCGGGACAAACCACATCACGGGAATACCCAGCTCGCGACACGCCGCCGCAAAAGCCGGATGTGTCCCGATGTCCAGCAGAGCCGTGGTATCCCGATGCGGCCACAGCTCAGCAGCGCGACGTAGCTGCCCGCTCATGTCGATCGACTCTCGACACAGGATGTACCTCGGCACATGCCCACGACGCGCGAGCGGCACAAGCGCCGAGTTGACGGCGATGGTCGTAAGCGTCGTCGGGATGTGCTCGGGCAGAGTCCAGCCAGCGCCGAGCACTAGATAGGCGTGCGCCGGCGTCCCGGCCTTAGCGCGCCTCACGCGGGGCTCACGCATCATCGCCTCGAGGTTGACGGCCACGTGATGCGCGATGTGAGGCGCCTTGAAAATCGCAAACGCTTCGTCTCGTCGTGCCTTGTCCATCAGTGCCACACCCGTCCATCCGACGACTTGCCTTGTTCGCGCAAGGCACGCTCGAGACGCTGCCACGCACGCTCTGTCTCGATGCGCTCGCGCTCCTGATGAACGCCGCGCCAAAACTCGCGATGAGCCGCGCGCCATCGGCCAGACATCAACAGCCGAGCTACCCGGCGCCCCATTGATCGCAATGCAGAGTTCATTTCGCCGCCTTGTTCAGTTGGTGCACGAGCCGATTCAGCACGTGAGCCAGCGCCGCGCCGATGCGCTGGGATTCTTGAGCCTGGCCGGCTCTGAGGCCACGCATCCACATATCGGCGTCCCAGCTAGGCCGAGTCTCGTGTGCCTGCTCCAATAGCCGCACGATGCTCGTCAACTCGCCGATGGCATCGGTGGCGCAAGCCCGCCACCGCACCAGTTCGTCTGCTGCGAAGTCCAGCGTGCCGCACGCCTCGACGTCGTCCGTGATTGATGCGCGCCAGTCCGCATCCTCAAAGTCACGCATTCGCTTGATTGCAAGCTCCGTTGCCGCGCGCTCGCTCTCCCAAGCTTTCAGCTTGCCCACGACCTCTTCGGCCATCGGCCCGCCGTGAGGCTCATACGGCCGAGGGCCGCTGGAACCGCGCACGCCATACCCACACAAAACGGCTCCATCGTAGTCCGTGTGGACGTCATCCAAGCCCGCCCGGTGCATCAACGCCGCCAGGGTATGCCGGCTGAAGTTGACCGTGTGCGGCTTCTGCAGAAAATGAGTCAGGCTCACATACGGGCGCTCGACGCAAGGCACCTCGACGTAGACCATTCCGCCCTCGCGCACCTGGCGCACCATCGCGACCATATCCTCGACAGGACGCGCGAAATGCTCGACCACCTGCAGGGCAAACGCGACATCAAAGCCGCCCTCGGCCTCGCCCGTGCTGGGGTCGTGGATGGGCACGCCACGCGCCAGCGCCTCGCCGGCCTTGCGCGAATCTCGCTCGAGCACGTACACGCCACCGCCCAGCAGCTCGTGCATCGCGCCGGCCACGCTGCCGTCGCCGCTGCCCACCTCAAGGACGCGCTGTCCAGGTTCTAGCCCCAGGCCATGCACCAGCCGCCGCGCCGCGTGCGCCCCATGCCGCGTGCATGTCTCGGCGTAGCGCGCATCGTCGGGCGCGACCATCTCGTCGGTGGGCTGGCCGTCATCGTCAATCCATCGCCTAGGTAGGTCGGGGAACTCCCGCCGATACTCACCCGAGGCGTAGTACACCGCGACGTCGTGCGGCGTGGCGTGCGGCACCGTCTGCACGAGCGAGCACGACCGGCATGCCACCGTCACCATCGGACCGGTGCGTCCCGCGTCGTGGACGTACACCGCATCGGTCAGCGGCGCATCGCACAGATGACAACTCACTCCCACGACGTCCTCCGCATGGTCTCGATCTTGGCGCGCTCCTCGACGTCCACCGGACGCTCGGCTCCATACGTCAGCGCCGATTCCAGCGCGCGGATCTCGCGCACCAATCGCATCAACTCCTCGGGCTCGACGCTGGCCGCCTGGTCGCTGCCCCATGCGCGACGGCTCAGCGTGATGTGCCGCTCAACAACCGTGGCTCCGAGCGCCACCGCGCCAAGCGTGACGGCCTGATAGTCGGGCGACTCGTGCCCGCTGTAGCCCACCGGCAAGCCGTACCGCTGCCGCAGCTCCGACAGCACGCCAAGGCGCGCGGCCTCGGGACGATGCGGGTACACGCTGCAGCAGTGCATCAGAGTCACGCGCGCGGGCGTGGCATCCAGCACGCGCACGGCCTCATCGATCTCGTGCCAGCTAGCGCCGCCCGTGGAGACGATTAGCGGCAGCTTGGTCTTAGCCGCCTCGCTCAGCGTCTCGTGGTCCGTGATGACGGCGGATGGAATTTTCAGCCACGGCGCACGGCGCTGCGCCAGGAAGGCCACGCTCGGCGGGTCGAACGCCGACGCGGACCACTCAATGCCGATGGTCGATGCGGCGGCGGAAATCTGCGCGAACTCGACCTCGCCGAACTCCAGGCGTTGCTTGTACTCGGGATAGAGCATCGGACCCCACGGCGTCTCTCGGCTCTGTAGACGCATCGACGTCGGGATCGCCAACTCAAGGTCGCGCTTCTGGAACTTGACAGCATCGCATCCGGCGAGCTTCGCGACACGCATCAGGTCCACGGCAGTCGCGACAGAGCCGCTGTGGTTGATGCCGATTTCGGCGATGACCTTGACCTTCATTCCGCACCCCATCCAAAGCGCCGCTGCGCTCGTTCCAGTTCTTGCGGAGTGTCGATGTCGATGGCTTCATCAGGATCCATCTCCATCGCTCGCATGTCGCCGCCCATGCGCGAGCCCGTGCGCTGCCAATGCGCGTGCGTCCATGCGTACACCGCGCCGTTCTCGGACACGAGCTTGTCTAGCTCTGAGGTGAACCGGCGCTCGCCGATGAGCGATGCGTCGAGAAAGCACAACGCGGCGGCTCCATACCAAAAGCCGAAGGCCGCATCGGCCAAGCCTGCACCGGACATTCTCCACGGAGTGAACCGCCCTGTCCGCTCCTCGAGGTCGCCCGCGAAATAGACGTCCTTCGTGACCTGATGGACGCTCACTACCGAGTCGCACCCGGTCTGTTCCAGCAGCGCCAAGCACGAGGCTACGTGCCGCCGACGACGCAGCGGGCTCGTGGGCTGAATCAGCAGGTACCGGTCACCAGGCCAGCGTTCGATGGCGGCGGCGATGACGTCCTCAAGCTGCGTGCGCTTGCCGGCCAGCTCGGCGTCGAGCTCTAGGTGCACCGCGCGCACGCCGACTTTCTCGGCCATCCGCATCCCAGCCTCGGCGATCTCCGAGCTGTCGGTGGCGAGCACGACGAGATCCGCCCTGTCGCATACGTGCACCGCGCGCTCGACCAGCGTGGCCCCGCCGACGCGCTTGGTATTCTTGAACGGCAGGCGCTCGGACTTGGCCTTACACGGCACGATGGCGATAGTCTTCATGGCTGCTCCTGATGAGCGGATGCGCGAGCGATGAGGACACTCAGCACCTCGTGCAGCACGCCATCGCCACCACGGCGGCTCGTGCACTGGCCCTCTTCGATCATGGCGTCGATGGGCCGCCACGCTTCGTCTGCCTCGCGCATGGCCTCCAGGTCGGCCACGCTGTCGCCGATGAACACTACGCGATACCCGAGAGCGCGGTAGTGACGCACGGCCTCTGGCTTGCCACCTAGGCGCAGCGCGAGCCCGAGCTTACTTGCGCGGTGCGCCGCGCACCCCGGCGTCGGGTCGTCGGTAATCAGCACGACCTCGATACCGTGCTCGGCAGAGTCTCGGATTAGCCACCCATCGCGCTTGTGGAACCGCAGCGTCTCGGTGCCATCGTCGGATACGTCCACTCGTCCATCGGTCAAGACACCATCGACGTCGCACAGGACCAGGATATCCGGCTTGTCTCTCATAGCGTGGTTTCCTTGTTGCTCCTCATACCGGCGTTGTCGTAGCTGGGCAACAACTTTCCGCAAGCGTCATCGCCTCGGACTGACTGGCAGCCTCGCCGATGAGCTTGCCAGTCGGCCAATGCCGAGCGTACCAGCGCCCGCCCTCGACGCCCTCGACATAGGCCACCACGCGCTCACCATCCATGAGCCGCAGCGAGTACACATCCACCTCGTGCCGCATCAACTTCTTGTCAGTCCACATCAGAACAACCCTCCTCGCCGCGGCATATGCAGCGGACGATACATCGACGGCGCTTCAACCTTCATCGACTGATGGGCGCACGAGATAGCGTCAATCTGGTCGTCGTGTGGCCCCTTGGGGAAAGCATCACACTCGGCAAAGAAGGCTTCGTTCCACGGCGCGCGTTGTACGTACACGGGCGGCCCCTCGCCCTTGGCTCCGCGCTCGGCCAGCACGGCCCATTGCTCGGCGTACTCGACCTTGCTTGAGGATGCCCGATGCACATCGACGGCATAGCCGGACAGCTCGCGCCGCGTGGCGTCGACGTCCACAAGGCCGGCTTGACCAGGATCCTGCCAGATAGCCACGCGCGTCGTCAGGCCATCCGCGTCAGCAGTCGAACGCATCGTGCGGAACACCTCGCCTGGCGTGCCGCGCACCGACACCATGTCAGCCAGGTAGTGACCGACGCCCGGCCCCAGGTCGCACCATCGCGCTCCGCGGGTCCAGTCGCCGCCCGCGCTGGCTGCCTTGTCCCATCCGCGTACCGAACGCAGCGGTGGGCTCGGCGGCGAGTCCACCAGCCGGAACCACTCGCGCCGCAAGATGGTGCCGGCCTCTTTGCGGATGTTCCAGTTGCGGCCCAACAACCTCTCACGCTCGACGTGGGGCAGGGCTTCCAGACGCTCGCGATAGCTGGGGTCACCGAGCCGATTGTCCTCGAGGCGGGCCGATACGAACGTGAGCGATAGCGGCGTGCGGCCTGGATGCTCTAGCTCCGCTTGGGCCTTCGTGTCGTACCAATACAGGTCGTCACGCTCACGGACGAACCACCGCAGTCGGCCCGAGCGTGACTGTATCGGCAGACCATCGGGACCGATCCACCAGTCCACCAGCCGGCGCACGAAGCTATCGGGGTCGGGGTTGCAGGTAGCGCGGATATGAGCCCGCACTCGCGCCTTGGTACGCGCTCGGCTCAGCAAATACCAGAACTGCGACTCCTCAAACTGCGTCACTTCCTCAAAGACAATGCACCCATACTGCTTCGACTGATGAGCGTGGACGTCCCACTCGTGCTGCAGATGGCGGAACTCCACGAGTGCACCCGACGGGAAGCGCCAGTCGAGCGTTGGTGACTGACGAGGCACGCCGCCGAGCGGGCGGAAGATGGCTTGTGATTCCTCCCATATTGAGCCGCCGCCGGTTAGCTCAGTCGAGGTGCGGCGAAAGACGACGGCAGAGAAGCCCTTGAGATGTACCAGCGATGCCAGCCACAGCAGGACCGAAAAGCTGTTGTGCGTGGGCACCATTCCACGGCCAGCCAGGAACATGCCATCTTCGGCCGTCACGGTGATGCACCGGACAGGCACGGACGGCACCTCGACGCACGACACGATGTAGCGTCGGCTCCTAGTCATCCTATCGGACTTCAGCCGCTCGAGCTTGCGCGCGAGTCGGAAGACCGGCGTTGTGGTTGTCCAACAGATTCGATACCGCCGAGAAACCACGCGCCCATTCAACGTGGCATCACCATCGCGCATCGATGCCTTCATGCCAAGGCTGCGGATAAGCTCGAGGACGTCCTGGGCCAGCGTCTGGCTAGTGACCTCAAAAGCAACCCGTCCTGTCTTAGAGCACGAGCCGTCCGTATCCATCAGCCCTTGCAGCAACGCAAGGCGTTGGCCCTCCGATGCTCTCAGATACTCGCGCGGGATGTGCTTGTTGTCGTAGACGCCGAGCGCCTTGAGCATCGGCAACAGCCCGTGGATGCCGTACAGGTACTTTGCCTTGTACTTCACGACGTCAAACCCGCACGCCGCAAAGGCCGCTGGTATCTCCGGATCGGCAGACGTCACCGCGCCAGCAACCGACGTCCCGTCGCCGAGCCACACTCCGAGAAGATACGGATCCAACATCAGCGCCGTGGAATCGCCCACCAGCGGGCCGCACAACTCGACGGCATGATTGCTCCGGACGCCGCGCACATGGCACGACTCAGCGAGCTGCAGAGTAGTCCTGAGCGGAGGCGTCCGCGCGTCTGTGGTGCTAGGCGTCATCGCGCGATTTCGCTGCGTGATGGCATCCGTGAACGCTTGCGACCGCTTGCCGGTAGCTCGGCTCTTTCGCCGCTCGCGACGGTTCGCGCGCCATTCCTCGGTGTGCCGTAGAGCCTGCATCCGCTCCGCTGCGGTTGTGGTGCGCCACAGATGCTCCGCATCGGCCACGATGGTTTCGCCGTCATCAAACTGCACCCGAAAGCAGCGGTGGTTCAGCCTGACGCCATGAGCCTCGGCGACACGAATCACCGACCCGTCGGCTCCATACAGGCTGTCGCCGACTACCAGCTCGCCCATTGTCTTCCACCCATCAGGCGTCGGGATCGGCGTATCCAAGGCCAGGGCTTTCCCCGACCCTGCCGCACCTCCGTATATGGCTACGTCCGCAGGCGTGGTCATAAAGGCTTCTTGAGGCCCTGGCTGGGGGGCTAGCTGGATGACTTCTGGCATCTAGGCTGTCCGTGCGTTGTCCGTGCTAGTGTATGCGTGCGCTCGGCAGGAGACTAGCCGAGCACATGGCTCCCGACTCTACCCGGCCACCAGCGGCCGGCACCCCTCCCCTGGATCGCCTCCTTGGGACGGGCGACAGCCTCGAGCACCACGGCCCACATATCGGGCACGGGCGAGGCGGCGAGTAGGGAGGTCGATGCGGGACGTCCAGCCTGGACCACCCTCGACGGGCTGGAAGCCACCCATCTCACCGAGGGCGTATGCTCTCCGTGGCCCGATACGTCGGGTGGGGGATGGGGGCGCGTCATGGGTCACTACTGTCATCCGAAGGCCCACTCTCGTCGTCCTCGAGGAGCATCGGGCTCACAGGCACACGCAGCTCGTAGCGCACGACCTCGGCCTTCGTGGACACCTCTACGGGGCCGCCGTTGGGTCCCGACGTCTCGACGGCTCGACGGTCGCCGTAGTCCTCGCGAGCCACCTTGCCGAGCGTCCACGCGATGCGGGTGTGCTCGACGGCGTACCCGCGCTCCGACAGCGTGCCGTCCGCAAGGCGCATGGGCAGCTCCTCGAGCTGGCTCTCTAGACGAGCCACACGCAGCGCCGTCGCGGCCTTGCGGCGCTCGTCCCACTCGGGGCTTTTACGGCAGGCGTTCTCGATGGCATCCCACGAGACGATGTGTCCGGCTTCACGCAACCTCGCCCACGCGGAGCGCATCGTGTGGCGCTCGCACAGCGCCACGAATGCGGCCAAGGTCTCCTCGGATACACCCGGTCGGGTTCGCACGTTAGTCGTCTTAGGCGTCGTCGTCTTAGCCATGTTCTAGTGTACCTCGGGACCGACGTTGGCGGCTACGCTGGTGCTCCCATCCCGTCGGCGCATCGATGACCGCCACGGACACATCGACCCTCGGCTCGACGCTGCACACGGTTTTCAGCTCGGCGATGATTCGGATCACGCGCCGGTCGTTTTCCCACAGCACGCCTTGTGCGCCGTCGATGATGGCTTTTGCGACGTTGTCCACATCGGGGATACGCCGGTCGGGCGTGTGGATGTCCAGGCACACCGAGTACCACGCTTCGGTCGGCCATGACGGGCGGCCTTCTGGTAGCCCGCAGACGGCCTGTAGGGCCATCAGCGCAACGCGGCGCTCGTATGCCTTGGTCCGTCCTGGCGTGAACGCATGGCCTCCGCGTGTCAGCCGTGGTCGGCCTTTGGGAACGGGAGGTCCGTGTACCGTGAATCCGATGATGCTCATGACGTCACCCGTCTTAGGTAGATCCGCGCGAACGCGCCGCCGTCCGCGATGCCGATGCGCTCGACACGCTCGGCCAGCCACGGCGGGTAGCCGGCCACCTCGAGGCGCATGGCCGCGTCATCAAGGAACACCAGGGGCGTGCGGTGTGCCGGCTCGTCAACCGGCATGGGTGCTGAGCCACGTTTCGTATCCCTTCTCATTCCAAGCTTCTGAGCTGGCACTCGACGCGCTCTAGCAGCTCGGCGCTCTCCATGTCTGTCCGATGCGGAGCCTCCCACGGTTCAGTAGTTTCGTGCGGCAACAGCGGCGCAGGCGGCTCCATGCCGAACACATCGTCTGCGAATCGGCGAACATCGCGGCAGTCTATCCCGACCTCGTCGCACCACGAGCGCAAGCTCGGGCTCGCCCACGTGTAAAACAGGTATCCGATGACGCGGCCGTCGCATCGAATCGCTCTGACGCCATGGTCGAGCTGGGTAGCCTCTAGGCCGATGCCGATGGGCTTAGTCTCGCCCACGGCCCGCACGCTTCTGCGGTGGCACCTGGTATCCCTCAAGCTCCACCAGCACGCCTCCATTGCCGCGCCGCATCGACCACCTGGGACGGCTACGCACGCGCTTCATCTTCGCTGCCTTGCCGCAGATGATGGTGTTTTCCTCGTCCTCGCACCACAGCATCAGAACAATCTGAGCGCCATTCTCCAAGTTGCCCGATTCCTTGAGCCGCTTGATGCTCGGCTCTGCACCGTGCTCGCTGTCGCCGCGACTGAGCTGACTCGTGATTACCAGCGGCACCTCGAGCATGCGCGCTGTCGCCTGCAGGGTTTGGTACACGTGATCCGTCTGAGCCTTCGTGCTGGCCGTAGCCAGCGACTCAGGCGCACGAATGGCCTGCAGATAGTCCACAAAGAGAATGCGTGCGCCGTGGCTTTTCACGAGCGCTGTCATGGCTCGCAGTACGTCCGCCAGTGCTCCGGAAGGCACATCGACGATGCGGACGTATTGCACCTCTTTTGCCGCCTCGGCGATGCTGCTAGCGACCTGATGTAGCCCTGCAACCTGTCCAGACCAGAACGGCTGAGTGTCGATCTTTCCGTAGTACCCAGCGGCTTTTGCTCCCCAATCCTCGCGCGGATCCTCGACCGTCACTAGGCCCGCGTGAATCTGCTTTTGCTGATGCTTCAACAAGCATGTCATCGTCGAGGAGGATTTGCCCACGGAAGTCTCCGCGCCGATGATCACCGTGTCGCCTGGGCCCACCATCACCAGCGAGTCTATCGTCGGGCACAGGCCAAGCGGCACGAACTTCGATCGGCCTTCGCCGGCACGGCTGCGCTCCGCTTGATCCCACACAACCGCCGCCGCCTCCATCGCATCGGCCAGCGTGTACGCTCGCAGATCCCCGGTCTCGGAGAACGCCGCCTTGGCAAGCAAGGCCCTAGCTTCATCGAGGTTTCCCTCGATGGCTTGTGCTTGCCCTTGCGCTGCCAGCTCGGCCACGGTGCGGCGCTCATAAAGCTTCCGCATCATCGACACCACGCTGGCTTGCCCGCGCTTGGGGGATTCTCGAGCCGCTTGCAGCAACGCCAGCCCCGCAGCCTGGGAGACACCTCGACGCATCAGCTCATCGCGAAGCGTGATGTCATCGATGCGATCCCCGCGTCGGCGCATCTCACACAGCGTGGCGTGAGCCGTGCGGATGTGGTGCACCGCGAACTGGTCCGTGCTCGGCCCCGTATACAAAAACTCGGGCAGGTCCAGGCACAGCGACAGCGCCGACAGCTCGAGCTGCTCATCGAAGGTCGGCATCGTCATTTGAGGCCCGCCCGCTTCTTCCATGCCTCGCGAGCCTTGATGCCATCTTTCAAGAAGTACCTGTCGGGGTATTCACAAAAGTTTTCTGGATTCCACCCGCTGCCGGTGGCGCTGCCGCTAGATACCCACTCCTGCACCGCTTCAACAATCGCGTCCTCGGCAGATACAGTCTGCCCGATAGCCGCTCGCGCGCGCTCGGTGCGTAAGGCCCATTTGGCTAGCATAGGCCAACACTCAGGCTGTTCGTTATTCATCAGCCAGCTCCCCCCATGCCCGTTTGCCTTCATCGCATCGCTGGCCGTCTTCCATCCCAGCGTGACGAGCTTGCGATACCGGAGGGCAGCGGCGCGCTTGGCAGCCTCCTCCTCGGCCTTGGCGGCAGCATCCGCGTCCGACGCAGCAGAAGCAGAAGCGCCCTCTCCCTGATCCTCTCCTTGGTCCTGTCCCTGATCCCTGATCCCTGATCCCTGATCCGTCGCGAGGGTGACGGTATTTTTCGCGACAGTCTCGCGAATATTCTTGTGATCCTGATAACTCTCCGGAATCTTTGACTTTCCAGGCTTATCTACCCGCTGGTGCGATGCCCACCCAGGAAGCTCAAAGAAGTCGTCTCCATTGACTTGATAGACGCGCACGAAACCCGTTGCGGAAAGTTCTTCGAGAGTCTCGCGAACTTTCGCGAGTGTCTCGCGAGCTTTCGCGCCATCGTCGCGAGTCATGTCGTAGCGCCATACCTGCATGGCAATCTCAGCGAGAGAACCACGGCCCCTTCCGTAGTCATCGGACATGAGTATGAGCGCAACTGACAACACGCGAGCGGCATCTGATGAACTCGCCAACTTCTGCGAACTCAACCACTCGGGCTTGATGGTCCGAATCCTCACTTGCCGGCCTCGCTTAGATACCGAGTCAGCGCGATGCGGATGACGTCGCTTTCCGTGACCCTCAGGCCGTGCTCGTTTCGCATCGCGACGGCCTTCTCCTTTAGCGCTCGGCGCATGTCTGGCGGCATACGAATCACGATAGTCTGCATAGGCTCAGGCATACCACCGTCCGCAATCGAACGCAACCGATCCGGTTGCTTTGGCGATTTAGACTTGCTGGCTCTAGGCACGACGACCTCGCGTGCACGCTGCTCGAGCGCGCCATACAGCCGCCGTCACCACGCGGCCGTGGTGCTCTTCGACCTGAGCTTGCGCATCCATCGCGAAGCCCGAGCCGCATGGATAGCTGACAGCCACGGAGTCACGCGGCACGTAGCACCGCTGGCAGCGCGCGATGCCGTCCTCGATGCGCCAGTCAGCGTGTCGGCGCGCATACGGGCTCACAGCCACGGGTACCTCGCCTTCAGCTCGCGCTGCCGCTTGCGCTTGGCCGTGCCTGAGTGACGAGCGGCCTGGTAGGCCAGTCCGCCGCACGTGAGCTTGGCGCCGGCCCACGAGTCCAGCATCCCGCAGACGCGGCATCGCTGGCGCTTGTTGCCGTCCGAGTCTCGTCCTGATGGGTTCCAGTCGTGTCGCTTCACTTGCGTTTCCTTTCGTACCGCTTGCGCGATTTTGCGCGCCATTCGGCTCGATACTCTGAGGCCGATTTCAGCACCGATTCACACGGCGACGACTCGCCA
>Ga0209985_10004396_pt1 | contig 11387 bp, 11 predicted proteins | sample NOAtaG_FD_187305 | JGI IMG/M metagenome (GOLD analysis project Ga0209985, IMG submission 187305) | Freshwater lake microbial communities from Lake Erie, under a cyanobacterial bloom - NOAA_Erie_Diel6S_1000h metaG (SPAdes) (version 2) | ecosystem: Environmental > Aquatic > Freshwater > Lake ... | reverse complement strand
CTCCGCCGCCGAGGAAGAGCACCTCCGCAAGGTGACGCTCACCATCAACACCTTCTTCGGCTGGGAGTTCAACAGCTGCGAGGCGCTGCGCCGCGACGGCGTCTGGTACCCGATCGACTACGCCAATCCCTGCCCCGACTCGCAGGTGACGAGCCTGCACTACCACTTCCCCTGGCTCGTGATGGCCTACCTGAAGTGGTCGATCTTCTGCGCCGCGACCGGCCGCAAGATGAAGAAGACGCTGGACTGGGATCCCTACTACCGCATCGCCGAGACCCCGGGCATGACCGCGGGCGAGCGCCTCGATGCCTACGCGAAGATCGCCGAGGAGCGCCTCGAGGCCGCGCGCTTCGAGGAGTTCTGCGCCACGCACCTGAAGCACCTCGACGAGGTCGCCTGGGAGTTCTTCGGCACGAAGGAGTGCATGGAGGCGGTGCGGCAGAAGACCGCCGCGCTCTTCCCCGCGCACGAGGTCGAGCGCTTCAGCGAGCTCTTCTTCCTCCGGGTCCAGAGCTGGCGGCGCGACCACCCGGTCCGGGGCGCGTGAAGGCGCCGCGCCGCGCGCTGGGTGACCGATCTCGGCTCGGCCGCGGTCAGCTCGGGCGCGTCACGGCGGCGTAGAGTCGCTGCCACGCCTCGAAGGTGTCGAGGCGGGCGAGCAGTGGATGGACGAGCAGCTGCGGAGCGCGCTGGGCGTGGACGCGCGCAAGCGTGGGGTCGCGGGCGATGAGCGCCGCCGCGCGTCGGCGTGCCCCCGCCTCGTCGCCGAGCCGGCCCGCGAGGACCGCGCCGGCGATCGCAGCGACCCCTCCGAGCTCGCGCGGCGCGCCCGCGTCGAGCTGCGCGAGGGCCGCCTCCTGCGCGCCGAGCGCGACGAGCGTCACCGCGCGCAGGACGTAGTCGCGGGCATCGGTCACGTCGAGGGCCTCGGCGGCCGCGCGCGCTGCGGGGAGTGCGGATGGGTCCTTCCGCGCACCCGCCGCGAGCAGCCGTGCGCGGAGGCCCGCGGCATCGGGCTCGCCGGGATGCGCGGCGAGGAGCGCGTCGAGCCGCGCGAGGGCGGCCTCGCTCGCCCCGCTCCGTGCGAGCAGCACGGCCGCGACGAGGTGCGCGCGCGGAGCGCCGTCGGCGGCGGCGGCGTCGAGCCGTGGGAGCGCCTCGGCGAGCGGGGGATCGTGCGGCGCGCCGGGCACCGCATCGAGCACGTGCAGAGGCAAACGAACACGTTCGAGCGAAGCGGGCGGGGTCCCGAAGACATCCTGCTGGAGCCCCCTCAGTCCCTGGAGCAGCAGGAGCGCGGCGAAGCGCACCTCGCTGGTGCCGAGGAACTTCCGGAAGATCTCGTCCCGGATCGCGGCGGCGAGCGAGGGGTCCTCGAGCCCGACCTCGATGTGGGTGAGCGCGTCGGTCGCGTCTTGCCGGAGGCGAAACCAGCGGGCCTCGTGCGGGGCGCCCGCCTCGAGCAGGACGTCGCTCTCGACCGGGTACTCGCCGTCGCGGCTCCACTGCATCGAGGTCACCCGCTCGACCCGCAAGCCGGTGCCCTCGGCCCCGAACCAGAGCTCGGCGCGTGCCGCGTCGCGGCGCTCCTTGGCGAGGCGCGCGAGGTCGAGCCCCCGCTCGGGGAAGAGCCGCGCGAAGAGGTGCTGGGCCAGGCCGAGCCGGCCGATGTGCTTCAGGTCGAGGACGATCGCAGGTGGGGTGGGTCCGGACCGGCTCATGCCGGAGGCCTGGCTCAAGTCTCGATCGAGGTCGAGGCGAGCCAGACCAGGCTGCCGCAGGCGCGGCCGACGAGGAAGACCCGGACCTGCACCGGGTTGGCGGGATCGATGACGCGGACGAAGGCGAGATCGGTCAGCGCCGCCTCGACCGCGCCCTGGAGCATCGCCGGACGGGTCTCGGGGACAGGAGGCGTGCGGGTTGGATCGACGAGCACGCGCGGCCAGAAGGTCGCGACGTCGCGGGTCTCGGTGCGCGCGGCCGGAGGCGCGCCGGCGAGGCGGGCGACGTCGGCCGGGGTCGGCAGCGCCGCGCCCTCGCCCGGAAACACCTCGAGCGTGAGGGGGTAGTCGCTCTCGCTGGTGAAGAGCAGCCCGGGCAGGTTCTCTTCGATCCCGGCGAGCGCGAGCGTGCAGCCGACGTCCGCGCTCGGCGCATCGGCGCCGCCGTCCGCAGCCGGCGCGTCTGCACCCCCATCGCCGATCGGCGCGTCGGCGACGGGTGCATCGCGCCCCGCGTCGGGCTCCGGCGAAGAAGGACAGCCGACGAGGAAGAGAACGGCCCACGAGGAGATGGCGATGCGCATGCCCGAGGCTGACGCTGGGCGCGGCGCGGTGCACGTGACGAAGGCGGCGCAGCCGGGAGCGGGCCGGATCGCGTCGCCCGGGCGCACCGGGAGGCGCTACGCTCGGACCGGTCCCGGATGCCCTCGCCGCTCTCGACCGCGCACGTGCGCGTGATCCTCTCGCTGCTCGCCGCGCTGGGCGGGGCCGGCTGCACGCTCGTCCGCTCGCCGCTCGTCGAGGGCATGCCGCGCATCGACGCCGGGCTCGACGGTTCGGTCGACGCGAGCGACGCGACGCGGACCGACGATGGCCCGCGGAGCACCTGCGGCGATGGCCTCCGCGGCCCGGACGAGGCCTGCGAGGGCGACGATCTCGGTGGCGCGACCTGCGCGAGCGAGGGCTTCACGCTCGGGACACTGGCCTGCGGCCGCGACTGCACGCTCGACGTCTCGGGATGCTTCACGCCGCCTGCGGGCTGGCTCGATCCGGCCTGCGGGGTGAGGGTCCCGATCACGATCACCGCGGGCACGGTCGCGGAGCCGCTCGACGATCTCCCCGTGCTCGTGCGCGGCAGCCTCGGAGGGCCCGCGGATCCGGCCGGTCTGGCGTTCGCATCGGCCGACGGCAGCGTGCGGATGGCGCACGCGCTCGAGGCCCTCGATCCCGCGGCCGGCACCTTCGAGGCGTGGGTGCGCGTGCCGCGGATCGAGCCGGATCGCGATACCTCTCTGTTCCTCTACGCGGGCAGCCCGGCGTGCGCCGGCGCCGCTCCGGCGAGCGCGGTGTGGGACGACGCGTTCGTGGCGGTCTACCCGCTCGGCGACGGCGGCTCGACGCCCCGCCGGGACGCGACCGCGGCGGGACGCAGCGCGACCGCCGCGGGGTTCGGGGCGAGCGAGCCTGCCAGCGGTTGGGTGGGCCGCGGGGACCAGCTCGACGGCGCGGACGATCACCTCGTGCTGCCGGCCGCGCTCACCTCGGGCCTGGGCACCTTCACCGCCTGCCTCGCGGTGGCGACGACGGAGATGGGGACGAGCGGGACGGCGTGGCTGCAGCCCACGCTCCTCGGCGTGGTCACCGACGACTTCCGCTCGAACGACCTCGGGGTGATGACCCGCAGCGGTCAGGTCGTGCTGCGGAGCGGGCTCTGCGCGGGGGCCGACATGCAGTCGGCGCCCGGGCGTTCGGTGGCCGACGGCGCCTGGCACCACGTCTGCGTCGCGGGCGATGCGACGGTGACCCGGCTCTTCGTCGACGGCGTCGAGGCCGCGCGGGTCTGCGGCGTGGCGCGGCCGCTGACCTCGCTCCCGTTCTGGGTCGGCGGCACGAACGGACAGTCGGCGGCCGACCGCGGCGCCTACCACGAGGGGCGCTTCGATCAGGTCGAGCTGAGCCGCGTGGCCCGCTCCGAGGCGTGGATCGCGGCGCGGGCTGCGAACCTGCTCGATGCGCCCGGCTTCGCCCGGCCCGGCGCGCCCGAGCGGCTCGGGCCCTGACGTCGCGCTCGGCGGCGACGGCTTGTGGTATCGTCCGCGCCGAAAGGAACGCGGCATGCAGGATTATCAGGAAGCGATGCTCAAGTCGCTCGTCGCGGTCGCCTGGGCCGACGGGCGCGTCGAGGCCGAGGAGACCGAGGTGATCGAGGCGCTGATCTCCGCGTTCGACGTCAACGCGGCGGACTCGGACACGATCCGCGCGTTCGCGAAGCAGCCGCGGACGCTCGACGACATCCCGATCACCGACCTCTCCGCGGGTGACCGGCGCGTGCTCCTGCAGCACGCGGTCATCCTCACGTACATCGACGGGCAGCAGAGCGACGAGGAGAAGAGCTTCCTCGGCGAGCTGACCAAGAAGCTGCGGGTGCCGGAGGACGAGGCGAAGGAGCTCCTGCTCGCCGCCGACGAGCGCGCACGCCGGCTGCTCTCGTTCCTCTGAGGCCCGTTGCTCGGAGGCCCGTTCCTCCGAGTTGGCGCGCCGAACGGGCGGGATCTCGCCACCGCGCGCTCGACTCGGCTACGATGCCCCCATGACGACGGACGTCATCGCCGCGCTGGGGAAGGTCGATCTCTTCTCGGGGATCCGGACCGAGGGCCTCGAGCGCATCGCGGCGGTGTGCAGCGAGCAGAGCTTCCGGGTCGGCGACGTCGTGTTCCGCGAAGGCGAGGTCGGCGACAAGCTCTTCCTCATCCTCGACGGCAAGGTGCGGATCTCCCGCGACGTCTCGGGCATGGGCGAGGAGGCGCTCGCGGTGCTCGGCCCCGGACAGGCCTTCGGCGAGATGGCGCTCGTCGACGAGTTCCCCCGCAGCGCCGATGCCCGCGTGCACGAGCGCTGCCGGCTGCTCGTGCTCACGAAGGAGCAGCTCGAGGATCTGCTCCTGCTCGAGAAGGACCTCGCCTACGAGATCCTCTGGAACTTCGTCCGCATCCTCTCGACGCGCCTGCGCGAGACGAACGACAAGATGACGTTCCTGTCGGTGACCGGGAAATTCTGAGCCGCGGTTCAGTGTTCGGACGGCTTCGTCGCGCGCATCGACGGTGACGCGGTCGCCCGCATCGCCCGCTCCTGCAGGTTCGTGGTGCGCTTGACCCGGCCCACGCTCTTGCGGGTCGAGCGCCGGCTGGCCTTGCCGGTCGTCGAGACCTCGAGCGCCGGCCCGCCGCGCTTGTCGACGCGCTTGGACTCGTTGCGCCCGCTGAGGCCCGCGCCGACGCGCTTGTCGCTCGCGCTCACCCCGGGCAGCGACGTGTCGAGCTTGGGGTTGCGCGGCGGCTTCACCGCCTTCTTGGGCTGCTGGCCGTGCGCCTCGCGCATCGCATCGGACTTGTAGGTCTCGGCACGGGTCGACATGCCCGGAGTTCTCGGCACGCGCCGAGCCGCCGCCAGCGCTCAGCGCTGCTTCAGATCCTTGGCGATGGCGAGGAGCGCGTCGCGGACGTCGCTCGGGACCTTGTTGCGGCTGAGGCGCTCGAGGGCGGCGGCCTCGCCGCGGGTGCCGACCTCGGAGGCGAGCTCGCAGAGGTCGAACCAGCCATCGACGCTCGCGCCCTGCTCGGCCAGGCGCAAGAGCGGCGGCAGCGCGCTGGCGTTCTCCTGCACCGCGGCGAGCCGGGCGAGCTCGGCGGGCAGACGGGCCTTGCGGCGGCTCAGCTCGAGGGCGACCTCGGTGATCGCGCGCTCGGCGATCGGCAGGCCGAGCCGCGCCTCGAAGATCTCGGCGAAGCGGAAGCCCACCGGCCACTCGAGGAGCACGAGCGGCCCGGCGGCGAGGAGCAGCGCATCGGTGTCGGGCGACGCGGGATCGAGGGCGACGAGCGCGCGGCCGAGCTGCGCCTCGACCTCGGGATGCGTGGTGCGGCTCGGATCCCAGGTGAGCGGCAAGAGCGGGTGGAAGCGGTGCGCCGCCGGGGCGTCCTCGGCAAGCGCGCCCTCCTTGATCCAGCCGAGGATCGCGTGGGCCGCGCGCACGAACGACCAGCCGGCGCCGGGCGTCGGGTGCGACTCGTTCTTCTTGCCGAGGATGCGCACCTCGCGCTCGTCGACCTCGACGGTGTGCGGCGCCCAGCCGGCGCGAACGTAGCGGCGCGACCAGAGCGTCACGCCGCGCCCCCCGCGCCCTCGATCGCGGCGCGCCGCGTGGCCTCGGGCAGCGCGCTCGTGAAGGTGAGCTGCCGGCCATGCTCGGGGTGCTCCAAGGAGAGCCGGCTCGCATGCAGCACGTGCCGCCCGAGCGGCGAAGGCGGCGCGCCGTAGAGCACGTCTCCGACGAGCGGAGCGCCGACCGCCGCGAGGTGCACGCGGACCTGGTGGCGGGCGGCCGCGCCGGCGCGCACCTCGACCTCGGACAGGCCAGGTGCGATCGGCCGCACCGCGAGCACCTCGGTCCGCGCGCTTCGCGCTCCCCGCTCGTCGCGGCCTTCGGGCAGGGCCCGCATGCGCCGCGGGTCGGAGGGATGCGCGAGCAATGCACGCTCGATGGCGCCAGGGACCGGCGCACCGTGCACGATGGCCAGATAGCGCTTCTCGATCGAGCCGCTCTGCAGCCGGCCGAGCAGCGCCTCGAAGGTGAGCTCGTCGCGCGCCGCGAGCATCAGCCCGCTCGTGCCGGTGTCGAGCCGGTGCAGGATCCCCGGCTCGCGCGGGCGGTAGCCGACGCCGGCCATCTCGGGGTAGCGGTGCACGAGCGCGCTCGCCACGGTGCCGAGCTCGTGCGCGCGGAGCGGATGGCTGGGCACGCCCGCGGGCTTGTCGAGCACGACGAGCCAGGGATCCTCGTGCACGATCGGCAGCTGCAGCGCCGGATCGGGGAGCGCGGCGAAGTCGGCCGGCTCGGGCGTGCGCACGAGCGCGATGCGATCGCCCGCGGTGAGGCGCGCCCCCTTGCGGCACGGCCGATCGTTGAGCCGCACGTCGCCCGCCTCGAGCAGCTCCTTGGCCCGCGCCCGGCTCAAGGACGGAAGGCGCCGCACCAGCACCACGTCGAGGCGCAGCCCGGCCTCGTCCGCCTCGACGACCAGCTCCACCGGCGATCGCTCCTGCTCCGTGCCGTCCACCCGGCTCACCCGAAGAGGTCACGGAGCTTCGCGAGGAAGCCCTTCTGCGCCGGTCCCGGCGCCTCGCCGAGCTCGACCGCGAGCTCCTCGATGAGGCGCCGCTGCCGCGGGGTGACCTCCTCGGGGATCTCGACCACGAGCTCGACGAGCTGATCGCCCTTGCCTGCGCCGCCGAGCGTCTCGATGCCCTTGCCTCGCAGGCGGAGGATCTTCCCCGAGGGGGTCGCGGGCGGGACCTTCATCTTCACCCGGCCTTCGAGGGTCGGGACGTCGACCTGCGTGCCGAGCACGGCCTGGGGGAAGCTGAGCGGGATCGTCACGATCACGTCGGCGCCCTTGCGCCGGAAGAGCGGGTGCGGCTCGACCACGATCTTCACGTGGAGATCGCCGGCCGCGCCGCCGTTCGGGCTCGGCTCGCCGCCGCCGCGCACCGAACGGATCGCGCCGTCCTCGACGCCCGGTGGCACCCGCACCGAGACCTCCTCGGAGCTCTCGATCGAGCCGCGGCCGGCGCAGCTCGCGCAAGGCTTGGCGACCTTGCGGCCGCTGCCGCCGCAGGTCTGGCAGGGCCGGCTCGCGGAGAAGAAGCCGCGCTGGAAGCGGACCTCGCCCGAGCCCTGGCAGGCGGGGCAGCGCTCCGGGCTCGTGCCCGGCGCGGCGCCGTTGCCGCCGCAGGGCGTGCAGGTCGAGAGGCGGCTGATGGTGACCTTCTTCTCGACCCCGAGCGCGGCCTCCTCGAAGCCGAGCTTCAGCTCGATCTCGATGTCCTGGCCCTGGCGCCGGCGCGGGCCGCGCGCACCGAGGACCTCGCCCACGAGCCCTTCGAGGATCTCGCTCACCGCGCGGAAATCGACCCGCTCGTAGCCCGCGCTGTCCGGCGCCCCGTGCCCGACGCGATCGTAGCGTGCGCGCTTGCCCGCATCGAAGAGGACCGAGAACGCCTCGCTGAGCTCCTTGAACTGCTCCTCGGCCTCGGCGTTGCCGGGGTTCTTGTCGGGGTGCAGCTCCTTGGCGCGGCTCCGGTAGGCCTGCTTGATCTCGTCGGCCGACGCGCTGCGCGGGACGCCCAGGATCTCGTAATAGTCACGCTTGGCCAAGGGTCCCGAGCATATGCGCGAACCCCGAAGGGCGTGCAACGGCCGGCGACGCCCTCACACGAGCGCGAGGACCCGCCGGTAGTGCGCCTCGAGCACCGGCTGCACCGAGAGGCGCTGTCCCTTCGCGACGACCAGCATTCCGTCGAGCGAGCGATCGGCCTTGAGCACGTCGAGCGGGACGAGGCGCGGCAGCTTGGACACGAAGCCCACCCGCACCGCGAGCCAGCGCGGGGCGTCCCTCGTCGCGGCCGCGTCGAAGTACTCGCTCTTCGGATCGAACTGCGTCGCGTCGGCCTCGGCGAGCCCCACGACCTCGGCGAGCCCGGCGATCCCCGGCGGCTCGGCGTTCGAGTGATAGAAGAGGATGCGGTCGCCGAGCGCCATCTCGTCGCGCATGAAGTTGCGCGCGGTGTAGTTGCGGACGCCCTCCCAGGCCGTCGAGCCATCGCGGGCGAGATCGTCGATCGAGTAGACGTCCGGCTCGCTCTTCATGAGCCAGTAGCGCGGCGCCTTCGGGTCCGAGCGGGGCGGGACGAGCCGCTGGGCGAGGGTGGGAGCCACCGTCTCCGGCGCCGCCCGCGTCGCCGTCGTCCGGGCCGCGGACTTCTTCTTCGCCAGCGGGCTCGCGCTGGCCTTCTTGGGCGCGGCGGGGCGGCCGGTGCTCGGGGTGGGGCGGGTCGTCGCGTCGCGCTTGGCCATCGGTGCGCGAGTCTATGGGACCGCGCGCACGGGCGGCCAGAGGCCCTCGCAGCGGCGCGGCTCGCTCCGGCCGGCCGCGGTGGTGAGCCCACCGGGACGGCCGGTGCTGCGCATCGAGGTCTCGTAGTCGAGCGACACCAGCGCCAGCACCGCGAGCCCGGTGGCGGTGAGGCGGAGGAAGTACCGCTTGGCCCAGCCCGCATCGCCGCCCGAGGGCTGCTTCGTCCAGGCCACGAGCAGGCGATCGACCCAGAGGAAGAGCGGCAGCGAGGCGAGGATCAGCCGGGGAAACCAGCCGAGCGCGGCGAGGCCGGCGGTGAGCGCGAGCGCGGCGAGGAAGCAGCCGCGGGTGACCCGCAGGGTGAAGGCCGCGCCGCGCATGGCGACGAGGGTGCGGTAGCCGCGGGCCCGGTCCTCGTCTTCCTGGAAGGCCTGCGCGGCGAAGTAGGCGGTGGCGATCCACGGCAGCGCGGTGAGCAGCACCGCGAGGCCGCGCAGCGTCGGAGCGAAGCCGGTGAGGAAGAAGCCGCCGAGCGGCGAGAGCACCCCGTAGCCGAGCACGTTCACGAGCGGCCCGAGCAGCGCGTGGCCCTTCCAGGCCGTCCGCGGGTGCGAGTAGAGCACCGAGAGCAGGGCGCAGCCGAGCACCGCGAGGAAGAGCCTCCCTTCGAGCCACGCGGCGGCCGCCAGGGACACCGCGAGGCTCCCATAAGCCCACGCCTCGATCTGCGCGGGGACCGCGGCCTTCTGGCCGAAGAGCGTCGGGGCCTCGTCGCGGTCGAGCGCGGCGTTCAGCCACATCGTGCCGGCGTGCGGCACCGCCCAGATCAGGGACAGGAGGACGAGGCGCGGCAGGGAGACCGACGCCGCCTCGATGCAGCCGTGGTCCCAGTACGCGAACACGAAGCCGAGGATCGGCAGGAGCGCGACGAGCAGCATGCCCGCCGGCCGGCTGAGGACGAAGAGCGCGCGCAGCGTCGCGAGCGGCCCGAGGCGCACGCCTCGGTCGGTCACGGCGAGAGCACGAGGATCTCGCTCGGACCGAGCAGCCAGATGCGCCCCTGCGCGTCCACCTCGACGTCGCGGATGTCGGAGAGCGGCAGGCTCGGCGTGCCGGGCGCCAGGCTGTCCGAGGCGAGCGGCAAGAACGACCAGGTCGCACCGTCGTGGTGCAGCAGGCCGTAGCGCCCGCCCGCCCAGACGTGGCCCGCGTCGTCGATCGCGACCGCGACGGGCCGGTGGCTCATCACCACCTCGGGGTGCACGAAGTCGAAGCGGCGCTCGGCGTAGCTGCCGAGGCCCTCGGCCGCGGCGATCCACATCTGGCCGGCGCCGGCCGCGACGTCGGTGACCAGGTCGCCGCGCACGCCGCGGGTCTCGTCGAAGACGATCGCCTGGTGCGCCTCGACCCGCACCGCGCCGGAGAGCGCGGCGAACCACGCGTTGCCGTCGCCGTCGAAGGTCATGCCGCTGACCTCGTCGGGCAGCGGCAGACCGCCGGCCTCGTGGACCGCGCCGCGGTGGTGGTAAAGGACCGCCTCGCTCGCGGGGTCGAGCACGGCCGCGCCGCGCATCCGGACGCCCTCGCCGCCCTCGCGGGGGATCTCGACGCCGACCCACACGCGCTCGCCGCTCACCCCGGCGAAGGGCAAGGCGCTCGGCGTGACCTCGAGCGTGCGCTCGACCGCAGCGCGGAAGCCGTCCCGGGTCGAGGTGTAGACGCGGACGGTGGCGGTCCCGCGCACGAGGACCACGAGGTAGGCGCCGCTGCGGCCGGTGGCGATCGCCTGCGGAGCGGCGTCCTCGGGCAAGGGCAGACGGCGCAGGCGGCCGCCGTCCATGCGGCCGACGTCGCCGTCGGCGGCGCGGACCCAGATCTCGCCGCCGTCCCCGCTCGCGAGCTGCAGATCGCTCGCATGCACGAGGGACAGCGAGCGGTAGCGGGGGCCGTCGCCGCCGCGGCGCAGCTCGACGAGACCGTCGCTGGCGATGGCGGCGTAGCTGCGGCCGTTGCCCGACAGGGTGCGGTAGATGTCGACGAGGCCGAGGGGCAGCTCGCGGGCGACGAGCGAGGGCGCCTCGACCCCGCCGCGCGCGTCGGGCACGTCGAGCGGCTGCGGGGCCCGCAGCACCTCGCTCGCGCTCACCGACGCTGGCGTCGCGGCGGCCGCGGCGTCGGTCGTGGTCGGGCGGAAGCTCCGGGCATTCGCGGCGCGGGCCGAGGTCGGCACGAAGGCCGTGCCGGCGCCGGTCGGGGCCACCAGGAAGACGTGGTGCGTCGTGACGAAGAAGGTCCCCTCGTCGCCGCCGACGAGGCCGACCACCCGCTCGTCCGGGCCGATCCCCGCGCCATCGGGCAGCGTGTAGCCGTACCAGCGCGCGCCATCGAAGAACGCGAGGCCGGTGCGTTGCAGACCGCTCACGAGCGCGAGGATCTGCCCGGGCAGGACCGGCACGATCGCGCGGACGTAGCGCTCGGGCATGGTGCCGCCGGCGTGCTCGCGCACGATCTCGCCCTCGGCGTCGGCGTCGACGTAGAGCACGCCGTCGTCGCTGCCGGCCCAGAGCTGGCCCTCGGGCGTCGCCGCGAGCGTGGTGCAGTGGAAGGGATCGCCGAAGACCGACCAGCTGCCGCCGCTGCGGCGCAGGAGGCCGCTCAGGCTGCACACCCAGGCGGTCTCGCCGATCACCGCGAGATCGGTGATGCGGCCGCCGAGCGGCAGCGGGATGGGGGTGATGGCCGTGCCCTCGAC
>Ga0209985_10004395_pt1 | contig 11389 bp, 8 predicted proteins | sample NOAtaG_FD_187305 | JGI IMG/M metagenome (GOLD analysis project Ga0209985, IMG submission 187305) | Freshwater lake microbial communities from Lake Erie, under a cyanobacterial bloom - NOAA_Erie_Diel6S_1000h metaG (SPAdes) (version 2) | ecosystem: Environmental > Aquatic > Freshwater > Lake ... | reverse complement strand
TCGGATCAAGGCTCGGCCTTCGGTCAACCGGCCCTGGCGGGCCAGGATGGTCGCTCGGCGCGTCTGGACGTCGAGGGCGCGCTGCGGGTCCTCGATGCGACCGAGCCATTTCTCGGCGCCGGCGAAGTCGCCTCGCATCTCAGAGGCCTGCGCCATCATCAGCCAGGCCTGGATGCGTCCCTGCTCGGCACGGCGGCGCTCGCCCCCCGGGCTGCTGTCGGCTTCGTCGTCGTCATCGTTGGCTTCGTCCACGGGTGCAACGGCTGTCGGCGGCAGGCTCTCGATCTGCGGGTCGATCAGCGCCAGGTAACGCGCCAGTGCGGCTTCACCCTCGACCGGGTGCTTCAGCTCCAGATGCAGTGCACCCAGCGTCAGCAAGGGCTGGGCATTCTTGGGATCGGCCTGCACGGCGATGTCGAGTTGCGCGATGGCCTCGACAAAGCGCTGCACCCCGGTCAGGTGGCGGACGTAGGCCAAGCGGCTTGCCTGGTTGGTCTGGGGTTCGGCCAGGTGCAGGCGCACGACCTGCTCGGCTTCCGGCTTGTCCTTGATCAGATCGAGCGCCAGCAGGGCCGCCGCCGGGTTGCGCGGCTCCAGGCGCTGGGCCTCCCGGCTGAGCGCCAGCGCGCGGTCGAGTTCGCCCGCCGCTGCCCAGGCCCGGCCTTGCGCAACCCGTACCGGCACCCGGGTGGCTGGGGCATCGGCATAGGGCTTGAGCGCGTCTTCGACCACCTGGGCCAGTTGGCGGGGTTCGACCGAGCGCTGGAAGAGGCGAGGGGTCGCGGCGATCAAGGCCGGGCGATCGGCGGTGGGCGTCACTGCAAGCAAGGCGCGCAGCGGCTCGGCGGCCTCACCGGCGCGGTTGAGTGCCATCAGGATCTGCAGGTGCAGGCGAAGGGCCTCGGCGGATTGCGGCTGTGTCGTGCGCCAGGCACGCACCGCCACCAACGCCTGCTCGCCGGCCCGACCCTGGAGCGCAATGTCCACGGCGCGCCGGAACAGCGTCTCGTCGCGGGTTCGCCTGGCGGCGTCGAGCACGGCTTCGTAGGCGTTGGCGGCGTTGCCCTGGCGGAGTTCGATCTCGCCAATCAGCAGTTGATAGAACAACGACGCGTCCATCGCCGACGGCTGCGGCGGGGCTTCAACCGCACTGGGTGGCGTCGAAGCTGCCGTGGGTGCGCCTGCTGGTTGCGCCCACGGCACGGTCGGCGTCAGCAAGGCCAGGACGAGCAGCGCAACGGCCGACGCCGTAGGGCGCACGGACGCATGAGAAGGGGGCTGGATTCGAGGCATGGCAGCACCCGGGAAGTCGAATTTCATTCTCACATAATGCCCCGATGCCGGAACTCCCCGAGGTTGAGGTCACGCGCCAGGGGATCGCCGAGCCGCTGGCCGGCGCCAGGGTGCTGGCGATCCGCATGGGCAAGCCCCTGCGCTGGCCACTTGGAATTGACCTCCATGCGCTGGCCGGGGCGGTTGTCGGGGCGGCGGCGCGGCGCGGAAAGTACATCTGGTTGCCAATCAGCCGCCCTCCGGCCGAAGCTGGAGGGCTGCTGCTTCATCTGGGCATGTCGGGCTCGCTGGCCTGGATGGCTGGCGTCGCGCCACCTGCGGGGGCGCACGACCATTTCGATCTGGTGACCGACCGGGGAACCCTTCGCCTCAACGACCCGCGCCGCTTCGGCGCCGTGCTCTGGTCTCCCGCCCTTGACCAGGATCCGGCGGCAACCCTGCTGGCGCGACTGGGCGCCGAGCCTTTCGACACTGATCTCACGGCCGAGCGGTTCCATGCCGCGCTTCGTCGCCGTCGAGCGCCGATCAAGGGCGTGCTGCTGGCCGGCGACGTGGTCGTGGGTGCCGGCAACATCTACGCCTGCGAGGCCCTGTTTGCCGCCGGTATCCACCCGTTGCTGCGGGCCGATCACGTCAGCCGGCCGCGGGCCGCCAGGTTGCTGGAGGCCGTGCGGAACACGCTGGCGCGCGCCTTGGCCCTGGGAGGCAGCACGCTGCGGGACTTCAGCGACGCGCACGGCATGGCGGGTACGTATCAGCAGCAGGCCCAGGTCTATGGTCGCGCTGGCGAACCTTGTCGACGTTGTCCGGCAACGGTCCGGCGCCGTGTGCTCGCCCAACGCGCAACCTACTTCTGCCCGGGTTGCCAGAAACGCTAGCATCGGCCCACACCGCCGGAGCCCCGCCAGACCCCCTGCCCATGCACAGCTTCTTTGCCCGCAGCCTGGACGAACTGACGCAGTGGCGTGCGCAGATCGACCGCCGGTTGATCGAACTCGGCAAACTGTTGTCGGCACAGGACCTGCTGTCCGACGCCGATGCGGCGACGCTGACCACGCTGCGCGAGCGGCTGACCACCGACAAGCTGGTGCTCGCCTTCGTGGCCGAGTTCTCGCGCGGCAAGAGCGAGCTGATCAACGCGCTGTTCTTCTCCAACACCGGCCGCCGCGTGCTGCCCGCCACGCCGGGTCGCACCACGATGTGCCCGGTCGAACTGCGCTGGGAGGCGGGTGTTCAGCCTCAGCTGGCGCTGTTGCCGATCGAGACCCGGGCCCGCGGCTTGTCGTTGGCCGAGTTGCGCCAGCGCGAGGACTTCTGGCAGACCTTGCCGCTGGATCCGAAACAGCCGCAGTCCCTCGTGCAGGCGCTGTCGGCGGTGACGCGCACGCAGCGTGTCAGCGTCGAGCAGGCCGGCAAGCTCGGCTTCTGGGACCCTGAGCGGCCGGACGACAACCCGACGGTCGGCAGCGACGGCCTGGTCGAGGTGCCGGCCTGGCGCCATGCACTGATCCACTACCCGCACCCGCTGCTCGAACGTGGCCTGGTCGTCATCGACACCCCGGGGCTGAATGCGATCGGTGCCGAACCTGAGCTGACGCTGGGCCTTCTGCCGACGGCACATGCGGTGGTCTTCGTGCTCGCGGCCGACACCGGGGTCACGCGCTCGGACCTGTCGATCTGGCGCGAGCACCTGGGCAGCTCGAGCCTGGAACGCTATGTCGTGCTGAACAAGATCGATACGCTGCTCGACCCGCTGGCCACGCCTGAGCAGGTGCTGCAGCAGATCGAGCAGCAGCGGGTCGAGACAGCGAGGACGCTGGAGGTCGACGTGGACCGCGTGTTCGCGCTGTCGGCCCGCGACGCGCTGGCAGCGCGCGTGACCGGCGACGCCGACATGAGCGAAACCAGCCGGCTGCCGGCCCTCGAACGCACCCTGGCCGAGGAGCTGCTGCCACGTCGCCAGCAACTGCTGGTGCAGTCGGTGGCCGGTGCCGTGCAGCAGGTGCGTACCGCAACGGCCCGGCGTCTGGCCGACCGCCGGCGGCAGATCGCCGAACAATTGATCGAGTTGCGCGGCCTCCGAGGCAAGAGCAGCGGCAAGCTGCGCACCATGCTCGAGCGGGTGGATGCCGAGGTCGTCGAGTTCGAGCGCTGCACCTCGCGGCTGGCGGCGCTGCGCACGGTCCAGACGCGCATGATGCGCACGACGATGACGCCGCTGGCCAGCGAGGCCTTGCGTGCCGAGGTCGCCGCGATGCAGTCGGCGATCGCCGCCAAGCCGTTGGCATTGGGCGCCAAGAAGGCCTTCGAGACCCTGCTCAGCCGCCTGCGTGGCTGCATCGGCCAGGCGCAGACGCAGGTCGACGAGATGCGGCAGATGATCGAGGGCAGCTTTCGTCAGCTCAATACCGACTTCGGCTTTGCGCTGGCGCTGGCGCCGGCGCCCCGACTGACGGCCTACGCTGAAGAGCTGGACCTGATCGGCGAGAACTACAGCCGCTACCTTGGGCTGACGCAGTCGTGGCGGCTGGCGAACGCCGGATTTGCCGAACAGTTCAGGCGCATGCTGCTGTCCAAGCTGCGCGTCGTGTTCGAAAACGCCTCCAGCGAGATCGAGCTCTGGAGCAAGGGCTCAAGCGGTCAGGTCGAGGTCCAGTTGCGCGAGCGCCGGCGAGCCTTCGTTCGACGTCGAGATGCCTTGCAGCGGGTCCAGGCCGCGACGGGCGAACTGGAGTCGCGCATCGCCGAGGTCCAGGGCCAGGACGAGCATCTGCAACGTGTCCTGACGCAGCTCGAGCAATTGGCCGACGACGTGCTCGTGCTGACGCGTCCGCCCGAGTCCGAGCCCGCCGCCGCTCAGCCGGAGCGCGACGCGGCTTGACGCTCGGCGTTCCGAGGCCGGACTGGCCGGGCCGGCTGCTGCACTGGCAGCGCGATCACGGTCGCCAGGGTCTGCCGTGGCAAGGCATCCGCGATCCTTACCGGGTCTGGTTGTCCGAGGTCATGCTGCAGCAGACCCAGGTGAGCACCGTGCTCGGCTACTACGCCCGTTTCCTGGAGCGCTTCCCCGACGTTCGGGCCCTGGCGGCAGCGCCGGCCGACGATGTGTTCGGCCTCTGGAGCGGACTGGGCTACTACAGCCGGGCACGCCATCTGCACGCCTGCGCCCAGCGGGTCGTGACCGACCATGGCGGCGAGTTTCCGCGCACCAGCACGGGCCTGCAGGCCCTGCCGGGCATCGGCCGCTCGACCGCCGCCGCGATCGCCGCGTTCTGCTTCGACGAGCGGGTGCCGATCCTCGACGGCAACGTCAAGCGTGTGCTCGCGCGCCACATCGGCTTTGCCGACGACCTGGCCCGGCCGGCCCACGAGCGCATGCTGTGGCAGCACGCGGAGTCGCGCCTGCCCGGACAGCGTCGCGACATGCCGCGCTACACCCAGGCGCTGATGGACCTGGGCGCGACGCTGTGCCTGCCGCGCGCGCCACGGTGCGGCGACTGTCCGGTGGCGGCGGACTGCACTGCGCGCCTGGAGGGCCGGCCGACGGCCTACCCGGTCAAGACCCGAACGCTTCGCCGCCAGCAGCGATCCGACACCTTGCTCTGGCTTGAACACCAGGACCGGGTCTTCCTGGTGCCACGCCCGCCGCGGGGGGTCTGGGCCGGGCTGTGGAGCCTGCCCGAGGTCGGCGACGCCGCCGCAGCGCAAGCGCTGTCTGTCGCCTGGCCCGGCACAGGCGAGTGGCTGCCGGCCATCGTGCATGTACTGACGCACCGCGACTGGACCTTGCAAGCGCTGCGCTGGCGTCTGCCGACCCGGGGCAGCGCGGCAACGCTGAGCGACGTCGCCCAGCGCTGGCCCGAGGGCCGCTGGCTGGCGGCCGACAAGGCCCTGGCCCTGGGCTTGCCGGCGCCGGTGCGGCGCTGGTTGACGAGCGCCTACTCGCCCTCGGAGTCCGAATCGGTGCCGTAGTGCAGCTCGTCGACCTCCTGCTTGCTGCGCAGGCGCAGCTTGGGGCGGTGGCTGGTGTTGCTCAGGCCGATCAGCAACCCATTGGCGTCGAAGTCATCGCGACGTTGTGCGGGCGAGACGTAGCCGCCGTTGATCAGCTCCTTCAGGATCTCGGCATGGGCGTCGGTGGTGGTGCGCCAGTGGTGGCCCGGGCGGACACCGAACTGCAGGTTTTCGAAACCGTACTTCCTGACCACGCTCAGCGATTCGAAACAGCCCCGGCAGGGCCTGAAGGTGCCGGACACGGTGACCGGGGTCGTCCGGACCAGATGCGGCGCGGCCTTGCACAGTGCAAGCAGGATCTTCTGCTCGGCATGCATCTCCGTTGCCGAAGCCTTCAGAACGGCCACGTGCTTGCCCGCGAGCTCTCCCTTGAGGAAAGCGGCGATCTCGGCGCCGGTCGCGGTCGACACATCCAGCTCAAGACAGACCTCGGCGCCTTCGGCCTCGAGATCGCTCAATACAGGCATGCCGACGTCGCGGGTTCCGTCGAGTTCCTTGGCCAGTTTGCCGGCGTGGCGTTCGATGCGGTAGGCGTCGTGTGCCGAAGACCGGCTCGCGCGTTCGGTGGCCGAGCCGACCATGCCGCGCAGCGTCTTCGCGAAGGTCTGCGCCTCTTCTGCGACAAAGCGACGGTAGGCCTCAGCCGCAGTCTCTTCCTTGTTGCTCGCGATCAGCATGCAGTGGTCGCCGAAGGTCGCGATCTGGATCTCGACCTCCGAGCCGCCGCAGACCTCGGAGTACCAGGCCTTCATCGCCGTGGCGAGGTGGGTCAGGAACTGGGTGCGGCGGTCGGTGACCTTCTTCTTGGCCACGAGCTCGACCTGCCGGGAGTGGTAACCGGTGTACTGGCCATGCAGCGTCTCATACTCGTTGTGCATGCCCTGGTTGAAACGCGTCTTGACGATGCCCTTGGGCAGGTCCGGCTCGGGCTTGCCACGCTTGGCCGGCAGGATGCGATCTCCACTCATGTCGGTCTCCTTGTCGTACCTGGATGGTTCGGAATCGGAGGGGCTACCCGACCACGACCTTCTTGTCGCGCAGGAAGCCGTCGACCACCGACAGCCGGATCACCGGGTCGTCGAGCTCCATCAACTTCTGCTTGGCCGACAGCGGCACCGGCAGCAACTCGCACCAGCGGTTGGCGACCCAGCCGGCATCGTCCAGGGCATGCGGTTCCGGGAAGGGGTGCTGGTCCTGGTCGGCCAGCTTGCGGATGGCCTCGGCCAGCGCGGCAACGGTGTTGGCCATCGCGGCCCCGGGGACCCGCCGGATGTCGGGGGTGATCGACTCGGCGCGGCATTGCCACAGGCCGTCGGACTGCTGTGCCGGGTCGCCGACGAGGCGAAAACGCGCACCGGCGCGGCAGCGAACGTGCAGGATGCCCGGTGTCTCGGCATCGACCTCCTCGATGTGGGCCAGTGTGCCGACCCGTTCGAAGCGAGCCGACTTGGCGTTGGGCCCGGCCTCGGCGCCCTTGAGCAGGCAGACGACACCAAAGGGCAGGCCTTCGCGCAGGCAGCGGCTCACCAGGTCGAGGTAGCGCGCCTCGAAGACCTTCAGGCCCAGCCCGGCCCCCGGGAACAGCACCAGCCCCAGCGGAAACAAGGGCAGCGGGTCGGGCAGGCTGGCGCGAAGCGGTGTGGTGATGCTCACGCGCGGCTCTCCAGCTCGCGGTGCCGCACCAGCGTGGGCATGCGCGATGCAAACTGCCTGGCCAGCCACTCGACGCCGTAGACCGAGCGGTGCTGGCCGCCGGTGCAGCCGATCGCGACGGTGAGGTAGCTGCGCTGGTCCTCGACGAAGTCGGGCAGCCAGCGGTCGAGGAAACGTCGGATCTGTTCCAGCATCTCGGCCACCTCGGGCTGTCCGGCCAGGTACTCGGCGACCGGCTGGTCGCGCCCGGTCAGCGGCCGCAGCTCGCGGATGTAGTGCGGGTTGGGCAGCACACGCACGTCGAACACGTAGTCGGCGTCCAGCGGAACCCCATGCTTGAACGCAAACGACTCGAACACCAGGGTCAGGGCGGCCTCGCTCGCACCGACCATCTGGCGGACCCAGCTGCGCAGGATCGAGGGCCGCAACTCGCTGGTGTCGATCACGGTCGACACCTCGCGCAGCCCGGCGAGCAGGATGCGTTCCTCCTCGATCGCCTCCACGAGCGCGCGCTGCGGATCGCCGGGGGTTTCGCTGGTCAGCGGGTGGGGTCGGCGCGACTCCGAGAACCGCCGCACCAGGGTGTGGGTGCTGGCGTCGACGAAAAGCGATCGGATGTGCACGCCTTCGCGTCGCAACACGTCGATCAGCGGCAGCAGGTGCGGCAACGAGCTGCGCGTGCGCACGTCCACCGCCACCGCCACCTTGCTCGTGTAGCGCTCGTGCTCCAGGCGCAGGAAGTCGCGCAGCAGCTCGGGCGGCAGGTTGTCGACGCAGAAGTAGCCGGCGTCCTCGAGCGCATGCAAGGCCACCGACTTGCCGGATCCGGAGATGCCGGTGATCAGCACGACCTCGCCGCGATTGGACGCGGCATCCAGGGGCAGCCACTCGCTCATCGGGCTCTCGTGTCGGGGTTGACGGGTCCGGCAGGTGGCAGCCCTTGGCCAAGCAAGGCCTGGGCGTGTGCCGTTCCGGAGAGTGTGCCGCCGCCGAGCATGCGTGCCACTTCGGCGACCCGGGCCTCGCCATCGACGGCGAGGACCTGGCTGGTGGTCTGCGCCTTGGCACCGCTGCCGCGGCTGGCCTTGGCGACGACGAAATGTCGATCGGCACAGGCCGCCACCTGGGCCAGGTGGGTCACGGCCAGCACCTGGGCCTCGCGGCCGAGCTGCTTCATCAGCCGGCCGACGCTGTCCGCCACCGTGCCGCCAACCCCGGCGTCGATCTCGTCGAAGATCAGTGTCGCGGCGGCTTCGCCCGCCACCCGGCGCGAGGTCGTGACCGCGATCGCCAGAGCCAGCCGGGACAGCTCGCCACCTGAGGCGACCTTGGCCAGCGGGCGGGGTGTCGTACCGGCATGACCCGCAACCCGGAACTCAACCGCTTCCAGCCCCAAGGCTTGCGGCTGGGTCAAGGCCGGCAGTGCGATGTCGAAAGAGCCTCCGGCCATGCCGAGCTTCTGCATCGCCGCCGTGATCTGCCGGGCCAGCCGAGGCGCCGCCTGTGCTCGCGCGGCGCCGGCCTGGCGCGCGAGCGTCCGCCAGGCGGTCTCGGACTCTGCGCAGGCCTGCTCAAGGGCTGCCAGATCGGTGGCCGCGTTCAGTTGTGCCAGAGCGAGCTTCCACTCGGCCAGAAGCCCGTGGAGCTCTCCCGCCGGGCGCCGGTAGCGGCGCGCCAGCGCGACCCATTGAGCGAGGCGTTCGTCGAGTTGTGCCAGGCGTGCCGGGTCGGGCTCTGCGCGTGCCAGGTAGGCCGCCAGGCCATGCGCGACGTCGTCGATCAAGGCCTGGGCCGAGCGCAGCGTCTCGGCCATCGGAGCCAATGTGGCCTCGTCGTGGCGTTGAACTTCGGCCAGCGAATTCAGGGCCTGCAACAGCCGGCTTCGGCTGGTGCCGTCTTCGCCTTCGGCAAGCAGCTCCAGCGCCGCCCGCACACCGTCGATCAGGCTCTGGGCATGGGCCAGGCGCTGGTGTTCGGCGTTCAGCGGCTCCCACTCGCCGTCGCCGGGCCGCAGCTTGTCGAGCTCGCCGATCTGCCAGGCCAGCCGCTCCTGCTCCTGCGACAGCGTCGCCTGCTGTTGCCGCGCCTGTGCGAGCGCGGCTTGCGCCGCCTGCCAGCGTTGCCAGGCGGCAAGCAGCGGTGCCGGCTCGACACCCGCCTGCGCGTCGAGCAGCGCGCGCACCGCCGCCGGACGGGTGAGGCTCTGCCAGGCATGCTGGCCGTGGATCTCGACCAGCGACTCCGCCGCGTCGCGCAACTGGGCCACCGTCGCCGCGCGGCCGTTGATCCAGGCCCGGCTGCGGCCCTGGGCGTCGATGCTTCGCCGCAGCAGCAGCGGTTCGGCGGCCGATGCGGAGTCGATTTCGGCGAAACCAGCCTCGACCAGCCAGCCGTGCAGCGATGCGGGCGTGTCGAACTCGGCGGCCACTTCGGCCCGCGCGGCGCCCTCACGCACCACTGCGGCATCGCCCCGGCCGCCCAGGGCCAGCTGCAAGGCGTCGATCAGGATCGACTTGCCGGCACCGGTCTCGCCGGTGAGGACGTGGAAGCCGTCGCCGAACTCGAGCTCGAGTTCGCTGACGATGACCACGTCGCGCAGGGCCAGTCGGCGCAGCACCTCAGCTCACCCCTTCGTACCAGCGCAGCTTGCGCCGCAGCGTCGCGTAGTAGCTCCAGCCCCGCGGGTGAAGGAATCGCACGGTCTGCGCCGAACGGCGCACATGGACCTGATCGCCGTGCAGCAGGCTGGCCAGGTTGTGCATGTCGAAATTGGCCGAAACGTCCTTGCCGGCAACGATGGTGATCTTCACGTCGCCGCTGTCGGGCAACACGATGGGTCGGTTGGACAGCGTGTGCGACGCGATCGGCACCAGCACCCAGCCGGCGATGCTGGGGTGCAGGATCGGCCCGCCGGCCGAAAGTGCATACGCCGTGGAGCCGGTCGGCGACGCGACGATCAGGCCGTCGGCGCGCAGGTTGGCGACGAAGTCCTCGCCGATGTCGACCCGCAGCTCGACCATGCTGGCCGTCGCACCCCGGCTGACGACGACGTCGTTCATCGACAGCGCCTCGTGGATGCAGCGCTCGTCGCGCCAGACCGACGCCGCCAGCATGCTGCGGCGCTCTTCTTCGTAGTCGCCGGCGACCATGGCCTGCAGCACCGCGCGCATCTCGGCCACCGGAACGTCGGTGATGAAGCCCAGCCGGCCCTGGTTGATGCCCACCAGCGGCACGTCATGGCGCGCCATCTCGCGGGCGATGTGCAGCATGGTGCCGTCGCCCCCGACGACCACGGCCAGATCGCAGCGCTCGCCGATCTCGGCGGTGGACAGGGTCTCGAAGCCCTGGACGCCGGTTGCAAAGGCGGTTTCGCGCTCGACGCTGACCTCCAGCCGAAGCGTCAGCAGGAACTGGGCAAGGTCTTCCAGCAGCTCGCGCATCCCGCGGGCCTGGTACTTGCCCACGATGGCGACATGCTCGAATCGGCTTTTCGGTCGGCTGGGCATCGTGGCCGAAGAATATCCGAGGGCCGTCCCTAGAATGACGACATGCTCGATGACCGCGCCCGCAGCCTGCTCAAGACGCTGGTGGAACGCTACATCGCCGACGGCACGCCGGTCGGCTCCCGAACCTTGTCGCGTGCCTCGGGGCTGGACCTGTCGCCGGCGACCATCCGCAATGTGATGGCCGACCTCGAGGAACTGGGCCTGATCGCCAGCCCCCACACCAGCGCCGGCCGGGTGCCCACCGCGCGGGGCTACCGGATGTTCGTCGACACCATGCTGACGTCGCGTCCGCTGGACCCCGAACGGGTGTCGCGCGAGCTGATGGGCGTGGCCGATCAGCCTCTGCACCCGGACCAGCCGCAGCGCGTCATTGCGCAGGCGGCGCAGATGCTGTCCAGCCTGTCGAGCTTCGTCGGCGTGGTGTCGGTGCCCCGGCGGGCCAGCATGCTGCGCCACATCGAGTTCCTGCGCCTGGGCGAGCGGCGGGTGCTGGTGATCATGGTCTCGCCCGAAGGCGATGTGCAGAACCGGCTGATCTTCACCCAGCGCGACCATTCCCAGGGCGAACTTGCCGAGGCCCACAACTTCCTGAACGCGCATTACGCCGGCCTGTCGCTCGAGGAGCTTCGCGAGCGGCTGCGCCAGGAGGTGAACTCGCTGCGCGGCGAGATCGCCGAGCTGATGCAGGCGGCCGTGGCACCCGGCCCCCCCGGCACCGACGGCGAGTCCGAGCAGGTGGTCGTGTCCGGTGAGCGCAACCTTCTGGGTGTGCAGGACTTCGGTCACGACATGGGCAGCCTGCGCCGCTTGTTTGACGTCTTCGAGAAGAAGACCGCGCTGATGCGGCTGCTCGAGGTGTCCAGCCACGCCGAGGGCGTGCGCATCTTCATCGGCGGTGAAAGCAAGGTCGTGCCCTTCGACGA
>Ga0209985_10004391_pt1 | contig 11398 bp, 18 predicted proteins | sample NOAtaG_FD_187305 | JGI IMG/M metagenome (GOLD analysis project Ga0209985, IMG submission 187305) | Freshwater lake microbial communities from Lake Erie, under a cyanobacterial bloom - NOAA_Erie_Diel6S_1000h metaG (SPAdes) (version 2) | ecosystem: Environmental > Aquatic > Freshwater > Lake ... | reverse complement strand
CTCATCGAGGATCACGAAGCGGTTGAGGAAGGTCCGGCCGCGCATGAAGTTCAGCGAACGGATCTTGATGCGGTTGCGCAGCAGGTCCTGTGTCGCCTGACGGCCCCAACTGCCGCCCTCGGCGCTGTGGGTGAGCACTTCGAGGTTGTCCATGAGGGCGCCCATCCAGGGCTCCATCTTCTCTTCCTCGGTGCCCGGCAGGAAGCCGATGTCCTCGCCGAGCGGGATCGTCACGCGGGTCATGATGATCTCGGCGAAGCGGTTCTCCTCCAGCGTCTGCACGAGGCCGGCCGCGAGCGTGAGCAGCGTCTTGCCGGTGCCCGCGGGGCCGAGGATCGAGACGAAGTCGATCTCGGGGTCGGTCAGCAGGTTGAGCGCGTAGTTCTGTTCGCGGTTGCGCGCGCGGATGCCCCACACGCCGTGGCGCTCGCTGCGGAAATCGCGCACCAGTTCCAGCGTCGCGGTGCCGCCCTGCACGCGCCGCACCAAGGCCTCGATGCCGCCCTCGCGGTCCTCGTGCACGAACTGGTTCGGCGTCCATTTCGCGACGGCCGGCCCCGACACCTCGTAGAAGGTGCGCGTGCCGTCCTTCCAGGAGCGCATGTCCTTGCCGTGGCGTTCCCAGAAGTCGCCCGGCAGGGCCTCGTGCCCCGTGTAGAGGACATCGGCGTCCTCGATGGTGCGGTCGCTGAAATAGTCCTCGGCCTGCACGCCGACCACCGCGGCCTTGATGCGCAGGTTGATGTCCTTGGACACCAGCACAACGCGCGCGTCGGGGTGCAGCGCCTGCAGGGCGAGGGTCTGCGCGAGGATGGCGTTGTCGTTGCCCGCGCCGGGCAGCGTGTCGGGCAGGCGCATCGTGAGCTGCTGGGTCTGGAAATAAAGCCGCCCGGAGGAGGGCGCCTTGCCGTGGTTGCCCGAGAGGTTCGAGGGCAGGGGCAATCCCGACTCGATCTGCTCGCGCGTCGCATCGCGCATGAGGTCATCGAGGAAGCGGCTGACCTGCCGGACGTTGCGCGAGGCTTCGGAGAGGCCTTTCTTGTGGGCGTCGAGCTCTTCCAGCACCACCATCGGCAGGAAGATGTCGTGCTCCTCGAAGCGGAAGATCGCCGCCGGGTCGTGCATCAGCACGTTGGTGTCGAGCACGAACAGCCGGCGCTGCCGTGCGCTGCGGCGGCGCGTCAAGACGCCTTCGCCGCGGCCAGGACCTCCGCCGCATGCCCGTCGGCCTTCACCTTGCGCCACTCGGCGACGAGCGTGCCGTCGGCGCCGATGAGGAAGGTGCTGCGCTCGATGCCCTTCACCTTCTTGCCGTACATGTTCTTTTCGCGGATGACGTCGAACAGCGTGCAGAGCGCCTGGTCGGCGTCGGAGAGCAGCTCGTACTTGAGGCCTTCCTTGTCGATGAACTTGCGGTGCGACGCGCAGCTGTCGCGCGACACCCCGACCACCTGCGTACCCGCCTTCTTGAAGGCGCCGAGCAAGGACTGGAACTGCTGCGCCTCGACGGTGCAGCCCGAGGTCATGTCCTTGGGGTAGAAGAACAGCGCGACCTTTGTGCCCGCCTGCGCCTTGAGCTGCCAAGGACTGCCGTCTGCGGTGGTGGCCGTGAAGTCGGGGACTTTCTTGCCGAGGGTCACGCGCGGGGTCGGGGCCTTGGCCATGCGGATGCTCCGGGGTCGTGGCGGATCGGGGGCTCGCCGGTCAGGTCACCGGTCAGGGTTTCACCGGGTCGAGGATGGCGTCGAGGTTGCGGGCGTCGCAGAAGTCGAGGAACTCCTCGCGCAGGTGCGCGAGATGGATGCGCGCGGGGACGCTGATGTTCATCTGCACCGCGAACATCTGCGCGCCGGTGTTCGCGGCGGCATAGGACTGGGTGCTGACCTGCGCGATGTCGATGCCGCGCTGGGCGCAGAAGCCGGCGAGCCCGGAGACCACGCCCGTCTGGTCGAGGCAGACCGCATCGATGGTGTAGGGCAGGTCGGCGCGGGTGGCGCGCGGTTCGGTGCGCCGCAGGTGCAGGGTGAGCTCGCTCTCGGCCGCGAACTTCGCGAGCTCGGTCTCGAGCTTGGCGAGCGAGTGCCAGTTGCCGGACACCAGCAGCACCACGGCGAACTCGTTGCCGAGCGCCGCCATGCGGCTGTCGCCGATGCTGCCGCCGCAGTCGCTGATGACGCGGGTGAGGTCGTGGACGAGTCCGGTGCGGTCGGGGCCGATGGCCGAGATGGCAAGGTGTTGTTTCATGTTCGGCGCGAGTGTAGCGGCTCGCCGTGACGGCGGCGACCGGGTTGCGTGATATGCACAGCGGCCCGTACCATCGTCCGGATGTTCGCAGACAGTCTGGTCGCCCTCGTGACACCGATGACCGCCGACGAGGCGGTCGACCTGCCGGCCTGGCGGCGGCTGGTCCGGTTCCATGTCGACAACGGCACCGCCGGCGTCGTGGTCGGCGGCACCACCGGCGAGTCCGCGACCCTGTCGGATGCCGAGCTCCTGCAGCTCGTGACCGAAGCCCAAGCGGCCTCCGCCGGACGCCTGCAGGTGATCGCGGGCGCGGGACTCCCCTCGACCGCCGCCACCGTGGCGCGCGTGCGGGCGCTCGCGCCGCTGCGGCCCGATGGCGTGCTGGTGGTCACCCCCGCCTACGTGAAGCCGACCCAGGAAGGCCTCTTCCGGCACTACGCCGCCGTCGCCGCGGCCTCCGACCTGCCCGTGATCCTCTACAACGTCCCCGGACGCACCGGCGTGGACCTCGCGCCCGCGACGGTGGGCCGCCTCGCCGCGGTGCCGAATGTCGTCGCCCTCAAGGAAGCCGTGGCGGGTGCCGCCCGCGTGCGGGAGCTCCGCGCCGCGGCGCCCGACATCGCCGTGCTCTCGGGCGATGACCCGACCGCCCGGGAGGCGCTGCTCGCAGGCGCCGTCGGCGTGATCTCGGTGACGGCGAACGTCGCCCCGCGCCTCATGGCGGACATGGTCGCGGCGGCCCGACGGGGCGATGCCGCACAGGCGGCGGCGGTCGATAGCCGCCTCGCCGGTCTGCACGAGGCCCTGTTCGCCGAACCGAACCCGATCCCCGCGAAGTGGGCGCTCGCCCGGATGGGCCTGATGGGGGAGGGCATCCGCCTGCCGCTCACGCCCTTGACCGCGGCCGCCCAGCCGAAGGTGCTGTCGGCGCTGCGACAGGCGGGTATCATCCCCGCATGATGTCCCGCGCCCGCCCCCTGTTGCTCGCCTGCCTGATCCTGCCGCTCGCCGGCTGCGGCAGCCTGATGACCACGAAGTGCGCGAAGCCGGCCGATTACGCGTCGGTGGTCGACAATCCGCCCCTGAAGCTCCCGGAAGGGCAGGAAGGGCCCGATACCCGCCGTGCCCTCGCGATCCCCGCCCTGAGCGAGCCCGAGGCGCCCCGCGCGGGGGAGGATCCCTGCCTCGATACGCCGCCGGCCTTCACCCCGGCCCCGCCCAAGCCGACCGCGCCCAAGCCCCCCGCGAATTGATATCATCCGCGCGCCGGAGAGATGGCCGAGCGGTCGAAGGCGCTTGATTGGAAGTCAAGTAACATCGCAAGGTGTTCGTGGGTTCGAATCCCACTCTCTCCGCCACTAAAAACGATGATGAACGGGGCCTAGCGCCCCGTTTTTCGTTTCCGGGGTTGGGCGGGGAGGGGTAGACGAATCGAGTGTCAACGAATCGTTTGGACAGCTAAGCCTTCCAGCCTTCTGAACGGGATACGTAGTGGCTCAGGTCACGTCGACGACGCGGTAGTAGATGCGGTCCTTGCGTGGCCTTGACGTTGCCCCCGTTTCCGTACGGTTTGCGGTTAGAGCACCGCCAGTTCTGACGTCGTCCCCGAATTCCGGACGGTTTGGAGTTGGACTAAGCTGGCTCTGCGATTGCTCCGTCCATTCTTAGGCTGGTCTCTCCGCCTCCCCCTCCGCATACCACCCATCAATCCTCGCCCGTATCGCCGCCTCGAACTGCGGGTAGACCTCCGATGACGGCTGCTTCGAGCTGCGGGTGCGCTTCTCCGAGAGCGTGTCGCCGTTGTACTCATCGACGACCCGGTAGCGGATCCGATCCCTCCCCATGAACGAGGGGTGCAGACGCCCGAGCGCGCGGGGGGGCGTGACGCCGGCGCACCGGGGAATGGGTGCCCCGCAGTCGCTACCGGCGGCCGATGTGGCCAAGCCGCCGACACCCCGGCACGGGGCGATGAGTTGGGTGAGGCGGCTGAAGCGTGTGTTTGGCATCGAGATCGAGGACTGTGCCCGCTGCGGCGGGAAGCTCCAGGTCATCGCCAGCATCGAGGAGCCGCAGGTGATCGCGAAGATCCTCGCGCACCTGGAGCCGTCGCAGGCCTGCCTGCTTTGAGTTCGAAGAAGAGGGGCGCTTTGGGCCTGAGCGGTGAACCGGTCGGGCAGGGACGGTGCGTGCCGGGATCGCGGTGGGGGGGCTGGTGAGGGTGGATTGCGCCGGTGGCAAGCCGGGGCGGGCCGGGGATTCAGGGGCACGACGGCCTTCGGCTGCCTGCCCTGCCGCCTATCTGGCCCGACCATGACACTTTTGATTCCACCGCATCGCCGCAGCCCAATTCCCGGGTCTCTCAGGCCTTGCTGACGGCGGTTGAAATTCCTATGCTCCCACCCGGCGCTCCCGTGGTCGGCCGTGATCTCGTCGTCGCCACGTCCGTCATTCGACAATCCGGAGTAGTCTCGATGAACAAGTCCATTGCCGCATCACTCGCCGTGCTGTTGCTGAGTCCCGCGTTGCTGCTCGCGCAGGCACCGCCTCCACCACCGAGCGGCCAGCTCGCGATCACGCCGCTGAAGGGCCAGAACGAAGAACAGACGCGGAAGGATATCGGCAGCTGCCAGGCCGATGCGCAGGCGCATGCCGGGGCCAACCCGGCCGATGCCGTGCGCAGCGGCCAGGCGCCGACGGCGCAGACCGCGACGACGACCAAGGGTGGTGCGGGCAAGGGTGCGCTCGGTGGCGCCGCGGCGGGCGCCGTGATCGGCGAGATCGCCGACGATGACGCTGGCAAGGGCGCGGCGATCGGCGCCGGCGTCGGCGCGATCACCGGCGGCGTGCGACGCAACAAGGCCGAGAAGGAAGCCGAGGCGCAGCGCCAGGCGGCCGAGAAGGAAAAGGCCGCTCGTCAGCAGGTAGCCGCGCAGCAGGTCGAGCAGTACAACCTGGCGTTCAGGAACTGCCTCGAATCGCGAGGCTACTCGGCGAAGTAGCGGCGGCGGCCGCCGGGCGGATGCGGCGGCACGACCACTCGAAACTGAGCGATATGCTTCCGGAATTGCAGGGACGCCTGCCCATCCGGGTCGAATTGCGCGCGCTGTAGCATGCCGATTTGCCGCAGCAATACAAAGCCCTGATGGCAACGGAAGAAGTGTCGCTGGATTTCACTGACGACGCCATCGATGCGATAGCGCGGATTGCTGTCGGCGTGAACGCGACCGTCGAAGATATAGTCGAGCGTCGGCTGCAGACAGTAGTGGAGAAGCAACTTTCTGGAAATTTGTAAGGAGTAAAGGGCGTGGTCTATGAAGGCGGATGCCATTGCGGCGCTTCACGTTATAAGGCTAGTGGCACGCCGCAGCATGTTTCCGTCTGCCATTGCGACGACTGCAGAAGATGTGCAGGTGCGCCTTTTGTCAGCTGGGCAGCTTTCTCATCCTCTGATTTTGAATTTAGTGGCGACATAAAGACTTATATGTCGTCAACCCACGCCGCCCGCTATTTTTGCGCGCGGTGCGGAACTGGTCTTTACTATTTGAACGAAAAGGCGTTGCCGGGGTTGGTCGACATCCAGACCTGCACATTGGACAATCCCGAAGCTCTGACGCCGCGCTTACACGTGCAAGCGGCGGAGCAATTGGGTTGGACTTTAGAACTGGAAAACCTGCCGAAGTTCGACCGTTTCCCGGAGTAGTCGCTGTAAAGTCGACCTGACCTGACCCCCCAATTTCAGAACCACGGGGCGGCGAGTAAAGGCCGCGTTTGGCGTCGGTCTGTTTTTTTTCACTGGCGGGTTACGTCTCTAGCCATCCCCCTCCGCATACCACCCATCGGACCTCGCCCGTATCCCCGCCTCGAACTGCGGATAGACCTCCGATGACGGCCGCGTGAACAGTCCGTTGGCCGAACTGCGTTGACGCCTACGGTCGTTTGCGCAGCCGTTGCAGAGAGGTTAGTCTCGAAGCAGGCGCAAAAATTTTAGGGGCGTGGACGATGTCGAGCCTAGCAGCGACCGAGGCCGGCGAAGGTCGCTTCTTCCAGGGGACGGCCCTGTGGGTGGCGGTGATCACCGTCGTCGGCTTTGGCCTGAACATCGTCATGGGTCGCTCAAGCTTCGACGCGCCGCCGCTGGTCCACGCCCATGCTGTTGTCTTCATGGGATGGGTGGTCATCTTCGTCACGCAGAGCGTTCTCGCCACCACCGGCCGTATCGCGCTGCACAGGCAGTTGGGGTGGCTGGCTGCGGGCTGGACGCTGCTGATGATCGGGCTGGGCTTTGCGGTGACGGTCGCGGTGGTCCAGCGCGGCGGTGTGCCCTTCTTCTTCCAGCCGCTGCACTTCCTGGTGTTCGATCCGCTGTCGGTCATCGCCTTTGCCGGCCTTACGTGGGCAGCGATCGCCATGAAGGCGCGCACCGACTGGCACCGCCGCCTGCATCTGTGCGCCACTGCGCTGCTGCTTGGTCCGGGCTTGGGGCGCATCCTGCCGATGCCGTTGTTCATCCCCTACGCCTTCGAGGCCGCGTTTCTCGGCTGTATGGTCTTCATCTTGGTAAGCGTACTGATCGACCGGCGCCGTCTCGGCTTCGTCCACCCGGCCTGGACTTGGGGTGTGGCGGCCATGCTGGCCTCGCTGGTGTTGACAGAGGCGTTGACCTACAGCCCGGCTGGCCTCGCGCTCTATGAGGCGGTCGCAAGAGGAACGCCGGGGGCGACAGTTGCACCGCTCGCCTTTCCGGCGCCTCCGGGAGTCTGATCGCCCGCGTCAGTGGAGGGCCACGCCGCGAGGAAGAAGTCGATGAGCTCGCCGAGAGACAACGGCCGCTTCGAGCTGCGGGCGCGCTTCTCCGAGAGCGTGTCGCCGTTGTACTCATCGACGACCCGGTAGCGGATGCGATCCTTCCCCATGAACGAGGGGTGCAGACGCCCGAGCGCGAGCCGGTCCTCATCGGGCAGGGTGGGGGAGGCGTAGACATCAAGCGGAGTCACCGAGTCGGCATCGAAGGCGTCGCGGATCGCGCTGCGGCGCCGCTCGCCCTTGATGGCGGCGATGACATGGGTGCGCTTCCGGTAGCCAAGGTCGATGACGGGCGTGTCGGCGGACATGGACGGTGTCGTTCCCCCGGCGCGGGAGCTGAGCCAAGCCGCATTGGAACAGGGGGCGGGGTCAGAAGTTGATCCTTTCACCGGGATTTACGCGAAGGCAGCGGTGGGGTGGGGCCACGATTGGAAAGCGCCACGCTCGCTTGACAGGCACCCTCCTTGGGATAGACTTCCGTTCGAGTTCATCGCCTATCGGCTTTGAATCTATCGAGGTCTCGGCCGCTGAACCCGCGTAGCGAATCAGCGGCCTTTTTTTTGACTCACGGACCACCTCTCAGCAACGCCAGGCATGCAGTCTTGGACCAAGCCGGCGAGCCCCTGATCTTGCCGATGCTGTTGTCAGCTTGATAGCAGGTCAGGAGGTTGGCTTTCAGCGTGCCGTCCTGCTTCAGTCCCATCGCGACCACGACGACGAAGTCCTCGTAGACGACGGCCACACGGCGCGTTGCATCGTATCGGCGTGCGGTCTTGTCCCAGCCCTCGAAGAGCGCGGCGGTCGGGTGCTCAAGAGTCGCTTTTATCCAATCAATGCGCTGTGCGCGTATCGGGGAAAAGACATCCTTGCGATCATCCCGCGCTGTGCTCTCGTAGAACACGTGGCCGAACTTGCTCGCCGCGAAGTAAACACGGATGCCGTCGAAGGTCAGGATGTTGCCGCGGCAGTAGACCCGATCGTAGTGCGAACGGTATTCGGCGACCGTGGCATAGCGCACGAGCGGCGGTAGCGCCATGACCAGCCTCCCTGCAGACGATTTCGCATCTACAGTGCCGCAAAGCGACCCGCCTCGGCGACTGCACAATCTGCCGAAAGCATCCAATTTCTCGGTCGCGCGACCGGATCCTGAGCGAAGCCGTTCCTGTATGACGACGAGGGGTTCAGGCACCCGAGCGTGACCGCGGTCGGCGGCGACGGAATTACGACCCCCTGCGGTCGGGTGCTGGGGGTTCGTGGACGGCGAACGCCATCCCTGAGGTCTCCGCCGGTAGGGTCACCGTTTCTAGCACCCCGTTGTGCCTGATGACGATGGCCGTCCCGGTCTGCCGCGCCAGCTCTCGGGCGCGCTGCGCCGCGCGTTGCAGCGCAGGCAGGGAGTGGCGCAAGTCCGGGTCGCGGGCGTGGTCTATGGGCTGACGTTTCATGGCTTCTCGTCCCAGTCTAGCAGCCTCGGCTGAGCGCCCGAGTTGTCGTAGAGCGCCCAAGAGTCCACCAAGGGAGCGTAGAGGTGTTTGAAGTTCTCAAGGCCTGCGGCAAAGCGCCGCCGGATCGTCGCCGGCCAGTCGCGGATGTGCCTGATGTAATTGCGCCCGGCGAGCGTCGTCTCGAAGGCGAAGCTCTCGCGCGCGAACGTGGTCTTACCTGCGCCGTTCGGACCCGCGATGACGATGACTTTCGGCTCGTCGCGCATCGTGCTCGCCAACATCTTGAGGAAGTGCACCGGCGATGATGCCCTCAATCAGCGAGCCGACGTCAGCGCGAATCCGCGCGATTTGCCCCGTTTTGCGCGAGGGCGGCGGCGGGGTGGGGAGGTATCGTGGGACGCCGCTGCCCGAGGTGCTTTTATGTCGTTCAAAGTTGCGTTTGCGTCGAATATTGAGCAGACTGCCGACATGGAGGCAGGCACCGTGGAAGCGACAACCCAGCCGCTGGATGACCAGATCCGCCGGATGACCCCGGTCGCCGCGCCGCCTGCGGAGCAGGCGCAGGTTGCGGCGCTCTACCGCGCCTTGGCGAGCATGGTCCACGACCCCCGGGGGTACGCAGCCGACTGCCGACTCGTCGGCCCCCAGGGCGAGAGCATCACGCTGCCCGAGAGCGTGCTCCATGTGCTCGAGCGAGTGGTCGAGGTCATGGCCCGCGGTGACTCGATCACGGTCGTCCCGGTCGGTCGCGAGATGACGACGCAGCAGGCGGCCGATCTGCTCAATGTCTCGAGGCAGTATCTGGTGCGGTTGCTGGACGAGGGGCGCATCCCGTTCCGCAAGACCGGCAAGCACCGTCGCGTGCGCATCGAGGACGTCCTGGCGTTCAAAGACGTCCGGGACCGGGATCGGCGGGCGGGACTGCGGCATCTGTCGCGGATGACGGAAGAGTTCGGCGGGTACGAGTCCGAGCAGCGGTAGCCCGCGGAGGCTCGCGGCATGGGTTCCGCGCCCGTCGTCGTGGTCGACGCGAATGTCCTGTTTCCGCTCACGCTGCGCGACACCGTGTTGCGTGCAGCCGCGGCGGGCTATTTCCGATTGCGCTGGAGTAGGGAGATCCTGGACGAGATGGAGCGTAACCTTGTCGCCACCGGCACGATGGGCGCGGGCAATGCGATGAAGCTGCGCGCGACGATGGACCAGTATTTTCCGGAGGCGATGGTCACCGGCCATGAGCTGCTCATCGAGGAATTGCGCAACGACGCCGAAGACCGCCATGTCGTGGCGGTCGCGGTCAAATCGGGCGCGCAGCTGATCGCCACGAACAACCTGCGCGATTTCGTACCCTTGCCGGAGGGCGTCGAGGCCCAATCCCCTGACGAGTTCCTGTGCAACCTGTTCGATCTGGACCCCGACGGATTCGTCGCTCTGCTCCAGAGTCAGTCCGCTGATCTCCGAAATCCGCCGGTGTCGATGGAGATGCTCCTCGAGCGACTCGATCGCGTGGTGCCGGAGTTCGTCCAAGCGGTGCGGCAGCACCGCTCACCGTGATACGACCGCCGGATACCCCGTCACGCGTTGACGGTGATGCGCTGGACGCCGATGAAATCGAGCGGCTCTGGCGCGGCGTCCTGCTCTTCGAGGTAGAGTTCGATGGCCTCGCGGATACGCGCCATCAGATCGTCGAGCGAGCGCGCCTGCGTGTGGCAGCCCGGCAGTGCGGGAACGGACCTCACGGGCTTCTTGTCAGTGAATCTCGGCTTCTACACGCCCGATCTCACCGTCCCGTAGTACTGAAGTCAGGGTTCAGGCTACCGGACCGCCACCACCGCAAACACGATAGCAGCGATTCCGCTTAAGCCCCAGATGATGACTCGCACTCTTCCACGGTTGAGTAAAAACTGTGATCTGCTGCGCGGCAGAACAAGAAACCCGAAAAGAGCCAGAATTGCGTATAGCGCGATAGCGGCGATGAACCCATAAACTGGCCCGAGTAGATACCCCATAGCAGCGAGCCCATCCGCGCGGCCAACAGCGAATAGCAGGCGCACTTGCAAACAAATGCCAAGAGCGATTGAGGCACCCACACCTATCGCCAAGCTCCGTGACAGCCACCACCAATCCGCATATTTTGACTGCATTGTTTTCTCTGGATGTCAGAGTGCAGGATAGCTATCAGCCATCCAGTTTCCGTTGCTTTGGCAAGGAAAGAGGATTAGCCCACATTAACTAGCGGAATGCCACACCCTCAAAATCAGGGTATCCGCGGAATATCATCCTCTCTGTCACCACGCGATCTCCACCTCGGTGTCCCGCCGGTCGGGCAGGTACTCCCCGCCCATGGACGAGGGGTGCAGATGCCCGAGCGCGCGGCGGAGGTCACCACCCGGGCTTAAGGTCGCTTCGTCGTTCACCCACGCGTAGACGATGACCTTGCTCGACGCGTGATAGCGGAAGAACAGACGATATTGTTGGAAGAACTTCGCACGGAACCAGTGACGGTAGCCGTCGCCGAGCGCACCGCCTTGACGGTACTCCGGGCGAGCCGGATCCTGCGGGATGACATCGAAGGCCAGCTTGGTGATCGCGGCGAGGCGCTTGCTGGCGTTTTTTCGGGTGTAGCCCGCGGGGTCCTTGCGTCGCAGCGCGTCGACCTCAGCCGCGAGCGCCTCCAACTGCGCGAGGAAGAGCGGATGGACGAAGATCGTCCAGCCGTGGACGACCAGGGGCGCTGACGTGCCCGCGGTCATTCATCGTCGGCCGAGAGGGCGGCGTCGAGATCGACCTCGACCTCGGCGGCGAGCGACTGAAGCCGTCGGGCGAGACCCGCGTCGATCGTCTGCAGACGCTGCGGGTTGCGGGCGATGTCGGCGGCGAGGAAACCGAGGAACTGGCCGAGCACGGGG
>Ga0209985_10004390_pt1 | contig 11398 bp, 5 predicted proteins | sample NOAtaG_FD_187305 | JGI IMG/M metagenome (GOLD analysis project Ga0209985, IMG submission 187305) | Freshwater lake microbial communities from Lake Erie, under a cyanobacterial bloom - NOAA_Erie_Diel6S_1000h metaG (SPAdes) (version 2) | ecosystem: Environmental > Aquatic > Freshwater > Lake ... | reverse complement strand
ACGGTGAAAACCTGGGACGACAACACGAACGACAGCACGCGCCCGCCGGCGAATCCCGCGTGGATTCCGCAGGGACGAACAGGAGTTTGGACAACGTCGACGTATGCCACACCTGGCGCGGGGTTGTCGCCGCCGGTCTTTGTTGGTGGCGGCGACGGCGTCACGCCCGCGAGCATCTGGGGGTATGGCGACTGCTCGCCGACGCTGCTGCTCGGTGATCTTGATGGCGACGGCGTTGTTGATGATCCGACGATTTCGGCGGAGGTGTTCTATACGCGCCCGGGCAACCCGCTCGTGCCGGGGGTTGACGGGTTCACCGCGGGGACGGGCGGCGGCGATGGGATCGACATCTCGTGGGCGGTTGATCCGTTGACCGGCGTGCGGGTGAACCTGCCCTCCATCGACTTTGTGCGACTGAGCACCGGCGTTGATGCGAGCTCGGGGCTCTTGGGCGAGGTCAGCGGCGAGATCGGCGGGGTGGCGCGGGTTGTGCCGCCGATGATCAACACGAGGCCGTGCGATATCGCGGATGATGCGGGCACGCCGCTGGGCACGCCCGGCGCGGGCGTAAACAACGGCGTGAACGAGGGGGATTACAACGCGTTCTTCGCGTCGGAGGGGTTTTTCTTTCTCGCCTCGATCGGACCGGCCGCGGTGGGTTCGTACTGCGATATCGCCGACGACGCCGGGAACCCGCTGGGCCTGCCCACGGGTTCGGCGAACAACGGCGTGAACGAAGGGGATTACAACGCGTTTTTCAACTGCCTCTTCCTGTAGTTCTTCGCGAGAAAGCCGATCGACGAGATCTCAAACATGGAGCGCACCCCGCACAACCCGAGCACGCGATGGAACGCAAGAGCCTTCACGCTCGTGGAGCTCTTGGTGTGCATCGCGGTGGTGGCGTTGCTGCTGAGCATGCTGCTGCCGGCGGTATCGAAGGCCCGCGAATCCGGGCGGAAGGTCGTGTGCGCGTCGAATCTTCGGCAGCTTTCAACGGGGTTGAACCTGTACGCGGGTGATCACAAGAGTTTGTACGCGCCGGCGGCCGCGAACTTCATCACGAACCTGAAGCGGTGGCACGGGACGCGGGCGAACCCCGGCGCGCCGTTCTCTCCTGAAGGCGGGGCGCTCACGCCCTACATCCGCAGTGAGGCCAGCGGCTCGCTTTCCGCGTCGGCGTTGAGCGGTGAGCCCGGCGCGTCGAGCGCGCTGGCGGGTGTTCGAGCGTGCCCGACGTTTGCGCCGGTTGCCGACGATCTGCTCTCACGCAAGCGCGGCTTCGAGCGTTCGGCAGGTGGGTATGGCTACAACGCCGCGTTCGTCGGCACCAGCCGGGCGCTGATCGGCGCGGGACCGACGCGCGCCTTCACCGTCGTGACGGATCGAACAGGTTCGCGGCAGGACCGCTTCACGCGCCCGAGCCAGACCATCGCCTTCAGCGACGCGGCCGTCAGCAGCGACCCGAGCGCCAACGCCGAGGGATTGGTTGAGTATTCGTTTGTTGAGCCGCGATTCAGGGCTGATCTGCCGGTCGGTGGGGCGCAGGGCGGGCAGAGGCCCGATCCGTCGATGCACTTCCGTCACGGTCAGCGCGTGGGGGATGGGCGTTTGGGTTCGGCCCTTGCGGTGAAGCTCGACGGGCACGTCGGCGAGCACGCGATGAGCTTCACCTGGCGGAGCGGGATCTATCCTTCACCGATGAGCCGGGCCGCGGTGGGTTGGTCGGGTGAGCGCGACGACAACGCGCTGTTTGAGTATTGATCTCGCTGTGTTTCTTCTGTGTCGGCAGACGTTCATGGTCAACCGTTGTATCTGCCATAACGTGCCCTTTACCACCATCGCCGAACAGGCGCGGCAGGGGCGTTCAATCGCGGAGATCTCGGCGGCGACGAACTGCGGGATGGGCTGCGGGTTGTGCCGCCCGTATGTGTGGGTCGTCGTGACCACGGGGGCGACGAACATCCCTGTGCTGAGCCCTTCGCAGGCGGCACAACTGAGCGCGAAGGTCGATGCGATTCTGCCAAGAGCCAAGGGCAAGAAGCAGCCGTAACGGCCGAGGTGTTTGCGGATTGAACGGACAAAAATGAAATCGGCCCGCCGGGTGAGGGCGGGCCGATGGTGAATCACGTTTCATGCTTCGACGCGAGGCTTCAGTTCCCCAGGACGCCTTCGCCCTGACCGGGGACCTGAACCTGCGGCATGCCCAGGGCCTCGTCGGCGCTGGCGCCCAGACGCTCCGCGGCTTCCGCGGCTTCGTCGAGCATCGCCTGCTCGTCGTCGATATCCGACGCCGGCAGACCAACCGCCACGGCCTTGAGCGACTGGTACGGACGGAAGCCCGTGCCCGCGGGGATCAGGTGACCCAGCAGGACGTTCTCCTTCAGGCCGAAGAGGTCGTCGGTGGCGCCCTTCAGCGACGCCTCGGTGAGGACCTTCGTCGACTCCTGGAACGAAGCACCGGAGAGGAACGACTCGCTCGACAGCGCGGCCTTGGTGATGCCCAGCAGCAGCGTGCGGCCCGTTGCGGGGCGTGCCTTCTTGGTCTTGCAGGGCTCCTTGCCCGCCGCCTCGGCCCGCGCGTTGGCCTCGCGGACGACGTCGCGGTGGACCTTCTCGTTGATCGCCAGCTCGGTGCCGCCCGAGTCGGTGACGATGAACATGTCGGAGACCTGGGTGTTCTTCCGCTTGAACTCCCACTTGTCAACGACGTCGTAGGGGAGCAGGTCGGTATCGCCGGGGTTCTCGACGCGGACCTTGCGGAGCATCTGCGACAGGATCACTTCGATGTGCTTGTCGTTGATGGTCACGCCCTGAGCGCGGTAGACGTTCTGAACCTCGTCGAGCATGTACGACCACAGCGCTTCCTCGCCCTTGATGGCAAGGATTTCCTTCGGGTCCAGCGGGCCTTCGGTCAGCGGCTGACCCGCTTCGACGAAGTCGCCCGTGTGGACCAGCAGGGTCTTGTCCGTCGAGACGTGGTGGGCCTTCTGCATTTCCGGCGCGTGCTCGGGGATGACCACGATGGTGATCTTGCCCTTGCGCTTGTCGGAGTGGATCTCGACCCGGCCTGAAACCGCCGCCATGACGGCGGGGTCCTTCGGGCGACGCGCCTCGAAGATCTCCGTCACGCGGGGCAGACCACCGACGATGTCCTGCGACGCGACGGCCTGCTTGGGCTGACGCGCGAGCATCTGACCGGCCTTGATGCGCTGGCCGTCCTCGACTTCCAGACGCGCACGCGCCGGGAGGTAGTGGAAGTCCTGGATGTTGCCCTGATCGTCGACGATGTTGATCGCCGGGTGCAGGTCGCCCTTGTGCTCGATGATGACCTTGGCCTTCTTGCCGCCGCCGGCGTCCTCGATGCGGAAGGTTTCCTTCTCGCGGATGTCGACGAACTGCACCTTGCCGTCCTTCTCAGCGAGGATCGGCGCGCGGTGCGGGTCCCAGCGGACGAGCTTGTCGCCCTTCTTGATCTCGCTGGCGTCGGGCATCATCAGGTACGCGCCGTACGGGACCTTCAGCTTCTCGAGCTCGCGGCCCTTCGCATCCAGAACCGCCAGTTCGCTGTTGCGCTTCAGGACGATCCACACGTCGTGGCCTTCGTCGTCCTTGCCGGGCACGGCGTTGCCTTCACGCAGTTCCAGCTTGCCGCTGTTCAGCGCGCGGTACTCGCTTTCCGAAGCCGTACGCTGACCGATACCACCGGTGTGGAACGTACGCATCGTCAGCTGCGTACCGGGTTCACCGATCGACTGGGCGGCGATGATGCCCACGGCCATGCCCGGCTCGACCATGCGGCCCGTGGACAGGTCCATGCCGTAGTCCAGCACCGAGCAGCCCGTGCGTGCCTCGCTGGTCAGCGGGGAGCGGACGAAGACCTCGTGGATGTTCAGGTCCTCGATCTTCTTGGCCATCTCCAGCGTGACGACCTGGTTCTCGCGGATGATCACCTCTTCGGTGATCGGGTGCTTGATGGTGTCGCGCGAGACGCGGCCGATGATCTGATCACGCAGCGGCACGTCGATCTGCTCGCCCTTGTAGATCGAGCGCTTGCGGATGCCGCGGCGGCTGCCGCAGTCGTGCTCCTGGATGATCACCGACTGCGCAACGTCGCAGAGCTTGCGGGTAAGGTAACCGGCGTCGGCGGTCTTCAGCGCCGTGTCGGCCAGACCCTTGCGGGCGCCGTGCGTGCTGGAGAAGTATTCCAGAACGTTCAGACCCTCGCGGAAGTTGGCGCGGATGGGCGTCTCGATGATTTCGCCGCTCGGCTTGGCCATCAGACCACGCATGCCCGCCAGCTGCATGAGCTGGCTGACGTTACCACGCGCACCCGAGTCGCTCATCAGGTAGACGGGGTTGAGGTAGAGCTTGGCCTTCTTCTCTTCGTTGGCCGCCTCGGTCCCGTCCGGGTTACGCCGGTCGGTCTTGAGGGTTGACTGGAGGGCCTTGGTGACCTGTTCGCGGCAGTGGGACCAGATGTCGATGAGCTGGTTGTAGCGTTCGCGGGCGGTGATGATGCCGCGCTCGTAGTTCTTCTCGACGCGGTCGACCTTCTTCTGCCCGTCGTCGAGCAGGGCCTGCTTCTCCTTGGGGATGCGCAGGTCGGTGATGCCGAAGGAAAGGCCCGCGAGCGTCGACTGCTTGAAGCCGATCTCCTTGAGCTTGTCCAGCAGGTTGATCGTCGCCGCACGCCCGGCGAAGGCGTAGGCGTCGTCGATCACGCGGCTGGCGCCCTTCTTACCCAGGGCGCAGTTGTAGAACGGCATGCCGCGTTCGAGGATCTCCGAGAAGAGGATCCGGCCCACGGTGGTGTACAGCCGCTTGTGCTCGTTGATCGCCTTGGGCGCGCCGCCCTGATCATCAACGACCTGCGCGAAGCCGTCGAGACGGACCTGGATGCGCTCGTGGATTGAGATCGTGCGGTGCTCGTAGGCGAGGATCGCCTCCTGAGAACTGCGGAAGCTGCGGACCATGTTGTCCGGGCGGTCCTTCTCATCGGGCGGCATGTACGTGATGTAGTACACGCCCATGACGATGTCCTGGCTGGGCGAGATGATCGGCTTGCCGCTCGCCGGAGAGAAGATGTTGTGCGTGCTCATCATCAGCACGTGCGCTTCCGCCTGCGCTTCCACACTCAGCGGCAGGTGCACGGCCATCTGGTCGCCGTCGAAGTCGGCGTTGAAGCCGCCGCAGACCAGCGGGTGCAGACGGATGGCGTTGCCTTCCACCAGCACGGGCTCGAAGGCCTGGATACCCATTCGGTGCAGCGTCGGGGCGCGGTTCAGCAGGACCGGGTGCTGGAAGATGACCTCTTCGAGAATGTCCCAGACCTCCGGATCGCGACGCTCCAGCATGCGCTTGGCGCTCTTGATCGTGTCGGCGTACCCGTGCTCCTTCAGCTTGCGGATGATGAACGGCTGGTAGAGCTCCAGCGCGATCTTCTTCGGCAGGCCGCACTGGTGCAGCTTCAACTCCGGACCGACGACAATGACCGAACGCGCCGAGTAGTCCACGCGCTTACCCAGCAGGTTCTCGCGGAAGCGGCCCTGCTTGCCCTTGATCATGTCCGTGATCGACTTCAGCGGGCGGTTGCTCGAACCCAGGACCGGGCGGCGGCAGCGGCCGTTGTCGTACAGCGCGTCCACCGCCTGCTGGAGCATGCGCTTCTCGTTGCGGATGATGACCTCGGGGGCGTTGAGGTCCATCAGCTTCTTCAGGCGGTTGTTGCGGTTGATGATGCGGCGGTAGAGATCGTTCAGGTCGGAGGTGGCGAAGTTGCCGCTCTCCAACAGAACCAGCGGGCGCAGGTCGGGCGGGATCACGGGGATCACGTCCTGAACGAGCCAGGTCGGGTCGTTCTCGCTGCCGCGGATCTGCTCGACGATCTTCAGACGCTTCGCAAGGTCCTTGATCTTCTGCTTGCTCTTGGTTTCCTTCAGCTCGCGGCGGAGCTCTTCCGCCAGCGACTCAAGGTTCGTGCGCTCCAGCAGTTCGCGCACCGCGTCGGCGCCCATGAGCGCGCGGAAGGCGTTGCCGAACTTCTCAACCGCGGCGCGGTATTCGTCCTCGGTGAGCATCTGCTTGAACTTCAGCTCGGTGTCACCCGGATCGACCACCACGTAATCCTGGAAGTAGATCACCTTCTCCAGGTCGCTGGTCTTCATCGCCAAGAGGTTGCCCAGGCGGCTGGGCACGGCCTTGAAGAACCAGATGTGCACGGTGGGCGCGGCGAGGTTGATATGCCCGAAGCGTTTGCGGCGGACGCGCGAGTGCGTGACTTTCACGCCGCAGCGTTCGCAGATGATGCCCTTGTACTTCGTCCCGCGGTACTTGCCGCAGGCGCACTCGTAGTCGCGCTCGGGCCCGAAGATCCGCTCGCAGAACAGGCCGTCCTTTTCAGGGCGGTACGTGCGGTAGTTGATCGTCTCGGGCTTCTTCACCTCGCCGTACGACCACGACCGGATGTCGTTGGGCGAAGCGAGGGTGACCTTGACGGCGGAAAAATCATTGACACGGTCGTACACGGTCTCGGTGGCCATACGACGCATCTCCAAGGCTGCGGTCCGGAAGGGGCTGGTGCGGCGATCGTCGTGATCGGCTCAGTCCCCGTCGCGTGCCGGGTGTGGTGACTCAAAGTAAACCGACGGTTCAAACAGGACCGCTGAACTTTCCGCACGCGTGGCCGGTCCTCACCACGCGTGCGTCGCTGGCTCGATCGGCTCTTTACAGAACCGCCGCGCCTTCGGTCCGTTTCTTCTCCAGGTTGATGTTCATGCCCAGGCCCTTCAGCTCAGAGCACAGCACGTCGAACGCCACGGGCATACCCGCCTCCAGCGTGTTCGTGCCCTTGACCATCGCCTCGTAGATCTTCGTCCGGCCTTCGACATCGTCGGACTTGACCGTCAGAAGCTCCTGCAGGATGTACGACGCGCCGTACGCCTCGAGCGCCCAGACTTCCATTTCGCCGAAGCGCTGGCCACCCGTCCGCGCCTTGCCGCCCAGCGGCTGCTGGGTGATCAGCGAGTACGGGCCCGTCGCGCGGGCGTGGATCTTGTCGTCAACCAGGTGGTGCAGCTTCAGCAGGTACATCACGCCCACCGTGGTCTTCTGGTGGAACGGCTCGCCCGTACGCCCGTCGAAGAGCTGGATCTTGCCGCCACGCGGCATCTCGACCATCAGCTCGCGCGGGTGCGGGTGCTTGCCTTCCTTCGCGTACTGCTCTCGCTTGCCGCGGACAAAGGCGTTCGCCTCGTCCACCGCCGCGTGAACCTCGTCCTCCGTCGCACCGTCGAAGACCGGCGTCACCGCCTGCATCCCCAGGATGTTCATCGCCCAGCCAAGGTGCGTCTCAAGGATCTGACCCACGTTCATGCGGCTCGGCACGCCCAGCGGGTTCAGCAGAACGTCCACCGGGCTCCCGTCCTCCATGAACGGCATCTCTTCCTCGGGAACGATGCGCGCGATCACACCCTTGTTCCCGTGGCGACCGGCCATCTTGTCGCCGACGCTCAGCGTCCGCTTCGTCGCCAGATAGACCTTCACCATCTCCAGCACGCCGCTGGGAAGCTCGTCGCCTCGCTTCATGTGGTCCAGCTTGCGCTTCTTCTCCGCCTTCACCGCGTTGATGCGCGGCCAGAACTGGCGGTAGATCTTCTCAGCAGATTCCTTCGCTTCCTTGCTGCCCTTCATCCACTTGTCGCTGAAGCCTTCGATCTGCTCCAACAGAACTTCGGGCAGGTCGCTCGCGCCGACCTTCTGACGAGTCGTCGGGTCGACCATCGGGGTCCCCAGCGCCTCGTTGATGGCGTTGACCATGTCCTTGAAGATCCGGATCGACTTGTCGTCCATCTCCTTCGTGTAGGTCTCCATCATCGTCTTCAGCTGCTTCTTCTGCTCCTCGTTCATGTGCAGACGACGGCTGAAACGCTTCGCGCCGATGACGATGCCCTCAACGCCCGCCGGCACTTCCAGCGAGTCGTTCTTCACGTCCTCGCCGGCGCGCCCGAAGATCGCGTGCAGCAGCTTCTCTTCCGGGGTCAGCTCGCTCTTGCTCTTGGGGCTGACCTTGCCCACGAGGATGTCCCCCGGGCCGACGCGAGCACCCAGGCGGATCACGCCGTGCTCGTCGAGGTTCCGCAGCATCTTCTCGCTGACGTTGGGGATGTCGCGCGTGAACTCCTCGCGACCCAGCTTCGTCTCGCGCACCTCGACCTCGAACGCGTCGATGTGGATGCTCGTGAAGGCGTCGTCCTTCACCAGACGCTCGTTGATGACGATCGCGTCCTCGAAGTTGTAACCATCGAAGGTGTTGAACGCCACCAGCGCGTTCTTGCCGATGGCCAGCTCGCCCATCCGCGTGCTGGCGCCGTCGGCGATGATCTCGCCCTTCTTCACCTTCTGACCGGGCTTGACAACCGGACGCTGGTTCTGGCACGTCCGCTCGTTCAGGCCCGCGAACTTCCGCAGCTCGTACTCATCGCTGTTGTCGATGATGATCCGCTGCGCGTCGACGAAGGTCACCGTGCCGGCGTTCTTCGCCTTCACCACGAAGCCCGAGTTCTTGCCAAGGTCCTTCTCAAGGCCCGTCGCAACGATCGGCGGGGACACCTTGATCAGCGGCACCGCCTGGCGCTGCATGTTCGAACCCATCAGCGCCCGGTTCGCGTCGTCGTGCTCGAGGAACGGGATCAACGCCGCGGAGATACCCACGATCTGCTTCGGCGCAATATCCAGATAATCCACCTGCGAGCTGTCCACCTGCGACAGTTCGCCGTTCACCCGCGCCAGGATCATGCCCTTGCGCAGATGCCCGCTACCACCCTCCACCGCGTCCGTCGGCGCCAGGATCGCCTTCATCTCCTCGTCGGCGCGGAGGTTCACGATCTTGTCGGTGACCTTCCCGTCCTTCACCACGCGGTAAGGCGTGCGGAGGAAGCCGTACTCGTCGATGTTGCTGAAGATGCCCAGCGAGGCGATCAGACCGATGTTCGTGCCTTCGGGCGTCTCGATCGGACAGATCCGCCCGTAGTGCGAGATGTGCACGTCGCGGACTTCAAAGCCCGCGCGCTTGCGGTTCAGACCGCCCGGCCCGAGGGCCGACAACCGACGCTCGTGCACCAGGCTGCTCAGCGGGTTCGTCTGGTCGACGACCTGCGAAAGCTCGCTACGCCCGAAGAAGAAGTCGATGGCGCTGCTGATGCTCTTGGAGTTCACCAGGTCGCTGATCTTCATCAGCTCGCTGGGGTCCTTCACGCTCATGCGCTCCTGCACCGTCCGCTTGAGCTTCAGGAAGCCCTTGCGCAGCTCCTCAACCGCCAGCTCGTCCAGCGTCCGCAGACGACGGTTGCCCAGATGGTCGATGTCGTCGGGCTGCGCAACCGGGAACCCCGTCTTCGGGTCCACTCGCTTGCTGCGCAGGTCCAGCACATACTGGATCACGCGCAGGAAGTCCTCCGCGCGGATGAACATCATGTCCTCGGGCACGTTCAGGTCGAACTTCCGGTTGATGCGGAAACGACCAACCTTCCCCAGGCGATACCGGTTGTCGTCGAAGAACTTCTCGACAAACAACTGCTTCGCCTTCTCGATCTGCGGCGGGTTGCCCGGACGCAGCTTCGTATAGATCTTCAGCAGCGCCTGCTCGTACTCGCTCTCGGCCTCGAACTGCTCCAGCTTCTCCTGCGCAACCGTGTTGAGGATCAGCGGGTCGCTGGGGTTCTGAATCACGCGAACCGTCTTCAGCTTGCTGGAGGTGATCTTCGCCGCCGCCTCTTCGCCGATCTTCCGCCCCACGTGAACGAGCTCTTCGCCCGTCTCGGTGTCGATGATGCTCGACGCGGCGTAATGGTCGGGCTTGACCTGCTCCGCCTTGATCTCGCTGATCTCGTAGAACAGGCTCAGCACCGCCTCCGTGCTGCTGACGCTCTCGTCGAGGCAGCGCAGGAACGTGGTGGCCGTCAGCTTCGTCGACTGGTCGATCCGCATCGCCAGCTCGTCCTTCTTGGTCACTTCCAACTCGATCCACGAGCCACGCTCGGGGATGATCCGCGCGCTGTGCAGCGGGCGGTCACCCTCGGCGCTGACGATCGAGAAGTCCACGCCCGGCGAGCGGTGGAGCTGGCTGACGATCACGCGCTCGGCGCCGTTGACGATGAACTCGCCGCCGCCCATCATGATCGGGAACTCGCCGAGGTAAATATCCTCTTCCGCGACCTCCTGCTGACCCTCGCGCTTGAAGCGCACGGTGACCTTGAACGGCGCACCGTACGTCAGCCGCAGCTCCCGGCACTCGTCCTGGGTGTACCGCGCTTCTTCCAGCACGTACCGAACGTACTCGAGCTGCATCGTCCCGTCGTACGACTCGATCGGGAAGACCTCACGCATCAGCGCCTCAAGCCCGACGCTCGCGTCGCGCTCGTCGGAGTTCGCCTTGTTCTGAAGAAAGCGCTCGTACCCGTCCACCTGGATCTTCGTCAGATCAGGCACCGAAGTACCGTCGCCACGCTTGGAATACTCGCGCACTTTGATCTCGGCCATCGATTTCACCTTCCGATGGAGACACCGATCGCCCAGCCCGTCGCCGATCGTGGGCGAGCGGGGGGCGAATCGCTTGAAAAGTTGGTTACAGCTGTTTGGTCATGCCGGGCCGCGCAGAACCCGCCACTGTAGAGGCCCTCTCGGTCCAAAAGCAAGATAAACTTGGAGAAATCCTGAAACAACGAAGCGGGGTCCGTCCGGTAGAGACCGAACGGACCCCGCTTTTATTCCAAACACGCTCGAAGCTCAGGCCTCGGTGCTTTTCCGGAATTCGCACCCCTATACAGGTGCTCCCGCCGAAACACACTCCCGAATCGCCCAAACCTCGACCAACCCCCCAACCTCTTAGTCGAGGGTGACCGTCGCGCCGACCGCCTCGAGCTTCTTCTTGAGGGCCTCGGCGTCAGCCTTCGGCATGCCTTCCTTGAGCTTCTTCGGAGCGCCGTCAACCAGGTCCTTCGCCTCCTTGAGGCCCAGACCCGTCGCCTCGCGGACGACCTTGATGACGTCGATCTTCTTCTCGCCCGCCGCCTTCAGAGTCACGTCAAAGGCGCTCTTCTCCTCAACCGGAGCAGCCGCGGCCGCCGGAGCAGCCATCATCACGCCGCCACCAGCCGCGGCCTCGATGCCGTAGGTGTCCTTCAGGTACTTCCCAAGCTCCACGGCCTCCTTGAGCGAAAGGCCAGCCAGCTTGTCACCGAGTTCATTGATCGTCATGGGATACTTCCTCAAACAGAATCACAGTTCAACCAGTGGGTCCGGACCAGTTCCGGCTCTTTAACCCGCCGAGAGAAAACCCTCGGCATGGGCCAGTGATCGATGGGTCAAGATTATTCACCCGCCAACCACCCGGGACAAGCCC
>Ga0209985_10004386_pt1 | contig 11406 bp, 10 predicted proteins | sample NOAtaG_FD_187305 | JGI IMG/M metagenome (GOLD analysis project Ga0209985, IMG submission 187305) | Freshwater lake microbial communities from Lake Erie, under a cyanobacterial bloom - NOAA_Erie_Diel6S_1000h metaG (SPAdes) (version 2) | ecosystem: Environmental > Aquatic > Freshwater > Lake ... | reverse complement strand
GGTCGTCACGCCGACATCGGCGCCCACCTTCGCGCCCGTCGCCGCATTGTCGCCGGTCAGCATCACGACCTCGCAGCCGAGCTCGCGCAGCGCGCGGATCGCGTCGGCCGCCTCGGTGCGCGGACGGTCGCTCACGCCGATCGCGCCGAGCGTGCGCGCGCCGTGCACCACCGACATCGCCGTCATCGCCTGCGCCTCGATCGCGCGCGCAAGCACTTCTGCCTGCGGATCCGCGACAAGCGCGTTGTTCTCGAAGAGCCGCGCGCGCCCGACGCCCGCGCGCACGCCGTCGACCACGCCCTCGACGCCCTTCCCCTTCACCGCAATCGCGTCGACGACCGGCGGCACCACGATGCCACGCGCCATCGCGGCATCGACCACGGCCTTCGCGATCGGATGGCTCGACGACTGCTCGACCGACGCGGCCACGCGCAGCAGCTCGTTCTCGTCGACGCCCGGCAGCGGCGAAAGCGCCGAAAGTTCGGGCTTTCCGCGCGTGATCGTGCCGGTCTTGTCCATCGCGACCACGCGCACCGTGCCGAGCGCCTCGAGGTGCATGCCGCCCTTCACGAGAACGCCGCCGCGCGCCGCGCGCGCAAGGCCCGCAAGCACGGCGGCCGGCGTCGAGATCGCAAGCGCGCACGGCGACGCGCCGATCAGCATGCTCATGGCGCGCAGGAACGCCTCGCTCCACGAGAGCCAGCCCGCAAGCGGCGGCACCACGATCGCAAGCACCGTCACCACGAGGACGCACGGCACATAGATGCGCGTGAAGCGCTCCGCCGCGCGCTCGGCGAGCGACTTCGTCGCCTGCGCCTCGGCCACGAGGCGAATCATGCGCGCGACGAGCGTGTCGGACGCCGGCTTCGTCACGCGGACGACGAGCGCGCCGTCGCCGTTCAGCGACCCCGCAAAGGCGGCGCTGCCCGGCTCCTTGTCGACCGGCATGCTCTCGCCCGTGATCGGGCTCTGGTCGACGCCGGAACGGCCCTCGCGCACCTCGCCGTCGGCCGCGATCCGTTCGCCGGGCTTCACGACGATCAGGTCGCCGACCGCAAGCTCCTCGACCGCGACCTCCCGCTCGGTGCCGTCGGCGCTGCGCACGCGCGCCCGCTTCGGCGCGAGTTTCGCAAGTGCGCTCACCGCGCTCTTCGCCCGCGACAGCGCGAGGTACTCGAGCCCATGCCCAAGCGAGAAGAGGAAGAGAAGGAGCGCGCCCTCGGCGAACTCGCCGACAAGCGCCGCGCCGATCGCGCCGACCACCATCAGGAAGTCGATGTCGAGCCGTCCGCGCAGCAGTTGGCGCACGCCTTCCCGCGTCGCCTCCCAGCCGCCCGCGAGATAGGCGACGGCGTAGAGCGAATAGGCCGCGACCGACCATTCCGCGTTCGCGCAGAGGTAACCGCCGAGAAGCGCCGTGCCGGCGATCGCGGGCCACACGAGCTCCGCATAGGCGCCGAGCGCGCGGAACGGCGCCCATGCAGGCGGGTCGGCCTGCTCCGCGGCGCCGGCGGCGTGGTCAGAATCGTCTCCGCGTCCGTGCACGCGCACAGGCTAACGCAAGCACCGCCGCCGCGAGGGGTAAAAACAGCGCCGCCCGGCGGAGACGCCGGGCGGCCTGCTTGCTGAGGTGGATGACGCTGTCGGAGAGGCGCGGGGCGGCAGGAGTCGGTCTGCCGCGCTTCCCCGCGCGGGCGAAGCGGTCAGAAGGTGAGCTGGATCTGCGAACGGAGCACCCACTGGCCGTCGTTCGTGAAGCCGTTGCCGGCGGTCGACGATCCGTCGGACAGCCAGTCGGCGCCCGAGCTGTTGAAGTCGCCGATCGGTGCCAGCGCGTAGCCGACATCGGTCGTCCACTTCACATCCTTGTTGCCGCCGAAGAGGTAGTTGACGCCGACGGTCACGATGCTGTTCGACTCGAGCTCGATGCCGGGCTCGGCCACGCGGAACTTGTCGGTGTCGGTGCTGCCGACCTCGTACCGGGCGAAGAGCTCGACCTCGTTGTTGAGGAAGTAGCCGCCCTGCACGACCGCGCCCCACTGGCCCATGCTGTCGCTCGTGCCGCCGCCGCGGGTGGCGACATTGCCGGCGAGCTGCACATCGCGGTAGACGCCCGCCGCGTAGAGCGTGGCGCCGCCGAAGTGCATGGTGAGATCGGCCGTGATGCCCCACATCGAGTCGGTTGCCGAGGCCGTCTGCGTGCCTTCATTGGTCGGACGCAGGCTCTGGCCCATCGCGCCGAGACCGATCATCCAGCCCTTGTCGTCGCCGATGTAGCTGTTGAGGTCGCGCATCTGGCGCCAGTTGCCGGCGCCGAGATACTCGACGCGGCCCGCAAACGCCCAGTTGGTCGTGTTCTGGTTGAAGCTCGTGGTGTACGAACCCGCGTAGCCGCCCGCATTCGCGGTAGCCGAGCTCGGAACGCTCGAGGCGTTCGCGCGCAGGCCGTCGCCGTAGAAGGCGGTCGCGCGCCACTGCTCGCCGGCGCGTCCGCCGAACTCGGCCTGGATGCCCTGGCCGAACTTCGTCGAGAACACATCGTTCACGAGCGAACGCTCGACCGCGAGCTGCGACGAGCTCGAGACGAGCTCCTCGCGGATGAACGGCGTCTTGAACTGTCCGGCGCGGACGGCGATGCCGTTGCCGAAGTCCTTCTGGATGAAGATCTCCTCGACGGAGCCGACGATGTTGTTCGCGCTGTAGGTGGCGCCGCTGACGGTGCCCGTGGTGCGGTTGGCGACCAGCTTGATCTCATAGATCCAGCTCGGATCGACCACGAAGCCGGTGAAGGTCAGCTTGGTGCGGCGGTTCTCGAAGCCCCAGTTGCTCTCCTTCGGAACCGTGCCGGTCAGGCCGCTGTTGTCGCGGTTGTTGAACGCCCAGCGGACCTGGACCTGGCCCTTGATGTTCAGCTTGAAGTCGCCGCTCGGCGACGCGAGGAAGAAGCCGCCCTGGTCCTTGTTCCAGCCGGCGGTCGCGCCCGAAGCCTGGAGGCTGTCGCGCGTGCCCGCGTCGGCGAGCACATCGCTCACGATCGCGCGGATCTCGCTCGCACGCTGCTCGGTGAGCCACTGCTCGCCGTTGGCGTTCTGCTCGAGCTTGGTGACCTTCGCGGCGAGCGCGTCGTTTGCGGCCTTGAGCTGGGCGATTTGCGTCGCCATGTCGGAGGAAGCGTCCGCCGCAGCGAAGGCGCTTCCTGCGATCGAGAGCGTGGTCGCGCCGGCGAGCCAGGCTCCGATCGATCGTGTGCAGTTCGTCGTCATGTTGTCGTGCTCCTAGTCGGGTTTGCTTGGTCGCCGGATGGCTCCGACGCCCGCGGGCTTCGCGGAACGAGCAAACTAGGAGTGCGCGCCGCCCGCAGGGAAGCACGGTGCGCCGCAAACGATCTTTACCTTTCCTTCATATGAAGCGTCGGTCAAGCCCATGCAAATCCGCGCGGGAAACACAGGGTTTCCTCACAATCGGCCCTTGCCTTCACCGTTCCTGAACAGAATCCAAAATGGTTTCCACGAAGTTCGGCGGATGCAGCACGGATTCGTGTTTGCGTTCCGTTCAGACGCCGTGAAGAGCGTGCGATCCATGGCGAACTCCCGTTGCGCGACGCGGCGCGAACCTCGACGCTGCCCCGCTCAGGTCCGTACGCAACCGCACACCCGAAAGAGAGCACCGAATGAACACTTCCTCCTGCATCCGTCCGCTCGCGTCGGCGATCTCGCTCGCGATCCTCTGCGCACTCGCCTCGGGTTGCCAGTCGAACATCAAGAGCACGCTGCCCGTCATCGAGACCGTCACTCCGATCGCGCAGACGGAGCGCTTCTGCCCCGTCACCGGCGAGCCCGTGACCGAACTCGACGAGCACGCCTTCTTCGAGACCTATCCCGTCTACTGCAAGGGCCGCGAGAACGCGCGCCAGTTCGCGTCGCTCTCGGCGGAGCAGCGCGCTCGCCTCGCGAAGGAACAGGTCCTTCCGCAGAAGGGCATCTCGAACACCACCTGCCCGCTCACGGGCGAGACGCTCACCGCCGCGGCCTCGCCGGTCGTGTACGAAGGCCAGGTCGTCGGCTTCGCGTCGCTCGCCGATGCGAATCAGTTCCGCGCGCTGAACGCCGAGAAGAAGGCGAAGCTCATCGCGCAGTGGAAGGCCGAGCAGGCCACTGAGAGCAACGGCTGATCACGCGGGCCTCGCCGCGGATGCGGCTCGATGCGGCTCGATACCACTCATGGCGCCGACTTGATCTCGACCTCGGTGTGACCGACTTCGGTCGCAAGCCGGGTCTCGATCTTCCGGCAGAGCGTCGCGTCGTCGAGGGACGACGGGATCGAGAGCGCCATCGTGAAGCTGCGGCCCGACGCGCCCGCGCGCAGCGAACGCACCTGGCACCGCATGGTGCGGAGCTCGAGCGAGGCGACGAGCTCGGCCTTCTGCCGGTCCGCCCCCACGGGGATGCGCACCTTGATCTCGCCGACGCGGCTCGCCTGCAGCCACCAGATGATGAGCCAGGCGGCCACCGCGACGACGAGCGCGATCGCGTACTGCGAGAGGCCGCACGCGAGCCCGATCACGACGACAAGGATCGCGCGGCCCGTCATGTGCGGATTGCCGACCACGGTGCGGAAGCGGATGAGGCCTCCGATGCCGAAGATCACGAACGCCATCGTCTGGTCGATCAGGACGAGCGACGCCACGACCGCGCCGACCATGCCGAGGACGACGAGCGTCTTGCGCTCGTCGTTCGCCTCGAGCGCATCGCGCCGGCGGGTCGAGCGCGGATGGAACGCAAGCAGCGACGCCAGCGCGATCGCCAGAACGAGCCCGATGAGGATCTCGAGCCAGGTTTCCGGCTGCCAGAGCTGATCGACCGCCTGCTGCAGGCGCTCGGCCGCAGTGTCCTTGAGGCTCGTGCGGAAGAGCGTCGAGGCCTCGCTTTCCACCGACGCGAGCACCGTGCCCGCCGATGAGGCCGCCACGGCAAAGGCCGCAACGAGTCTGGATGCCATCGAGCGGAACACGGTCATCGCTTGCTCCTTTCAGCGCCGGCGGCGCGTGCCGATCACGGAGGGCACGGCGAGGCGCTGGGCGTTGGGCGGCTGTCCGCCCGGGCGGCCGCCGGCCTGCTGCTCGGCGACGCGGCGGAACTGCTCGTTCGTCTTCTCGATCGACTCGCGGACCATCTTGACCTTGTCCGGATCGAGGCCCTGGAGGATCGCGCTCGACATGGCGTTCGCGGGGCTGAACTGCCCGAAGCCAAGGATGCCCTTCTCGATGTCGATCTGCACTGCGGTCGCGCCGAGGTCGGACAGCATGCACAGCACGGTCATGGTCTCGGGCGCATCGAACGCCTTGCCTTCCTTCATCATGCCGCCGAGCAGGCGCCCGGCGGTCACGAACACGGGCTCGTTCACCTGCTTGAGGGCGCTGACGCGCTGCGCGATCTGCATCATCAGCTCGCGCGACTGACGCACCACCACGATCTCCTGCTCGTTGACCTTGATCTTGCGGCGGAACGCGTTGCACATCGCCGCGGCAAGCGCGAGGCCCGACTGGACCGCCGCGAACCCGAAGGCGGTCTCGAGGCCGGCGGCCGCATCGGTCGGCGTCTCCTCGGTCACGCTCGCGTTGCCCCCGTCGACCCACATGTTCTTGATGCCGAGCGACGCGCACGACTGCAGTCCCGCCTGGACGACCGGATCGGAGTCGCTCTTCCCCTCGGCGATCAGCGACGCGACCACATTCGCGGCGGTGTGGGGGATCGGCTCGGTGGCGGTGATCTTGGGGAGCACGAGATTGACGAAGGCGACGAAGTCCTTCTTCTCGATGTCGCGGAGGAGGCAGTACTGGCCGTTGAGGCGGATGGCGCTCATGGATTGCTCGCAGGGAAAACGGTGCGGACGCGGCTCGGGCCGCGGGCGTCGATGGTAGCACCTCGCCCCCCGCCGCCCTCCGCCCCTCCGACCCCCGCCTGCACGCCACGCCGCCCCCTCTTTCCGTACCATCGCGGCATGTCCAGCGCCCGATCCCGCTCGTCAAAGCGCTCCGCGGCAGCCGAACGCCCGTCCGCGGGTCCCGCCGTCGGAATCATCATGGGTTCCCAGTCCGACTGGGAGACCATGCAGCACGCCGCGGAGATGCTCGAGTCGCTGGGCGTGACGCACGAATGCCGCGTCGTGTCGGCGCACCGGACCCCCGATCTCCTGTTCGAGTACGCGGCGGCGGCGCGCGGTCGCGGCATCAAGGTCGTCATCGCGGGCGCGGGCGGCGCGGCGCACCTGCCCGGCATGTGCGCGTCGAAGACCGACCTCCCCGTCCTCGGCGTGCCCGTCGAGTCGAAGGCGCTCAAGGGCCTCGACTCGCTCCTTTCGATCGCGCAGATGCCCGCTGGGATACCCGTCGGTACGCTCGCGATCGGCCGCGCTGGCGCGGTGAACGCCGCGCTCTTGGCTGCGAGCATCCTGTCGCACCACGACGCGGGCGTGGCCGCGAAGCTTGCCGCGTTCCGCGCGAACCAGACGGCGAAGGTGCTCGCGAATCCGATCCCTGGAGTTTCGGGCGCCGAGCCGCGCCGTCGAAAGGGAAAGGCGAAGTGACCGCGACGCGCATCGGCGTCCTCGGTGGCGGCCAGCTCGGGCAGATGCTCGGGCTTTCGGCGATTCCGCTCGGGATCGAGTGCGTGTTCTACGACCCGTCGCCCGATGCGCCCGCGCGCGTGGCGGGCCGGCACATCTGCGCCGCGTGGAGCGACCGCGAGGCGCTCGCCGAGTTCGCGGCGTCGGTCGAGAGAATCACATTCGAGTTCGAGAATGTGCCCGCGGCGAGCCTCGCGTATCTCGCCGAACGGAAGCCCGTCTACCCTGGCGTCCGCTCGCTCGAACTCACCTGCGACCGGATCCGCGAGAAGGAATTCCTGCGCGACGCGGGCGTGCCCGTGCAGCCGTTCGCGGGCGTCACCGTGCGTTCCGAACTCGAACTCGCGCTCGCGACCGTCGGCACGCACGGCGTCCTCAAGACGCGCACGCTCGGCTACGACGGCAAGGGCCAGCGCGTGGTGCATTCGGCCGACGAACTCGCGCGCGCGTGGGATTCGCTCGACCACGCGCCGTGCATCTACGAAGCGTTCGTGCCGTTCGACCGCGAGGTGAGCGTGGTCGCGACGCGCGCGGCGAACGGCGAGATCGCCGCGTATCCGGTCGTCGAGAACCTGCACACGCAGGGGATTCTGTTCCGCTCGATCGCGCCCGCGCGCGTGTCGGACGGCCTCGCGCGCGCGGCGGAAGGCCACGCGCGCCGCGTGCTCGAGGCGCTCGGGCATGTCGGCACGCTCGCGCTCGAGATGTTCGTCGCCGACGGCACGCTCGTCGCGAACGAAGTCGCGCCACGCGTCCACAACTCGGGGCATTGGACGATCCACGGCGCACGCACGAGCCAGTTCGAGAACCACATGCGCGCGGTCGCGGGCCTGCCGCTCGGCGACACGGGCATGGCGGAGCTGTCGGCGATGGTGAACTTCGTCGGCGGCCTGCCGCCGCGCGAGGAGATCCTCGCGATCCCAGGCGCCTCGCTCCAGCTCTACGGCAAGAGCCCGCGCCCCGGGCGCAAGGTCGCGCATGTCGGCATCGTCGCGCCCACGCGCGCAGAGCTCGACGAACGGCTCGCGCGCGTCGAGGGCGTCGCGCGCCGCGTGAACAGGCTCGCCCCCGCCCCTTCCGAAGCATCGAGAACCGCATGAATCTGCCCATCCGTCTGTTCGTGGCCGCGTCCGCGGCCTTCGTTTCGCTCGCATCGCTTCCCGGGTGCAGCAGCGCGCCGCGCGCGGGAGCCGTCGACACGAAGGCGCTCGAGAACGCGCCCTTCGTCGGCGCGTGGACGAGCGACCTCGACGCAGCGACGCTGTCGGTCGAGCCGACGGGCCTCTTCAGCATCGATGTGCCGGCGCGCGGCGAAGCGCCGGCGCGCTCGGTCGTCGGCCGCTGGAACCTCGACGACAGCGGCGGAATCGTGACCTTCACGAACCTCGGCAGCGCAGCCGCGTGCGCCGAGATCCCCGGCTCGTACGCGTTCGAGATCGTGCGCGACACCGTCCGCTTCACGAAAGTGAAGGACAACTGCCCCGCCCGCGAGGAACACATGGCATGGGGCTGGAAGAAGGCGTCGGCGAAGGCGGAGCGCAGCGGAGCCTGAGCAAGTTGCGCAGAGGTCGCGAACCGTACCGCGTGGCATCACTTCGAGTGATGGCGGCCAGGTACGCGCGCTCGTCAAACCGGGTGCCAACCCGTCGCGGGCGAAGGGGCGGATACCGAGAGAACCAAGTATCACGAGGCTTTGTGTCACAAGGCTTCGTGTCACAAGGCTTCGTATCACGAGGCTTCGCATGCCCGCGCCTGCCGCCTGCGGCGCTCGCGCGCGACGATCATCGGACTGATCGCACCCGCCACCAGCAGCCCGGGCACCGCTCCTGCGAAGAGCACAAGCGGGAGTGACGCGTCGATTGACGGTGGAGCCGCCGGTCCGTTGAATCTCGGTCCGAAGGTGAAGCCGATCGGCTCGGGTTGCCCGCGACCGCTGTTCAGCGGAGACAAGAGAATCGACTTTGGCCTCTCCCACGGGTCGAGCAACGCGACACCCTGCAGCCACTCGAGCTGAGCCGCAAGCCGTGTCGCGACCTCCCGCAGCTCGGCCGCGCCGGCGTCAGGACTCGCGCGCGCAATCCACCGCTCGATCGCGCCGCGGCTCACGCCGTCTGCGAACTCCGGCGGCACGGACCGATCCTCAGCCCGCACAGCCGCACCCGCGCGGGGCGAGATCAGCAGCGTCTCCGTAGCGCCAGCCGCAAGCACGAGCGTGAGCCGGGCAGGGATCGTTTCGATCGTCCCTTCGTACTCGACAAAGCGGTTGTCGACCGTGATCTCGGGCGGCGCACCCAACTCGACCCGCTCGATACCGACGAGGAACGGGTTCTCCTCGACGAAGAGCGCAGCAAGACCTGGCGCGTGAAAGGCTTCCCAGGCGTCCCTCTTGCGCTCCGCGACAGAGCCCGCCGAGACAGCGGCCACCGCGGTGACCACAAGCATGCACACGCACGCCGCGGCCACGCCCGCCGACCCGATGCACACGCCAAGCAGCACGCGAACCCAGCGCGTCAGTTAAGCCCGCATACGCGGCGGCTTCGCCGCGAGGTCAACCCCGCACTCCGAGCAATCCGACTGCGAAGGCGCGAGCGAATGGCCGCATCGCCGACAGACGAGATCCGGCGTACGCACGCAATCACGGCGAAGCAGCGCCTGCGCAAGCCAGAACGCCGCGATCGACCCGAAGAGCGTGACAAAGACCGTGACGATCATGCGCCCAAGGTGCTTTCTGTCCGGCGCCGAGGTTTCCCGTGAGACCATCGCGTCGGCTGCACCGAGTGTAAGGCGTACACCGCAATCGCCGTTGGAGCCCCAGCCGCCGACCAACGCTCATCACAACCTCGGTGCCGAGTACCTCGCGGGTACGAGCGGGTACCAGCGGGTACGAGCGGGTACATGCCTGGCACCGGACGGCGGCGCGCGCGGCACGTCGCAAACAAGCGGTTTCCATCACCTCGCCCTGCGTACCTGCTTGGTGGCGGGCACAAGCGGGCACCAAGAGGTCGTCGCGTGGCACGGGACTCGTGGTAAGGGGCATCGAGCAACAACCACAGGCGCGGGGCGTCGACACGTGCAAGCTGCGAAGCGGATTTCGAGCTCCCAAGCGAAGCGACCTGCGGGTAACCGCAGGTCGCTTCACTTCTACACGAAAGAGAGGCTAGCGACCCTGATGAAACTGCGTTGGCGCAATGACCGCCATTGGTCGCGTCTTCCGCATCCTCGAGCCGACACCCCATCAGTCCAAGAACGCTAGTCCAACCGCGAGCGCCATGATGAGGATGCTGAGAACGCAGATCGAGATCGTCACCAACGAGCGGGTTCGGCCAGACAGTCTCATGTACGCAAATACAGCGAGTCCTAATCCGCCGATCCCGACTCCGAGACCACCGATCATGATTCCGTAGTTTGTCATCACATAACCTCCGTCATGCCGAGCAACAAACCGTTAGGCCTGCAGTCCAAAGTGGCGCAGCAACCGATCAATGATCGCCTTGATCCCGCCTGCACGCTCGATCACCTCTCGCCATGCCATGATACCGCCGCCGAGTGCCGCGCAGATACCCGTAATCAACTGGATCGTACCAAGTAGTTCATCCATTGGCTGCACCCAGCCATCGTCTCCGTTCGTATGGATGACGCAGTGAATTGCCCAATCCGCAATATTCGCAAGGAGATTCGCGGCTGTGCAGAGCGCCGTGATGACGCACAGGACCGTGGCTGGTGACGGAACTGCGAGTGAGGCACCGCACAAGGCGATTTCCGCCAACAGCAACGCAAGCTCTGCCGCGATCAACGCCGCGACCCCCCAGCACTTCCAACTCGACCAATGGTGAGGCTCTGGCGCCGGCGGCGCTCCGTACCAGTCCGATGCATCGCCAGCCACTAGCACCTGGCTCTCCTCAACGGTCGCGAGCCTTGCGATCAGCCCGTTGCCACTGTTTTCGCTCACCCCGACCCGAAGCGAGGTCTCAATCACGTCGATGCCTGTGAGCGCTCCATCGCAGTCCAAGTCCGCCTCGATCTTCGAAACCTGCGCCTCCATGCTGTCTGCAACCGAGAATATGTCAGACATCTCAATGCCACCGGACGCATCCAAGTCACCCGCAAGCCTGAAGTTGCGTCCGAGCTGCTCGAAGTCAATCGATCCAAAATCGCCGCGCTGGAAGCTATGCCTCGAGATGGCGACCAGCGCACCTGACAAGCCTGAGAACGCGCGGATGACAAGCGAGTGCGCCCCCTGGACGTCCTGGTTCCGTTCACAAGAGGAGACGAGCAGCGTCTTCACCCCGCCCGCCTCGACGCCGTCGACGACAGCGATTCGCAGTCCGAAGCCGATCTCGCCGGGCGACTGGCTGGCGTCGATCAGCGTCGAGGTATTGCTGCCGCGCACAGCAATCACTCGGCCACCACCACCGTCGGCCCTCGAAGGCGTCACCAAAATCGGATCTGAATTCCCGTCCGCGTCGAGATCAACGGAGGCAACCGAGTACGGAGCTGGATCAAGCTCACCAGCCTGCACCATGCCAATGAAGATCGCGGCTTGTGCGGCGAGGTAAGACTCTGCATCGGCATCGCTGATCGGCGCAGCCTGCGCGGTGCGCGCGCTCCCGATCAACAGCGTTCCCATGGGTAAAATCCACGTTCCGACTGCTAGAAACGCGCTCCACAACGCCAGGAACCCGATCGGCGACTTGATCTTCATGCGGACTTCTCCTTTGCGTGGGGGTTCCACGCGGTTGTCGTGCGAGCCTGGATGAGCCCGTACCGCCACTCGGGCGCAGG
>Ga0209985_10004385_pt1 | contig 11407 bp, 12 predicted proteins | sample NOAtaG_FD_187305 | JGI IMG/M metagenome (GOLD analysis project Ga0209985, IMG submission 187305) | Freshwater lake microbial communities from Lake Erie, under a cyanobacterial bloom - NOAA_Erie_Diel6S_1000h metaG (SPAdes) (version 2) | ecosystem: Environmental > Aquatic > Freshwater > Lake ... | reverse complement strand
CGCGAGTCCTTGTCGCTGCGCCAACGCGCCCTGCCGGCACCTCTTGCCGACCATCGATAGCCGGCCCCAAGCCCGGGTAGCCCCCGGCGCCGCGGCGCCCGGCAGCGCCCTTCGTCGCACGCTGTGCCGTGGCCGGGGCCCCGGCCTGCAATGCGGCCAAACCGGCGCGAACGGCCGCTGGCCGTGACGAACTGCAACCCACGCGGACAGATGGCATGCCCGGCGACGGCTCGCAGGTAACTCGACCGACCGCCGCCTTGCGGCTCGTCGCAACCCGCTCGCGCCGCCGGTCGGCGCTGCCTACAGTGCGCTCCATCGACCACGCAACACGCCACTCAGGGAGCACCGCCATGTATGCCACCACCGACCTGCGCGCCAAGTCCGCCGCCTTCGTCCTGGCCCTGCTGACCAGCGTGACCGTGATCGGCGCTACCGTCGCCGCCATGCAGCCGGCTGACGCCGGGCTGCCGGTGATTGCCCTGCAGCCGGTCGTCGTCACCGCCGTCAAGGCGCTCTGAGCATCCCCGGTCCTCGTCCAGTGTCCGTGCCCGGACTTCGGTCCGTGGCGGGGCAGGGACAAGGCGCCAACGCCACGGACCGCACCGTTTCCCCGGACGCCCGGCCTCGGCCGGGCTTTTTTTCGTCCGTGACCTTGCGCTAGCCTTGGCGCATGCGTCGCTCGCTCAAGTTCATCCACACCGTCGGCACCGCCACCTTGCTGGGGACGCTGGCGCTGCAACTGGTCATCGCGTTCCGCTACAACGCCCTGCTGGCCGGTGACGACGCCGTGGCCGCCGGCGCGCGCCAGGTCATGGTCGAAGTCACGCGCTGGGTCATGGGCCCGTCGCTGGTCGTGGTGATCGTGACCGGCCTCTTGCTGATGGGCCTGAACCGCAGCTTTGCTTCGGCCTACTGGGTATGGGCCAAGGCGCTGATCGGGCTGCTGCTCGTCAAGGCCGTGATCACCGTCAACGACCCGGTGGTGCACGAGCTGATGGCCCTGGTGGCGCAGGGCATCGCCGGCAAAGAAGCGGCGCTGGCCGAACTGGCGCGCCTGGCGCGCATGGAGTGGCTGGGCGCGTGGCTGTCGGTGGCGCTGTGCGTGGCGGCTGTCGCCTTTGGCGTGTGGCGGCCGACGCTGGAGGGCAAGCCCAAGGCGGCAAGCCGCACCAGCCCGGCAGACCGCCCGGACGACCCCGACGCCGTGCCCTCCGACGCCCCGGCCGAGCGCCCGGCGCGCTGACTGGCCGGCGGCCCTGCCGCGCCGTGCCGGCGCCGCGGTCGGGTGGCGTCAAGTCCGGCGCCGCGGGCGGGCGGCGCGACTGACTTCGGTCAGCCCGCGTGCCCCGGTCTCTGGCTAGGCTGCATCCATCTGTGTAACCGACCGCGCACCGCGCTGCGCGCGTCCTGCCGCCATGGCCACCATCCTGCTGCTGTACTCCAGTGTCTACGGGCAGTCCCGGCGCATCTGCGAGCGCATCGCCGCCCGCCTCGGCGAGCGCGGCGAGCGCGCCACGGTGGCTGCGCTGACCGACCCGGCGCTCGACCCCAGCGCGTTCGACGCCATCGTCGTCGGCGCCAGCATCAAGCACGGCAAGCACCATCCCACCGTGCTGGAGTACCTGCGCCGTCACCGCGCCGTGCTGCAATCCCGGCCCGGCGCGCTGTTCTCGGTCAACCTGGTGGCGCGCAAGCCCGCCAAGAACACCCCGCAGACCAATCCGTACCTGAAGGCGCTGCTGGCGCAGTCGCCGTGGCAGCCGCAGCTGACTGGCGTGTTTGCCGGCGAGCTCGACTACGCGCGCTACGGCGCGGTGGACAAGCAGTTGATGCGGTTCGTCATGTGGGTGAACCGCGGCCCCACCGACCCACGCACCCGGGTCAGCTTCACCAACTGGGACGAAGTGGATGGCTTCGCCGGCCAGGTGGCCGAACTCGTGCGCGGCGCGCCGTCCGTCGCGGCGGCAGGGCCGGCCGCAGCGGCTGCACCGGCTGCACCGGCTGCAGTGGCCGCCGATCCCCGCGCCCCGGCGCCCGAACTGGCGCCGGCGCGGTGAGGGTGACCCGCGCCGCCTCTGTTCCGGCGACAGCGCACCCATGAAGCCGCTGCTCGAACGCCTGTCCGGTCGGCTCCATGCCCTGCTCGCGGCGGCCTGCCTGTGGCTGCTGGTCAGTAGCCCGTGGGTCGGCTTGTATCGGGAGCTGACAGCGCAGGCAGGCTGGGTCAACCTCGCCCACGCGGGCGTGGGGCTGCTGACCCTGCCGCTGGTGCTGGTGTACCTGCGCGCCTGCACCCAGGGCGGACTGTGGCGCACCTACTTCCCGTGGCTGGCGGGGCAGTGGAGCGGCATTGGCCGCGACCTCCGGGGCATGGCCCGCGGCGAGCGGCCGATGAACGAGGGCGCCGGCCTGTTTGCGGCCATCGAGGGCCTGTTGCTGCTGGCGCTGCTGGTCACTGCCGTCACCGGCGCGCTGTGGTTGCTGCTGCAGGGCGGCCAGGCCGCCGTGCTGCTGCGTGCCGTGCACATCGTCGCCGCGCAGGCCTTTGCCGTGACGCTCGGCGCGCACGTGCTGGCCGTCTCGCTGCATTTGGTCGATCTGGTGCGCGGCTAGAAGCACTCGGAGGCGGGACCGCGTGGGCCGTCTCGCCCGCGCGTCCAGCAACCCCTGCCCGGGGCCGGCGCAGTGGCCGGGGTGCCGGTCAGCGCAGGCGGATCGGCGCTGCGAGCCAGACCGCCACGCCGGCCGCCAGCATCACCCAGGCCACCGGATACAGCAGGCGCCAAGGGCCGCCGCCGCGGGCGAGGATTTCGAGCTCCTCCACGTACAGCGTCTCGCAGGCACCGTTGCCGGTGTCGGTGCGGGTGATGCTGGTGCCGCGCGTGAACGCAAAGCCATGCTGGTGCGAATACTCGGCAAGGTAGCCGCGCACGCGCACCTGGTCGCCCACCCGCACGCCGCGCAGGCGCGAAGTCACGCTGAGCCGGTCGCTCAGCAGGTGGTTGTTGGACAGCGCCGACATCGAGAACGCCTGCCACTTGGCGGTGGAGCTGGCCTGCACGTAGCAGACGAACTGGCCGCTCGAGTAATCCAGACCCGCATAGGCGCCCGTCTTGACGTTGTCGCCGAACACCACGCACAGATCCATCACGTTCAGGTGGTCGTGACTGGCTTCGTGAATCCAGTTCCACCAGGTGCTGGTGTCGTGCTGGCTGACCACCAACCCCCACAGCTCGTATTCGTACATCGGCTTGACCGTGTAGGTCACGCCGCCGACGGTGGTCTTGAACGGCGTGACTGCCGTCGGCACCTGCACCGGCTCCCGCACGAGCTGTGGCTTGAGCGCGGCCGGCGCCGGCAGCGCGTACCGCTGCCACCATGACACCGCCAGCAGCAGCAGGCCCCCGATCATCAGGATACGGGACAGCGTTGCGAGGCTCATCGGGCGCGAGTGCTTGGACAGAGAGCGGAAGACAAGTGGAGAAGAGGGGAGAGGAGTGGTGGGAAGAGGAGTGGCGGGAAAAGGAGGGACCAGGGGCCGGTGCAGCTCACGAAGTTGGTAAGCGAAGCGGCGCGCGACCGCACGCCCGCGGCCATCGGCGTTTGCTCTCGTCGAGGCGTCCGCGCCACTTTGCGCGCGGGGCCTTCGATGCGATCCCGGCCAAGAGCGCCTGCGCGTAGGCTGCGAAGCTGCCCAACGCCGGCTTGCTGCTGATGGCAGGCGTTGGACGCTCCCCGTGTCTGCGAGCGCCCGATGAGGTCGATCCAGCGGTCCATAGTGCTCTTGCGGGCGGGCGAGTGGCGCTTGCGACACAGCGTCGCCGAGTCAGGGCGACACCGTTGCTGCCTCGTGCAAGGCAGTGCCGGACTTCATCGGGACCTTGTCCGGACCTCATGCGCGATCGGGCCTGGCCGGCTTGTCGCGCTTGTGCCGCTTGACCCGCTCGACCGGCTTGGACGGCTTGACCGATTGGGCCGACTTGAGCGCAGCGGTCGACGTGAACGACCCCGGTGACGTGAAATGCCCTGGCGGTCGGCGCGGCGAGGCCACGCGGTCGGCCCGGCCGGGTCGGTCCGGCTCGCGGCGGGGCGGCGCCGGGTCCGAGCGCGCACCGTCGCGGGGCGCATCGCGCCGCACGACCACGCGCTGGCCGCGCAGCGAGGTGGAGCGCAGCGCCCGCACCGCCTGCTCGGCCAGCTCGTCCGACACTTCTACCAGGCTGAAGCGGTCTTCGATCTCGATTCCGCCGATCTCGCGCGCGCTGATGCCCGCCTCGTTGGCGATCGCGCCGACCAGATCCGCCGGCCGCAGCCCGGCTTGGCGGCCCAGGCTCACCCACAGGCGCACCATCGCACCGCCGCGCCGCGGCTTGCCGGTCTTGTGCCGGCCAGTAGGCGGCGCGGCGCCTTGGCCGGCGAAGGGTGTCGCGTGCGCCTTGCCGTCCTTGCCGCCCGGTGCGCGCGGCGCGGGCAGGGACGGGATGTCCTCGTCATCGCTGGCCGCCGTCGGTCCCTGCAGCGCCTCGTGTGCCAGCTTGACGGCGGCGGCGGCCACGTCCAGCGGGTCGAACTCGCCGGCCAGTTCCTCGGTCACCACGCGATAGCCGTCCAGCGCGCCTGCCTCGAGCGCCGTGCGCAGCGCTGCACGCGTCATGTCGAGCCGGCGCGCGCGCACGTCCATCGCGGTCGGCAGCGTGGCGACCTCGATCTTCTGCCGGGTGAGCTGCTCGATGTTGCGCAGCAGCCGGTGCTCGCGCGGCTCGGCCAGCGTGATCGCCACGCCGGTGCGCCCGGCGCGGCCGGTGCGACCGATCCGGTGGACGTAGCTCTCTGGCGAGGCCGGCACGTTGAAGTTGATGACGTGCGTCAGGTGCTCCACGTCCAGCCCGCGCGCGGCGACGTCGGTGGCCACCAGCAGGTCCACACTGCCGGGGTCCGAGCCCATGCCGGACTTGCCCGCCTTGCCGCCGCCGCGCACGCGCTTCATCACGCGGTCGCGCTGGTCCTGCGACAGGCCGCCGTGCAGCGCCTCCACCGCAAAGCCGCGGCCGCGCAGCTTCTCCGCCACTTCGTCGACCTCGGTGCGCGTACGCGCGAACACGATGGCCAGTGATGGGGCTTCCAGGTCGAGCACGCGGCCGAGTGCGGCCACCTTGTGCGCGCGCTGCACCACATAAGCGGTCTGGCGCACCCGCGGCTGGGCACCGCCAGCCGGCTTCTCGCGCGCGATCTGCACGCGCACCGGCGCGCGCAGGTGCTTGTCGGCAATCGCCGCGATGCGCGGCGGCAGCGTGGCGGAGAAGAGCGCCGTCTGTCGCTCGGCCGGCGCGGCCTCGAGGATCAGCTCGATGTCCTCGGCAAAGCCCATGTCGAGCATCTCGTCGGCTTCATCGAGCACCACCGTCTGCACGCCGGCGAGCGACAGCGTGCCGCGCCGCAGATGGTCGAGCGCGCGGCCGGGGGTGGCCACCACCACATGCACGCCGCGCTTGAGCGCCTGCACCTGCCGCGCAAAGGGCGCGCCGCCGTAGATGGGCAGCGTGAGCGCGCCCAGCGCATGGCCGTAGCGGTGCAGCGCCTCGGCCACCTGGATGGCGAGTTCGCGCGTGGGCACCAGCACCAGCGCCTCCGGCCCCGGCGCCGTGCTGTGCGCGGCCAGCACCCGCTGCAGCAGCGGCAGGGCGAACGCCGCCGTCTTGCCGGTGCCCGTGGCCGCCTGGCCGAGCAGGTCGTGCCCGGCCAGCAGCGGCGGGATCGACTGGCTCTGGATCGGGGTGGGTTCCTCGTAGCCGAGGCCGGTGAGGACCTTGGCCAGCGCGGGCGAGAGGCCGAGGTCGATGAAGGGGCTGGTCATCGACGCAGCGTAGCAGCGGGTGCGGTGCGGCCCCTCTCTACCTTGACCCGTCGGAATCTGCAGTGTTACTTTGGTAACACCTCGATGAGTACGATACGAGCGTACCAATGGCTGCAACGACGACGATCAAACTGCCGGCAGACCTCAAACAGCGCATCGCACCGCTCGCGGAAGCGGCCGGCAAGACGGCGCATGCCTGGATGGTCGAGGCGCTGGAACGCCAGGCCGCACTGGCCGAGGCGCGCGAAGCCTTCCTGCGGGAAGCCGGGGCGTCCGCGGCGGAAATCGATGCCGGCGGCGCGCTGTACTCGGCGCAAGACGTTGCCGCTTACCTGCTCTCCCGCGCTGCCGGCAAGGCCGCAGCGCGGCCCAGGCGGGTTGGAAAGAGCGGCAAGAGCGGCAAGAGCGGCAAGAGCGCTGCGGCTGCGACGCCGCCCGGTGCGCGGCGGCGTCGATAGGTCGTCCATCGCATCGGTTGGATCGGGACGTGGCGGCCGTCTACTTCAGTGCCCGCGCGCTGGCCGAGCTCGATCGCCTGTTCGACCTCATTGCGGAGCACGACCCCGCCAGCGCCGTTCGCACCGCGCGGCGCATTACAGAGGCTGTCGGCATCCTGCGCGAGCATCCGCTGATCGGCCGCCCCGTGAGGGGCGACATCCGCGAACTCGTGATCTCGAGCGGGCGGACCGGATACGTTGCCCTCTACCGGCTCCGCAACGGTGTGGCGCGGGGCGAGATCCTGACAATCCGGCACCAGCGCGAGGCGGGTTATCGGGAGTGAGGGGATTGAGGACAGTGCGGCGAGTGAACCTCGGCCAAGCCGGCTCCGAGATCTCGATCAGTTTGAGCTCCGGACCGCGCCCGACCACCAAGCGGACCCTGCCGGTGGCGCCGGTGCGCAGCAACGGGCCTTCGATGATCGGCACGCCGGCGGTCTTCAGCCGGGCATTTACCTCGGCCAGCGAACCGCGGTAACGAAGCACAGGTCCAGCGCGCCCGGCACCGGCGTGTGCGCCTCCACCAACTTGTGCATTCCGGCTAGTAGACGGCGAAAGTCGCTGGCGGCGAGTACACCAACGATTTCGAGGCGATTCCCCGTCGGAACGACTGTGAGCTCAGACAACTACTTCCCCCACGAATCCTTCAACGTCACCGCCAGATTGAACACCGGCTTCTCGCTGGTGTGATTCTTCCGGTCCGCCACGAAGTACCCGTTGCGCTCGAACTGGAACTTGTCGTCGGGCTGGGCGTTGGCCAGCGATGCTTCGACATAGGCCGACAAGACCCGCTTGCTGCCGGGGTTCAGCAGCGTCAGGAAGTCCTTGCCGCCGGCATCGGGTTGCGGGTCGGTGAACAGGCGGTCGTACAGGCGCACTTCGGCCGGCTGCGCCGCGTGCACGGGCAGCCAGTGGATGGCGCCTTTCACCTTGACGCTGTTCGCACCTTCGGTGCCGCTGCGGGTCTCGGGCAGGTACTCGGCGTGCACGGCGGTGACGTTGCCGGCGGCGTCCTTGTCCACGCCGGTGCAGCGGATCACGTAGGCGCTGCGCAGGCGAACCATGCCGCCGGGAATAACGTGGCCCGTCGCGTCGCTGCGCGGGGGCGTCAGGCGGAAGTAGCCCTTGGGCGGGTTCTCGTTGAAGTCCTCGCGCTCGATCCACAGCTCGCGGCCGAGCGGGATCGTGCGGGTGCCGAGTTCCGGCTTGTGGGGGTGGACGGCAAACGTGCAGTCTTCCGTTGTGCTGGCCGGCCAGTTGTCGATGACGAGCTTCAGCGGCTCCAGCACCGCGGTGGCGCGCGGGGCGGTGGCATCGAGGTCGTCGCGCAGCGCCTGCTCGAGCACGCTGTAGTCGATCCACTGCGTGCTCTTGGACACGCCAATGCGCTCCATGAACGTCTGGATGCTCTGCGGCGTGAAGCCGCGCCGGCGCAGGCCGACCAGCGTGGGCATGCGCGGGTCGTCCCAGCCGTCGACGTGCCGGTCCTCGACCAACTGGATCAGCTTGCGCTTGCTCATCACCACGTACGTCAGGTTCAGCCGGTTGAACTCGTACTGGTGCGGCAGCATGAAGGGGTTGGGCACGCGCTCGTCCAGCGCGGCCTGCAGCAGAGGCGTGAAGTGCTGGGTGTGCTCGCGCAGGAGCTTGAGCAGCTCGTCGGCGTCGTTGACCGCCAGGTCGGGGTTCCTGCTCCAGCTGGCGAACATCGCTTCCACGCGGCGCTCGTAGCGGCTGTGGCCGAGCTTGTCGCGGCTGCCCTCGACCACGTTGCGGCAGTGCAGGGCAAATTGGCGCTTGGCTTCGGTGCCCTCGCCGGCGATGCGGTCGAGCAGCGCGCGGGCGGCCTCGTACTGCGGCCGCCGCAGCAGCGGGACGATGCGCTCCAGCGTCCAGTCGTAGAACGGGCGCTGGTCCTCGAACTCCAGCGTGCAGATGGAGTGGGTGATGTTCTCCAGCGCGTCCTCGATGGGGTGCGCGTAGGCGTACATCGGGTACACCTTCCACGCGTCGCCGGTCATGTGGTGCTCGGCGAATCTGATGCGGTAGATCGCCGGGTCGCGCATGTTGATGTTGGGCGAGCCCATGTCGATCTTGGCGCGCAGGATCATGCTGCCTTCGGCGTGCTGGCCGGCGCGCATCTCGCGGAACAGGCGCAGGTTGTCCTCGATCGGGCGGTCGCGGTAGGGCGAGTTGGTGCCGGGCTCGGTCAGCGTGCCTCGCGTCTGGCGCATCTGTTCGGCGCTCTGCTCGTCCACGTAGGCGTAGCCGGAGGCGATCAGGTGTTCGGCAAACCGATACATGTCCTCGAAGTAGTCCGAGGCGTGGTACAGGTTGCTCTCGGCGCCGCTCGATGTTGTGTGCGTCCAGTCAAAACCCAGCCAGCGCACGCTGTCCAGAATGCCGTCGACGAACTCCTGGTCTTCCTTCACCGGGTTGGTGTCGTCAAACCGCATGTGACAGCGCCCGCCGAAGTCGCGCGCCAGGCCGAAGTTCAGGCAGATGCTCTTGCCGTGGCCGATGTGCAGGTAGCCGTTGGGCTCGGGCGGAAAGCGGGTGCGGATGTGGGCGGCGTCGAGCGGCGCGGCGGCGTGCTGGTCGTAGGGCCCGGGGCGGCCGGCCCAGCGGCGGTCGGCGTAGGTGCCGCGGACGAGGTCCTCGGCAATGACGTTACGAATGAAGTTGGTACTCGGGGCGGGCGCCGGCCGGCCGGCGCCTTCGTCGCTCTTGTTCTTGGTGCCGGCGGGGTGCGTATCCATGAGGCCTGGAGCGTGAAAGCGACTGCTGTGCAAAGGGATTGTGCCACCAGTTGTTGCAGTGCCGCGACCGACGCTCCGGTGCCTGCTGCCGGCCGCCTCGCCCGCGGGCGAGGCGGCCTCCCGTCGGGGCTCGCTCAGGGCGCAGCGCAACCTTCAGCGGCGTGCGACACCTTGTCCATCACCCGCGCAGCCCCGGAAGTGCAGCAAAGTGCAGCACGCGGGGAAACGGGTCGTAGAAGTGGTGCAGCAGCCGCTTCCATTCCTGGTACTGGGACGACTGGCGGAAGCCCTCCTCGTGGGCTGCCACCGAGGTCCAGTGCACCAGCAGCAGGTACTCGTCATCGTGTTCGATGCAGCGTTGCAGCTCGTGGCCCAGATAGCCGGGCATCGAGGCGATGATGGCCTGCGCCTGCGCGAACGCTGCCTCGAACTGGGAGTTCTGACCCGGGCGGATGGTCAGCGCTGCGACTTCGAGGATCACGGTGCGGTGGTCGATGCGGGAATCATGGTCCGGGCGCGGGCTCCCGGGCCCCGCAGGTGAAGCAAGCTCGCGCTCTAGCGGCCAAGCACCACCGACAGCACCGTCACCGCCGTCAGCAGCACGGCCGCGCCAATGCGCTTGTTGCGCGACTCGGATGGGTCGAGCAGCACGCCACCCAGCACGCCGGCCGCGATGCCGAAGCCGAAGCCGAAACCGCCCGGGCTGCCGAGCAGCGACAGCGCAAAGGCCAGCGCCAGGCCGACCAGCAGACCGATGAGGGTGTAGTTGCCGCTGGACCGCGCGGCAGACTGTGCGGGATGCGTCATGGCCGTTCTCCCCAAAGTTGACGCGGCAACCGGCGGGCGAGGGCCCGGGCGCCGCCCCGGATCATGCGCCTGTCGCGGCGGCCTGTCATCGGGCGCCGTCCAGGCGGGTTGACGGTAACCGGTGCGCCAGTTCAGCCCGCCAGCCCCGGTGCCGACCACAAGAGCTGCCCCAGTCGACGGTGCGGCAGCAGGGTGAACAGGCCCGCCACCACCAGTGCGCCGAAGAACAGGCTGAGCGCGGCGATCCGGTGGCCGCGCACGTTGCCGGCGCGGGCGTACGCCACCACCAGCGGCAGGGTGACCAGCGTCAGCGCCGTGAACAGGTGGATCACGGTGTAGCCGCCCAGGTTGTACAGGCCGGTGTCGCGGATCATCAGCGAGGTCACGGCCACGATCAGCATGGCCCAGATCCACAGCCAGCCGATGGCGCGGTGGTTGAGCGTGCCCTTGGGCGCTGCGAGCTGCACGATGCCAAGCAGCAGTGCCGTCAGCGCGCCCAGAGTGTGGATGACGATATGCGGGGGCCAGGTGGCGCTCATTGAACAACCTTCGCGCTGCATGCTCGGTGATTGGCTGTTGCGGTGACCCGGTGGGGTTCGCTGGATTGCCTGCGCGCTGCGCGCTCGGGATTCGCCCTTGGGGCGGCCCGACGGTGTCTAATGCAGGGCGCGGGTGCCGTCGTGGTGGACGCCCGCCACTTTAGCCAGCTTGCGTGCCAATGCACGCGGCAGGCGACCAGCCGCCCCGGGACAGCGCCAGATGCTCCGATCGCAGCGCGAGGGGCCGGCGCTGCTAACCTCGCGGCATGAACGACCGTTTGCCCGAAGCGCGCGGCGGCATCGACACGGACCCCGCCGCGGCAGCCGCGCCGCTCGGCTGGTCGCTGCACAGCGACGATCCCGCCGCTGCGCTGCGCCGGCAGGGCTTCGTCCTGCTCGATGCGGCGGCACTAGCGCAGATGGCGCAGGCCGCGCCGGCGCCGCTCACCGCGGCCTGGGACGATCTGCCGCCCGATGCCCACCTGCGCGACGGCGGCGCCTACCGTTTCCGGCGGCACGCGTCCTACACGCTCGACCTGCCCGCGCAACTGGCGCGGGTGCCGCATCGCGCGCACTGGCAGCCCACCGACTACAACGCGCTGCATGGCGGCATCGAGCGCTGGTTCGAGCCCGTGCATGCGGCGCTCGATGCGCAGCCGGCGTGGACCGGCCTGCTCGCCGCACTGGGCCGCGTGTTCGCGGCGGCGGCGGCCACGCCGGTGACGCGCTGGTACGTGGAGGCGCACCAGTTCCGTATCGACACCGCGCAGGGCATCGGCCGGCCCACACCCGAGGGCGCACATCGCGACGGTGTGGACTTCGTGGCCGTGGTGCTGGTGCAGCGGCAGGCGGTGCGCGGCGGTGAGACGCGGGTGTTCCAGGCCGATGCGCCGTTCGGCGTGCGCTTCACGCTGGCGCAGCCCTGGAGCGCCCTGCTGCTCGACGACGCGC
>Ga0209985_10004382_pt1 | contig 11412 bp, 20 predicted proteins | sample NOAtaG_FD_187305 | JGI IMG/M metagenome (GOLD analysis project Ga0209985, IMG submission 187305) | Freshwater lake microbial communities from Lake Erie, under a cyanobacterial bloom - NOAA_Erie_Diel6S_1000h metaG (SPAdes) (version 2) | ecosystem: Environmental > Aquatic > Freshwater > Lake ... | reverse complement strand
GGTGTCGCTGACCGTGACGAACTGGCCCGCATCTGGCGTGCTGGGTGAATTGCTCATTGAAGGTATCAATCTAGGCAGCGCCACAATCACTTGGCCCACGGTAAACTGGATCAAGAGCGACGGCACGACGACGACGACGTTTGCGAGCAATGGCGTGACGTTGCAGGCCACTGGCACGGATTGGGTTTTTTTGTGGACTCGTGATGGGGGCACGACGGTTTACGGAAAGATCGTGCGATGAGTTTGCTGGTTAGGTTTGCGGGATTGAGCAGCGCCCAGATCTCTGCTGGTTTTTCCCTCTATGTTTGGGGGTATAACGAAAAGGGGCAAATAGGGGATGATACCACCGTCAACAAAAGTAGCCCTGTGCAAATCGGCATTCTAGCGGATTGGGCGTCAGCAAGCGTGGGTGAGAGCCACGTCCTCGCAATCAAAACAAACGGCACGCTATGGGCGTGGGGTTTCGCGATGGACGGACGGCTTGGCAACGGTGACTCCTCCACCAACAGAAGTAGCCCTGTGCAGATCGGCGCTTTAACGAACTGGGCGTCAGTCAGCGCCGGAGGCTCTCACAGCCTCTCAGTCAAGACAAATGGCACGTTGTGGGCGTGGGGCCTAGGGACAGACGGGCGGCTGGGGGATGGCACCGTCACTAGTAAAAGCAGCCCTGTGCAGGTCGGCACGTTAACGGATTGGGCGTCGGTAAGTGCCGGGGGCACCCACAACCTTGCAGTGAAGACAAATAACACCTTATGGGCGTGGGGGAACGGGTCAAACGGGCGACTTGGAGACGGGACAACAATTGGCAAAAGCAGTCCTGTGCAGATCGGCACTTTGACGAATTGGGCGTCAGTAAGCGCGGGCGGCAACCATAGTCTTGCGGTCAAGACGAATGGCACGTTGTGGGCGTGGGGGTTTAATAACTCCGGACGACTTGGCGACGGCACAACCGTGAGTAAAAGCAGCCCCGTTCAGATCGGGACATTGACGGATTGGGCGTCCGTAAGTGCCGGGGGTGCCCACAGCCTTGCGGTCAAGACGAACGGCACGCTGTGGGCGTGGGGTTTTGGATCTAATGGTGAACTTGGCGATAGCACAACCGTGAGTAAAAGCAGCCCCGTTCAGATCGGGACATTGACGGATTGGGCGTCCGTAAGTGCAGGCATCGCCCACGGCCTTGCGGTCAAGACGAACGGCACGCTGTGGGCATGGGGGTCTGGAACTAACGGGCGACTTGGAGACGGCACAACGGTCAGCAAAAGCAGCCCCGTGCAGATCGGCACTTTGACGAATTGGGACAGCGGTGTATCTATCGGGACGGCATCTTCAACCTCCGGCGCATTCCAATAACTCATCCCCTCGACATCGCCTTAACAGCGGCGATTAACGGCCACTCCGACATCAGCGAAGCCATTCTCCGCGAACAACCACAAGACGATGCGCGCGTCCTTTTTAACCTTGGTTGGCACGAGATGCGCCACGGCAGGCTTAACTCTGGCCTCCGCCACATGGACGCAGGCCGTTTTCTCAACTGCTTCGGCCTACCGCGCATCCCTGGCCCAATCTGGAAAGATGAGCCGCTTGAAGGCAAGACGCTCCTGTTCCGCTGCGAAGGTGGCTACGGCGATCAAATTCTGAACTTCCGTTTCGCCAAAGATTTTCAAGATAAGGGAGCGCGTGTTCTAATCTCTTGCGCCCCTAGCCTCAAGCCTTTCTTTGCACGTCACGGTTTTGTATGTGCAGACAACGAAGTTGTCAGCGGATTGCACTACGACTATTGGGTGCCTGCTATGAGTGCGGCCCACATTCTTGGCTATGACCAAGATACCATTTCAGGCGCACCTTATCTGTCCGCAGAACCGCGTCAACTTTACGCCAAACCCGGCACGTTGCGCATCGGCCTTCGCTGGGCTGGCTCGCCTGAGTTTGAGCATCAGCAACACCGCGTCTTCGATCCGGCGCCGCTGTTCGAGTTGCACGCGCTGCCGGGCGTCACGCTCTACAGCCTGCAGCGCGACGACAACCTCGTGGATGGCCTGCCGTTTGCGGATCTGCGGGACCAGATCAAGACCTGGGAAGACACGGCCAGCGTGATCGCCGGCCTCGATCTCGTCATCACGTCCTGCACCAGCGTGGCGCACCTGGCCGCGGCGCTGGGCGTCGAGACGTGGGTGATCGTGCCGGTGCTGCCCTACTACGTCTGGGCTGTCCCTGGTGATCGATCTGCTTGGTATCGCTCGGTGCGGTTGTTCCGACAGGCAACCTACGGCGATTGGACCGCGCCATTGGCGGCGGTGAGTGAAGCGTTGCGCGAGCGCGTGGCGTTGAAGGAGGCAACATGAGCCGGTATGCCTACGTTGAGAACGGCGCTGTCGTGGAAGGCCCGATGCCGCTGCCAAAGAACTGGGCCAACGTCAGCGGGCTGGATCTGCTGGACGCGGAACAGCTCCAGGCAATCGGCTGGCTGCCGTGGCGGTTTGTGGAAATTCAGGCCGAGGTGCTGACGGGCTCGACGGTCGAAGTGTTTCCCACTGAGGTGGTCGAAACGCAGACGGGCCGCGATCGCACGCCGGAGGAGATCGCGGCGGCACTGGACGACTGGCGCCGCGGTATGTCGGTGACGCCGCTGCAGATCCGCCGCGCGCTGCTGGCACAGGGCCTGCTGGACGACGTGACGGCTTTTGTTGAACAGGCCGATCTTGAGACGCGCATGGCCTGGGAATATGCCGTGCAGATCGACCGCACCAACGCGCTGATCGGTGCCGCGGCCGAGGCCATTGGCGCGACGGCGGCAGACGTAGACGACTTGTTCCGCCTCGCGGCAACCCTGTAACCAGGAGGCCCGGCCGTGGCGTTCGATGGCGTCCGCATAACAGAGGCCGGCGACTACCGCGTCACGGAGACGGCCAGCGACCTGCGTATCACCGAAGCCTTCGACGGCGCGGTTGCCGCGTCGGCGGCGCTGTCCGGTGCGGGTGCGCTGGCGCTGGCGGCGGGTGCCAGCCGGGCGACAAGCGCCACGCTGGACGCTTCTGGCGCGCTGGCCGCGTCGGCTGGCATTTTGCGGCCTGGCACGGCGGCGCTGGACGCCACAGGGACGCAGACAACCGCAGCCGTCGCAAGCCTTGAAGCATCTGCCAGCCTGCCGGCCGTGGGCGCGCTCACTGCCGCCGCAGATCGCAGCCGGGCCGCTGCCGCCGCGCTGGACAGCGCCGGCACGCTCGCCGGCACAGCGCAAGCAACCGCATCGGCCACGGCCGCGCTTGCCAGTTTGGGCACGCTGGCGGCGGCTGGCGATCGCACGCGGGCCGCTGCGGCGGCACTGGATGGCTCCGGCACGCTGGCCGGTGCTGCCGGCGCCAGTCGGGACACAGCCGCCGCACTAGCCTCGGCTGGCGCGCTCACTGCCGCCGCCTCGGCCAGCCGCGACACATCGGCCACTCTCAGCGCGTCCGGCACGCTATCCGGCGCTGCGGATCGCTCCCGCGCCGCAGGCGCCACACTGGACGCGGCCGGCAACCTGACCGGCGCGGCCACGTCCTCCAGGGCCACAAGCGCCGCGCTCTCGGCCTCCGGCACGCTCACCGCCGCGGCGATTGCCGGCGACGTTGGCGCCTTCCTTGAAGCATCCGGCACGCTGGCGGCGTCTGCTGGTGCAGCGCGCACCGGCGCGGCAGTTCTGACAGCCGCCAGCAACGCCACCGCGTCCGCTGGCCTGACGGCCGCCGGCTTGGCCAGCCTGGACACTGCCGGCGCGCTTGCTGCGGCGGCCGATCGCACGCGCGGCACATCGGCCTCGCTTTCCTCTGCGGCGACGCTGGCGGCCACAGCTACGGCCGCGCGCGGGGCAGCCGCACCACTGGCAGCAGCCGCCACGCTGGCAGCGACAGCCGCGGCCGATCTCACGGCAGCCGCGGCGCTCAACGCAACCGGCACTCTCCAGGCTGTCGGCGGCAAGACGCTGGAGGCTGGCGCCACATTCACAGCGGCAGGCGTATCCACGGCGGCAGCGGGGCGACTGCGCGGCACGTCGGCGGCTTTGTCGGCGGATGGCGCGCTTTCCGCCGCCGTGGCGCGCGCTGCTGGTGCTGCGGCGTTGCTTGCGGCCAGTGGCGCGATCTTTGCAACCGCCACGCGCACGGCCGGCGTCTCGGCGGTCCTGGCCGGCGCCGGCGCGATCGTCTGCGCCGCAAATGTGCGCCGGAACGCAGTGATCGCCTCCGCGACAGTCGGCCGGCCACTCACAGCCACGGCAGCAATCTCCCGGCCGATCACTCTGGCCGTCACGGTGGAGGGTAGAGCGGTATGAGCACGTCATATTTCTGGCCCGGCGAGACGGTGCGCGTGCGCGTCACCTTTGCCGGCGAAGATGGCCAGCCAACGGCCGTGACAGGCGTGGCCATGACCTACCGCGCGCCAGGCGCCACCACGCCGACAAGTATAGCGGCCGGCTCGATCGTCGCGGACGGCACCGGCGTGTTCTACACGGATCTGCCGCTGCCCACATCCGGCGACTGGGCCGTGCGGGCCACCTGCGCCACGCCCACGGCCAGCGCCGTCGAGATCGGATTTAGCGTGCTGCCGTCTGCGGTGCTGGCATGAGCGGCGCCGCTGAGCCGTGGCATCTGGACAAGCGGGTGCCGTTGGCGCTGATCCTGTCGCTCACAGTCCAAACGGGCGCCATGGTGTGGTGGGCCGCGACGCTGAGCGCGCGGGTGGACGATCACGACCGGCGGATCGAGCGCGTCGAGGCGGCAGGCAAATCCCAGGCGGACGAGTCGCGGAAGATGGCTGAGGCGCTGGCGCGGCTGGACGAGCGCATGGCGGGCCAGACGGCAATCCTTCAACGCATCGAGGCGCAGATCGCGCGCCGCACCCCATAGGAGAGACACATGCCAGACGTTGCAATCGGCCTGCTGCGCCACGTGCTGCAGCTGCTCGGCGGCGTGCTGATCGCCCGCGGCGTGGTGGACGGGCCCGGCTGGGATCTGGTGGCCGGCGCGGCTACGTCGGCGGCTTCGGCCGGGTGGTATCTGTGGGGGCGGCGCGATGCTCTCAAGCCGTGACATGCAGCGCCTCGCCGGCGTGCATCCCGATCTCGTGCGCGTGATCTCGCGGGCCCGAGCGTCGGCGGATTTCATCGTGACGGAGGGCCTGCGGACGGAGGCGCGGCAACGGCAGCTTCTCGCGGCCGGGGCGTCTCAGACCATGCACTCGCGCCACCTCACCGGGCACGCGGTGGACCTCGCGGCGCTGGTCGATGGCGTCGTGCGGTGGGACTGGCCGCTTTATGACCGTCTGGCGCTGGCGGTGAAGCGGGCGGCGGTGGAGGAGGAGGTGGCAATCGTGTGGGGTGGCGACTGGCCGAAATTTCGGGATGGGCCGCACTATGAGCTGGACCGGCGGCGGTATCCGTAGGGCTGGCCCGCACGAATTGGGCCGGAACTGCTTGGCATCGCGACGGCCAGGAATTTCCCAACCGTATCCAAGTCGTCGCCGCTGCGGGCCGGGCTCGAAACCGGCTCCTGTGGGTGGCTGCCTGAGTTCCACAGCATGACAGGCATTTCTCGCCAGCGTGTCCATCCACGCCGCCGCAGCCGCCATACAATAGCACCGAGTCGCGGAGTTATGGAACAGCGTGTTCCAAAACCCTCCCCGTCGCCTCTCTCAAACCCAATAAGTCCTTGAAAAGTGGCGCGCCCTACTGGACTCGAACCAGTGACCCACAGCTTAGAAGAGTGTGGACTTCTGTTGTGTGGCAAGGGTTTACAGACGTTGCTGTTCCATAATTCAGCCGGCGTTGGCACGCGTTCGTATGTTCTGGAACACCACGACATTGCTGCGCTGGCCGCTTTCCCATGCCGCAATGGCGCCGGCCGCCACCTCGCTTCGGCGCGGAATGTAGGTGTCGAGAATGCGCTGCACCTGCTCGATCCGGTGGCCTGAGACGGCGGCGATCTGTGCCGTGCTGGCGCCCGCCTCGGCCATCCGCACCATGCCGGTGCGGCGCAAGTCGCGGCGCTGGAGGCCGGCCAGCATCTCGACGCGCACCTCGTCCTTGCTGGCCCCGCCTGCCAGCATCTGGCGCGCCAGGCGGTAGTCGGCACGCGCGCGAGCCTTGTCCCAGGCGCGGCAGAAATTCCGATACATCCACGGCCGGCCAGTCGGTGACGGCACCAGCAGGGCAGGGGCCAAAATGGCGGCAGCGCGTCGGCCGGAGCGCGGCGGCAGCGGTTCGGCCAGGATCGCGGCGGCTCGGCTGTGAAGCGGCACGTCGATCAACTCGCCTGTCTTTGCCTGGCGCAGCGAGATCCAGGCGCGCCCGTCGCGGTAGGTGACGTGCTGCGGACCCATGGCCAGCACGTCCGCCGGCCGCTGCACGGTGTACAGCATGAGCGCCATGGCCCGGCGCAGGACCGGATCAGCAGCCGCCAGGAACCGCTCGATCTGCGCGTCGCTATAGACGGCGCTGCGTGGCGCCTCTGGCAACCGCCCAGGCCGGCTGGCGGCATTATCGCGCACCACGCCGACAGCCACACCATACGATAGCAGGCGCCGAAGCGTTGCCACGAGGCGGTTGCCCTTCACCGGCTGGACGGCGAAAGCATCACGCAGGCGGCGCACGACGGGCCGGGTGATGGCGGCTGGCTCCAGGTCGCGGAACCGCTCGCGCAGCTCGTCCACGTAAAGCCGATTTAGCTTCTGAGTAGCTGGTGCCAGTCTCTGAAAATCAGGCGAGGCAAGATATGCCGTCGCGAGCTGGCCGAAGGTGTCGATGCGGCCGGGCTTCCCGCCGCCGGCAACCGCCGCCATGGCGGCATCGCGGTCATTGCCCAAGAACTCCATTGTCCGCGGATCATAGTAGTCGATCCGCAGAACGGTGCCGTCACGCCGCTTTCGGACGACCTGCTTGACGCCGCTGCTTCGGGGCCGGGCCATAGCAACGCTCCAGTGCGATCGCCTCCGCAACCGCAAGCGGGTCAACGGCCGGATCGGTGATTGCCTTCTCAGCCGTCAAGCCGGATCGGCGGTCCGCGTAGGTGTCGATCAGGTGCCGGTCCCAGGTCAAGCGGCCCTCCATAGCACCGCGACGCAGCGGAGGCGGCCACCAGCCGGCACGAACCTCAGCATCCCACACGTTTGCTGACACGCCGACATAGGCGGCGGCTTCGTCTCTGCTGAGGAAGCGCGGCACTAGGCCGGCGGGCAGGATGTCACGGCGCGGCATGCTGGCGCTCTTTCACGCTTTCGTGTTCCACCCGCATCGCATCGAGCAGCTTCACCTCCATCTCAAGCGCAGCCTGGATGCGCCGGGCCGACGCGCGCAGTTGCTCCCATTCCTGGCGGATGTGCCGGTTCTTCACGCCAATTGGCGGCTCGTGCATCCGCTCGATCTGCTCGCACAACGCCTCCGCTACGGCTTCCGCGTAGCCTGCGCGACGGGCGTAGTGGGATAGGAGGCGAAGGGCTTCGGGGAGGGCGTCGAGTGCGGCCAGATCACGAAGCGCCTCAAACAGCCCATCCGTCCCGCCAACTTCGCGCACCGTAGCCCGCGCCGCCTCCACCACGCGCTCCATTGCTTCCCGCCGACTCATGCCACATCCCCCGCGCTGTTGGCCGTCCGTTCGCGCGCGGCCATAACCGCCGCATCCACGTCCCGCGCCAGCTCGGCCCGCACCTCAGCCAGCCGCGCCCGTGTGCGCTTAACCGCCGCGTCCTCCAGCAGCGCGTCCAGTTCCGGCGCGTCGCGCACCGCATCGACGCGCGCGACGAGATCTGCGGCGGCACGGGCGGCTTTGTCGTCCTGCGGCTCAACACGCAACGGCTGGACAGTGAACGGCTTGCGAGACTTTCGCGACTCAGCCAACGCCAGCGTCATCGGCCGTTCCAGGTGGGACATAGCCGAGATGCGGATGCCTCCCACCTGCGCGCCGCCAAACGTCACAGACGGATCGCGGTAAATCGTCACCGATCGGCCGGCATATTGCGCGCCATCCGGCCCCCAGCAATGGACGAGCACGCGGCGCATACTCTTGGAAGGCCGCCACACTTTCGAGTCGCCTTCAATGTGGATCGTCACAGGCTGTTCCGCGCCGGGTTCAGCGTGAACCTCCACGATCCGCACCGTGCGAGGGCCGCTTAGCAGATCGTCGGCGTTGATTTGGTCAGAACGCGCCAGAATCGTCTCGGAAAGGTCGGACACTAGTAGATCTCCATCTCAATGCGCCGCTCCGTCTCCACCAGCCGCGCGCCCTTCGCCGCCAGGGCGTCGCGATACGCCTGCAGCCGATCGGCCAGGGCCTCCTCGAACACGCTGGCGGCTTCCACGATGGCGGCTTGCACCGTCTCGTCCGGCCACACGCGGATCACCGTCATCGGCATGCCGGCGCAGTAGCTCACGTAGTCGAGCCATTGCCGACCGCTGATGAGCAGGCCGGCTTGGCACTGCAAGACGTGCTCGGTCGGGACTGCGTTGGCGATGATCGTCTCTGTCTGGTATTTTTGGCGACGAGATTTGCACTCGATCAAACCGTCATCGCCCACCAGTCCGTCCGGCGAATAGCCGAGGGTGAAGTCGTCAAAGTCGCGCGTGATGAAACCGAGCTCCGTTACCGGCGCGTAGTGGCGAGCATAGAGCGCGCGCGCCTCGATCTCGTCGGCTTGGCCGCGCAGCATGTCGTCGCTGATGAACTGCGGCTCGACGTGGCCGGTGATGCGCTGTGCAAGGAGGTCGAACAGGTGGCCTTCTGCCTTTGTTGGCTTCAGCGTCTTGGCCGACATGACCGCGTTCATGCTGCTGGCTGTGAGGCGGCCTAGCCTGAGCTCGTGCCAGGCGTCGGTGCCTTGGATTATGTCGGGGTGGTGGGTAATCACTGGCCACGCTCCGGGATGAACATGATGCACAAAGGCAGCACCGGCATGGCGGCCCAATGCGTCCACATGCCGATCGGCGTGACGACGCCAGCCACCATCAAATCGCCGGGCAGCCGCGTGCCGGTGCGGACGATGGAACCGTCCGTGATCAGGCACTCATGGCCCTCCGGCATGCACTCGACTTCGCGCCACTCGACGGTGCTGGTCATGCCAGTCTCCGGCCGCGTGGCGCGCGTCAACGCCTGCTCGCCTGTCGGAGTGATGTTGTAAGTGGGGATCTTGAACTGCTCGGAGTAGCGGACAGCAATCCAGCCGTTATCCAGCATGCGCTGCAGGATGCGCTTGCTCGGCTGCTGCGCCTGTTTTGGCCGCGGGGTGCGCGGCGACAGGAACAGCAGATACTTCCGCTCGGTGTCGGTCATGCGCTCCATGCCTACCGCCTCCACCACCGCACCGGCCGCTGCGGCTGGCGCTTCTGCTGCGCCGTCTCAACATCGTCCGCAATTTCCGAAACGGCCCACACCACGCCGCGCAGCGCCACGAGCTGCCGCGACGTCAACCGCGCAAACTCGCCGGCCTCGAGCATTTCGTTCAGCGTCTCAGCCACACGCCGCGCGCGATCCTGCGGCGCACCGTCTGGCGACATGATGCTGTGCAGAATTGGCCTGATATCCGACACGTGGTTCATGCAAGCACCGCCGCGACCGCAATGAAGGTTGTGAGGAGGCACGCGATGGTCAGCACCACGCCGATCCACGGCGGCGAGCCTTCGCGCAACGTCGTGGCCACCGTCTCGTGGCCGACGATGTAGGTAGCCAGCGCGCAGAGGAGCGCAGGCCCGATCAGGAGCAGGTCCGTCACTGCACAGCCCTCCGCGGCGCTTCCAGGCCGATCGGCAGCACCAACGGCAGGCGCTGCTGGCGGGCCTCGCGAGCCGCGCGCAGGATTGCAATGGCGATCGCCTCAGCCTTGTCGGCGGGCCACGCCATGGCCTGGATCTGATAGCCGGCGCTGTCCTCGACCTGCTCCGTGACGATGATGTCGCCGCCGTCGCCAACCTCAATGTCAAGCGTGTGCAAGAGGTCGATGTCCGGTTCGGACTGGAGAATGAGGAGCGTCACAGCGCGGCCTCCAAGCTGCGCCGCGCTTCGTCCAGCGCAGCGCCGATCGCCGCGTCGATCGCCGCATGTTCCGCGACGTGATCCGCCCAGCTCACCGTTTCCGTGCTGTCAAACGTCCAGGGGTGGCGGCGCAGTTCGGCCAGGAACACGGCGCTGGCGGCACGGATCGCCGTCAGGGCTGCGATGTCAGCCGGCGTTGCGGCGTAGAGCGGGGGTTCGGGGAACCACGTGCCGCCGACGGTTTCGTCGTAGCGGCGCGCGGAGAACGAGTCCGGATAGGGCATTATGAAGCCCTCCCAACACTGCGCCGATAGGCATCGGCGGCCGCCTCAACGCGCTCAGCCATTACTGCAGCGGCTGCGTCATAGCTCCTTCCGGCCGAAAACGCCTCCGCCCCCTCGCGCCACACAGTATCGCGAACGCGATGGCCGTTGCGAACATGACCGCCGGTAATAGCCACAAACGCGGCGGCATCTTCCGCATATTTGAAAGCGGCAACGTATTCGTTGTCGCGATAAACCTTCCAATCCGGGCTTGCAGCCATGAGTGCCTCCGTGGTGGTGGAGGCAACTTAGCCATTCTAAGTTAGGGCGTCCAGAGAAAAACTAAGGCGAGCTAAGGTTTTTTCTTGAAAGCTCTGGCCAGGGCTTCCAACTGCGCCACAGCGGCTTCGTGCATGTCTGCCGGCATTGCCCTCAAGGCATTCAGCGCGTCACGCTCTGCTGTAGTGCGAGCCTCCACCCTGTCGCCTGCTTTATCGCCTTCCCAAAGCCAATCGAGCGACACACCGCACTCCATCGCTATTTTCTGCGCATTCTTAGGCTTAGGCATGGTCCGGCCCGTCTCATATTGAGCGATAGCGCTGGACGTGACGCCGATCCTAAGCGCGAGTGCGTCCTGTGTGTAGCTGTTTTGTTCTCGTGCGGCCGCAATTCGGCGGCCGACCTCAAGGGCCTTGGTTTTCTGTTCCGGTGTCATTTCGCGGCGCTTTGGCATGGGTGCATAGGATCATGATTCCCTTAGCCCGGCTCACTTAGAGTGGTTGCGAGGCGATCCTTAGACATGCTAAGGCTCGCACATGCGTGATCCGGCTCTGGAAGAACTCCTGTCTCGACGTGGCGCTGTTAAGCGCATTGCGGAAGCGTGCGACATCAGCACAGCGGCCGTATCGCAGTGGAAGCGTGTTCCGAGGCGGCGCGTGGCCGCCGTCGCAGAAGCGTTGGGCATAGAGCCTGCACAAGTCCGGCCTGATTTGGCGCCGGAGATGGCTGCATGACCGAAGTGTACCACCGCACCCCCTCTGCTCCCATGCACGATGGCGTGATAGGCCCCGGTTACTGGACCGTTGTTGCAACGCGCCTCGGCGGGATTTGGCGATACCGCGACGGGTTCGAGAGTAAGCACCTCATCGCGGCCA
>Ga0209985_10004381_pt1 | contig 11413 bp, 7 predicted proteins | sample NOAtaG_FD_187305 | JGI IMG/M metagenome (GOLD analysis project Ga0209985, IMG submission 187305) | Freshwater lake microbial communities from Lake Erie, under a cyanobacterial bloom - NOAA_Erie_Diel6S_1000h metaG (SPAdes) (version 2) | ecosystem: Environmental > Aquatic > Freshwater > Lake ... | reverse complement strand
CCCAGACCCTTCATCTGGACCGCCAGCGCTCAGGATATCCTTGCCAAAGTCATGCGGGCACAGAGCGCACTGAATAACAGGCAGACTGTTTGAAGCACACCACTAGCCCCGGCTTGCTAAACTAAGAGATCCTATGTTTCAAGGCCTAGAACACACCGCAATTGCTTCCCCCGACCCGAAGCGCCTCGCCGAATGGTACGTGGAGCATCTCGGTTTCCACGTTAACTTCGAATACGCCGGTAATTACTTCGTCAAGGCAAAGAACGGCACTATGCTCGAGATCATCCCGAGCGAAGGGGATCGCGGCCCAAACGCCATGAAGACTCCCGGCATTCGGCATCTGGCGATTCTGAGTGACGACTTTGACGCCGCCCATGCCCACCTCCAGGCCAAGGGCGTCGAATTCAAGGGTGAGCCTTTTTCCAACCAGGGCAATCGTCTCGTCTTCTTCGTCGACGCTGACGGCAATCTCTGCCACCTGATCCAACGCGAAAAGCCGCTTCCTTAAGCGATCCAAGTCCTTTGAAACGCCAGATCTTCAAGGCATTTGAGTATGCTGAATTCCGCCGCATGTGGCTGGGCGCTTGCACGTCCTCCATCGGCACGTGGATGCAAAATCTGGCGCAGAGCTGGCTGGTTTATGAATTGACGAAATCGGCCTGGTATCTCGGACTCGATGCCTTTCTTGGCCAGATTCCCATTTTCCTGTTCAGTATGCTGGGCGGCGTCGTGGCCGACCGGAAAGACCGCCGCAAAATCCTCGTCGTTTCCCAATTGGTGCAGATGACCTGCGCGATTCTTCTCGCCTGCCTGGTGGGCTTTGGCGCCGTTGAAGTCTGGCACGTGCTGCTACTCAGCTTCGTTGTCGGCACCGCCCCAGGCCTCGGCGGACCTGCCTACCAGGCGATGATCCCGTCGCTTGTCCAGAAGGAGGATCTGCAAAACGCCATCGCCATGAATTCGATTCAATTCAACGTGGCGCGTGTGATCGGGCCCACCATCGGCGGGGTCACACTGTCCACCTTCGGCGCCACGTGGTGTTTTGGTCTGAATGCGCTCAGCTTCGTCGCGGTCATCTTCACGCTGCTCAGTGTCGCCCCACGCCCGCCGGCCAACCTCGGCAAGGAACCCGTCCTCGAGAGCATGAAAGTGGGCCTGCGCTTCATGCGCGACCATTCCGTGATGGGCGGCTTGGTCGTGCTTGCTTTCCTCATGACTTTACTTGGTCTGCCGATCATGACCTTCCTGCCGGTCTTCGCCGAGCGCGTCTTCCACCTCGGCAAGGAAGCATATTCAGAAATGCTCGTCATCTCCGGCCTGGGTAGCGTCGCCGGTGGAATTATCGTAGCCGCGACAACCCACGTACCCCACAAGGGCCGGCTTGCACTGGGCTCTCTGCTGGCCCTCGGTTTATTCATTACCGGCTTTGCCATGTCCAGCAACTTCTACATCGCCTGCCTCATGCTCTTTCTCGGTGGCGCGGCCCTGATCGCTTGCTTCGGTTTGGTCAGCTCTCTCGTGCAGACACAGACCCAGGACTCCATGCGCGGCCGCGTCATGAGCATCTACAACGTCGCCTTTCGTGGCGGCATGCCCTTCGGCGCGTTTGCTTCTGGTAAGTTGATCGAGAGCTTTTCGGCGCCGCATGTGCTAGCCGTCAATGGACTGCTGCTGGTGCTGACCAGCGGGGTTTTCTGGCTGACGCAGCGCCGCATTGCCCGCCTTTAGATAGAATCAAGCTGCGATGAAGTACTTCGCTGTTCTGCTCTTCTCCCTGCTTCTACCCGCTCAGGAATTCCCCATTGCCTACCGCAAATACTGTGCCGCCTGTCATGGTGATTCCGCCACCGGCACTGACCGCGGCCCGAATCTGATCGATACCCGCAGCCTCCGTGCCGCCACCGAGCAATCGATTCGCAACCTGATTGCCAAAGGCACGCAGGGCGGCATGCCCGCTTTTGGCAACCTCCCAGCGGCCGATCTGGATCTGCTGGCGCGCACGGTTCGCTCCTGGAGCGCCTCGGCATTTGATGCGGCCCCCCCTGGAGATACCGCCCTCGGTCAGAAGATCTTTGAGGCCCGTTGCCAGGGCTGCCACATGGTGCGCGGTAGTGGCGCCGCCAATGGCCCGGATCTCTCCTCGATCGGCCGTGAATTGACCGTGCGCGAAATCGAGGCCCAACTGCGCGATCCTAATTCACGTCGCGGCAAGCGCAACGCCGCTTCCTGCCCTTCCTGGGCATTTTGCCCGGACCACCCCTGGACCGTCGTCCACGTGGAAACCGTGAAGGGTGAGAAGTTGCGTGGCTTTGCCCGCGCCCGCGGCGCGCAGGACCTGCAACTGCAAAGCTTCGACGGACGACTGCACCTGCTTTCAGGCCAACTCAAAATTGAGGAAGAACTCACTTCCTACATGCCGCCCGCGCGGCTCGACGATACGGAACGCACCAACCTGATTGCCTATCTCAGCCGCCTCGGCGGCATTCCCAACGGGGCTTTGCCAAAGGCGCCTTCCACCACTCCACCGGCTGCCATCGCCGCCGTGGATCGTCCACAGCCTGGACAATGGCCGGGCTACCATGGGCTGCCCAGCGCCAATCGTCATAGCCCGCTCAATCAGATCGATACGGCGAACGCGCACCGGCTCAAACTGGCCTGGTCCTACTCCTTGCCACATCTAGGCCTGCAGACGACGCCACTGGCCGCCGACGGCGTGCTTTATGTAACCGCTCCCAACCAAGTCTGTGCCGTGGCCGGCGATACGGGACGCGAAATCTGGTGTTACAACCGCCCGCGCGCCGAGGCGAGCAAGATCTCTGGCGACGCCGCCAAGGGCGCCCAGCGCGGCGCCGCCCTTCTCGGAGACAAGATTTTCTTTGCCACCGATGACGCGCACCTCATCGCGCTCAACCGCCTCACGGGCGCTCTCATTTGGCAGGTCTTTCTGCCCGAAGGGCTGCCCGGCGCCTATGGCGCCACCGCCGCGCCCCTGGTCGCCGGCGGCCTCGTCGTTGCGGGTGTCGGCGGTGGAGACGCCCCCCTGCGTGGTTTTCTCTCGGCCCATGATCCGGACACCGGCCGCGAGGTTTGGCGCTTCTGGACCATCCCACGCCGCGGCGAGCCAGGTTCAGAAACCTGGATTGGCAACGCGCTCGAGCAGGGCGGCGGCGCCACGTGGCTGACGGGCTCTTTCGATCCCAGCCTCGATCTCATCTACTGGCCTGTCGGCAATCCCTATCCTGATACCGACGGTACGGAGCGCCGCGGGGACAACCTCTACACCGATTCCGTGGTCGCGCTCGAGCGTAAAACCGGCAAGCTGCGCTGGCACTTTCAATTCACCCCGCATGATCTCTGGGACTGGGACGCCACCGAACCGCTGGTGCTTGTCGATGAAGTCTTCGCCGGTAAACCGCGCCAGCTTCTGCTGCAGGCCAACCGCAATGGCTTCTTCTATGTCCTCGACCGCGTCACCGGCGAGTTTCTCTTGGGTAAACCCTTTGTCGAGAAGCTGACCTGGGCTACGGGCCTCGATGGCAAGGGCCGGCCGCGCGTCAACGAGAAAGCCCGCCCCACCATGGGCGGCACCGTTGCCTGTCCCGCCGTCCGTGGCGCCACAAACTGGTACTCGACTGCCTATAACCCCGATGCCAAGCTGTTCTATGTCATGGTCGTCGAGGACTGCAATTTATACCGGCAGGCTGGCAGTTGGTTCGTGCCTTACAACGACCCGGCTAACCCTCCGCGCAAACTCCTGCGCGCCCTCGACATCCAAACCGGCAAGGTCGTCTGGGAACAGCCCCAGGTCGGCGCTCCGGAATCGAATTACTCGGGCGTTCTGTCGACGGCCGGTGGGCTCGTGTTCTACGGGCAATCGGGCGGCAGCTTTGCGGCCGCCGACGCCCGGACGGGTAAACCTCTCTGGCACTTTAATTCCGGCGCCGCCTGGAAGGCCTCGCCCATGACCTACACTGTTCATGGCAAGCAACATGTTGCCGTCGCCGCGGGCGGCAACATACTTTCCTTCACCCTCGACTAGCCGCTCCGCCTAGTGCGGGAGATCAGCAAACAGGCCTCCGCGCGCAGCGGCGGCCTGTTTCAAGCAGTCAAAGCTCCTGCTCAAAAGTAGTACTTCAAGCCGAGTTGCATGTTGCGTGGGCCAACCCCGCTCCGCAACCCAGTGATCTGCCCAAAGTTGACGGCCCCGAAACTGGTTGCCGGGTCGCCAAACATCGGAGTGTTCGTGAAGTTCGTCGCCTCGAGCCGGAACTCAAAGCGGTGGCCTTCCCGCACATAGATGCTCTTCAACAGCGCGGCATCGAGCGTCTTGATGCCCGGGCCGCGGTAATTCAGGTTGCGCGGCGCCGTGCCGGGAACGTCCCCTAAGGGTTGGCTGAACGCCGCCCGGTTGAAATAGTTGTTGATGCGATCGGGGATGGAGCCCGAAGTGCTCGGGTCGCCGATCAGGTTCGGCCGCTGTGTGCCGTCCCAAATCGCTCCGCCGGCTTGGGTCACCTGCAGCGGCATGCCACTCTGCATGAGGTACATTCCGCTGAGGTCCCAGCCGCCCGCCACCCAGTTCAAAGCACGGTTCCAATTGCCACCCCATTTACGCTTGTGGCCGAAGGGCAATTCGTAGGATCCCGTGATCACGACGCGGTTGGCGATGTCGTGCGCCGACAAAGAACGCTCCCCGCGCAGGTCCCAAATGTTCTGCAGCGAAGTGGATCCGCCCAGCCAGGAAACATTGCCCGAGCTGTGCGAGACGTTGTCGATCATTTTTGACCACGTATAGTGCATCAGCATGGTCAGGCCCCGGCTGAATCGCTTCTCCCACTTCAATTGCAGGGCGTGATAGTTCGAGTCACCCCGGGCCGGTTCGGCCGTGCCAACGCCCGTGCCGTCAAAATGCGGCATCGGTCGCAGCGTGCGAACGCGCGTGACCGTCGGTTGGCTCAGCGCCGAACGGGAATCCGTAATCTGGCCGAAAAATGGATTCGGCACTAGTTGATTCAAGGCCGTTCGGCCCAGTGTCCAGTGCCGCGGCGAAAGCGGCGATAGCGTGGTGATGGGCATGAACAAATGCGTACCTCGGCTGCCGGTGTAATTCACTTCCAACACCGATTGCAGTGGCATTTCCCGCTGGATCGACAAGTTCCAGGAGTGGTACTCGGGATTCCGGTTGTTTGAGGGCAGAATCGTGCTGGCGCCGAAGCCGAGCAACGTGGCGTCCCCCTGGCTCGAACCGGGCGGGCGCAGGATCCCGTTCGGGAACGGATTCGCCAGCCGCGCATTGAGCGTGGCGTTGGAGTCCAGTGTCCAGATCGACGGCGAGTTGATGGTGAATGCCGTGCCGGGGCGCCCGAATACCGTCGCCCGCGAAAGTGTGTAGAAAAGACCGTAGCCCGAACGGATTGCGGTCTTCGCATTCAGAGCATAGGCAAAGCCTACGCGCGGCTGCCAGTTATTCCGGTCGGCATCAAACGGCGAGCGCCGGTCGTTGTTGACGAACTTCAGCACGCCCCGCGTACAATAGCCCTGTGCCCGTATCGGCGATTGCGCGTCGAGATCCCAGTAACTGTAGCGGTTCCGCACTTCCCAGCGCGGCACATCGAAGTCGTAGCGCAGACCCAGATTTACCGTGAGCTTGTTCGTCAACTTCCAGTCGTCCTGAAAGTAAAAGCCCCAATAGGCTGACCGCGAGAATGCTTTGGGCTCGATATGGTATTCGCTGCCCGTCGTCCAGCCGATCAGCATCGACGCCAGACCATTGCCTTGGTTGGCCGGGCAGGTGAAGCGGTCAGCGCAGGTCACGCCCCGGGCGAAGTTGAAGCGTCCAGAAGGATTGCCCGGCTGCAGGTAGTCGAGCCGGTTATAGCGCCGCTCCCCGCCCGTCTTCATGTTGTGTCCCCCGATCACCTTCGTTAACGAGCCAGACCAATGATGCACCCCTTCCTGCCGGTCCATGATCCAGTAAGGCTCGGTGCCGAATTCCTGGAAGCCTTCCGGGGCAAAGCGCGGGAACACAAGATTCGTCGCTGCTTCCTTCATGTTCGCCGGCAGCCCGAGTGTGGTGAGATCAAAGGTTTCGAAAAACGGATTCCGGCCAAAATCGGAATACGTGTATCCGTAGCGGATCGTATAGAGAGTAGTCGCATTCGCCACGTGCGTGTAGTCGCCGACCATCGCTTGGGTGTGCGTTCGGTTCACCCCGCCTGTGTAGTAGGAAGGATTTCCCTCACCGAACAGATTCGGGTTCGATCCCGAACTGCGAACGTTGCTGTAGCGCCCGCTCAAGCGGTTTGTCGCGTTGAAGTTGTGGTCGCCCTTGATATTCGCTTGGTGGCCGCTGCTCTGATTGACACCCTGGCCGAACCAGTTGGCTGTGTTCGTGAACTGGGCTCCGGGTTGATTTGGTTGCGGTACAAACGAAAGCGCCTTCAACGAGATCGGATCCATGCGCGAAGCCGGAATGATGTTACCCGCAAATGGACGGCGCTCGATGTTGCCTGCTGCGTTTGTAAACGTGGAGAACGGATCGAATATCTGCATCATTTGCCCGGCGGCCGTAAAGGTTTCCGAGAAGTTCCCCGCCCGCTGCAGCGCTGTCGGCAGTGTAATCACCGCGCTCGTCGGGCTCTCCTGCTTCGTATACTCATAACCACCAAAGAAGAACGTCTTGTTCTTGATGACAGGTCCGCCGATGACACCGCCATATTGATCGCGGTGGAAGGACGGGATCGCCCGGCCCGCACGGTTGCTGAACCAGTCGTTGGCATTCAGTGCCGCGTCCCGCATGAAGTAGTAGCCCGTACCGTGGAGACTGTTCGTGCCCGACCGCGTCACCATGTTCACCACGGCGCCACCGGTCTGGCCATACTCAGCCGAGAAGAAGTTCGTCTGCATCTTAAATTCCTGCACCACGTCGACCGATGGCGAGAACTTGAGATCCGTGATCCCCGAATTCTGCTCCACCGTCGTTACCGTGACACCGTCCACGAGCACGTCGGAGGTCGAATTGCGCGATCCGTTGGCTACGAAATTCGTGTTGCTGTCCCCGCGGCGGCCGCCCGAGCCCACGACTCCGGGCGTTAGTTATGCCAAGCTCATCGAATTACGCGCCAAATTCGGCAGCGAAAGAATGTATTTGTTGTCGATCACCTGCCCCAGGTTCGAGATGGTCGTATTCACCAAAGCGGCTGAACCCTGCACCTCGACCGTCGTGTTTACGTCACCGACCTGCAGTCGCGCATTGACGGTGGCCTGCTCCTGCACCGCGACGCTAAACTTACCGCTCGAAAATTTCTTGAAGCCTGAGGCTTCGACGAACAAGATATAGTTGCCCGGCGGCAGCGCCGTGACGACAAAACGCCCTTGTCCATCGGCCTCGGAACGAAAGCTCGTTCCGCGGTCCTGGTCTGTAATCACGATCTTGGCGGCACCCACCGTCGCGCCGGATTCATCGCTGACCGTGCCGCGTGCGCTCGCCGTGAATGATTGTGCCCAAGCGCTGGCTGCCAACAGAGCCGTTAGCGCCAACGTGAGCCCGGAACTTCTGATCTTCAATGGAATCCTCCCTGAATTTGCTCTCGTTTTTTCAACGATGGGGAGAATTCTATAACAATCCGTGACCAGCGTTGGCCCGCATTGCTAACGCTGTACCGTGATGGTGACCGGCGTACTCTGTTGCGCATTCAGCAGACTGCGCACCTGCACCACATTTAGTCCGGGGCGCACATCCGTCGGCACTTGTGCCGTGATTTGAGTGGGGGAGGCCGAGATGATCGGCAGCGGAATGTCGTTGAAGGTAACGCAACTGCCGCCTAGGACGGTTGGCAGCGGGATGGCGTCCGCACTTTGGGCCGAGGCGAGCGAGGTCCCATTGATCGTGATAAACGAACCCACACGGATATTCGTGCTTCCGTCGTTGGAATTCACGATCCCGCGGATACCCGCTGGAATCGCCGGCGCCGTCGCCGTGCCCGTGGGCGTCGTTGGAATAACCGTCAGCCCCGAAACCGTGAGAATGTAAACGATGCCCTTGCTGTCGACGGCCATCTGGCGTCCGGGGATGTTCGTCGGCGTGGTGCTGCCGTTGACAAAGAAGACTGGGTTCTCCGGCAGAATTCCGGCTACGCTTTCGGCCTGCGTGCGAATGTCCACCAATTCGAGCGTCGTGCGCTCTTCATCGCGAGTGGCCGCCGTCGCCGAGGTGCGCACCGGTGTCGTCGAGCGCAAGAAGCGATTCGAGTCGATTGGCCAGACCGAAAAGACATTCCGGTTGCCGGCGCTGACGCTCACCTGCGTTACCTGGCCGCCCGCCCCGGCGACAAACTGTACCGCCCCGGGCCGTTCCACCCCGCCAATCGGCGTCAGAGAAGAACCCAGGACCAGGCCGCCCGCCAGAAAATACTCACCGCGCGGTCCTGCGGCCACCGGCGCCACATAGCTGGCATAAGCCTGCTGGAAAACCGTTCTGCTGGTCGTGTATGCATCGATGGTTGCGTCAAACAGGTAGCCGTTTGCAGTTGTCGTGCCCGCTACGCTGGCCAGCAGCATCGCGAACTCTCCGTTCGGTGTGGCAGCCATGAAGCGGTTGCCGCCCACGGTCCCCGTCGCGTTGAATACGCCCCCGCCTGGCCTTACTACGGCTTGATTACCCAGCGTACGCCAGACATTGCCGTTGGTTGTCGTGAACTGCAGCCCGGCCAGAGTTATCGCCATCGAATCGACCGACAAAGCATTCTGGCCGCCGTTGCGCGGTGTCGGCGGAAATTCGATCGTCCCGGGCGAGGTGAGCGAATCGAGGTCGAAAATCTGGATCGACTCCCCGCCCACATTCGCCACATACAGTGTGTTGCTGTCGAGCGACATCGCCATCATTTGCGGAAACTGCCCGGCTTCGACCGGCTCAAGAAAGCGTTGCTTGACCGTGTCGAATACTTCAATGCGGTTGTAGCCGGAATTCGACAAATAAACCCGGTTCCGCTTCTCATCGAGAATCAGGTCCCGCAGTCCCCGCGCTGGGTTGATCCCATTGGCGAGCGTCGGCACCGGGAAGATTAACCCCCGCTGATCGTTCAGCCGGTAGTTCATAAAAACGCGGATTGAGTTGGGTATGTTAATTGCCTCGAGTGAACTTAGATTGATGACCACTGCCCCGCCGTTATTGCCGTTGTAGACGTTGGTGCCTGGCCGGCGGTTCACATTCACGCGCCCCGGGTCCATCGTAAAGCTGATCGTTGAGGGCGCCAGTCCGCTGGTTACTTGCGCCACCAAGGCCGAGGTGATCGCGCCCGGCAGATTGAAGGTCAACTTGCCTTTGCCGAGATTGGAAACACGCAGCGTGGCCCGCGAGATGCCTTTGTTGCAGGGGTCGCTCGTCAGGAATACCTGTGTCGATTCCGGATCGAGAATCGGATAATCAAAAAGGCTTCCCACCGGCAGGCTCAGCAGGCCCGATTCCGACAGAGCGAAGATCTGGCTGCCATCGCCCGTGATCACCATCTTTCCCAGAATCGACTCGGGCAGGCGGATTCCCAGCCGCACCCCAAGATTGTTTGGGCTGCCAATGAACAGTACATTCGAGGTTGGCCGCTGGTTGGTGGCCGTCGCCGTGTAGTTGAACGCCGAGTATAGCGTCCGCCCATCTGGCGAAAACACGCTACCGCCAAAATTCACCCCGGTTGGAAATCCAACCGCCCCCGTCAGTGTGAATGGCAGATTCGCTGTATTCATGATGCCCCGCACATTCAGCGTCCCGAAATCGTACTGCGAGGATCCGGCCATGAACCGCGCCCCGTCCGGAGACATGGCCAGCACCGTTGATTGCCCCGTCACTGTGCGGTTGCGCAGAATCGTGCCGCTAGCCACTTCGTAGACAAACATGGTCGTCTGCGCCGTGTTCAACTGTTGATTGATCGCCACCATGCCGATGATGAAATTGCCGTCCGGCGTCGGTAGCAGCCGCCCGGGAAAGGGCGTGACCGGCCGCCCGAAAAACACGTTCTGATTGATGTTGCCCGTCGAAATCGTCGCGGGGGACTGGATCGCTGTCAATTGCAGCGCCACATCCTGCCGCGGATCGTACAGCAGTAGCGTCTGCAGCGCGTTGTTGACACCCGTGCCCTGGGTCGTGATCAGCACGCGGCCGTCGTTGCCGACCGCCACCCCTTCCGGCCGCACCGGCAGGCTCAGCGTGCTTATCACCGCTTTGTCTGCCAGCCGGATTACGCTGACGCTTGTCGATGTCGCATTTGTCACATAGAGCGTCGCACCGTCCGGGGACATCGCCGCACTCACGGGAAAATTTCCCACCGGGATTGGATTTTGCAAACGCTTATTTACGTAATCGTAAACCTCAACGCGGTTTGCGTTCGACCGGACCAGATATAATAGGCCGCGCAACTCGTCGATCACCACATCGCTTGGTGTTTCTCCTAAAGTGACCACGCTGCCAAACACACCCGTCTGTCCCGGCAAGCCCGTCGCCCAAAGCAGAAAAGCAGCCAGAAGAAGAGATTTGTTAATCTTTGCCAACAAGAATTGCTTCCGCATCTGAACCTAATGTACTCTAACCCTTCCGGCCAACAGAAGTTTCTGATTGACGGCGCAACATTTTTGTTAAGGACGGGTTTAACACTGGTACCGGAAAAGCGTTTAAGGGTGACCAACCGGCGCAATGGTGCGCTCTTGACTACCCATGGAGGCATCGCCAACACAAGTGAACTGCGGCGCCGCGGATTATTGCAGCACGAGTCTCTAGAGGAAGGAGATGGTTTGTGGATTGCCCCCTGCGAGGCGGTTCATTGCTTCGGGATGAAGTTTGCTATCGACGTAGTTTATCTGAACAAACAGAAGAAAATTCTCAAACTGCGTCCGAATCTCGGGCGCAACCGCATCAGCTTCTGTCTCCGTGCCCACAGCGTTCTCGAGTTGCCCGCCGGTACGATTGCCCGCACTGGCACCCTGGTCGGCGATGAATTGGAGTTCGAAAAGGTATGAGCCGGTTGGTTCTGCTGCCATGCGCGGTAATTCTCGCCTCGTTCGGCTGTTCGCGCCCAGCCTCGGTGCCCTCCCGCACACTTTCCCCTTTCGAGGCGCAGGCTCGTAATGCCATGCATCTGGGCGACGGCGACCTGGAAATACAGGCCCTGCGCCGCCGTCTGCTCGAATCTCCGAAGGACATCGCGCTGCGTCGCCGTTTGGCCGGCCGTTTCGCCGATGCTGGCTACCCCGAACTCGCTCTGGAGCATCTTCGTCTGGCCGCCGAAATGGAACCGTCCGATTTCGCGCTGCAACTTGATCTTTGCGATGCGCTCCAGGGCCAGGGGCTCGAGACGCAGGCGAGGCAAGTTCTCGCTACCACGCTTGCCTTGCCCCCACCCGCCGCGCCACTTCTGGCTCGCGCCGC
>Ga0209985_10004380_pt1 | contig 11416 bp, 13 predicted proteins | sample NOAtaG_FD_187305 | JGI IMG/M metagenome (GOLD analysis project Ga0209985, IMG submission 187305) | Freshwater lake microbial communities from Lake Erie, under a cyanobacterial bloom - NOAA_Erie_Diel6S_1000h metaG (SPAdes) (version 2) | ecosystem: Environmental > Aquatic > Freshwater > Lake ... | reverse complement strand
TAGTCTCTTTCTCCTTACAAATACTACCTCTGCCAACTTGGTGGAGGTGGTTTTTTATTGAATATAAACCAAAAAACAGCTTTAAATAGCTGTTTTTTAGACTTTGCTCCGCCTTGTGGATATGTTCCGAACTATTGATTGGAAATCTTTTACTATCTCAGAGTCTATTTTAAGGTATGAATCGAGTACCCTATAAGTCTTATTTTTCTTCGAGTAAAGGAATGGGCTCTGTCCTTTCAGGCTCTACATACTTTTTACAAGAGTTTTCTAAGTTGTTTCTTAGTATAATAAATTCATTAAATTCAGTGTTTTGGGCTTTTTCATCAGCAAATAGTAAGGTGGGAATGGTGTCTGCTAAATCGATAGCTCCGCGGGTTATTGTTATACAGTCTTTCTTCTGAAGTTTTAGTTCTTCAGCTAATTTGTCAGAGGTCTCTTTTTCTGCTCTTAAATTAGATAAATCTTGGTTTAAAGTATTAATTCTAATAGAGGTAAAGACTGTGGTACTGAGTAAAATAACAATGACTAGTCCCACGAGTAAGTTTTTCATAGATTGAAAAATATTATAAGATTATGTAATTAATATACATGAAAAAAGATAAGAGTACAAACGGAATCAGTTATTAATAGTTATTTTTTCTAAAAAAGAATACTTTACTTTTCTTTATATTTTATTATATAATTAGCTAATGAAATACGAGCTAGAAGAGGATTACGAGTTAGTTAGTACTATTCACAAACTATTTGAAAATGATAAGTATCTTTTATTTTTCTTGGTTTTTTTAGAAGCGTATAAAGAGGATAGAGATCATATAAGACTATCTGAATTTACAAAAAATATAGATTGGAGAGATGAAGATCTCTATGATGATTTACCTGATGAAGAATATTACAGTAATTATGATAGAGCTTTTGGGCAAGCAGAGTTTTTTTATGAATATTCGTATTTAGGCTTTTTTACTGATGTCGGGATCACTGATTATGAAGAAACTATATGTAAAATATTGCTTCATTTTGCAACAAACATAAAGGGAGAAGAATTAAATAAGGATACAGCTTATTATTTTCAGGGTGTGATAGCAAATTTATTTTATTTTGCAGGAGAAAGAACAAAGATGTTGGAAAGGTATTTAAGCGATGAGGGATCGGATTTAGTAGATATAGATAGCGAGGCATTCAGAAAAGAAATAAGAAGAAAAGATCTTTTTTTCTCAAAAAAAGAAAGATATTTTAGTAAATTGCACGAGGTAATGGGTATTATTCCTGAAGATATAATAATACTTATACAAAAGGATAAAGGTGGTTTTGAAAATTTAGAGAATAAGTTAAAAGAGTATTTAGAGGAGTTTATTTCAAATGCTTATCATCTTGATAAGCATAATGATGAGATTAGAGAAGCTATACCAGAGCAAATAGATTTGTTTATTAGATACATAAATAAGCTAAACCCTATTAATGGGTATGTAGATGTTCCTTTTACGGTTCTTAAAGAAAGCAAGTTTGAGGCAGTAAAGCTTATTAAGTATTTAGAGTTGTGTGGAAATGTAAGAGTAAAGTGGAGTGATGAAGTTAGCTTAAAGTTAAAGTTTAGTAGTTATATAATTGACGAAAATATATTTTTTCAAGGTAAAAATCAGTTGGAAAAAACTGAAAATAAATTAGAAATATATCCTGAAAGCAAGAAACTTAAGTTTAATTTAAGTTTTCTTCATACTATTGGGATACTAAAAATATTAGCAAAAGATGGAACTGAGTATAAGCTGACAATACAGGGACAGGTTCAAAAAGAGGTATTGAGAGTTATATTCCAAAACCCAAAAAACACTTATTCCGAGTGGGGTTTGGGTGATATAAGTGATACTGTGGGAAGTGAGGATGTAAATGAAAAGTCTGTTTATAATGCTATATATCAATTAAATAAAAAAGTACAAATTGCTATACCTGAAATTAAGAGGCTCTTTGAGTTAAATAAACATTCAACAAGAATAAATACTGAATATGTAGAGAAAAATTAAGCAAACTTAAGTAATCAATAAGTTATCCTGAAGTTAATCCTTCAGGATTTTTTGTACAAATTATTAATGCTTATAATTCTATCTTAGTGAATGAAGATCTAATTCAGTTAGAGGAAGTGTTTCAGGATGAAAATCTTGCGAGCTTTTTTATTTTACTGGATGAATTGGATCGTAAGCAAAAACAGAGAGATAACAGTGAGATTAAAGATAAAAGTATATGATAGATACTGTTATATTAGAAATACCTCGGGGATTGTACTTAGTGGATGACAAGGATAGTTCGAAGTGGAGTTTGGTAAAGGGGCATGGCTCTTTTAGTGTCTTAGCTAGACATTTTCCTAAAGATGGAATATATCGTCCTAGATTGTCATTTATTGCTCGAGGTGGGGCTAGGTCTCTTAAGATAGAGTTTTCTATACCTAAGCTTTTGTATAATAATAATCTTCAGGAGGTCTCAGAGGCTGATTTTGAGGTTATTATAGATAAGCTTCAGGACATTATTCGGTCTCAATATGGAATTAAGATATTCAGAGATAACTTAAAACGAGCTAAGGTAATGTCTTTTCATCCATCTAAGAATATTTTATTGACTAATTCGTGTACTGCTAAGCATGTAATTAAATTACTTAGTAAGGTTAATTTTTCTCTGAAGTTAGATAAAAATAAGACGGATTTTCGTAATGATGGTGAGTCTTTTCAGATATATTCACAGGCTCACTCATTTGTGATATATGACAAGATTAGTGACTTTTGCAAAACCAAAAATAGAGCAATAGATAAAGATCAAACAAGTATACAAAAGTCTTTATTCGAGTCTGTTAAGGTGGGGGATAGTATTCAGGAGGTTGTGAGGTTGGAGATTAGGCTTTCACAAAAGAGGAAGGTGAATGAAACTTTGGAGCGTTTGGGATATAGTAAAAACCCTTTATTTCAGGACTTATTTCAAAACAATATATGTCAGAAAATAGTAATATGGTATTGGGAGAATTTTATTATGAAAGGAAATGAAATCTTTTTTATATCTAAAGACAAGCCTCGAGATATATTGCTTCAGATGATTTCGAATGCAGGAATTAAGCCAAAAGAGGCTTTGATGTTAGTAGGGGGTATTTTGCTTATGAAAGAAGAGGGTGGTGCTAGGGATCTTAGAAGTTTGATTGAACCGTATTATAGTAAAAGATCATGGTATAGGCTTATGGATAGGTTGAAAGAAGTCTCTGATATGATGGAGGGGGCTCTATATCCCCCATGGATTAAAGAGCTTGAAAAGCAATTAAAAGAGTTTATTCCTCTGGATGTAGAGGAGAATGAAAAGGGTTTACAGATCTATAATAAAAATTGACTTGTAAATAAAAGTAAAGTATAATATAACTAACCATAAACAATATGAACACACAAGAATTTTATACAGCAAAAGAGATATCAGATAAGCTCAAACTTAATGTTATGACTATCTATAGATATATAAATTCAGGAAAACTAAAGGCTTATAAGATTGGAAAAGAGTTTCGAGTAGAGAAGCAGGAATTTGAAGAGTTTCTTAATAAAGTAAAGATTAAATAATATGATAAAGGAAATTACAATTACATCTGAGTATTTTCGACAGTATAGACAAAGTTTGGGCTTTACTAATCAGGCTGATGTAAAGAACTTCTTTGGGGCAAAAGATATTCCCCCAACTGTAGACTTTAACTATATTGATTTGTTGAATAAGAGATTGTATCATATAGTTGATAAAATAAATACTATTGTATCAACTGATGTTAAAGTAGACGATCTCGATATATTTAAAAAAGAGTATATAGATCGTACCTTTGAGATAATGAAGAGTAATAATATTCTCCCAGTGCTTAATAATCAGGGAAGGCGGCCAGAGCAAGTTTACTACTCATGGATGAGGGGATATGTTTTATCGAATTATTTTCTGAAGGCATTGGGATTAATTTTTAATGTTGATACTTCAAATATAGATTTGATTGGTGATGATGATTTGGAAAATATTAATACTTTTAAAAGAACGCCAAAGGCAGACTTAGAGATTAAATTAGATGAAAACCAAAGGATTAGGTTAGAAATACAGTCTGGATTTACGGGTATAAATGACATTAAACAACATAAAGTTTTAGAGGCAAAAAGAGTTTTTGATAGGCTTCGTACACACACATTGGCAGTGCATTTTGATCTATATAATGGCCAAGTTGCATTTATTAAATTAGATGAGATTGAGGATAATAATGTTAACTGGATAACCAGACAACAAATGGAAGGTCAAACTGTATTTAATATAGATCAAAATTATTTTGTTTGGAAAATTACAGAAAGTCCAGTAAAATTTAGTCAAATTGAGGGGCTGTTATGAGTAAAAGGAAAAAATTAAAAGTAATAGATTTGTTTGCAGGAGTAGGTGGATTAAGCTATGGGTTTGCTCATGATAAGCATTTTGAGATCATTGCAGCTAATGAAATATTGCCAAAGATAGCGAAGGCTTACTCTTTAAACCATCCTAAGGTAAAGATGTATGAGGAGGATATTAAAAATTTCAGTGCTAAAAAAGTTGAAGAAGATTTAAATATTAAAGCAAATGAGATTGATATTATTGTGGGGGGGCCACCCTGCCAAGCGTATTCAACTGTTGGTAAACGCCTTATTGATGATCCAAGGGGTAAGCTTTTTCAAGAGTATTATAGAGTATTGAAAGAATTCAATCCTAAGTTATTTCTATTTGAGAATGTTAAGGGATTATTGTCAATGCAGAAGGGTGCTTTATTAGAAAATATAGTTTCATTATTTGAGTCATTGGGGTACAAAGTTCAATATAAGGTTTTAAATGCAGCTGATTATGGAGCTCCCCAGATAAGAGAAAGAGTTATAATTATTGGCTCTAAGTTAAAAGCAAATTTTGAATATCCTAGTCCTACACATTATAATCCAGACTTAGTAATAGATCCACTCACAACTAACTTGAAACCTTATCTAACACTTGGAGAGGTATTAAGTGACTTACCTTTTATTAAATCAAATGAAGAAAGCTTTGAATATACTTCTGCTCCAAAAAATGATTTTCAGCGATTTATGCGTAAAAATGCTACAGGTAATTTGATGGATCACAACTCTCCAAATAATAATGAAAATCTAGTTAAAATAATGGAATTATTACCAGATGGGGGGACGCCCGATGATTTGCCATCATATTTGCGTCCAAAATCAGGCTTTAAAAATACATATTCTCGTTTATGGTGGAATAGGCCTGCACCTACAATAACTCGGAATTTAAGTACTCCATCATCTTCTCGCTGTATTCACCCTAAAGCTCCAAGACCACTTACAACAAGGGAAGGGGCAAGGATACAGTGTTTTCCAGATGATTATCAATTCTTTGGATCTAGAGGTGATAAAAATTTACAGATTGGAAATGCTGTACCAACACTTTTATCTACTGCTATAGCAAAAGTGATCTTGAAAAATTTTAAAGAGGAAAAGTTGATTTAGAGTTATGAAAGCGATAATATTAGCACGAGTATCAACGGAAGAACAAAGGGAGGCTGGGAACTCTTTGCCTGCTCAAGAGTACCGATGTATGGAGTATGCTCAGAGGAAGGGTTTTAATGTTATTAAGACTATTTCATTTGATGAGAGTGCCTATAAGAATAAAAGAAAGCAATTTGATCAGGTTGTAGAATTTATATTGACTCAAAAAGAACCTATTGCAGTCTGTATGGATAAGGTTGATCGCCTTTCTCGGAATGTATTTGATACGCGAATAGGTCATTTGTATCACTTGGCTCTTGAAGGTAAAATTGAGCTTCATTTCGTGTCAGACCATCAAGTGATCAGTGATAAGCTCTCTGCTACAGAGAAGAGTGGTTTTAGTATGAGTTTAGTAATGGCTGGTAATTACTCAAATGTAATTAGTGATAATGTAAAGAGAGCTTTTGAGCAAAAAAGAAGGAATGGAGAATGGACGGGTAGACCAAAGATAGGATATAGGACGATAACTGGGAGTGGTAAGAATTATCAAGATATAGATCCTCTGCAATATAAATATGTAAAGCGTATGTTTGAGCTATATGCTGAAGGGAATCAATCAGTAAAAACTCTAAGAGATTTACTTTACAAGGAGGGCTTTCGCAGTAGAGAAGGAAAGAAGGTTAGTACTAGTCAAATACATAAAATGCTGAGAGATAGGTTTTATATAGGGATAATGACGGTAAATGGTAAAGATTACCCTCATAAATACCCTAAAATAGTGTCTCAGAGCCTATTTGATAAGGTGCAAGATGTTCTTGATGGAAGAAATAAAAAACCTACTAAATACGCCTCTAAGCCTTTTGTGTTCAGGGGAATGATTATTTGTGAAAAATGTGGAGGATCAATCTCTGGAGAATTAAAAAAAGGGAAGTATATTTACTATAGTTGTTCAAATTTTAAGGGTATTTGTGATCGTAAGGGGATTAGGGAAGAGATTTTATTAAAACCTGTATATGAGGCTTTGGCTAATATTAAGTTATCCCAAGATAAGATTGACTTTATTGTTGAGAGTCTGAAAAATACTCATAAGGATAAGCAAGACTATCATAATTCAATTATTAGGGGATTACAGAAAGAATATAATGAAATTCAGTCTAAGAAAGATAGATTAGTAGATATGTTTATTAGCCTTAGTATTACTCAGGAGATGTATGACAGAAAAATGTCTGAGCTTGAAACTAAACATCAAGAATTAGGGATTCAATTAGAAGAACATACTCAGGCTGATCATGAGTACCATATAACAGTTTCAAGAGTACTAGACTTAGCTAAAAGAGCTTCTCAGATATTTGAAAGTTCGGAAGTAAATGAAAAACGGCAAATTCTAGGTATACTACTTTCGAACTGCCGTATCTCTGAAGGAAAACTGCTCTGGGAGCTTAAATCTCCCTTTGATGTCATAGCTTCTGCTCAACATCATCCTATTGGGCTCCGCGAGTAGGATTCGAACCTACGACCAATCGGTTAACAGCCGACTGCTCTACCGCTGAGCTATCGCGGAATTTAAGTTTTCTAAGGTACTTGTTTATTTTACATAATAAAATCAATTTAGTCAATATATGTGGGGACATTATATTTTATTTGATGGTCTTTGAGTTTCGTGGGGGCGTCATGCCCGAGGTGGATGCACTCAACCTTTCAGTCGCCTGTGTTGTTTTGGTCTCCCTTAAGGCCGGAGGGTGGATAAAATACAAACTCAAACTCTATCCACCTCCGGCACTCCGTGCCACCTCCTCCCTGCCTACCGCAGGCAGGCAAAGGAGTATAGAATCACAGTACAAAAAATATATAATCAAAATTATTTTATGTTATACTATTCTATATGTTGCAGTATAGAATCAAAAAATCATCTAAAGCCAAAAGGGTAAGTATCCGAATTGACCAGAATCGGCAAGTGACTTTGACTATGCCGGCTAGTTTCCCCGAATATTTGGCTAAACAGTTTATAGATCAAAAACAAGCTTGGATTGAGGAGAAATTGGCTACTATACCAGATAATATCTATACTCAGGAGCATTATAAACAGCATAAAGAAAAAGCCAGGAAAATTATCTCAGCTCGAGTGCAAGATTGGGCTCAGATTATGGGACTTAGCTATAATCGGCTGAGTATCAGACATACCAATACCCGCTGGGGAAGTTGTTCTAGTAAGAGAAACCTGAATTTTTCCTACAAACTCATATTCCTAGACCCAGAGCTGATGGACTATGTGATTATCCACGAATTAGCTCATCTAGTTGAGATGAATCACTCCAAGAGATTTTGGAATATAGTCGCCACTTATTGCCCAGATTACTCTGATTACAGAGCTAGGCTCAAAAATTGCTAATTTAGCAAAAATGTGGTATAATATAGGATATACAATTAACCAATACATATATGTTGCAATTAGGAGAGTTAGTTCCAGATTTCACTCTAGTAGACCAAGATGAGAAGAGTCATACATTGTCTCAATACCGAGGTAAAAAGGTGGTATTATACTTTTACCCCAAGGATATGACTCCTGGATGTACTGTTCAGGCGGAGGGGATGCGAGATTCGATGAACGATCTCGAAGCTAAAGGAATTATAGTGCTAGGAGTAAGTGTAGACGATGTCAAATCTCATAAGAAATTTGTCGAGAAGCACAATCTGAATTTCCCGCTCTTGGCTGATACCGAGAAAGTCGTGGTACAAGCCTATGGAGTCTGGAAAGAAAAGTCTATGTTTGGGAAAAAATATATGGGAATACAGCGAGACACTTTCCTAATTGATGAGGAGGGGAAACTTATTCAACATTTTGAGAAGGTTAACCCACTCAAACATGCTAGCCAAATTCTAGCTTTAGTTTAATTATTATACAATATGCCAAAACACCAGCTACCTTCTGGTTTTATCGAATATAGCCTAGATGAACAGGTCAAATTTAACTATATCTTGAGAACAATTCAAGACGAATATGAATTCGCTGGATTTACTCCGCTGGAGACAGCTTCTATTCAATATTCAGAAGTATTATTAGCCAAAGCCGGGGGTGAGATGGATAAGGAAATTTATCGCTTCCAAAAGGGTAGTCGGGATCTTAGTCTTAGATTTGACCTCACTGTCCCGATGGCAAGATACATAGCCGAGCATCATCGAGATATAGCTATGCCAGCTAAAATTTATCAGATAGGTAAGTCTTGGCGGGCTGAGAAACCTCAAAAAGGTAGATACCGCGAGCTATATCAGGCAGATATAGATATACTTGGTAATGATAGCAGGCTGGCTGAGGCTGAGATGTTATCTATTATCAAGAATATTTTTACCATTTTAGACTTGCCAGAGATTGTCTTTAGGATTAGTAATCGTAAGATTTTGGCGGGGTTGCTAGAAGAGTATAAAATTCAAGATCAGGCTGGGGTACTGAGAATTATAGATAAATATGAGAAATTATCCAAAACAGATTGGCTACAAGCTCTACGAGACTTGCAAATAGAGGAGAAATTTGTAGATACTTTATATAATTTGGTCAGTGCTAAGGGTGAGGTTCAGGAAGTATTTAATCTATTACAAGATTTAAATTGCCAACACCCGCTGTATCTAGAGGGATTAAAAGAATTACAGGAACTAGTGCAATATCTAGAATTGTTTGAAATTAGAAAATATAAAATAGATTTATCTATAGTCCGAGGGCAGGATTATTATACCGGTACAGTATTCGAGAGCAATCTAGAAGATTTAGAAGCCTATGGAAGTGTCTGCTCTGGAGGTAGATATGATAATCTGGTCGGGAATTATATCGATACCCCAATTACAGGCTTTGGAGCCTCAATTGGAGTTAGTAGATTATTTGGAATTTTGCGAGAAGAAGAGTGGTTCAAGTCTATGAATTATGCAGAGCCAAAAAGTGGAGTATTTATCTTGAGCGAAGAGAATTTGCCACAGACAATGCAAGCAATCATAGAGCTCAGAGATGAGTATGGAATAGCTTTTGACCTATATCCAGAAATTACTAATTTCAAAAAGGCTCTACAATATGCCAACCGCAAAGGCTATACCGAAGCCATTTTCTTTGGCTCTGATGAAGCAAAAGCCGGAGAGGTGCTCGTCAAAAATATGCAAACAGGCGAGCAGGGAATTCTATTACTTGAGGATTTAGGGGAGAGGGAGTAAATCTTGTGTAGAGTCGGCGACCCCACCGACATTTATTTTGTAGTGGAGTGGTTGATTTTTTGTCCCCCTTCGGAGGGGGGAGCCTGAAAGGCGGGGGTGGATAAAGATCAAGAGGTATATTAACTGAAATCCACCCTCCCCCTACGGGTGCTCCCTCCTAAGGGAGACAGAAAACTCTACCCCTCTCATTCGCCCATAGTGTTTGTATTTTGCAACAAAATAGATTTTATGAAAAAGAAAAAAACCCTCGTCCGGAGACGGGGGTTAGGAGCTTCTAAAGCACCCTAGAGGGGGTTTAGAGCTGTTAGATGAATTGTCTCACAACTTTCATCAATATTGACAGAATTCGCGATATCCCTTAATACTTTTTCATACCAATCTCCGCTAAAATCATTATCAGGTGGCGGAACTTCTGTAAAAACCCCATTCATATATCGAGGGGGTAGTTTTTCTCGTATTATTATTGCTGAGAAAAAGTAAGTTTTTTCCTTAAAGTTGGATCTGTCAAAACCAGACATGGTCGTTGATCGAGGTCAAAAAGATATATACCATATTTTATTAATTTTGTCAAGGTTAGTTAGCGAAAATTATTGGGGTGTGTTGAGGACTGAGTACAATCATCACCAAACTAAAGGCTTAAATTTTAATATAATTTGTAAAAATAATGCAAATAAAAGGACCAAAAACGGCATAATATAAGTCATTATAAACTTGAGCTTTTTCTTATCAGGTTTAAAGCCTAATAAAGTTAAATATTTATAATAAAATGTATTATAAGGGTCTTTACCAAATTGAGCTATTGTCAGCACACATCCTCTCCAAATAATTTGCTGGATTATTAAGTATAAAACTCCTATAGATATTATTTCCCATCTGAACAGTATGGGGGATAGATATGCAACAATAATCAAAATTAAATGAGTCCAAAATATAATCCCAAAATTATTTTTTAACATATAAAATATAGTTATTACATAAAATAATTATACTATAAATTAGTTTTTTAGCAAAACATTCGTAGAGTCGGCGACCCCGCCGACATTTATTTAAAAATTCCCCTCTCTCCCTACGGGAGATAAATTGAGGGGTGGGCAGCTTTGCTGGACGGGGTGGATTCATTTTGTATTCGTAGTGTAGGGAGCTAATGTTATTTTGTCCCCCTTCGGAGGGGGAAGCCTGAAAGGCGGGGGTGGATAAAGATCAAGAGGTATATTAACTGAAATCCACCCTCCCCCTACGGGTACTCCCTCCAAAGGGAGACAGAAAACTCTATCCCTTTCAGTCGCCCGTAGTGTTTGTATTTTGCAACAAAATAGATTGTATGAAAAAGAAAAAACCCTCGTCCGGAGACGAGGGTTGGCTGAAGAAAAATGGCGTTTGAATCATAAGTAGAAGCGATGTCCCTCCACTTCAATCGTCCCACCCCAGCCAGAATAGGGGTCTCGGTAGATCTTATTACCGATGATTACTCCATCCATTTCATGGATGTCGGAGCAAAGCTGCTCGATGGATGTCGCCGACTTGGCGATGGCATCGAGCTGCCTTTTGAATTCCGCAATCTTGTTTTGCTCATTCTCGATTAACAGATCCTCTTCGGGAGTGGTGATGGACATGGTCTTGTTGACTGAATGTCAACAAAAAATATACCACATTTTATTAATTTTGTCAAGATTAGTTAGCGAAAATAATTGGGGGGTGTTGAGGAGGGAGTCCTCCTCCGCCCTGCGGGCACCTCCCCC
>Ga0209985_10004379_pt1 | contig 11418 bp, 9 predicted proteins | sample NOAtaG_FD_187305 | JGI IMG/M metagenome (GOLD analysis project Ga0209985, IMG submission 187305) | Freshwater lake microbial communities from Lake Erie, under a cyanobacterial bloom - NOAA_Erie_Diel6S_1000h metaG (SPAdes) (version 2) | ecosystem: Environmental > Aquatic > Freshwater > Lake ... | reverse complement strand
AGGGCAATCCCGCCCGCACCATCACCCAGTCCGGCGCCGACGTCATCGTCGACATGGGCAATGGCGACCAGGTCATCCTGGTCGGCGTGACCCTCTCCAGCCTCGGAAGCGGATGGATCATCTAGGCCTCGCCGAGCCTGCGCCCCATCGGATCCGGCCTGCCCTGAGGTCGGAACTTCCCGCCATACGCGCTATAGAGCACGAGGCGGCGCAGAGGTTTATGGGGACGGCGCAGGCCTGGATCGCGCAGGATCCGCCGGCGCCGGAGGCCCTCCTGGAAGCTCGGCTGGGGGCGGGCGGTCTGTGGGTCGCCTGCCTCGACGGAGACCAGCCCGTCGCCGCCCTCCGGTTCCGCCCCCTTGATGGCGGCCTCTACATCGAGCAGCTCGATGTCCTGCCGGCCTTCGCCGGCAAGCGGCTGGGCGCGGCCCTGCTGGACCATGCGGAGGACCTGGCCCGCCAGGCGGGTCTTTTGGCCCTGGTGCTCTCGACCTTCCTGGACATTCCCTGGAATGCACCCTGGTACAGCCGGATCGGGTTCGAGGTCGTCGATGTCCTGCCGGCTGAGCTGAAATCCATTCGGACAGAGCACCTCGCCCGAGGCCTCGACGAGCGCCAGAGGGTGTTCATGCGCCGGGATGTCCGGGGCTCACGCTGGGCGGCTGAGCTCGGGTCGCAAGGCGGATCGGGGGTCCAGGAGTGGTAGCTGGGGGCGGGATCGAACCGCCGACCTGTGGGTTATGAATCCACCGCTCTAACCATCTGAGCTACCCAGCCGCCGGGCCTTTCGGCGAGGGGCGGTTTATAGGGTCTGGCGCGGCCCGCTTCAAGCCGCTTGGGAAGCGGGGCCGGGCTTGCTAGGGTCGCCCCTGCGATGAGCGTCCTGCATCTCCTGGGAACGGCCGGCGAAGGCGGCGCGGAGACCTATTTCGTCGACCTGGTCGCGGCCCTGGCCGGGGCCGGCGTGGCGCAGTCGGCGGCCCTGCGCGCCAACCCCCGGCGACAGGCCGCCCTGCAGGCGGCCGGCGTGCCGGCCCGGGTGCTGAGGTTCGGCGGACCTCTCGACCTTCTCACCACGCCCCTGACCGCGCGGTTCGCCCGCCGGACCGGGACCCGACTCGCCCTGGCCTGGATGAACCGCGCCGCCCGGCACGCGCCAAAGGGGCCCTGGGCCCGGGTCGGCCGGCTGGGGGGCTACTACAACCTCAAATACTATCGCGGCTTCGACGCCCTGGTGGCCAACACCGAGGACATCGCCGACTGGATCGTCGCCCAGGGCTGGCCGGCGGGGCGGGTCCGCTGCATCCCCAACTTCGCCGCGCCCGCCGCAGACGCCCGCCCTGTGGCCCGGGCCGGGCTCGAAACCCCAGAGGGCGCGCCCCTGCTGCTGGCCATGGGCCGGCTGCATGAGGCCAAGGCCCATGACGTGGCCCTGGAGGCCCTGGTCCGCCTGCCGGACGCCTTTCTCTGGATCGCCGGCGCCGGCCCGGAGGAGGGGCGGCTGAAGGCCCTGGCCGAGGGGCTGGGCCTGTCGGGGCGGGTGCGCTTCCTGGGCTGGCGCACCGACGCCTCGGCCCTCTACCGCACGGCGGACCTGTGCCTCTTTCCCTCCCGCTACGAGCCCCTGGGGAATGTGGTCATCCAGGCCTGGGCGCACGGCCTGCCCGTGGTGGCCGCCGCCTCCACCGGTCCGGCGGCCCTGATCCGGGACGGGCAGGACGGACGCCTGGTTCCGGTGGACGACCCCGCCGCCCTGGCCGACGCCGCCCGCGACCTCATGGACAATCCCGCCGCCCGCGCCCGCCTGGCCGGGGCCGGCCTCGCCCGGGTGGCCGGGGAGTTCTCTCCCGACGCCGTCGTCGCCCGCTGGCGCGAGCTCTTCACCGAGTACGGGGCGGGCTGATGTGCGGCATAGCCGGCGTGCTGAACGGCGAGCGCCTCGCCGCAGACCTGATCGCCGCCCTGGCCCACCGGGGCCCCGACGGCATCCGCACCGAGAGTCTGCCCGGCGCGAACCTCGCTCACGCCCGCCTGTCCATCATCGACCTGGAGGGGGGCTGGCAGCCCCTGCACGCCGCCGGCTCCGTGGTGGTGGGCAATGGCGAGATTTACAACTACCTGGAGCTGGCCCAGGACCACGGACTCGGCTCCCTCCTGGCCACGGGCTCGGACTTCGAGCCCCTCCTGCACCTCTACGCCCGGGAGGGGCCGGACGCCTTCCGCCGGCTGCGGGGCATGTACGCCTTCTGCCTGGTGGGCGGGGATGGGCGCACCTGGCTGGTGCGGGACCCCTTCGGCATCAAACCCCTCTACCTCCTGGAGCGGGACGGGGCGGTCATCTTCGCCTCCGAACCCCGCGCCTTCCTGGCGGCGGGCCTGATCGATCCGGTGATGGACGCCTCTGCAGCGGAAGACCTGCTGGGCCTGTCCTACACCACGGGGGAGGCGACCATCTTCCCGGCCCTGCGCCGGCTGGCGCCCGGCGAAATCCTGGAGGTGACGCCCGCCGGACTTATCGCGCACGAGACCCGGCCCTGCCTGCCGGCCCGCTCGCCCCGGCGGGCGACGGACGAGGCCGCTCTGGTCGACCAGCTGGACGCCGTGCTGGAGGAGAGCGTCCGGGTGCACCAGAGGTCCGACGCCCCCTTCGGCCTCTTCCTGTCCGGAGGGATCGACAGCGCCGCCATCGCCACCCTGATGGCCCGGCTGGCCGAGAGGCCGGTCACCGCCTTCACCTGCGGCTTCGAACTTCCCGGCGCCGCGGATGAGCGCGGCCAGGCCGAGCGGGTGGCCCGGGCCCTCGACCTCGACTGGCGCGAGGTGCGCTTCGACGAGACCGAGTTCTGGCGCCTGCTGCCTCGGGTGGCCCTGGCCCTGGACGATCCCACGGCGGACTATGCCGCCCTGCCCACCTACCGCCTGGCCGAGGCGGCCCGGGACACCCTGCGCGTGGTGCTGACGGGGGAGGGGGGCGATGAACTGTTCGGCGGTTACGGCCGCTATCGCCGGGCGCTTCGGCCGGCCCTGCTGGGCGGACGGCCCGCCGACCCGCGCCCGGACCGTCCCGAGGTGCTTGCCCGCTGGCGCGAGGCCGGCCGTGCGCCCCGGGGCCTGTCCCCCCTCCAGTCGGCTCAGTGGTCGGATGTGGCGACCTGGCTGCCCAACGACCTCCTGATCAAGCTGGACCGCTGTCTGATGGCCAACGGCCTGGAGGGGCGGACCCCCTTCCTCGACCCCGAGGTGGCGGACTTCGCCTTCACCCTGCCGGACCGGTTCAAGGTGCGCGGCCGGTTCGGGAAGTATCTTCTCAGGACCTGGCTGGCGCGCACCTGCCCGGCGGCGGCGCCCTGGGCCCGCAAGCAGGGCTTCACCGTTCCCGTCGAGGCCTGGATCGCCCCCCGCGCCGCCGACATCGCCCCGCGGGTGGCCGCGGTCTCCGCCGTCCGCCGCCTGCGCTCGCCCGAGGCCGTCGCCGCCGCCTTTGCCCCGGGAGGGAAGGGCGCCTGGCCCCTCCTCTTCCTCGCCGTCTGGTCCCTCATCCACCTTGAAGGCGTCGAACCCGCCGACGCCCTGGAGGCGTGTGTGGGGCGGGTCTAGACATCTCGACGACCGCCAAGGACTGTGCCTTACTCAGGGGAAGGCTTGGTTTCGGGCCGAGGGGGAAAACATGAGCGAGATTTCAATGGCGTCGGGCAAGCTGAATGTCGGCGGGGTCTTCAACCAGGCCTTTGCGACCCTCAGGGACAAGCCGCTCTTCTTCGTCTTCACGGGACTCATGTTCGGGATCGCGCATCTGGCGCTGTCGCGTTCGGGCGTCAACGGACCTGATCCCTCCGCCATCTCTCCAGGGCTTGTCCTGGTGGGGATCCTGCTCCTGGTGATCCTGGGCGCCATCACTCAGATCCTGGCCGCCCGCGCGACCGAAGGACCGCTCGGGACCAGCGCCAGCCTCGACTTCGCCCCGGCGGTTCAGGCCGCCCTTCCGCGTCTGCCGAACGTGATCCTGACAACCCTGGCCTTCCTGTTTCTCGTCTTCCTTGGCTTCGTCGCCTTGATCCTTCCCGGCATCGTCATCCTCTTGATTCTGTGCGTGGCCCTTCCGGCCTGCATCCTTGAAGACCTTTCCCCGATCGCTGCGCTGAAACGGAGCCGGGAACTGACCCGTAGCAACCGGTGGCGCCTGCTGGGGCTGGTTCTTCTCAACGGCCTGATCCTGATCGGGGTCGGCGTCGTCGTCAGTCTGCCCTTGGGTCTCGCAAGCACCTTGCCCGGGCCCGCCGGCGGCGTCTTCTCGATCATTTCCTCCGCCGTCGAGGGCTTCGTCGGCGTATTCATCGCCGTCCTCTACACCCACGCCTTCCTCGACCTGCGCCGCCTGCACGAGGCTTCGGCCCCGGCGCCCCTGATCTGACGGAAGGATGCAAATGGCGGATGCAGCCCGCTCTCCCGGTCGTCTGGGGGTCTTCCAGACCCTTCGGGAGGGGCTGAGTCTGCTGCCCAGGGCCATTGGCCCCTTGCTGCTCCTCAACCTCGCCGCCCTGGGACTGATGGTCATCCTGGCGCTTTTGTTTGTCCTTCCTCTCCAGATCCTCAGGACGGTCCTTGAGGTCGGGGGGCTCGGGGCCTCGGGCCTGGGCGCCAAGGTTGCAGAGGCCCTGCCCCTGGTCAGCATTGTCCTCTGGTGGATTATCCAGGCCTATGTCGCCCTCTGCCTGCTCGTCGCCCAGTACCGGATCGCAGCCGAGGTCCGGGCCGGCTTGCGCCCGCAGTCCCGGGAGGTCTTCTACAGGCCGGACCCGCCCCTCCTGCCGCTCGCCTCGCTGGTCCTTGTCCTCGGCCTTGGCGCCCTGATGGGGTTCTCGGCCCTTGTGGTCCCCGGCGTGGTCTTCCTCCTGGTCTTCGGGCAGGCCCTGCCGGCGATGATCTTCGAGGGGACGAATGTGAGGGGCTCCCTGGCCGCCAGCTGGAGGCTCACTCCCGGCAACATACTGAGCCTCCTGGGCCTGACGCTGATCCTCTTGTCCCTGGCCTTTGTCCCGTCCTTTCTCAGCTACCTCGTCTCCAAGGCGGCGGGGCCGGGCGCTTCCCTCGTCATCGTCCTGCCGACGATTGCGGTGACCCTTATCTTGTTCTTCCTGCTGTCTTGCCTCTGGCCCTTGGTGGCCCTGATTGTCTACCAGGACCTCCGCGCCCTGAAGGACCGCCCCGCCGAGGTCGTTGCGCCTGCGCCCGCCCCCGAACCCTTACCCGCCGCCTGAGAGGCCCTGGCGTTCGGAGGCGAAGCCGCGGTCGCGGATGGCCTGCCACCAGGCCTGGTTTTCGACGTACCAGCGCACGGTCTCGTCCAGGCCCTGGGGGACCGGCGTTCGGGGGGTCCAGCCTAGTTCGTCGCGGATCTTCGAGGCGTCGACGTCGTAGCGGAAGTCGTGGCCGGGCCGGTCGGTGACGAAGCTGATCTTGTCCGCGTGCGGCGTGTTGGCCGGGGCGTAGCGGTCGAGGGCCTCGCAGAGCATCCGGACGACCTCGATGTTGCGGCGGGTGGAGTCGCCGCCGATGCAGTAGGTCTCGCCCAGACGGCCGCGGTCCAGCACGGTCAGTAGGGCCTCGGCGTGGTCGTCCACGTGCAGCCAGTCGCGCACCTGCCGCCCGTCGCCGTAGACCGGGATGGACTTGCCCTCCAGGGCCCGCACCACCACCGTCGGGATGAGCTTTTCGGGGAACTGGAAGGGGCCGTAGTTGTTCGCGCAGTTGGTGATCACCACCGGCAGGCCGTAGGTACGGCCCCAGGCGCGCACGAGGTGGTCGGCGCCGGCCTTGGAGGCGGAGTAGGGCGAGTTGGGGTCATAGGGCGTGGCCTCGCTGAAGGCGCCGGACTCGCCCAGGGCCCCGAAGACCTCGTCCGTCGAGACATGGTGGAAGCGGAAGGCCTCGCGGCGGCCGGGCGGCAGGGCCGACCAGTAGAGTCGCGCCGCCTCCAGCAGGACGGCTGTGCCCAGAACATTGGTGCGCACGAAGTCGATGGGCCCGTCGATGGCCCGGTCGTTATGACTCTCGGCCGCCAGGTGCATGATGGCGTCCGGCTGGTGGCGCTCGAAGACGGCGGCCACCGCGGCCGCGTCGCAGATGTCAGCGTGCTCGAAGGCGTAGCCCGGCCGGCCCGCCACCGACGCGACGTTCTCCAGGCTGGCGGAGTAGGTCAGGGCGTCGAGGTTCACCACCTGCCGCCCCTCGCCTACGGCCCGGCGCACCACGGCCGAGCCGATGAATCCTGCGCCGCCCGTGACGATGAGTTTCATCTGGAAACCTGCCTTCCCATGCCTTGGCTGACGTCCTAGCGGAGTTCGACCGTCAAGGGAATCCGCCCGGCGGGTTGAGACGCCCGCCGCCGGGGCCTACAGTGGACTCGCAGCAAGGGTCGCCCCTCAGGAGACAGGCCCTCAGATCGGGGAAGATCCAGGACATGGAGGCGGCGGTCGTCAGGCGCGAAGGCCCCGCGGGCGGGTTCGGCGGCGGTCCGCCCCGCGGTCCCGGAGGTCCGGGCGGTCCGGGTGGCTTCGGCCCCGGCGGCCCCGGCCGGCGCCCGGGAATGCCAGACCTGACGACAGGACCCATCGGACCCACCCTCGTGACCTTCGCCCTGCCGGTCCTGGGCACAAACATCCTCCAGTCCCTCAGCGGCACCTCCAACGCCTTCTGGGTCAGCCATGTGCTCGGCCCCGCCGCCCTGACGGCGACCACCAACGCCAACCAGGTCTTCTTCCTGATGATGGGGGCCATGTTCGGCGTGTCCATGTCCGCCAACCTGCTGATCGGGCAGGCGATCGGATCAGGCGACCGCGACCTTGCCAAGCGGGTCGTCGGCACCTGCATCATCTTCTTCCTGGCCATCTCTCTGATGGTCGGACTTACGGGCTACCTGGCCACGCCGGGAATCCTCGCCGCCATGGGCACGCCGGCGGACGCCCGGGCGGACGCCACGACCTACCTGCGGGTCATCTTCATGGCGATCCCCATCATGTACTTCTTCTCCTTCGTGCAGATGGCGCAGAGGGGGACGGGGGACTCGCGGACGCCCTTCTATTTCGCCCTCCTGGCCATCTCCATGGAGGTGGTTCTCAATCCGATGCTGATCACCGGCTTCGGACCCTTTCCCCGGATGGGCATCGCCGGCTCCGCCTCGGCCACCCTGATCTGCCAGGGCCTGACCCTTGCGGCGATCATCTTCTGGCTGCACCGCAGGGACTCGATCCTGATCCCCCGTCCCGGGGAGTTCGGCTACCTGATCCCGGACCTCTCCATCATCCGCACCCTGGTCATGAAGGGCCTGCCCATGGGCCTGCAGATGTTCATCATGTCCTTTGCGGCCCTGACCATGACGAGCTTCGTCAACAGCTACGGGTCGACCACGGCGGCGGCCTACGGCGTGGCCATGCAGATGTGGGCCTATGTGCAGATGCCGGCCATGGCGCTGGGCATGGCGGTCTCATCCATGGCGGCGCAGAACGTCGGGGCGGGGCGCATGGACCGGGTCGACCGGGTGGCCCGGACGGGTATCGGGTACTCCGTTCTCCTGAGCGCCCTGCCGATCCTGCTGATCTATATTGCCGGTCCCCTGGCGCCGCGCCTCTTCCTGCCGGAGGGCAGCCCATCCATTCCCATCGCCCAGCACATCAACTACTTCGTCCTCTGGGGCTTCATTCCCTTCGGCATGAGCTTCATCCTGTCGGGCATCGTGCGGGCCACCGGCTCGGTCTGGCCGCCGCTGATCTCGATGATCATCGCCATGTGGGGCATCCGCATCCCGGTGGCCAGCCTGCTCCAGCCCGCCCTGGGCGCCGACGCCGTCTGGATCAGCTTCCCTGTGGGCTCGATCGCCTCCTGCCTCCTCGCCTTCGCCTGGTATCGGTGGGGCAACTGGCGGAAGTCCAGCCTGCTCGCCGCCTTCGCCCCGCGAGGCGTGGAACCTGCGCCGGCCATGGCGCCTGCCCCGCCTCGGGTGGACACCCCCTGAGCCCCGATCAGGGCTCCATCAGCGCGGCGTAGACCAGGGTCCGGAGCTCCCGCCGGATGGGGTAGGTGGACGATCCCATGAGCTGGGTGAGGAAGACGACGGCGATGTCCTTGACCGGATCGATCCAGAAGGCGGTGGAGGCTGCGCCGCCCCAGTAGTACTCCCCCGGGCTCGAGGTCAGCATGGCCCGGACCGGGTCGAAGGTGACCGCGAAGCCCAGGCCGAACCCGACCCCGGCGTTGGTCGCCTCCGAGAACAGCGACCTCGACAGCATGGTCAGGTCCTGGCCGCCGGGCAGGTGGTTGGACGCCATCAGGCGAAGGGTCGCCGGCGCGATCAGCCTGTGGCCGTTTAGCTCCCCTTGGTTCACCAGCATCCGGCAGAACTTCATGTAGTCGTCCGCCGTGGAGACCAGACCGCCGCCGCCGGAGTGGAAACGCGGCGTCTGGTGGTAGGCGCTGGTCACCGGATCGTCCTGCAGGGTCAGGCCGCCTTCCGGCGTGGGCGCGTAACAGGCGCTGAACCTCTTGGCCTGGTCTGCACGGACGCTGAAGCCGGTCTCTGTCATGCCGAGAGGCGCCAGAATGCGCTCGGCGAGGAAGTCCTGGAACCGCTGGCCGGAGATCCGCTCGACCAGGACGCCCAGCACATCGGTGGAGACCGAATAGTTCCAGGCCTCGCCGGGCGAGAACTCCAGCGGCAGGCGGGCCAGGGTGTCGACGAAGCCCGGCATGTCGAGGGGCCCATGGGCGTCGGCGATCTTCAGCTTGCGGTAGGCGGCGTCCACATTGGTCCGGGTCTGGAAGCCATAGGTCAGGCCGGAGGTGTGGCGCAGCAGATCGACCATCTGCATGGGCCGCGCCGGCGGGGTCGTCAGGTAGGGGCCGGTCCCGGCGGAGAAGACCGCCAGGTCCTTCCACTCGGGAATGAAGCGCGAGACCGGGTCGTCCAGGGCGACCTTGCCCTCCTCCACCAGCATCATGAAGGCGAGACTCGTGATCGGCTTGGTCATGGAATAGATGCGATGCACGCCTTCGCGCGTGGCGGCGCGGCCGCGCTCGCGGTCCGCCAGGCCCTGGACGGTCTCGTGGACCCGTTCGCCGCCTCTCGTGACCTGGAGATGGACGAACGGCAGTCGCCCGCTCGCCAGGTACTTTTCCTCCAGAAACCGGTCGATACGGGCCAGTCGGGCGGGGGAGAAGCCGAGGGCTTGCGGGCGGGTCATGGCGTTTCCTTGCCTTTGCAGTCTGCGCAGACCTTGCGGCGCCGGGCCCCTTTTCGCAAAGGCCGGCGTTGCGCATTCGGCCCGTCGGCCCGATAGTTGAACAAACAGTATGCCGCACGCTGGCGCACGGGAGGACGATGATGGCCTGGGACTTCGAGACCGATCCTGAATTCCAGAAGAAGCTCGACTGGATCGAGGACTTCATGCGCGAGGAGGTCGAACCCCTCAGCCACCTGGGCATGGCCGCCCATGGCCCCCTGGGCCGCGAGAAGTTTATCAAGCCCCTGCAGGACAAGGTGAAGGCCCAGGGCCTTTGGGCCTGTCACCTCGGCCCCGAACTCGGCGGCCAGGGCTATGGCCAGCTGAAGCTGGGCCTGATGAACGAGAAGCTGGGTCGCAACGGCCTTGCCCCCACCATCTTCGGCTGCCAGGCGCCGGACACCGGCAACGCCGAGATCATCGCCCACTACGGCACCGACAAGCAGAAGGAGCAGTATCTCTGGCCGCTCCTGAACGGCGAGATCCGCTCGGCCTTCTCCATGTCCGAGCCGACCGGCGGCTCCGATCCCCTGACCTTCCGCACCCGCGCCGTCCTCGATGGTGATGAGTGGGTCATCAATGGTGAGAAGTGGTACTCGACCAACGCCCGCTGGGCGAAGGTCCTGGTCGTCTACGCCGTCACCGACCCGGATGCGAAGGACCCCTACCGCCGCACCTCCATCTTCCTGGTGCCCACCGACACCCCCGGTGTCCGGATCATCCGCAATGTCGCCGTTGGCGCAGGCGGCGAGATCGGCGGCGGCAACGAGGGCTATGTGGAGTACAAGGACGTCCGCGTCCCCTACGACGCCCTGCTGGGCGAGCGCGGCGCGGCCTTCGTCATCGCCCAGGTCCGCCTGGGAGGGGGGCGGGTGCACCACGCCATGCGCACCGTCGGCGCCTGCAAGCACGCCCTGGACCTGATGTGCCAGCGGGCGGTCTCGCGCACCACCCGGGACGGGCGTCTCGCCGACCTGCAGATGGTCCAGGAACAGATCGCCGACTCCTGGATCGCCCTGGAGAGCTTCCGCCTCCTGGTGCTGAGGACGGCCTGGCTGATCGACAAGCACAAGGACTACAACAGGGTCCGCAAGGACATCGCCGCCATCAAGGTGGCCATGCCCAAGGTCTACAACGACATCGCCACCAAGGCCGCCCACCTGCACGGCGCCCTGGGCGTCTCGAACGAAATGCCCTTCATGCACATGGTCACCAGCTCCCTGGTGATGGGCATCGCCGACGGCCCGACCGAGGTGCACCAGGTCACCCTGGCCAAGCAGGTCCTCAAGGACTACCGGCCCGACAACGACCTCTTCCCCAAGTACCACATCCCCCGCCTGCGCGAGGAGGCCCAGGAGAAGTTCTCCAAGGAGCTGGCGGAGATCAAGGAAGAGTACGCCCGCAGGGCCCGGGACGCCGCCTCTGCCTGAGCCGGCGGCGGGCTTCAATCCAGGGGGGCGTCCTGCGGGGCGCCCCCTTCCGTTTTGACTTGATCGCCGCGGCGTCAGGCCCTCAGGGTCCTCGCCAGTACGCTTTTCCCAGGGTTTCCAGATGACGTCAGACTCCCCCCCCGAATGGCCTGTCATGTCGATCGCCGAGGCGCATGCGCGTCTGACGGCGCCCGGCCAGCGCTTCGAGATGGAGGAGAAGATGATCCGCGGCGTGACCCAGCGGGTCTGGAGGAACGCCCCGCCGACCCTGCGCGACATCTTCCTGAACGCCCGGGCCTTCGGCGCGCGGGAGTTTCTGGTCTACGAGGACGACCGGGCGACCTATGAGGCCTTCGCCCGCGCCGCCATCACCCTGGCCCGCCAGCTGCAGGCCGACGGCGTGCGAAAGGGCGACCGGGTGGCGGTCATCATGCGCAACCTGCCGGAGTGGCCGGTGGCCTTCTACGCGGGCGTCCTGGCGGGGGCGATCGTCACGCCCCTGAACGGCTGGTGGACCGGGCCGGAGCTCGAGTACGGCCTGGCCGACTCCGGGACCCGGATCGCCATCGTCGACGACGAACGGCTGGAGCGCATCGCCCCCCACCTGGAGGGGTTGACGGACCTGGAGCGCGTCTACGTCGCCCGCCTGCCCGAAGGGGTCGAGGCGTCGGGCCGCGTGCGCCGACTCGAGACGGTGATCGGGGTGGTCAACA
>Ga0209985_10004376_pt1 | contig 11419 bp, 15 predicted proteins | sample NOAtaG_FD_187305 | JGI IMG/M metagenome (GOLD analysis project Ga0209985, IMG submission 187305) | Freshwater lake microbial communities from Lake Erie, under a cyanobacterial bloom - NOAA_Erie_Diel6S_1000h metaG (SPAdes) (version 2) | ecosystem: Environmental > Aquatic > Freshwater > Lake ... | reverse complement strand
CCGATCGAAAGCACGAGTTCGCGTTCGCAACCGAAGATCAAATTCCGTTGGTTCAGCGATTTAAATATCGGGATCTTCCGGCCCATCATGGGATGCGAGCCTCCGTGCTTGAAGCTTTGGTATCAGCTGGCAGCACGGCACCGGCTGATGGGAAAAGATTTGTAATGATGTTTGATGCTCCGAGGATGATCGCGCAGGCAATAACGACGTTAATTACGTTCCTGGCAAACCCGGAAAAGTCCCCACCAAAGATTAGCAAAGCTCCGCAGACTACGATGGCGATAAGGGCGATATATCCGGCTGTTGGACCAGTGAGCGAACCCATGATTGCCCTTAGGGGGCTCTCCCAAGGCATCGCGGCTCCACCAGTTGCAGCCATGCCGAGCGAGCTAAATGTAAGGAGTGTAGCTGTCAATCCAAGTGTCATTCTTCTCATGCTTAGATCCTCTCTTCGATTACATAGTCAGCGCCGTCAAAACCTTTGACCTGCGCGATTTCGGTGATTTTTCTTTGGCCGCCTATCTTGGAAATCACAACGATCAAGTCAACAGCCTCAGCGATTAGGGTGGACATCTGCCGTCCACCAGAGTCAGTCACAGCTTCTGCGACAAGTTGTTCTAGGCGGATAAGACCAGCTCTTGCGTTATTTGCATGGAGCGTTGCGATACCTCCAGGGTGCCCAGTATTCCAGGCCTTTAGAAGAGCCAGGGCCTCACCCCCGCGCACTTCGCCAACAATGATTCTGTCGGGGCGTAGCCTCAGAGTTGCCCTTAGGAGCTGAGTCATTGACTTATTTTCTGATGTTTTCATCTGGACACTGTTTTGCGCCCGGCATTGAATTTCGCGGGTGTCTTCGATGATGACGATTCGGTGCTCGGGGGATACCTCGACCATGGTGTCGATCAATGCATTGCCTAACGTAGTTTTTCCTGTGCCGGTTCCGCCTACAACCAGAATATTATCCCGTCTGGCAATTGCTGACTGAACGCACTCGGCTTGGCTACTGCTCATGATCCCGACGGCGACGTAGTCGGCGAGAGTGTGGGTCTTTAGTGCGCGTTTTCGGATCGAAAAGATTGGCGACTCGACGATCGGTGAAACGAGGGCCTGAAACCGTGATCCATCGAGAGGAAATTCACATTCGAGGATTGGATTTTCACGATTTGTTACGAGGGAATAATAGCTCGCTACTGTCGCGATCAGGTTCTCCGCTGCAGTCCTTTCCAGCGAACCTTCACAGCACATCTCGGTTCCGAGCCTTTCAATCCAGAGTGATCCGTCAGAGTTCAGGAGAATCTCGACTACTAGGGGATCTCCGAGGGCACCCATGACTTTAGGACCGGCTTCCCGGCGGATCTTTTCCCGGATTCTCTCGATGGCTTCTTCGTTACGCACGCTTGGGTAATCCTATTTATTTGCGATAAGTCGCGGATATATCTTTGGTTGCCGCTCGAAGATATGCCGAAATAGCTTTTGCCAGCCTTTTTGCTTTCCCGACAGCTCTTTAAGTCTTAAACTGAGAGCCGTGAGGTTAAATAATAGTTGCCCTCACCGTGAGAGCAGTAGTAACTATAGATACCAACAAGGTCGGTGTCTATCTAAAATTATGGGTGCCTTCGTGGCAGAAAATGTGGCTACAACAACAAGAGAGCTGACCTTTGCGCTGGGTCGACTAATCAAACGATATCGAACGGCAAACAACATCTCGCAAGCTGCCTTAGGTAAGGAGATGGGAATCTCAGGACAGAGGATTAAAGAGTTGGAGTCTCAAAATCCTGATGCCATCGGCAACGGCGGCTTTCAGATATCAACATTGGTAATGTTTGCAGCGGCACAGAAAAAGCCGTCAAGTGCGATATGGGATCAGTTGATCTCAGAGGCTGGTCTGACAAAGTACAAAAGTGAGCTGCTGGCGGCCTTTGAGACAGATCTCGATGCTTCTTCCAGAACTTATCTTCAAGAAGCATTGAAGGAGGAAGACTCTGATATCGGAAACATTGGGATTTGGGCGCTTCAAATGGCAGCGAAGTTGTCCCGATTATCGAAGAAGGAAATGGCAAGGCACGAGCTTGCTATAAATGAACACTTCGCGGGAGAGACGTCTGATAAACGCCTCTCCCGCCTTTTCAAAATCACGATTTCTTAGTTAGTTGCCGGAACTTCAGCGCCACTGTTTTCGACATCTGGGGTCGCAGTGGATTCGTTAGAAAGAATCTGCTCAGCCTTCCCGGCAGCAGTAGTTTGCTCTTTCTTGGCATTGGTAAAGTCGGAAGGTGTGCTGGCCTCGATCATTTTATTCGTTGCCCAGAAGGCCGTCGCATAGTGATCAGCAACGATAGTCAACTTCTGCGGGGCAAGCCTCGTCATTCTGGAGTCAACAAAAGAGCGTTCAGGTAACTTGCCTTCCGCGATATCTTTTGCATTCCAATATTCCCGTGCAAACACCTCAGCTTCAGCTTTCAAGGCCTGTTCAGCAACAACACCAAAGCCGCCTGTTGTGCCTCCAGCAGATAGAGCGGTACTGATTGTAAGTCCCAAAAAAACCAGATATTTTTTCATATGTATAGCCCTATCCATTAGAGTCTTCATCTTCTTCATTCAATGGTCTTATTTTAGCCGAAAGCGAGAAGCTGAGTACAGAATCATCATCTGTAGATGCCTGACTTTTGTCTCGCAATGAACATAGAAGGCTATACACAGCGGCCAGAAACTCTCGATGGCCAACGATGTTGAAGACATTTTCAAAGGACGCGAACATGGTATTGTCTGTCGAGTCACTTGGAGTGATCGTTTGCTCGATTCTTTCCGCCATCATGGTCGCACCTTTTGCGAGAATGCCACGATTGGGCTGCTTAGAAAAATCTGTGAAGACATAGTGATAAATCGCCCGATACCCGCATTTTCGAGTCTCGTCAACCACAACAACACCAGCGTCTACAAGTCGATCGAGGACAATCGTTGACTCGTACCACTTAACGCCATTTACACGCTTTTCTTTGACAGGAGTGTCTGCCACGATTCGTTCAAGAATCTTGTTTGTCTGCGGAAACAGCGTGACCGTCGCCGCTAGCAAGCGCTCCTGCTCATCAGGCGACGTTGGATCAGCCAATTTAGCCAGTCCACTCATTGTGGCACTCCCATCAAAAGTCGATTAGATAATGAACACAGGCAGCTAAACTACGCTCTGAACGAAAAAGCCGCAACGAACCATAATGATTGACCAATATTAATGATAGCTTCCAATACATAGTGCATCATCGCGATCAAAAAACCCCTTCAGATCAGTTACTTGCTCTTTTCGATTCTCGAACTCCTTAGTTGCTGGTGGCATTTTTGTCCTTTATTTTGGAACCGACAAGTGGGATTATTTCACCCCTGACGATTGGACGGGGGGAAAATTTCCATGACCTCAAAACCCTTGAAACATCTGGAACCTGCGACCGCAGTAGCACTGCAAGCTCGTCTCCTTCACTTTTTGAAGAGGTATCGCCGCTCTAACAGTATGAGCGTCGAGCAGATGGCGGCAAAGCTTTCTTATAGCGTCGATCACTACAAGCAGTTTGAACTCTCCAATCCAAATAACAGGCTTATCAGCTCACTCGATTTTGTCGGCGAATTTGCCAAGCTAGCAGGGATGTCGATATCAGAGTTTGTGAACTACTTGGCTGATGTCCCATTGGACAAAAGGCAGGATCTCTATCCCTGGGAGAAGGAGCTGCTGATGTTTTTCAGTGGTTGTGACCTAATGATCCGTCGGCGATTTACCGGGATGCTCCAATCACAGGATCGAACAACGGTCGAAAGAAGTCTGGCTGCTGCTGAGAAGCTCGCTCAGCTTCCCCAAGAGGAGCTGGCAGCTATCGAAAAGATATTAGATGCTATGACAGGAAGCAGGAGCCCTTGATGCACTTCATAAGTGGCCTGCTCATGTGCATGGGGACTAGCGAAAGAAAGATTAGGCTTTGTATGCGCAAAAGTTCATTAGATCTCGAAATCGCGGTTGATCGTAACATAGAGGACGTCTTTGGCCTCCTTCATGATTATGACCGACGACTGTCTTGGGACAAATTTCTAAAGCGGGCCGAAATACTTAGAGGGCCAGTAGGGGTTGGCTGTGAGGTTTTATGCCAGGAAAAGAGGCTTGGCTTCAAAATGCAAGTTGAGTACATGTCTTATAAGCCTCCCGTACTTGCTGCAATCCGCATGACAAAGGGTCCAAAATTTCTGGCATCTTTCACAGGTACGTGGCTTTTAACTAAAAAGTCAGCTTCATCAACCGTCGTGAAGTTTCACTATAACATTATTGGCAATCCAATGTGGTTGGGCTCGGTACTTCGATTTCTTTTTACTCAGGAGAGCAAAGCTAGGCTGCGGAATCTCAAAACTTTTTTGGAACTTGATTCCCCAACAAATTTTTAGATCGCGTAACGATCAACAGAAAGAATTATAGAGGCCTGTTATTGCTATAAAATTAGATGTTCAGGCCCATGACCTATGGCTGATGTTCTGAAAGCGCTTTTTCGCACTACTTAGAACCTTGTCTGATGGGTTCACGATCACCTGCTGTCTACATATCTCCAGCATAGGAAAGTCGCTCACGCTATCTGTGAAACCGATCTCGGCTCCATGGATACTCCGCTCCCTCAGTGTTTGAACCTTAACTTCCCCATAGCATCGCCTTGTCTGGTAGACGCCGCCAGCGAAAAAACCAAACTTTGACCCGAAGATCCTTGGATGTAGATCCTGTCCTAAAAGCAGATGCCGAGAAATGAGTCTCGGAGCGGCTGTAACGACCAGGAGCTGATAGCCTCCTGCTTCGAGGTTTCTCATTTCTTGGATCGCTTCTGGGAACAGCTTACCCTCGCCTCGCTTTTCAAATGACTCAGCAAACTGCTTGCCTAGCACCAAAATGTCCCTTCTTCGGATAAAGGCAGTACCAAGCCAAAGAGGGACACTAACTCCAAACCGTTGGGTCGGCTTGAATCGCAAAAGCAGAATAGCGATAGGTGCTAAGACAATTGCCAGGCCCATGCGTATCCTACTTCTTTTCAGAAAAAATCTGATGAGGGCGAAGAAAGAGTCTGTGTTGACGACCGTGTCATCGAAATCAAAAATCGCGTATTTCATGGCAAGGGGGCCTCTGTGAGTGCAGTGATAAGATTCGTTTTAGGTAGTCCACGTTGAAAACCATCAAATGGGCTCGGCATATTCTGATCGAAGCTATCTGACATCATCCACACATCTCCTTTATACCCAAGATCTCTGCATGCCTTGGGAAATGAGATTCCGACGACATCCGTCCTATGAATAAAGCGGTCGACAACTATAAGCCTCACAGCCTCGATTTCGAGGGCACCACTTTCGACACTGTCGATAAAGTCATCAATATTGGAAAAATAATAGTGCTCCTCTTCAAGGCTTTGGACGTATGGCGTGACCGGGTCATCGTCAATAAATACAATTGGGCCTTTTCTTGATTCCATATCCTGAGCTGCTTCTGAAACAGGGGCCAAGGTAATCGTATCCCCTGCGGGGAACGAGAGAGTGAAGGTCGTCCAAAGCTGGTCGCTATGACACTTGATGGAGCCACCCGCTTCCTCGACAAAAGTTTTTACGATGGTCAGGCCGATCCCATTGCCACCCTTTTTGGTCGTGTATTGCTCAGTCCAGATGCGTCGAAGTCTTTCAGGGGGGATATAGGCGGCGCTATTCGCAACGACGAGTTCCACATGCCCTTGCTGATCAGATGAGCTGATAATCAGCTTTTTACTGCCAGCCTCTACTGCATTGATAACGAGATTATAGATACTGTGAACGAGGCGCATGTAATTCACAAGAATGTGATGGGTGTGGTTCAAATTCACATCAATCTTTGTGCCACTTTTGTTCACAAGTAGGAGGCTCTGTTCCACCGCTCCCTTAAGATCCACCTGGGTTCTGGAGGCAATATTGTCCGGGGCCATATTGATAATGTCCTGAAGTGAACGCTCGGCGACCTCATACTTAACCGTGAGGTTATCAATAGCGGTCCCAACATCGGCCAGAGAAAGCGGCCTCTTCTCCCGCAGATCATTCAAGAAACGGAGCTCTTCTCGGAACGGTGCCTTAAGATCGTGAGCGATGGACTGGGCCAGCCGCAGGAGCCTTGCAAGACCTTCCTTTTCACGCGATATCCGTTCGGAGTTCTCGCGCCACATCTTAAACTGGATGGCTAGACCGTAGGACATGGATACAATTTCAGTGATAAACGAAAACACCAGGAGGTTTTCTGTAAAAAGGTTTCGTCCGATGAGCTCCTGGTCCAAAAACCCTGCATTGATCGCACTCAGAAGGAAAATGGACAGCCCTACAAAGTAGAAACGGGACGGCTGGTAACGGACTCTAAAGGACACCATGTAGGCCGCATATATGATGAGGGGGGAATAGCCAACGGTCAAAACTACCCCTGCAAGATTTATCACCTTATACGAGAAAAATAGAGAAATCACGCCTGTCGCCAGTACGGAAAACTCCAGCCAGTAAAACAGACGATTGAGCCATGGAATGTAGGATTCAAGAAGCAAAAATCGTCGTGAGAATGCAATGAAGCAGTAGACTGATGGGAATACCAAAAGCGGCATGGCATTGGAAGGTAGCCAGATCATTCCAAGATCGAGCAGAGCATTCCAAAGATAGTTGTGTGCTACACCTCTGTTGGACAGAATCCAAAGAGATAATGATGCAACATAACCCATGTAATATAAGTACATCGCGCTTTTCATGAGTGAGTAGAGAATAGCACTCAGAAGGATGCCAGCTAGTACAATCCCAACAAATGATCCGTAAAGCAGGTACTCATTTTGGATTTTATTCATGAATTTCTTTTGTGGGAGCTCTTTCACAGGGAAGGTATAAGACCCGTCAGTCTCAACTTCGATGTAGATCGTTTGACCAGAGTCTGGTTCCAGGGTCACAAGAACGCTTGGATGCCTATAGTCAAGGCTTCTGTTATTGGGCGTCTTATCCCCATTGATCCCAAGTATATTGCCATGATCATCATAGAAGATGACCTTGTCTAGCGTAGCATACTTGAGTGTTAGGACAATTCCCAAGGGCAGGGAGGAATCATTTAAGCAGGTGGCTTTGAGCCAATACTTGCCCTCACGATGGCCAAACTTCAGAAGATCAGGGTTTACTGGTGTCCAGTCTATGCTGGGGTTCGAGACAATGTCGTCAAATCCGATGCTTCGCGGCACCTCGGGCGATACGAGGTAACTACAGACGCCACCATAGACCTTGGTTCCCCAGAGCAAAGCCATGGCTGCCAAGAGATTAAGCAGGATTCCTTTAGCTGCGCGAATTGTCATGATCCAGCTTCTTACTTTTGGAGTTGGCCGTTTTCTCCTGGCTCGGCGACATGGCTTTGACTTTTGCCAGGAAGGCTTCACTGCCCGATACTTTCATCGAATCGCCAAAGAGGGCCGTAGCCATGTTAAAGGCGGCCTTAATGGTCGCTGGTTCTGCAGTTTTAACCAGTATTGCTCTGCCCGTCTCCACGATGATCCCGCCTTCGGCAGTCTTATACTCCACATTACCGTCCTTATGCACCTGTCGATTCAAACCGCTAAATAAGGTCTGATTTTTCCCTTCTCCGCTGAACGATCCAGCAAAAGCCGCCGCCTGATCCTTTTGCTGCCGTTTAACTCGAAGTGCGCCGAGGGCCTCCTCATCACCATTGGTGGCTCGCTCTCTGAGCCAGTCCCTCCAGGCTCCAGCTCTAAGACCGTCCTTGGCTTCGTCGCGTTCCCTATTGGTCTGCGAATAGAGTTGGTCCAGCTCTTTTTTCATCTGCTCAGAGACTTTGCGATAGATTTCCCGCTTTCTGCCCTTCGCAATAAGGGTATCCCGTTTGATCTCAAGCCTTCGTTTTGCATAGCGGGCTTTAATTTCAGCAAGCTTCTCAGAACGGGTTTGACCAAGATCCCCAGTGGTTTTCTGATAATCTGCCCATTCCCGTTCGCGGATTTCCTTATATTCAGCATAAAGTTTGGCGGATTTCCCTCCGTGTAAAGGACGAGGCTGATAGACCTTCTCCGGGGTGCCATTGAATTGGCTTCTCTCAAACGGGCCAAAAGCTTTTTCCAGCTTCGCCTTGCTGAAGCCCCTGTCGATTGAGGAAGCTTTGACGAATAGATTCTTCTCCGTATGTGAGAAAACTAGACCTGCCCCACGTTCACGGATCTCGATTCCGAATTGGCCGCAAAGATTCTGAGCGTCCTGCCAGGTTTTGCCTGGCTCGGCCAGAAGCTTCAAAAGATTGGCCGCGACATTGTCACGGACAAAAGTGGAAAAAGCCTCAATACCTTGATGAGCCTCCTGCGGGGGGACGACGAGGCCGTCACCGATCCCTGGCTTCAGACCGTATTTTTGTTCGAGCAATCGGCAGGCGTCCTGGAGCTTGAACTTATCGTAGTACGGTTCAATTGCTGTGAGTTTTTCAGGATGGATTTTAGAGATAGCGATGTGAAGGTGAACGTGATCCGTATCACTGTGGATGGCACAAATCCGTTGATGCTCGGACAAGCCAATGGCGCTGCAGAAGGTGGTTTCCACATCCTTCCATTGTTCAGTCGTCAGATCCTCTCCGGGAGCGAGGCTAATGACAAGATGATATGACTTATCAATTTTGCTCCGGGTATTCAGAGCCTGGGTGGCTGTCACTTCCTTGATTGCCAGGTCGAAATCGTCGGGAGTTGCGCAGTTTGTGCTCCATGCCTCCCTTACCTTCCGACCGTCCGCTTTCTTGTCGAGAATATAATGAGCAAGGCGTTTATAATCGCTCGAATGCTGCTTTCGTTCGACCCGCTTGGCAATCATCAGAGCTCCTCCACTTTTCCCTTGAGGGCTCCGTATGTCTTCTGAATATCCCGCCAGAGTTCATTGATGTCCTTTACCGGGAGTTCGTCGCTCAGCGTCGTGGCACCTGCTCTCTTCTCGGCCAGCCAGAGTTTAAGTAAACCACCGAGCCGTCCGAGGTCGCCAGCAACAGCGCAAAGCTCGCGAACGACCGTCAGATCGACTTTACTCTTTGGCGTATAACCCTGACCCAGCCTCCGCAGAAACTCGGCAGTGGTGAGGTTCGCTGCAGCTGCATTGGCGGAAATGGCTTCTAGTTCGGCCTCAGTAACACGGACCTGGATTACATCGTCGCGGCGACGGCGCTCCGACCTTCTCCGTGAATCGCTACGGGGCGTGGCTGTTGTCACGATCCTCCCTCCTCGGTGAGGGTCAGCCTTAAGGCTTCCTGCATCGACCGGATCAGAATTTCTTCTGACACCATCGGAAACCTCGCCTTCAAAAGCTCCTGCATCGACCTGCGGGATAGCGTCTCTGACTTCACCCGCTCCGCGAGCTCCTGAGAAAAGGCCATAAGCGCCGCCCCATCAGCGAGCGGCTTATCCGGTCCTCGTCCGTTTCCATTGGAAGTGGCTTCCGCTAAAACAGTCATCAAGACATACCTCCTCAGATTCAGCCCAATTTATTCCAGATAGAATAAATCTTTTGCATTCCACGTCGAGCCGCAGGCGAGTAAGTTTGACGTAAATGGAGGGCCGTCGCGGAGCGGCGGTAATACATTTACACATCTTGCCCTCCAAACTCAGTTCATATTACGTCATGTGACCTAAAAAAGACAAATAATGCTTAAAGGTGCAGAAAAGAGACAAAGATGAAAAAATCGTGCAAGATAAGACAGAAAATGGCATGAAACGAACAAAGGAGGCTTTATGAGTAACTATAAAGAACTTTCTCTCGAAAAATCCTGCCTCGTTGACTTCCTAACTCATAAGCCGTTCATTCAGGAAAAACTGGCCGAGGGCTACTCCAGGCATTCGATTTGGAAAGGTCTGTTTGACGCCAAAATGATAGATATGACATACAGCTATTTCCTGAGGCTATGCCGAGATCAGCTTCAAGAACAAAGCAGAAACGCTCCCAGAAAAGCGCTCCATTCTGACCAGATAATCCAAAAATCGGACGAAGCATCTTCCGGCCAAGATTCTTTGGCACCAAGCCGACCATCTGAATCTTTAGATCCACAAGACGGCTCTTATATGCTGGGTGGCTTTAAAATGGACCCCAATCGACCAAAACGGGCTGCGGTCGATATGCCCAAGACCTTCGAGTGGAACCCGGTTCCGCTGACCAAAGAAGAAATCAGGACTGGCAAGATAACAAGCCGCTGAGGCGGGTCGCATACATTCAAAATTTCTTGCCATAAACTGCCACATGCTATAATTTCCACGATGCGACAAGAAAGACCAATGTTCATGACGTTTTCATGGAAGCCAGAGGCATTTTGCCCGGAGCTTACAAGGAAAGGTTTTGAGAGTTGGAAATCTGTTGCAATGCCTACTCCCTGACCTTCCTCATTACGCTCCTGGCCGACAATCAAGGTCATACAAAGGGAGCTCTTTATGTCACAAATTCATTTTATTTTGCAGGGTAAAGGCGGAGTCGGCAAAACCCTCGTGAGCGCCATTTTTGCGCAGCACCGCAAGAGTGGTGGCAAAAAACTTCTCTGCCTCGACACCGATCCGGTTAATGCATCCTTTGCGGGCTTCAAAAGCCTGGGGGTCCGACCAGTCAGGATCATGCAAGGGTCCACCATAGATCCTCGCCAATTCGATGAGCTCATGGAAATCCTTCTCGACGCCAAAGACGATGTCGTCGTTGATACCGGGGCCAGCACCTTCCTGCCCCTGGCATCCTACCTCGAAGAAACGGATGCCATCTCGGTCCTCATGGATGCAGGACAGCAGGTGCTGCTCCACATAGTTGTCACAGGCGGCCAATCCAAAGACGATACCCTTACCGGGCTCAACGGCATCGCTGAGCGACTCGGAGGCAAGGCCCCGATCATGCTCTGGGTAAACGAATACTTTGGGCGCTTTGAAGCCGCTGACGGAATCCCCTTGGAAAAGACTGGGGTGTATGAGGCGCATAAGGAAAAAATCTTTTCAATCGTGACCATTCCAGAACGTCCTGCTGCCACATTCGGCAAGGACATAAGTGAGATGCTAACCCGAAAATTGACGTTCGAGGAGGCCATGGTATCAAAGGACTTCAATACTATGGCTAAGCAGCGCATCAAAATTACAAGGGATCTTCTCTTTCAACAGCTGGATGGGCTGCCCATATGAAGATTGATCGCGACCAACTCATCCGGCGCGTAGCAGAGAAACATCGTCTGATCCTGACTGAGGACGATCCTTTGATCGCCTCAGTCACGCTCAACGAGGTTATCTTTGAAAGCCATTCCCTGGAGCTTCTCCAGAAAATGGACGAGCAGAATGCCAGAGTCCTGGCATCGCTTCAAATGATCGTCGCGACAGCTAAAAATGAGCAGGCAAAAGCATCTGAAGTGCTGAATCAAACACTT
>Ga0209985_10004363_pt1 | contig 11442 bp, 6 predicted proteins | sample NOAtaG_FD_187305 | JGI IMG/M metagenome (GOLD analysis project Ga0209985, IMG submission 187305) | Freshwater lake microbial communities from Lake Erie, under a cyanobacterial bloom - NOAA_Erie_Diel6S_1000h metaG (SPAdes) (version 2) | ecosystem: Environmental > Aquatic > Freshwater > Lake ... | reverse complement strand
GGAAGTGCTCGCGGGCGTCGTCGACCGCGGGCTGGGCCAGGTCGAAGCCCTCTGCGGCGTGGCGGGCATGGCCAGCGGCTGCGCGCTCCCAGGCCCACTCGTTCACTTCGGTGGCCGTCAGCAGCGTGTCGGCCGGCGCCGCGAAGGCCAGGATCACGCCCTGCGCGTGGGCATGCACCCGCGGCGCGGGCTCGGGCCAGCCCAGTGCGGCACAGGTGGCCACCACCTGCGCGATCCAGCGCCCCTGCGCCGCGCCATCGGCCGCCGCCGGGCCCAGCGGCACCAGCGTCACCGCGGGGCCGGCGTACCAGCGGTTGGCGCCGATCAGCCGGCGCGACTCGTCGAAGGCGTGGCGGGGCTCGGCGGGCGGTGTGCTCAATCCGCGGCCTCGCCGACGAAGCGCAGGCCCCGCTCGTCTCGCACGAAGCCGGCGGCGGCCAGTGCGGTGTCGTCGCCGGTGGTGAAGGCCGAGCCGGCTTCGTCTGTGGCCTCGCGCGTGTTCTCGATGGCTGCCGCGGCGGGCACCGGCTTCTGCCGCGTCATCACGCCCTCGGGCTTGAACTTGATCACCTGCTTCCAGCTGCGCGTCAGCGCGTCGGCAAAGATCAGCAGCAGGTCGCCCTCGCGGCCCATGCGCAGCGCGTGGTCGATGGCCTCCTGCTCGTCGGGGATCAGCGTGATGGCGCTGCTCGGCACGCCCTGCTCGCGCAGCACGGCGGCGATCATCTTCGGCACCTCGTCGCTCTCGCGCCCACGCAGGCCGTCGTCGCGCCGGCAGATGTAGTGGTCGAAGCGGCCGGCCACGGCGCGTGCGATGTCGCGGATGTCTTCATCACGCCGGTCGCCCGGGCCGGCCACCACCACGAGGCGGCGGCCGCGCACCTCGAGCTTGCCCGCCAGCTCGGCCAGCATGCCCACCGCATGGGCGTTATGGCCGTAGTCGAAGATGACCTTGAACGGGTGCTCGTCCCACACGTTCATGCGGCCCGGGGCCTGGAAGAAGGTGCTGTCGAAGGTGCGCAGGCCCTGGCGGATGGCGTCGAGCTTGAGGCCCAGGCTGAAGGCCATGGCGGCGGCGAACATCGCGTTCTGCACGTTGTGCATCGCGCGGCCTTCGAGCGTGGCCGGGATCAGGTGCGTCCACATCAGCGGGATGTGGCGGCCCTTGTCGTAGAGCGTGATCATCTGCCCGTTCACACCCGCTTCCAGCGCGCAGGCGCGGCCGCCGGCGCGGATGTGCTCGCGCACCACGGCGTGCTGCGGGTTCACCGTCACATAACAGAGATGCTTGGCGTCGGTGTGCGCGCTCATGCGGATGACGTTGGGATCGTCGGCGTTGAGCACCGCGCAGTCGCGCGCGATCTCCACCAGGATGCGCTTCACTTCCGCCAGCTGCTCCAGGCTGTCGATGCCCTTCATGCCCAGGTGATCGCTCTGCACGTTGAGCACCGCGCCCACGTCGACGAAGGGCACGCCCAGGCCGGCGCGCAGCAGGCCGCCGCGCGCCACCTCGAGCACGGCCATGTCGATCTTCGGGTCGGCCAGCACCATGCGCGTGGCCACCGGGCCCGTCATGTCGCCTTCGACGGTGCGGCTGCCGTCGATGTAGACGCCGTCCGTCGTGGTGAGGCCCGGCGTGTAGCCGGCCATCTTGGTGATGTGCGCCAGCATGCGCGCCGTGGTCGTCTTGCCGTTGGTGCCGGTGAGCGCGGCAATGGGCACGCGCGATGCGGCACCGGCCGGGAACAGCATGTCGATCACCGGCCCGGCCACGTCGCGCGGCGTGCCTTCGCTGGGCGCCACGTGCATGCGGAATCCCGGCGCGGCGTTGACTTCGCAGATGCCGGCGCCGGTGTTCCTGGCGTCCTTGTAGCTCTCGGCGATGTCGTTGCAGAGGAAGTCCACGCCGCCCACGTCCAGCCCGATGGCGGTGACGGCGCGCACCGCCATCTCGCGGTTGTCGGGGTGGATGATGTCGGTCACGTCGGTGGCGGTGCCGCCAGTGGACAGGTTGGCGGTGCTGCGCAGCGACACGGCCACGCCGGCGGCGGGCACGTGCTCGGCGTTCAGGCCCTGGCGCTGCAGCATGGTCTCGGCCTGCGCGTCGAACTCCAGGCGCGTCATCACCTTCTCGTGGCCGACGCCACGGCGCGGGTCCTGGTTCACGATGTCCACCAGCTCGCGCACGGTGTGCACGCCGTCGCCCACCACCTGGCCGGGCGTGCGTTTGGTGGCCGCCACCAGCTCGCCGCCCACCACGAGCAGCCGGTGGTCGTCGCCCGAAAGCATGGTTTCGACGATGACGCTGCTGCTGTGCTCGGCGGCGGCCTCGAAGCCGGCGCGCACCTCGTCGGCGGTGTTCAGGCCCACGGTGATGCCGCGGCCGTGGTTGCCGTTGTAGGGCTTGGTGACGACCGGGTGGCCCAGCCGTTCGGCCGCGCGCACGGCGCGCTCGGCACTGCGCACCAGCTCCTGCTTCGGCACCGGCAGGCCGTTGTTGGCCAGGATCTTGTTGGTCTCTTCCTTGTCCTGCGCCAGCTCCACCGCGATGTAGCTGGTGCGGCCGGTGACGGTGGCCTGGATGCGCTGCTGGAACTTGCCGTGGCCGAGCTGGATGAGGCTCTGCTCGTTCAGGCGCAGCCAGGGAATGCCGCGCGCCTCGGCCGCCTTCACCAGCGAGCTGGTCGAAGGCCCGAGCGCACGCCGCTGCGCCCAGCGGATGAACTCGTGGCGGGCTTCGGGCCAGGCCCAGTCCTCAGGCAACATGTCACGCAGCACATCGGCCGCCTGCAGCTCGGCCGGCAGCAGGCTGGTGAGCAGCCGGATGGCCAGCTCGCCGGCCTCGATGCCTTCGTCGCGCTGCGCGTACTCGTAGACCACGCTGTACACGCCGGGCCGGCCGTCGATGCCACGCGTCTTGCCGAAGCTCACGTCTTCGCCGGCGATGTTCTGCAGCTCGATGGCCACGTGCTCCAGCACGTGGCCGAGCCAGGTGCCTTGCTGCTGCTCGGCGTCGTCGCCCACCGCGGGGCCGCCGCGCAGCCGCTTCACGAAGCCGCCGGGCTCGCCGAAGCTGCAGCCGTGTTCGTGCAGGCCGGGCAGCGCGGCCAGCAGGCCGTCGACAAAGGCGGGGCCGAGCCGCGCGCTCGGCCAGGCCTCGAGCGGCCCGAGATCGAGCACGACGCGGATGACGGGGAAGTGCGCGTAGAGCGACGGGCCGACGTAGACGTTGCGTTCGAGGATCTTCAAGCGGCGGACTCCCTCAGGCGTTCTGGCAGGCATGATGCCCTGTCGCCAATGCTGGGGCGCCCCGGGCCGATGCCGCAACGTCGGAAAACCAGGATTCCCGGCCGCGCCGCCACACCTCGCCGCGCGACGCCAGAATGCCGGGCCTGATCAGCCCGCCGATGGACGCCCTGCGCTTCGACCACTTCGAACTCCGGCCCGCCCAGCGCCAGCTGCTGGCCGATGGCCGGCCGCTGGAGTTGGGGGCACGGGCGCTCGACCTGCTGTGCGTGCTGGTCGAGCACGCGGGCCAGCTCGTGACCAAGGACTCGCTGCTGGACCGAGTCTGGCCCGACCTCGTCGTCGAGGAGGCCAACCTGCACGTGCAGGTGTCGACGCTGCGCCGGCTGCTCGGCCGCGAGGCCATCGCCACCGTGCCTGGCCGCGGCTACCAGTTCGTGCGGCCGCTGCAGGCGCGCCCGGCCGCGGCACCGGCCTCGGCCCCGGCCGCCCCCGGCCTGCCGCTGCTGCACGGGCGCGACGCCGAGCTGGCGCAGGCGCAGGCGCTGCTCGAAAGCGGCCCGCTGCTCACCATCACCGGTGCCGGCGGCGGCGGCAAGACGCTGCTGGCGCGCCACCTGATGCACCGGCTGCAGGCCTGGCGGCCGCAGGGCGCGGCCTGGGTCGACCTGCTGGAGCTGGCCGACGCCGACGCCGTGCCGGCTGCCGTCTCGGCCGCGCTGGGCTTTGAACGCGGCCCCGCCACGGTGCCGGCGCTGGCGCGGGCGCTCTGCGCCGACGACCGGCTGCTCGTGCTCGACAACGCCGAGCACCTGCTGGAGCCCGTGCGGGTGCTGGTGGCGGCGCTGCTGCAGGCGGCGCCGGGGCTGCGGCTGCTCGTCACCAGCCAGGCGCCGCTGAAGCTGCCCGCCGAGCAGCGGCTGGCGCTGCGGGGCCTGCCGGTACCAGCCCTGCCCTGCAGCGCCGAAACCGCCAGCCGCAACCCGGCCGTGGCGCTGTTCATCGAGCGTGCGCGCCAGGTCGACCGCCGCTTCCGGCTCGACGACGGCACGGTGGGCGACGTGGTCGCCATCGCCAGCGCGCTCGACGGCTCGGCCCTGGGCCTGCAGCTGGCGGCGTCTCTGCTGTCGCTGCAGCCGCTGGCCGCGCTGCGGCAGCGGCTGGCGCCCGCGGTGTCGCCAGGCGCCGACACCGCGCCCGCACCCGCCGACAACGTGCTGCGGGCCGCGCTGAGCTGGTCTCACGAGCTGCTGGACGAGGCGCCGCGCCGGGTGTTCCGGCGCCTGGCCGCGGCGCTCGGGCCCTTGCCGCTGCCGGTGATCCAGGCGCTGGCCGCTGACGAGACGATGGACGCTACCGCAGTGGCCGATGCGCTGGCCGAGCTCGTGGACCGTTCGCTCGTGGATGCCTCGCCCGAAGACGGCGACAGCGACCTGGGCGAGCCGCGCTACCGGCTGCTCGAAGCCCCGCGCGCGCTGGCCCTCGAACACCTGCAGGCCCACGGCGAGGCGTCGGCGGTGCAGGGCCGGATGGCCCGGGTTCTGGGGTCGATGGCCCGCCGTGAGTCCGAGGAACAGGCGCCGGGCGAGCGCCCTGCCCTGGCGAGGATCGCGGCCGCCGATGTTCGCTCGGCCCTGCGATGGGCCCTCGCGCACGACCTGGCAACCGCGGCGCTGCTGGCCCCGCGCCCCGCCTGCCACCAGCGCCCGGCAGCCGAACGGCTGGCCTGGGCGGCACAGCTCATCGAAGGCGCTCCCACGCTGCCGCCACGGGCCGCCGGGGACGCCTGGCTCGCGGCAGCGGTGCTGGTACGGCATTCGGATCTGCTGCGTCGTCACGAACTGATGCTCCAGGCCGCCGCCCGCTACGCCGAAGCCGATGCCCCGCGTGACCGCTACTACGCGCTGGCCCGTGCCGCCGAGGCCGCGGCCGTGCACCGCCAACCGGCCCTGGCGGATGCGCCGCTGGCCGAGGCGCGGGCCCTCGAGGACCCGAACTGGCCCGCCGGATTGCGAGCCGTGCTGGCCGAGGCCGAGGCGGCCATGCTGAGCGCCCGCGAGGCGCTCGAGCCGGCGCGCCTGGCCTGGCTGCGCGCGCTCGAGCTCGGCCGGCAACGGCACGGTGGATCGCCCTCGCTGTCGACCCTGGTCTGCCTGGCCGACATCGAGCTGCAAGGCGCCCGCTTCGTCGATGCCACCGCCCACCTGGAGGAGGCGGCAGCCCTGGCGCGGCAGCAGGGCCAGCAGGGCGATCGCCTGGGCTACATCCTCCCCAACCTCGCCGCCGCGCGCCTGATGCAGGCCGACCTCGCCGGCGCGCGGCGCGTGGCTGCTGAAGCCTGGCCCCAGGCTCGCGAGCTCGATGCCGACGCCTGGTGGGCCGACCACCTGTCACTGCTGGCGGCGCTGGAGGGCCGACCGCGCAGCGCGGCGCTGCTGCTGGGCCTGGCCGATGCCGCTTACCAGCGCATCAAGGGCGGCCGCCATGAACTGGAGACGCGCAACGCCGAGCGCGCGGCCGAGCTGGCGGGCGCTGCCCTGGGCTGCGGGCACCTCGAGGCGCTGCGTGCGGCCGGCGCCGAGCCCATGCGCGAGGCGGCCGTGCGGCACTGGGCGCTGCAGTTGCAGGACGCACCAGAGGGCTGAGCCGGGACGCCGTGCCGCGCCGCAGCTGCCACAGCCGCCAGGCGTTCAGCGGCGCCAGCACCAGGTGCAGCACCAGCACCGGCGCCAGCCCGGCGCCCGCGCCGTAGGCGATGAAGGTCAGGTTGGCGGCCAGGCCCAGCCCGCGCAACCACCGCATGTCGGTGCAGGCGAAGGTGGCGCCCGTCAGCCCGGCGGCCAGCCAGCCCAGGGTCTCGATGGAGAGCCCGGTCATCGCTCAGACCCGGAACACGAGGATCACCGTGAACGTGGCGGCGCACATCGCGGCGTTGACGAGGTTGACGACGGCGGCCCGCGTCCACGTCTGGCCTTGCTGCTCGTGCAGCCACAACGCCATCGTCAGGTTCGAGCCCAGCCAGGTACCCCAGGTCCACAGCGAGTGCTGGCTGGAGTCGCCGCTGGCGCAGATGGCCCACAGCGTGGGCAGGTAGGACAGCACCCGCACCGAGCTGAACAGCGTGAAGGCCCAGGTCAGCAGCAGCCGGTAGGTCGCGCCGGCCACGAGGGGGCGCTGGCCTGTCTGCGGCGGGCGGCTGGAGGGCGTTGTGGGCTGGGCGGTCATGGGCTTCTCCCGACGGGACGGCGGGGTCCTGCCGTCTCTGGAAGCGCATGGTCCGCACCGCCGGCGCCGGCGTCCTTAAGCGTCCTAAAACCTGAAGCCGCCTGCGCGAACGCCCCGGCCTGGTCTGCCCGGCCCGATCAGCGCTTGGACCGGCGCAACACCCCGGCGTCGGCCTGCCGCGTGTGCAGGTTGAAGGTGGCGCCCTTCGTCAGCACGTGCAGCTTCACGCCCAGCAGGCACACGGGCTGGCCTTCGTCGATGCTGTCCATCGACGAGAAGTCCACCTCGGCGGCGTCGACCACCGTGATGCCGCCCGAGCCCTCGACGTGCACGGTGTTGTCGGGCGCGATGAAGGCGGCCGTGTCTTCATCGAGGCCGATGCCCACCGCAAACGGGTTGTAGGCCAGCGCGGTAAGCAGCCGGCCGAGGCGGTCGCGCTGGCGGAAGTGCTGGTCGATGACGAAACGGTTGGTGAGGCCCAGGCCTGGCGCCAGGCGCACGCTGCCGGCCACGGGTGTGCTGCCTTCGCAGCCGTTGGCGATCATGTGCTCGCTGATGAAGGCAGCGCCCGCGCTGGTGCCGGCCACCGCCACGCCGGCGGCGTTGGCCACGCGCACGGCCTTGGCGATGGGCGTGCCGCCGAGCAGCGTGCTCAGCCGCAGCTGGTTGCCGCCGGTGAAGAACACGCCGCTGGCCTGCTGCAGGCGGTCGAGGCGGCTGGGCTCCTCGCAGTCGCGGCGGGTGTCGAAGTCCATCGCCGTGACACGCGCCGCGCCGAGCTCCGAGAAGATGCGCTCGTAGCGCGCGCCCGTGTCCTGCAGCTGGCTGGCCGTGGGGATGACGACGATGTCGGCGCGGCCGCCACCGGCCTCGGCGGCGTGCTGCACGAAGCGGCGCAGGATGGCCGGTGCGTTCTCTTTGTCCTCGGCGCCGCCGATGGGGATGATCCAGCCGCGCTGCTTGCCGTCGGCCACCTTGCTGGCACACATCAGATGTCGTTTCCGGCAGCCCGGCCCATGGTGGCGGCTGCAAGTGAAGAGGCGGCGATCATGCCAGCGGCCCCGAGCCGGGGGTGGGGCCGATCAGTCGACCTTGGCACCCGAGGCCTTGACCACACGGGCCCACTTGGTGGTTTCGGCGGCCATCAGGCGCGCGAACTCCGCGCTCGTGATGCCGCTCGGGATGGCGCCCTGCGCCAGCAGCCGCTCCTTCATGGCCGGCGTGGCCAGGGCCTTGGCGGTTTCCTGCTGCACGCGGTCGACCACGTCCTTCGGCGTGCCGGCCGGGGCCAGCAGGCCGAACCACGAGCTGGCCTCGTAGCCCTTGAGCGCGGCACCGCCGGCCTCTTCGACCGTGGGCAGTTCGGGCAGCGCGCCGGAGCGCTGCGCGCTCGTCACCGCCAGCGCCTTGAGGCGGCCGCTCTTGATGTGCGGCATGGCGCTGGGCAGGTTGTCGAACATGACGTCGACGTTGCCGGCCATCAGGTCGATGAGCGCCGGGCCGCTGCCGCGGTACGGCAGGTGGACCATGAAGGTGCCGGTCATGGTCTTGAACAGCTCGCCGGCCAGGTGGATGCTGGTGCCGTTGCCGGAACTGGCCATGTTGAGCCGGCCCGGGTTGGCCTTCAGCGCCTTCACGAAGTCGGCCACCGTGTTGACGCCCAGCGCCTGGGCCCGCGCCGGGTTGATCACCAGCACGTTGGGCACGCCGGCCACCAGCGTGACGGGCACGAAGTCCTTCACCGCGTCGTAGGGCATCTTCGGATACAGACTCGGGTTGATGGCATGGGTGCCCACCGTGCCCATCAGCAGCGTGTAGCCGTCGCCACCGGCCTTGGCCACCTCGGCCGCACCGGTGTTGCCACCGGCGCCGGGTTTGTTGTCGACGACGAAGGGCTGGCCGAAGACCCGCTGAAGCTCGGGCGCCAGCGCGCGCGCCAGGATGTCGGTGGTGCCACCGGCCGCGAAGGGCACGACGATGCGCACCGGCTTGGTGGGCCAGCCGCCCTGGGCCTGGGCGGGGGGCAGGACGCCGGCCAGCGGCGCGAGGGCCGCCGTGGCCAGCAGATGACGTCGGGTGGGGTGCATGAGGCGTGTCTCCGGGTCGGGGTAGGTTGGCCATAGTCGGCTCTCGGGTTCTCAGTGTGCCGCGACCGCCCAGCCCCGCGTCAGCGGACGAATCCCGGTTGCCACCCGAACATTCGTCACCCCGCGCCTGCGGGGTGCGAAGCGGCGCCGACACCCCCGAGTTCGTCGGGCTCGATAGAGTCTGAGGCTCAACCGATCAAGCCCCGCCGCCCATCATGAAGTCGTGTTCCACCCGCTCCACCCTTCGTCTGGCCCTGGCAATGGCCATCTGCGCCGCGCTGGCCACGCCCGCGCAAGCCGCGCTCGTGCAGGGCGACTGGGATCCGGCCTACGGCGAACCCTTTCCCAACCTCGGCTGGCGCGGCACGGCCACCATCGAGGTACCCGTGGCCTGCCTGTCGCTCTCGGGTCTTGTCGTCAACGACGGCAGCCTGTGCCCGCTGATGACACCGGTGAGCGCGCTGGTCGAGTTCTACGACCTCGCCGACGAGGTGCCGACGGTGGAGACGCTCGACTTCGGCGGCAAGGTGGCCGTCGACCGCATCTTCGTGAGCGCGGGTCAGGTCACGGCGTTCGGGCTCGATTCGACCGGCACCGTGCTGAGCACCAGCCCGCTCGGCGTGACCTCAACCAGCCCCGGCACCCAGGCTCTCTTTGCCCTCGAGATCGAAATCTCCGATGCAGGACGCATGACCGAAGCCATCCTGTACTGGTCGGTCAATGCATCGGGCTTAGGTGGTCGGAACGATCCCGACCGCCCGGCCATCGTGGCCGTCACCCAGACCGACACCCCGGCGGCGGTTCCGCTGCCGGCCACGCTGTCGCTGGCCTTGGCGGGCCTGGCCCTGCTGGGCGCGACCCGCCGCCGCAGCTGAGCCCCGGCCGCGCGGCTCAGGCGCCGGCCGTCTCGGCCGCGCTGGCCGAGTCGAGCACCAGCGCAGCCTGCACCGAATCGACCAGCGAGCTGGCGTCGGCAGCCGTGAGGGCCTCGGTCCAGCGCCACTCGCCAAGTTCGTCGCGCAGCGACTCCTCGAGCACCGTGACGAGCACGGTCGACAAAGGATCGCGCGCCAGCCCCGACGCCGCGCGCGCCCGGGCTACCACCGCCAGCAGCACCGCAGCCTGGCTCGGCTGCCGCAGCGCATGCGCCAGTGCGGCGTGGTCTTCGAGCGCCGACAGCAGCTCGGCCCGCATGTCGTAGCCCTGGAACGCGGCCAGCGCGCCGGCCATGCGGCTGCGCGCCTCGGCCAGCTGGCCCTGCTGCAGTGCCACCCGCCCGAGCGCGGCATCGGCGCGGGCTTCGCCGCGGCGGTCGCCGGCGGCGCGCGCGGTGGCCTGGGCGCGGGCCAGGTGCTCGCGCGCGACCAGGAAGTCGCCGACGCCCTGGGCGCAGCGGCCGAGCAGCCACTCGCATTCGCTCTCGACCTCGCGGTTGGCCAGGCGGCGCGCCAGAGCAAGGCTTTCGCGAAGGTGCGCCACGGCCTCGGCCCAGCGCTCCAGGCCGATCAGCACATGGCCGAGCTGCAACTGCACGATGGCCTCGGCCACGCCGTCGCCGAGCTCGCGGAACAGCGCCAGCGCCTCCTGCTCGGCGGGCAGCGCGGCGGCGGCGTCGCCCGCGGCCAGCTGCGCCATCGCCAGCGTGGACAGCGTCTGCGCGGTGCCGAGCCGGTCGCCGGCCGTGCGGCGCAGCGCCAGGCAGGTGAGCAGCTGCTCGCGGGCTTCGCGCGGGTCGCCCTGCATCACGGCCAGGGCCGCGGCCGCATACAGCGTGTGGGCGCGCGCCAGATCGCTGGCCAGCACGGCCGGCAACGTGAGGGCGGCGCGCATCAGCTCACGCCCCTCGGTGAGATAGCCCCGAGTGATGAAGAAGTTCTGCAGCGCCACGGGGATCTTCGCCGCCAGCAGCGGATCGGCGATCCCCGCGCGCGCCGTGGCCATGGCGGCGCGCAGGTTGTCGAACTCCAGCTCCAGGCGCTCAGCCCAGCGGGCCTGTTCAGCACCCTTGAGGCCGTCGCGCGCCTGCTTGGCCACGGTGAACAGGTGCTCGGCATGGCGCGCCGCAATGGGCTCGGCGTCGGGCAGCTCGCGCAGGCGATCGGCGGCGTACTCGCGCAGCGTCTCGAGCATGCGGTAGCGCACGCTGCCGTCGGCCTCGTCGGCCATCATCACGAGCGAGTGGTCGACGAGGCGGTCGAGCAGATCGACGATGTCGAGCGGGTCCAGCGGGTCGGCGCCGCACACCGACTCGGCTGCGGCGAGGTCGAAGCCGCCGACAAACACCGCCAGCCGGGCGAACAGCGTCTGCTCGGGCGCGGTCAGCAACTCGTGCGACCAGTCGACCAGCGCACGCAGGGTCTGCTGCCGCTCCTGCAGCACGCGGCTGCCACCGGTGAGCAGGCGGTAGCGGTCCTTCAGCCGCGCATTGATGTCGGCCACCGACAGCGAACGCACGCGCGCCGCCGCGAGCTCCAGCGCCAGCGGAATGCCCTCCAGCCGCGCCACGAGCTCGGCCACGGCCGCGGCCTGGCTGGCGTCGAGCTGGAAACCGGCGCGCTGGGCCTGCGCGCGCTGCACGAACAGCTGCACCGAGGGCAGCGCCGACAGCGCGGCCGTGTCGATCGGCTGCCCGCTGGCAAAGCGCGGCACGGCCAGCGGCTGCACCGGGTAGGTCTGCTCGCCGGCCACGTGCAGCGCGATGCGGCTGGAGGTGACGATGCGCACATCGGGGCACTGGCGCAGCAGCGTGTTCACCAGTGCCGCGGCGGCGTCGACCAGGTGTTCGCAGTTGTCGACCACGAGCAGCAGCCGCCGGTCCTGCAGCGCCGCGGCCAGGGCCTGCAGCAGCGAGCGGCCGGGTTCGTCCTGCACCTGCAGCAGCCGC
>Ga0209985_10004362_pt1 | contig 11443 bp, 8 predicted proteins | sample NOAtaG_FD_187305 | JGI IMG/M metagenome (GOLD analysis project Ga0209985, IMG submission 187305) | Freshwater lake microbial communities from Lake Erie, under a cyanobacterial bloom - NOAA_Erie_Diel6S_1000h metaG (SPAdes) (version 2) | ecosystem: Environmental > Aquatic > Freshwater > Lake ... | reverse complement strand
CCCTGATTTCGCCCGTGCGCTCCGAACGTCCGCCGTCCTGTCGGCGACCATTCTCGCTTCGTGCTTCACCACCCTGTCGCTTGGGCAGGTCGCCCCGGGCTCATCCGGAACCGGCGGCGGCAAGTCGGTCGAGTCTGCGCCGAACGACGGGACCACAAACGACGAAACCACAAACGATGGGGACGGCCTCATCATCAGCCCCGTCGTCGACCCCATCGTGATCGAGGCCCGCAGGGCCTTCCTCGAGGCGAACCCGGGGGCGGGAATCTACGACGACGAACCTGCCCGCGGCGGCCGCCTGAGCCGTGTGTACGGCGAGGCCTTCTCGAGCGGCACCGATCCCGTCGACAGCGCCGAGCGCTTCCTCTCCGCGCATAGCGCGATGCTCTCGACCGACATGTCGCAGCTCCTGCCGATCGGCCCAAACGGCGACGGCACCCACGTCACCAACCTTGGCTACGACCCCGAGACCGATTCGTTCCGCTTCTCGCTCGTCGGCTACACGCAGTACGTGAAGGGCATCCCCGTCTTCCGCGGCGACGTGCGTCTCCTCGTGCGCAACGAGCCCGGCTACCCGCTGGTCCTGGTGTCGAACGGCCTCCGCGACGTCCGCTCCTTCGCGGCGAACTTCGCCGGCAAGCCAGTGCCGCCGTCGAAGATCGACGTGCGCAAGATCTCGCGTCGCGCCCTGAACCAGTTTGGCCCCGGCGCGGTGGTCAGCGAACAGGAGCAGGTCATCTGGGCCGGCTATGACGACGCCCCCGCCTCCGAGGCTCGTCTTGCGTACAAGTTCATCGTCTCGGGCAGCGGCGTCTTCGACCGGAATCTCCGTCAGCGGATGCTCTACGTTGTGGACGCCGCGACGAACCACATCCTCTTCCAGGAAGACCAGATCCTTCACGGCGACATCGTCGCGACGGTGCAAGGGCAGGCCACGCAGGGAAGCGCAGCCGACGCCTGCAATCTCGAGGCTGCCACCGCGCTGCCCTATGCGATCGTGTCGGTCGGCGCGACCACCTACGTCGCCGACGTGAACGGCGTCGTGACGATCCCGAACGCCTCCAATCAGAACCTCACGATCACCTCGAGCCTGACCACCGCAGGTCGGTTCTTCGTCGTGAACAATTCTCCCGGCGCGGAGAGCTCTGTCTCGACCAGCGCGACCGGCGGCGCCGTGACGCTCGTGCACAGTGCGTCGAACTCCGTGGAAGCCGAGCGTTCGCAGGTCAACGCGTACGTGCAGTCGAACATCGTTCGCGACTACCTGCTTGCCTACAACCCCACGTTCCCGACGATCGCGAACCAGCTTTCGTTCCCCATCAACGTGATGGTGACGGGAACCTGCAACGCGTTCTACGACGGTAGCTCGATCAACTTCTACCCTGCCGGCGGCGGCTGCAACAACACCGCGTTCAGCGTGGTCGTGCACCACGAGTACGGCCACCACATCGTGAACCGCGCGGGCTCGGGCCAGGGCGCCTATGGCGAAGGCTTCGGTGACGTCATGGGCGTGCTTGTCGTCGACGAGTCGCGCCTCGCGGTCGGCTTCCAGAACTGCTCGACGGGCATCCGCGACGCGGACAACAACAACCAGTACTCCGCCACGAACTGCTCGTCGGCAGGCAGCGCCATCCACACCTGCGGCACGCTGCTCTCCGGCGCCGTGTGGAGCACGCGAACCTATCTCCTGGCCAGCAAGCCGACGCAGTACCGCCAGATCATCTCAAACCTCGCGATCGACTCGGTCCTGCTTCACACGGGCACGTCGATCACGCCGGCGATCACCATCGACTTCCTGACGCTCGACGACAACGACGCCAACATCAACAACGGTACGCCGAACTACACCGAGATCAACGCGGGCTTCAGCGACCACGGCATGCCCGGCCCTGCCATCGCGCCGCTCTCGATCACCTTCCCGAACGGCCTCCCCGCCAACTCGAATCCGGCTGGCGGCACGACGTTCCCGGTGACGGTCTCCGCCGCCGGCAGCACCCCGCAGCCGAACAGCGGACGCCTCTTCTACCGCATCGGCACGGCTGGGTCTTTCGTCGAAACCGTGATGGCTTCGGCGGGCACGGACCAGTACACAGCCTCGCTGCCGGCAGCGCCGTGCGGCTCGGTCGTCCAGTTCTATGTCTCCGCGCTCACGACGACGGGCGCCGTCGCCCGCAACCCCTCGGATGCGCCGACGAGTGTGTACTCGACGGTCTCGTCCTCGGGCGTGTCCTTCCCGTTCGCCGACACCGTCGAGACGGTCCTCGGTTGGACGCTCTCGACCGCCGGCGATACGGCCACCGCCGGACTCTGGACGCGCGGCGACCCGATCGGCACGTTCAACGGCGCCACTGCGGTGCAGCCTGAGAACGATGTGACCGCTGCGCCGGGCGTGAACGCCTTCTTCACCGGTCAGGGAACCGTCGGCGGTGCCCTCGGCGAGGCCGATGTCGACGGCGGGTTCACGACGCTGACGTCGCCCGTGATGAACGCGTCCGGAACGCAGGCCTACATCAGCTACAACCGCTGGTACTCGAACCAGCAGGGCGCTTCGGCGAACTCCGACAGCTTCCGCGTGCAGATCTCGAACAACAACGGCTCCACCTGGGTGCCGCTTGAGACGGTCGGCCCGACCGGCAGCGAGGTCAACGGCGGATGGGTGTTCAAGGAGTTCCGCGTGGCGGACTTCGTGACTCCGACGGCGCAGGTCAGGATTCGCTTCATCGCCGAGGACGCGGGCTCTGGTTCGCTGGTCGAGGCGGCTGTCGATGAGGTGCGCATCCGCACCGTGCTCTGCGCACTCCCGGGTGACGTCACCGGCGATGGCGTGGTCAACTCCGCCGACCTCGGCGCACTGCTCTCCGGCTGGGGCGTGGGTGGCGCGAGCGACCTCGACGGCAACGGCACCACCGACAGCGCCGACCTCGGCATCCTGCTTGCGAACTGGAGCTGATTCGTTCGCGCGCCTCCCAAGCCGGGAGGAACTTCAAGTGAAACCGCGGCCGGACCTCATCATGGGTCCGGCCGCGTTCATTTTGGCGCGACCGGGTGGCCGACCGGGGCCCGGCGCCTGCGGAGACGTATGCGCGGAAGGCGGCGGCCGGAGGAACCTGCGTTCCAAGGGGTTGCCGCCTGCTGCGGGTTCGGCTATTCTGTCGTCCCTCCTGCAGCGCCCCAAATCGCTTCGGGTCCCCACCTGCCCAGGTGGCGGAATTGGCAGACGCGCCAGCTTGAGGTGCTGGTGGTGTAACAACCTTGGAGGTTCGAGTCCTCTCCTGGGCATTGAGACAGGCCCCGCGAAAGCGGGGCCTGTTGTGATTTGAGCGGTCAGCGGCGTGTTTGAGCGCTCGCGGCTGCCGCCGCTCAAACTCCGCGCGTGCCGGGATCCCAGATCAGCTTGTGCAACTGGGTCTGCTGCCGCACCGGAAGACGATCGGCAAGGATCCACTCCGCAAGCGAACGCGGATCGAGCCCAGGGCAGCCAAGGATCTCAAGCCCCTTCTTCTGCGGAAACGCGGGGCTCATGAGCACCGCCCGGCAACGCTCGGCCAGCCGATCTTCGCGAATCTTCTCGCGCGCCCATTCGTAGTCGGCGCGATCGACGATCACGAACTTCACCTCGTCCACAGGCCGCAGGTCGTCGAGATTCGACCAGAGGTTCCGTTCCACCTCGCCGGACCCTGGCGTCTTGATGTCGAGTATGCGGATCGCCTTCGGATGGCAAGGCCGGATGTCGATGGCGCCGGACGTCTCGACGAGTACCGTGAAGCCTTGGTCGCAGAGGATGGCCATGAGGTCGAAGGCCCGCTTCTGCGCGAGCGGTTCGCCGCCGGTCAGCTCGACCAGCGTCGCGCCCGACGCGCGGATCTCCTCGACGATCGAGCCGATCGTGCGCGGCGCACCCTCGCGAAACGCGTACTCGGTGTCGCAGTAGCGACATCGGAGCGGACAGCCCGTCAGCCGCACGAAGAAGCACGGCGCTCCCGCCCACGTCGACTCTCCCTGGATGGAGAAAAACGTCTCGTTCACCCGGAGCGTCTGCGCGAGGATGTCGGTCGTCTCGGTCGCCATCGCGAGTTCCGGATCAGTACACCCACGCCTCGACGAGCGCCTCGGGCGGCAAGCCCTCGGCGGGCACGGCGATCGGAGCGGTGGTCAGGATCAACGCGTCGAGGAGATCGCCCTCGACGTCGTGGATCGCCTCGACGGCGGTCTGCGATGCGATCTCGAGGCCGTCCTTCCGCAGGAGGCGCACGATCTCCTCGCGGACGACGCGCGGCGGCTCGCCGCCACCCTTGTAGCCCTTCGCGGGCCAGCCGCGATGCCGAAGCACGCTCGCGGGGCAGCCTTCCGCGACGCGCACGCGCGCATCCGCCCGATCGGCGGGCATCGACACCGGCTCGATCGCGATTCCCTCGCGTGCGAGCGGCAGCAGGATTTCGGTGATGACCGTGAACGTCTGCTTGAAGACGCGCAGATTCATCGGCGCAAGCGGCGTCGCCAGCGCACGGTCGCAGGTGCGCTTTGGTTCGCGACGCGACAGCTCTCGCATCGCGCCGCGCCACTCACGGGCGGTGTCGAAGCGAGCCATCCACTCGGCGATCGCCATCCACGTCACCGGGCCATCGCCGAAGCCCTCCGGCCGCGCCCCGGCGAAGCACTCGAGCGGCAGCCCAAACGGCGCATCGATTCGCCACAGATGCTCTCGTCCGTCGCGCGCGCTCTCGAGGATCGCTCTTCGCAAGCCGTTGCGGTCGACCCGGGGTCGGATCGCGACAGCGCTGCGCGGTGCGAGTTCGCGCTCCGCGATGCGGATCTTCGCAGCGCCACCGCCGTCGGCACCGGAGAAATCGACTCCGTGGATGACCAGATGAGAGCCCGTCGTCTCGGCCTTCGTTGCTGGTGACTTCATCCGAGACCGCAACTTCCCATGGGCTTGCCGCAGCCGCACCCCGCGGAATGCACGTGGCCGCCACCCGATGGTGCCAACGCCTCGCTCGAACCCGAAACTCCGAACACGGACAGCCGGCGACGGAACGTGCGACCTCGGCCCTCCGGATCCTCGACCGGGGCGTCCGCATCCTTCATGGAGCGGAGCAACTCGATCACCGCGCCGTCCTCGACCGACTCGTACTCGTAGATTGGCATGCCGAGAGGATAGCCGAGCGCGGCGTCGAAATCGTGGCCGCCGTACACTGGCCGGATGTCACTTCCGCGCAAGCCCCGTCGCAACGCCTCGATCCGCGGCGAGTTCATGGACCGTTCGCGCGGAGTGCGATTGCAGCGGATCCTGGCCGATGCAGGAACCGCGGCCCGGCGCGAGTGCGAGGAACTGATCCTCGCCGGCGCGGTCACCGTCAACGGGAAGATCGTCGACACGCTGCCCGCCTTCGCGGACCCAGCGAACGACCGCATCGAGGTGTACGGACGCCCGCTCCGGCCGCCGGAGAAGCATGTCTACATCGTGCTCTTCAAGCCTCGCGGAACGGTATGCACGAACAGCGACCCCGAGGGGCGCCCACGCGCGATCGACCTCGTTCGTCACCCGAGCCGAGCCCGGCTCTACTGCGTGGGCAGGCTCGATCTCGACAGTTCGGGCCTCATCCTGCTCACCAACGACGGCGCGTTTGCGAACCGGCTGACGCACCCCCGCTATCTCGTCGAGAAGGGTTACGACCTGACCCTCGAGGGAAGCCTCGATGAGCGCGGCGTCGCGGCGCTCGAGCGCGAGGTGTTCGGTGCGCGCGCGAAGACCGATGGTGAGTCGATGCGCAGTTCGCTGCGCTTCGTCAGCCGCGACCGCGACAAGACGGTGGTTCACATGACCCTGTGCGAGCACCGGAATGTCGAGATTCGGCCGCTGATGGTCGAGTTCGGCCACCCAGTGAAGAAGCTCCGCCGCACGCGCTTCGGCCCGCTGCGCCTGAAGGGGCTGGCCGTCGGCGAGTGGCGCGAACTGACCTCCAAGGAGGTCGAGCAGCTCATGCGCTCGTCGCGAACCGAGGATCCGACCGCGGCTCGGAAGCCGAAGGCGCCGAGACGCTCGATGGAGGAGCTCGCGCAGGCTCGGGTCGAACGCGCCACGCGCGAGGCACAGGAAGCCGAGGGGGCTACGGCGCAGGCGCCGCAGACACCAGTCGTTCAACCGGGACCGCAGCGCCCCGCGCGCGATGGCGGCTCCAAGCGACCGAGCACCCGCGTTCCCCCGCCCGGGGCATCGCGACCTGCCGGCGAGCGCGTCGGCGGGAAGGGCCCGAGCCGGGGCGGCGCACAGAGTGCGCGATCGCCAGGTCCACGCCGCGAGGATCCACGCCGCGAGGATCCACGCCGTGAGGATCCACGCCGTGAGGATCCACGCCGTGAGGATCCACGCCGAGAGAGTCCACGCCGTGAGAGTCCAGCCCCTCGAGGCCGCGGCCCTGCCGGCGGCGGCTTCTCGAAGGGTCGGCCAAGCGGCGGCGGCGGTCGGCCAAGCGGCGGCAGCGGTCGGCCTAGCGGCGGCAGCGGTCGGCCTAGCGGCAGCGGTCGGCCAAGCGGCGGCAGCGGTCGGCCAAGCGGCGGCAGCGGTCGGCGCTCGGGTCGCGGCAGAGGCTGACGACGCCTCGGCCAAGGCGGCCTGGAAAAACTTCCTCAACATTCGTGATTCTCGGTCCCAAACGCCGAAAGTGGTGTGAAACTGCGGCGGTTGTCCAGAGTGGCCATTCGTGGCCGACTCCGGCAAGCGACCGCGTGCTCCTCGCTCGGCGAGGTGAGACCGCGTGATAACCTTCTGCAGGGCAGGACGCCCCAAGGCGAGCGCAGGACATGCTCGATCAGAACCAATCCCAACCCAATCAGCCCGCACCGAACCCCGCCGATGATGCCACGCGCCGTTCGACCGGTGCGCCACATCCATTCAACATGAACCGCTCCTTCGATGGCTCGGCGAAGTTCATTCCGGTGCGCTCCACGCAGCCCGCGACGCCTGTCACCCCCCTCTCCGTCTCGGCGCCGCGATCGGCCGCAATCACGCCGCCGTCGCCTGCACAGCAGACGGCCGCGCGCCTCACCGAACTGCTCTCACAGGCCGACTCGGCGCTCCCGCGCCTCGAGTCGGCGCTTGCCGAGGAACACGCTGCGAACGCACGCGCCCAGCGGCTTGCGACCGACATGGAGGAGCGCCTGAAGCTCGGCGTCCGCATGCTTCAGGCATTCGACGTCCAGAGCGAGCGCGGCGAGCGAATCGCCGGACGCGCCGTGTCGGCGATCGAGGAAGTCGAGCGCATCCTCAAGGACGCCCTCGAACACGCACACGCAGCGCTCCAAAGCGAGGCCGAGCGCGTGGCGCGCGAGAAGGTCGCGCAGATCTCGAGCGAACTCGATCTTCAGCGCGATCGGGTGCGTGAACTCACCTCCGCAGCCGACCGGATCGCGCGCGATGCGTGCGCGCGTATGGAGTCGGAGGCCGAAGCCCATCGCGACAGGCTGCGGCAGGCCGAGGCCGTTTCAGACGAGGCCGCGAACGAGCGGCTTGGACGGCTCATGCAGGAAGTCGGCTCGCAGCTCGAGCGTCTGCGCAAGTCGGAGATCGATGCGGAACTCACCACGGCCGAGCGGATCGGCCGGCTCTCGCAAGCCGTCGACGGCGAACTCGCCCGATTCGGGCAGTCGTTCCGTGCCGCAGGCGAGGCCGAGGGCCGCCGGATCGAGGCATTGGTCACCGTCGCAGAGGAGCGCTTCGCGGCGCTGCGCGAGGCGGAGCGATCGGTGGCGGACACAACGACGGCGCGTCTCGCCGACGCTTCGGCCAAGGTGGACGAGATCATGGCGCGTGCGAGTTCGTCGGCCCACGAACTCGAACGGCGTGCCTCGCAGCTGATCGAGGAGAACCAAGCCCGGCTCGAGCGCGAACTTGGCTGGCGCTTCGAGCGCGTCAAGGAGGTCGAAGCGCGCATCGAGCAGGCCGCGAATACGGCGCTCGTCGCCGTCGATGCCGCGCTTGGCGATCGCCTGTCGACCATCGATGCGCTGATCGCCCGCGCCGAAGTGGCCGCCACGCGCGTCGAGGCCGCGCTCTCGCAGGCCGGTGACGCGAGTGCCATGATCGAGCGCTCCGAGCGCGCGATGGGCGCGCTGGCCGGCCTCTCCTCGGAGGCCACACGCGTGATCGATCTGCTGGCTGGCCGCGTCAGCGACGCTTCGGCACTGCGCGAGGTGCTCGGTCGCCTCGTGCACGAACTCGCCGCGGCGCGGGAGGTCGTCCACGGCGACATGCGCCGCATGCGGGACGACCTTGGCTGGCTTGCCGAGAAGAGCGAGCGCCTCACCGGCGAACTCGTCGATCGCGCCGATCGAGCCACCGCCGCGGGCGAGTCGATTCGCGCCGCAACCGACGCGGCCGCGCCGCTTCTCGACGAACTCCGCGGCTGGGCGCCAATGCTCTCCGATCCGCCCCGCGAGCGGCTCAAGCCGCTTTCCGACGCGATCGCCAGCGGAGTGCGCAGCGAGCTTGCACGCGAAATGCAGGGTTTCTCGAAGTCGCTTCGCCAGCTCGCCTCGAGCGCCGACGCGACCTTCAAGTCCGTCACCATCGAGACGGATCTGCTTCGCCCGTCGCGCGTCGCTGCGCCGGCTGCCGCCGTCATGGCGACAACCGCCGTCGCCGACGCCGAGCGCGACCTCGCGCGCAGCTTTGCGAACGAGATCGCCCGGCTCGGGCCGGTGTCGACGATCGGTCCCGACACGCCGATCGTGGTGTTCAAGGGAACGGGCATCCCAGATGTCACGGCGAATCCGCCGTTCATCGCCACGAACCGTCCGCTCGAACTTGATGCCTGAGATCGATGCCTGAGATCGAGGCCTGAGATCGAGGCCTGAGATCGAGGCCTGAGATCGAGGCCTGAGATCGAGGCCTGAGATCGAGGCCTGAGATCGAGGCCTCAGATCGAGGCCTGCACGCCACGCCGGGCCTGAGATTCGCCTCCGCCACAGCCACGCAAACCGCTCGATTTCCGGGCCTGGCGGCATGTTCGATGCAGACCGCGCGACCCCTCGTCGAGCCACGATGAGAGGTCGCCGCGGAGACTCAGCCGACTTCCCGCGATTGTCCGACTCCGGCCAAAGTTGCGCGTTCGCCAAGCCGACCTCACGATTGATGAAGCCTTACACGCTGAACAAGTCGGAAGCGGCCGGCGCGCTCTCTCAGTACGTCGCCATCGAGCCGCATCGTCGCGGCCTGTACGCGAAGGTCGTCTGCCCGACGATCGGACAACGTGAGGCTCCGATCATCTCCGGCGAGATCATCGAGGCGATCGATCGACTCGGTGGCGCGAAGGGTAACTTCGTGCTCGACCTATCCGGCGTGAACCAACTCACGAGCATGGGCCTCGGCATGTGCATCGACGTCCGCAACCGTGTTGCAAGCGCGAAGTTGAAGCCGTACCTGTTCGGAACGAACCGCTCGGTGCTCGACCTCCTGCGCATGATGAAGATCGACAAGCTCTTCACGGTCATCCACGCGCCGGACGATCTCGGCAAGCTTCTCGGCTGATCCGGGCCGCGCCAGCGCGGCGAACCACCCTACCCTGCGGCAATCGCGGGAAATCCCGCTGCGCGAAGCGGCGCTTCCTCGCTACCATGAGCGTTCCATGGGCCTCGAAGCAGCACTTCCCACCGACAGCGTCGTCACGACGCAGCTCAACCGAGTCATCAACTGGGCGCGCCGCTCGAGCGTGTGGCCGCTGCCATTCGCGACCGCGTGCTGCGGCATCGAACTGATGGCGACGGCGTGCTCGCGCTTCGACCTCGCGCGCTTCGGCGCGGAGGTCATGCGCTTCTCGCCGCGTCAGGCCGACCTCTTGATCGTGGCCGGCCGCGTGAGCGTCAAGACGCTCCCCGTGCTCCAGCGCATCTACATGCAGATGGCCGAGCCGAAGTGGGTCATCTCGATGGGCGCATGCGCATCGACTGGCGGCGTGTTCGACACCTACGCCGTCGTCCAGGGCGTCGATCAGTACATCCCCGTCGATGTCTATGTGCCCGGCTGCCCGCCGCGACCCGAGATGCTCATCGAGGGCATCATGGCCATCCAGCGGATCATCGACGAGGACAACGTCCCCCGCGATCCGACCGGGAAGCGGCTGCCCTTGAACATCGCGCTCACGCCGAACTACGAAGTTCGCCCGCAGCCCGTGCCGCTTGGCATGCCTGTTGGCGGAAGCGCGAACCGCATCATCGTTCCCTGATTCCACGTCGTTCGACTCGCAAACCCGCAACGATGTCTTCGAGGCATCCGGCGATACGATCGCGTGATGAACACGGCCCGCCTACTCGCCTGCGTCTGCGCGTTCGCGGCGGCGTGCTTCGCCACCGCGCAGACCGCGAGTGACACGACTCCCTCGCACGAGACCCAGACGTCGCCGCCGATCGCGGAGGGCGAGACGAAGGTCACGACATCAGAAGGTGCGCCCGAGCGCGTCTACCGCTACCGACTCATCGAGCCGAGCGCACAGGCAATCGCAAAGGCCGGAGGCGCACTGCCGCTCGTCGTCTTTCTTCACGGCTCCGGCGAGCGCGGCAGCGACAACAGCGCGCAACTGAAGCACTTCGCGGGCTGGACCGCCACAGCTGAATTCCAGTCGCGCGCGCCGTCGTTCGTGCTTGCAGTCCAGTGCCCGTCCGACGAATCGTGGGCGACGATCGACCTCAAGGCGATGCGCGAGCGCGGCGAACTGCCGAAGATGGCGAAGGATCCCACTCCCGCGATGCGCGCGGTCATGCAGGCGATCGACGCCGTGCTCGCGTCGAAGCCGGTTGACCGGGAGCGCGTCTACCTGACAGGCCTCTCGATGGGCGGCTTCGGCGCATTCGACCTCGCCGCGCGCAGGCCCGAACTGTTCGCGGCGGTCGTCCCCATCTGCGGCGGAGGCGACCCCACGACCGCGCCGCGCCTTGTCGGTGTTCCCTTCTTCATCGCGCACGGCGCGGACGACGCGATCGTCCCCGTCTCGCTCTCGCGCAAGATGGCCGAAGCGCTCGGCGCGGCGATCGACGCAGCGTGGCGAGCCGAACGCGCTGGGATCGTCGGCTCGGATCCGCCCAAGCCGATGCCGAAACGTCCGCCGAACCCCGCCTACCGCGAGTACGAAGGCGTGGGCCACGACTCGTGGACGCCCGCCTACCGCTTCGGCGAAGACGGGGTCCTCGATTGGATGTTCGCGCAACGTCGCGCGCCCGCGCAGCGTGAAACCGCGCCCGCGCAGCGTGAAACCACGCCCGCGCTGCGAAAATCTTGAGAGGCTCCGTCGGACACGTACGCGCTCATACGAGCTTCGCAACCCAGTCGCGGACGCGCGCAACGCCCTTCACAATCGTCTCGTCGCCGCACGCAAACGAGAAGCGGATGTGGCCACGCGCGCACCCGCCGAAATCCTCGCCCGGGACCACCGCGACATCGGCTTCGTCGAGC
>Ga0209985_10004359_pt1 | contig 11445 bp, 6 predicted proteins | sample NOAtaG_FD_187305 | JGI IMG/M metagenome (GOLD analysis project Ga0209985, IMG submission 187305) | Freshwater lake microbial communities from Lake Erie, under a cyanobacterial bloom - NOAA_Erie_Diel6S_1000h metaG (SPAdes) (version 2) | ecosystem: Environmental > Aquatic > Freshwater > Lake ... | reverse complement strand
CAATCCGAAAGACATAGAATCACGCTACTACCTGGGCGTCATCAGCAATGAAATGAAAGACCCCATAGAAGCTAAGAAATGGTTTAACGAAGCCTTGAAGTTAAACCCTGATCACTATGAATCTACGGCTTCACTTGCCGATATGAGTTACAAGGATGTAAGAAAGGTGAGAGAAGAGCGTAATGAAATTTCCGGTACCAAAGATGCGGACCTTAAGAAAAGAGCAGAATTGTTTAAACTGATTGAAGTGAAATTGAAGGAATCAGTTCCTTATTGGGAGAAGTGTGAAGCCCTAAAGCCTAACGAAGAGACTGTGCTTTATGGCTTGCTTTCCGTATATGGAGATTTAGCAAACTATGATGAGGTAACCTACAACCCGAAATTGGAGAAATTGAAAAAGAAGATGAAGTCCTTAAAGCTTGAAGTGGACTAGATTGAAAATATCATCGAGCGGAATAAGCGACTGGGTCAAAAGCCCAGTCTTTTTTTTTGCTAAAATAATAAGTAATTCTACTTTACAGAAATATATAATCGGTTTATTTTACATATAATACATTGTAAATGAGATATTTATATATGTATAAACAAATGAATAATAAGCTAACTTAATTACTAATATTTTTAGTATTTGTTTATCTTTGGGAATCTAATCTATGATTCCCCTAAAAAAGATTGACATATTCAACCGACTCCAGTCAGAGATACTAAAGCTTCAGGGGTTTAAATCAGCCAGTCAGATGGCATTGGGTGCCGGACTGGGAGTCATTGAAAAGGCATTTCCAAATGCTACTTTTCCCCTTGGAGCCATTCATGAATTCATATCTCAGGAGTCAGAAGATGTTGCAGCAACGAGGGGCTTTTTAGCTGGGCTGTTAAGTTCTCTCATGAGGAATGATGGAACAGCCATCTGGATCAGTTCTCAGCGAACCATTTTTCCTCCTGCCCTAAAGAACTTTGGCCTGTCGCCTGATCGGTTTCTATTCCTCGATTTATCTAAAGAAAGAGATGTGCTTTGGGCAATGGAAGAAGCTCTGAAATGTGCAGCATTGACTACCGTAATAGGAGAGATGCGCGAAATCAGTTTCACCGCTTCAAGACGTCTGCAATTGGCCGTGGAGCAAAGTAAAGTGACGGGGTTCATCCTTCGCAACAATGCAGCTCGCTTAGGAACAACGGCTTGTGTATCAAGGTGGAAAGTTAGTTCACTTCCCAGCGAAGCAGTAGATGGACTGCCTGGCATCGGCTTTCCACAGTGGCGTGTCGAATTACAGCGCGTACGCAATGGCCAGCCTGGTGTGTGGAATCTGCAATGGAGAAAGAACTGCTTGGTTCACATCAGTGGCTACGACCAAGCATCAAGTATTGCTTACCCGGCCAAACAAGCAGGATGAATCCATGGACAAGCGCTTCGTGTCGATATGGTTTCGGTATTTTGCTACCGACTGGTTCAGCCTCCGGCAGCCTGAATTAAAAAAACGGCCACTGGTGCTGCGAATGCCTTCGCACGGACGCATGATTGTCACCGCAATAAATGCAGAGGCTGAACGCAATGGCCTGAAGCGCGGTATGGTATTGGCCGATGCCCGCGCGCTCGTTCCAGCATTAGAAGTACTCGATGATGAGCCTGACAAAATCAGTCGTGTGCTCACTAAATTGGGTGAGTGGTGCATTCGCTTCACCCCTTTTGTAGCAATCGATTCTACTGATGGTCTCTTCTTTGATGCCACCGGTTGTGCACACTTGTGGGGCAGTGAGGAGAAGTACCTGAGCGACATCATCCAAAAAATAATGGTTCGTGGTTATTCCGTAAGAGCCGCTATGGCCGATACGCCCGGTGCTGCTTGGGCCATAGCGCGCTATGAAAAGAAGGGCGGAGTCATTTCGCCAGGCAAACACATCGATGCTTTATTGCCGCTGCCGCCCCAAGCATTGCGGCTAGAGCAAGAAACCGTAGAGCGATTGCATAAGCTGGGGCTTCATCAGATTAAACAATTCATTCGCTTGCCACGAACCGCTATGCGCAAGCGTTTTGGTCCGCCATTTCTACAGCAACTGGACAAGGCAATAGGACAGGAGATGGAAATGCTAGAGCCCATACAACCTGTGGAACCATATCAGGAAAGACTGCCTTGCTTAGAGCCGATCGTTACCTCGGTAGGCATTGAGATGGCGTTGAAGCAATTACTTGAGAAACTATGTCTGCGCTTACAGCAAGAACAAAAGGGATTGCGCACCGCTGTACTAAAAGGCTATCGGGTAGATGGAAAGCTGGAATGTATTTCAATAGCTACTAGCCGCCCTTCGCACCATGTGCCACACTTGTTCAAGTTGTTTGAAATTAAAATATCTTCTATAGAACCGGCTCTTGGCATTGAGCTGTTTGTGTTGGAAGCTACAAAAGTAGAAGATCACTTGTCTCAACAAGAAAAGATGTGGGAAGCTGCTGGTGGACTGGAAGACTTGCGCTTATCGGAGTTGGTAGATAGGTTAGCTAATAAAATCGGTGCAGACCGTATTCATCGCTACTTGCCAGCCGAGCATCACTGGCCAGAGCGATCATATCAATCTACAGACTCACTTCAAAAAAAACCTGATGCGGATTGGCGTACGGATGTGATCCGGCCGGTGCAGTTACTTGCATCACCGCTACGAATTGAGGTAACAGCACCCATTCCTGATTATCCTCCTTTGCTATTTCGTCATAATGGAAAAGTGCATTCCATCGTAAAAGCAGATGGTCCCGAGCGCATCGAGCAAGAGTGGTGGCTGCAACAAGGCCAGCACCGCGACTACTACCGAGTAGAAGATGAAGAGGGACATCGGTATTGGCTGTTTCGGTTAGGCCATTATCATGAGGAAACATATACGTGGTTTTTGCATGGCTACTTCGCTTAAATAGACGTGAGATTTGAGATGTGAGTATTGAGACACTCTCACAACTCAAGTCTCAAGTCTCACATCTCACATCTCACATCTCATATCTCACATCTAAAAATGAACTACACCGAACTTCAAGTCACATCCAATTTCAGTTTTTTGCGAGGCGCTTCGCACCCGGAAGAATTGGTGAAGCACGCGGCTGCGCTCGGCTACGATGCCGTTGCGATCACCGATCGAAATACGCTGGCGGGGATTGTTCGTGCACATGTAGCGGCAAAAAAATTTGGTATTAAATTTATACCTGCCTGCCGGGTTGATCTTCAAGACGGGCCGAGTTTACTGGCATATCCTACTAACAAAAACGGCTATTCGCGCTTATCGCACTTACTCACGGTAGGAAATCTTCGCACAGAAAAAGGAAAGTGCGAATTGTACAAAGCCGATGTATACCAACATGCCGAAGAAATAAAATGGATAGTAGTGTCACCCAATGAACTTAACGATGATTTTCAGTTTGACCGATCGTTCATTGAAACAGTAAAAGAATACCGTAACGCATTGGGCACATCATTATCCATCGCGGCTACTCGCGTGTATCATGGAACAGATGCAAAGTTATTACATCGCATTCGCCAACTCAGCCTGCAGCTAAAAATACCGATGGTAGCTACTAACGATGTCCACTATCATTCTGCTGAGCGAAGAGAATTGCAAGACATAGTAACTTGTGTGCGTGAGAAGTGCACGATTCATACGGCTGGTTTTCGGCTTCATCCCAATGCCGAGCGATACCTGAAGACGATCGAAGAAATGCATCGTCTGTTCAAGCCTTACCCAGAGTCTATTGAGCAAGCACAGTTGATAGGTGAGGCCTGCACTTTTTCGTTGGATGAATTGAAGTATCAATATCCGAAGGAGATTACCAGCGATGGACGTACGCCTCAAGCTGAATTAGTGTACCTCACCTGGCAAGGAGCACATGAGCGTTTTGGCGAAACGATACCCGAAAAAGTAAAAGGCACGATTCACTACGAGCTAAACTTTATCGAGCAGATGAACTATGCCGAATATTTTCTTACGGTCTACGATATTGTGCGGTACGCTCGTCAGCAAAAAATTCTTTGTCAGGGAAGAGGCTCTGCTGCTAACTCTACCGTATGTTATTGTTTGGGTATTACTTCTGTAGATCCAGCCAAATTCGATTTACTTTTTGAGCGATTCATTTCAGCTGCCCGCAACGAGCCTCCGGATATTGATGTGGACTTTGAACACGAGAGGCGTGAAGAAGTGATGCAATATATTTACAATAAGTATGGTCGTGACCGCGCAGCGATTGTAGCCACGGTAACCGAGTTACACCACAAGGGCGCCATCCGCGATGTAGGCAAGGCCATGGGCTTATCGGTAGATGTCATCACCCGATTGTCAGGATTGATCTGGAGTTTTTCAGAAGACGGCTTTGATCGTGATCGAATTATCTCGCAGGGCATCAATCCCGATGAGCCAACGATTCGAAAAGTATTAGAACTCACAGCTCAGTTCATGGGATTCCCCCGTCAGTTGGGGCAGCATACGGGAGGTTTCGTAATTACGCAAGGAAAGTTATCTGATTTATGCCCGATCATAAATGCGCGTATGGAAAACCGCACCAACATAGAATGGAACAAAGATGATATTGAAGCGCTGAAATTTCTAAAAATTGATATACTGGCGTTGGGCATGCTCACCTGCATTCGAAAAGCATTTGATCTGGCAAAGAAGCACTACAACTTGGATTTGACGTTGGCTAACATTCCGCAGGATGATCCTGCCGTGTATGAGATGGTAAGTCATGCCGATACGATTGGTGTTTTTCAAATTGAAAGTCGTGCGCAACAATCCATGTTGCCGCGCTTGCGTCCAAAATGTTTTTATGATCTCGTCATTGAAGTGGCCATTGTACGGCCGGGGCCTATCCAAGGCGATATGGTGCACCCTTATTTGCGCAGGCGTAATGGCGAAGAGCCGATTGAGTATCCATCGCCAGAACTGAAAGAAATTTTGGGTCGCACGTTGGGTGTTCCTTTGTTTCAAGAGCAAGCCATGAAGATTGCCATTGTAGCAGCGGGGTTTACACCCACAGAAGCCGATGAATTGCGCAGAAGCATGGCCACTTTCAAAGCAAAAGGAAAAGTTTCTTACTTCCGCGATAAGTTGGTGAATGGCATGGTAGCGAAAGGCTACGCGCCTGAATATGCTCAACGAGTTTTCAAACAGTTGGAAGGTTTTGGTAGTTATGGATTTCCGGAAAGTCATGCAGTGAGTTTTGCATTACTCGTTTATGTCTCTTCATGGCTCAAGTGCTATTATCCCGATGTATTCACAGGTGCACTGCTCAATAGTCTGCCGATGGGTTTTTATCAACCTGCGCAAGTGGTCATTGATGCGCGCAACCACGGAGTAGATGTTCGGCCGTTGGATGTAAATTTTTCTAACTGGGATTATCAATTGGAAGAAAAATCAGGCAAATATTGTGCGGTGCGATTGGGTTTTCGGCAGGTGAAAGGATTGCGAGAGGAAGAAATGAAAATATTGATCGATCGGAGAGGCGAAGGATTTACGTCTATGCACCAATTGCGCGAGTTGGGATTAGGCGAAGCAACCCTGGAAAAACTAGCCGATGCAGATGCCTTTCGTTCGTTGCAGCACGATAGGCGAGAGGCACTGTGGGAAGTATCCACGCAAGAGAAACCCACTACTATTTTTGGAAGCCAGGTGGTAGAAGAAGCATCCGTAGAACTTCCTGCTATGACCGCCTCAGAACATGTGGTGCACGACTATGCGTCCACATCGTTATCACTCAAGGCACATCCGGTTAGTTTTGTGCGCGAACAGCTTCGGCAGTTACATGCTATTTCTACTGCTGAATTGGCCAGCGCAAAAGAAGGAACGCTTGTTAAAGTAGCCGGTCTGATACTCGTGCGGCAGCGACCCGGCACGGCCAAGGGGGTTTGCTTCATCACACTGGAAGACGAGACCGGTGTTGCCAACTTGGTGCTTTTTAAAAAACAATTTGATTACTATCGCAAAGAAGTTATCCAGTCGCGTCTGTTGATGGTAGAAGGTAAGTTACAGCGCGAAGGCGAAGTGATACACGTGATTGTAAGGTGCTGCTTTGATTTATCTTCTTTGCTTCGCTCCCTAACGGCTTCATTGAGCGAAGAACTATCCGTTGCGCCATCTCGCGCAGATGAAAAGACAGCGGTGCACGACCCTCGTAACAAAAAGCCTGCGCCCGTCTTTGAGCAAACCAAGATATGGTCAGAGGGTAGGAATTTTAGGTAGTAAATAAGTAAGTATCATATTCCGTTAGTTGCTTTTTACGGTTCAGATCTGAGCAAACGATTAAATTCTCTATTTTGCATTGTTGTATGACTAAAATCAACTTTGTGAGATTAACTATTTGTATTACCCTATTCCTTCTTGTCTATTCATTTGCTTACGCACAGAAAGTAAGTCAACTGAATTGGCTGGTGGGCACATGGAAGATGAATGCAGGGAGTGGTCATGTGATCGAGCAATGGAAGCAATTGAATGATTCCACATTTAGAGGAAAAAGCCTATTCGTAAAGGCTCCTGGCGATTCTATGTTACAGGAAACCATCGAGTTGAGTTTTCGAAAAGGGGAGTGGAGCTACAACCCAACGGTAGTCGATCAAAACAATAGGCAGCCTGTAAAATTTCAAATCATTTTTATTGGGAAAGGGGAATTCATTTGCGAAAACCCAGCACATGATTTTCCTCAGCGCATTGCTTATCGAAGAATCCAAAATTCTGTTTTTGCAAGTATAGAAGGAACAAGGAATGGAAAATACGCTAAGGTAAATTTTGACTTTTTGATCGACTAGTTCTTTAATCAATAGCAAAATTGCCATGCGTAAAAACAAGTTGCTTCGGTCTTATAAAATCAATTTGATTTGTAAGAAATGTTTACTAACTCTCGAGTTCATACATATCCCAACCATATGAAGTCATCTATAACCTTGCTGCTGATTCTCTTTTCCGTAATTTCTTTTTCTCAGACAATCAGTTTAGAAGCAATTAAAAGCTATCCATTCCCAACAGAATTGACATCTTCAGCCGTTGGCGCAAGGATTGCGTGGGCGATGGATGAACAAGGAAGGCGAAATGTCTACGTGGCGGAAGGGCCGGAGTTCAAGCCTAGGAAACTTACTACGTATGACCAGGATGATGGGCAGGAAATCACCAGCCTTTCCATTTCCCACAATGGGCAATGGGTGGTTTATGTACGTGGTGGCGATCATGGATCAAACTGGGACGATGAATTGATTGTGAATCCGTCTTTTGCGCCTAGTCCTGCCAAGACAAAGATCTTCAGTGTGCCATTTGCCGGGGGCAAGAATAAAGCATTGAGTGAAGGTGACCTTCCTGTGCTTTCGCCCAAAAGTGATGTTATCACATTTATCAAAAACAATCAGGCATGGGTTGTTCCCATCGATGGATCAACGCCCGCTAAGAATTTGTTTACTACTCGTGGTACAGTCAGTTCACTTACTTGGTCGCCAGACGGTACACGCCTCTCCTTCGTTGCTAATCGAACCGACCACTCTTTTGTTGGAGTTTTCACCGATTCGATTCAACCTATTCAATGGATAGCTCCTTCTTTCCATCACGATGGATCTCCGCGCTGGTCACCCGATGGAAATAAACTTGCCTTTATCCGTACGCCAGGTAGTGGCGGCAAGCCTGACTCGATACTGCAAAGGAGACATCAACCGTGGTCAATTTTGACAGCTGAATTGGCCACCGGAAAAGCTACGCAACTGTGGAAAGCGCCCATCACCCTGAAAGGTTCTTACCCAACTACGCATGGAGAAACCAATTTGCACTGGGCCGCTGGAGATCGAATCACTTTTCTTTCGTATCAAGATGGATGGCCTCATCTTTATTCGATTAGTTCTCAGGGAGGCGTGCCTCTACTATTGACTCCCGGATCGTTTATGGCCGAGCATATCAGTCTAAGTCCCGACAAAAAATGGTTAACCTTCAGTGCCAACACTGGGCCTGACAAAAATGACTTAGATCGTAGGCATGCCGTGCGTGTGCCTGTTGACAAAGCGGCCGTGGAGGTGTTGACGCCTGGCACAGGTTTAGAATGGATGCCGATCGTTACTGGAGACGGAAAAACCTTGGCATGCATTAGCGCGACAGCGCAGCGTTCACCTTTGCCGGCTGTGATGAGTTTTGCGCCCAACCAAAAGTTAGTACTGCTTGGAAAAGAGTTAGTACCAACTACTTTTCCAGAGAAAAATTTAGTCACGCCTAGGAAAGTTACATTTCAATCGCCTGATGGAGTAACGGTTCATGCCGATTTATTTGAGCCTTTAAATGTCAAAGAAAAGAAGCCAGCGATTGTTTACATCCACGGAGGACCACCAAGGCAGATGCTCTTGGGCTGGCACTACTCTGATTATTATTCGAATGCCTACGCATCTAATCAGTACTTGGCCAGCTTGGGATTTGTTGTGCTATCTGTCAACTATCGGTTGGGTATTGGGTATGGCCATGACTTTCACCAACCTGAAAATGCCGGTTTGCGTGGTGCTTCTGAATATCAAGATATAAAAGCGGCAGGAGAGTGGCTGGCGAAACAGCCGAATGTGGATGCCTCGCGTATCGGAGTGTATGGAGGCTCGTATGGTGGCTTCCTGACGGCACTTGCGCTAGGGCGCGATTCAAAGATCTTTGCAGCAGGTGTAGATATTCACGGAGTACATGACTACACGACAGACCGCTTCCGCGGATTAGTAAATGCAGATCGTGCTGTGGAGAAAGCACCTGACCTGGAAAGGGCCATGCAAGTAGGATGGGAATCATCTCCAGTGTCTAGTGTGAATACCTGGGTTTCTCCTGTGTTGATTATTCACGGTGATGATGATCGCAATGTACGTTTCAATCAAAGTACCGACTTGGTAAAACGTCTGGAGAAAAAAGGCGTGTCCATGGAAACACTAGTAATTGTAGATGACACGCATCACTGGATGGCACACAAAAATGCTTTGCGTGTGTACAATGGTACTGCTGATTTTTTTGTGAGAAAGTTGAAAGGAGGAAAATGATCCACTATTGCTGCTGTGGTGTTTTTACTTTTGTTGGATTGCAGATTATTCGGTTGAATAGTTAGGCTATTAATTGATTAAGTTCGATAAAAAAATTGCCATTACGGCTGCAGGCGCTACAAAACGGATAAGGAAGTGCCATAGCGAAAAAAACCGATGGTCCTTTAGCCGGAGCTCGTTCTTACTTTCTTCTCTTGAAATCAACCAACCTGCAATTAGCGCCATCAATATGCCTCCAATAGGCATCAACAAGTTAGACCCAAAATAGTCGATCAGGCCAAAAATTGTTTTTCCTTCCAAGGGTTTAATCATATCCAAAGGAGTAAAGTTTGCCCAGATATTAAACGAAAAAACAGACCCAAGACCAACTATGAATAGAAGTATGCAAACAATGATCGTAATCTGTATTCTGTTAATTGTACAAACTTCTTCCAGGTGTGAGATAATTGACTCCAATAATGAAATAGAAGAAGTTAATGCTGCGAAGAAAAGGAGCATAAAAAATATAGCACCAATAAAACTTCCTCCCAGCATTTGGCCAAAAGCGATCGGCAAGGTCACAAAGATTAACCCGGGCCCTTCCGCAGGTGCCAAACCATACTTAAATACAATCGGGAATATTGCGAGGCCGGCAAGTATTGCTGCAAGGCCATCTGAAAATGAAATGATGACAGCGGATTTGAGGATGGAAGAACTTTTTGGCATATAAGCTCCATATGTTAGCATAACACCCACACCTATTCCAAGTGAGAAGAATGCTTGACCAAATGCAGCTAATATCACTTTGGGCGTTATCTTGGAAAAATCAGGATCAAACAAAAAGCGAACACCCTCCAAAAAATCTCCTGCAAACATAGCATAGATTACTAAGGCTACTAGTATGATGAATAGTGCAGGAGTCATCCAGCCAGTTGATTTTTCAAGGCCTTCCTGAACGCCTTTTGCAACGATCCAACCCGTTGCCGCCACAAATACAAACTGCGAAAGCATTAATCGCAAGGGGCTTGCTAACATGTCATTGTAATAGTTTACTGCAGAGGTGGCATCTAGTTTTTTTAGTACGCCAAAAAGAGATGTAACGGTATAGTCAAGCGTCATGCCCGCTATGACGCAATAGAAGCTCAGTATTAAAAAAACACCGACCATTGAAATCCAACCAAATAGCTGCCAATGTTTGCTTATACCGTCTTTTTGAGAAAGCACGCGCATAGTGCCCACCATACTACGCCCACCTCTTCGACCGATCATAAGTTCAGCCGCGAGAATGGGAATCCCCATTGTTATCAATGACATGAGATAGATCAATACAAAAGCACCGCCACCATTTTCGCCCGCTAAGTAAGTGAACTTCCAGATATTAGATAGCCCAACCGTACTGCCAATGGAAGCAAGTAAGAAGAGATAGTTTGAAGACCAGGTTTTCGGGGAAGCGTTATCTGCCATGCATCAATCGGTTGCCTGTTGATTCAAATTGTATCTCATAATGGAACCATGAGACCCTTCTTTGATGCGTTCGATATCAAATACATCCCCAGCAGGTCCTTTTCTCTGCTTAATGACTTTTTCAATCTGAATATTGTCTGTTTGATCTAGCTTAAATTTAAATAGTTGGAGATTCTCTTCTAGGTGTGCCGATGTTTTTGCCCCAATAATTACTGCGGCCACTTGACTTCTATCCAGTATATAACGCGATGCAATATTCGTGATGGAGACATTATGCTTTGTTGCTATACCTTTTAACACTGCCAATAGCGACTGAAACAGTTCCCATCCTCCAAACTCATCAATCATCAATTTATATTTGATTAGCGATCGATTTTCGAATGGTGGGGTTGGTTCTGCTAGTCCCAACCATTTCTCAGAAATGAACCCACCTGCCACCGTACCATAACAGAGAAAGTGAATGTCATTTTCAGAGCACAAATTTGCAAGACTACTTTCAGGGCGATGGTCCAGTAAAGAGTATTGTATTTGTAAAGTGGTGAGGGGTATTCCGGCATTAACCATCTGTTCGGTGGCGTGTGTATTGAAGTTGGTGCCCGATAGTAAATTGATTTTGCCAGCCTGTTGGATTTCTTGCAGCCAATGAGCGGTTTCTACATATCTCGGTACGTCATAACTCCACCAGCTAAATTGTACCATATCCAGACGTTCTTTCCCGAGTCTTCGCAGTGAGCGATCAATAATTTTCTCTACATGGTCTTTTGTAATCGTTGTGAGTACATCATAGTCGGGAACAAACTTGGTTAGCACTTGAATGTCATGATTATGGCCAAGCCTTTGCTTACGAACCGCTAGAAATCTTCCGATGAGTTCTTCAACACCAGTATAGATATCCGCGCAATCAAAAGTCGTGATACCTTTGTTAGCAAATGCAAACATACTTTCGATTGGGTCTTCGGTTGCATCTGCACTGTGGCCTTGAGACAATTGCCAACCGCCTTTG
>Ga0209985_10004355_pt1 | contig 11450 bp, 7 predicted proteins | sample NOAtaG_FD_187305 | JGI IMG/M metagenome (GOLD analysis project Ga0209985, IMG submission 187305) | Freshwater lake microbial communities from Lake Erie, under a cyanobacterial bloom - NOAA_Erie_Diel6S_1000h metaG (SPAdes) (version 2) | ecosystem: Environmental > Aquatic > Freshwater > Lake ... | reverse complement strand
CTGCGGAAACATGTACAGCAGGAAGATGGCCAGGACCTGGATGCCCATGAAGGGCAGCATGCCCGCGAAGATCTGGTTCAGCGTCACGTGCGGCGGGCTGACGCCCTTCAGGTAGAACGCCGCCATGGCCACCGGCGGGCTGAGGAAGGCGGTCTGCAGGTTCAGCGCCACCAGCAGGCCGAAAAACAGCGGGTCGATGCCGAAGTTGTCCAGCAGCGGGATGAAAATCGGCATGAAGATCACGATGATCTCGGTCCACTCCAGCGGCCAGCCGAGGATGAAGATGATCACCTGCGACAGCAGCAGGAACTGGGTGGGCGTGAGCCCGAGCGACATCACCCACTTTTCGACCAGGTCCTGACCGCCCAGCAGCGCGAAGGCGGCGGAGAAAATGGAGCTGCCGACGAACAGCCAGCACACCATGGCACTGGTCTTGGCAGTCAGGAACGACGATTCCTTGACCGTCTCGTACAGCCCCGACTGCTTGAGCGCCAGCAGGCTCCAGACACCGACGCCGACGATGGCCAGCAGGCCGAACCAGTTGGGCATCGGCCCGAACACGTCGGGCAGGCGGAACCAGAACAGCGCGACGACCAGCGGCGCCAGCAGCGGGACCCAAGAGAAGAAGATCCTCTTCATCTTCTCGCTCGGGTAGTTCAGCGTCATGTAGATCGCCGCCAGCACGTAGCCGCCGAAGGCGCCCACGGCGGCCGCCTCGGTCGGCGTGGTCAGGCCGAAGACGATCGAGCCCAGCACCGCCAGGATCAGCACCACCAGCGGGAAGAACGAGGCCAGCAGCATCTTGAAGATCTCGAGCCGCTGGAACGTGAAGACGGCGTAGAACAGCGCGAGCAGGATCACGCCGCTGCCGAACATGATCCAGTACCAGGTGGGCGCGTCCGGGCGCTCGGCGCTGGCCGCAGGCGCAGCGGCGCCCGGCGGTTCGGCCACGCCGCCGGCCGCCGGTGCAGCCGCTGCTCCGGGCGGCTCCGCCACCGCGCCTGCCGGCGCCGGCTCACGCACGGCCCCGGCGGGCTCCTGCACACCACCGGCCCCCGGGGGCTCCTGCACACCGCCGGCCGCGGGCGGCTCCTTCAGGTCGCCCGCCGCAGGCGGCTCCTGCACGCCGCCGGCCACGGGCGGCTCGGCCAGGCCGCCCTCGGCCCTGGGCTCCTGCACTCCGGCACCCGGCGGCTCCTGGACGTCAGCCGCGTTCTTCTCGGCGCCGGCGGGCTCCGCCAGGCCCAGTCCCGGGTCCATCTGCACCACCGCCTCGACCGGCTTGGTGGCGATCCAGTAGGTCTCGGCCATGATGAAGCCGAAGAAGACCACCGGCAGCAGCGTCACGAACAGCGGCTTGACGAGTTCGCGCGTGGCCACCCCGGCGTTGCGCCGCCCGGCCAGGGCGGCCAGGAGTGCCGGCAGCGCCCGGTTCGAGACGGTCTCCGACAGCCGCTGCGACAGCGGCGGCAGCGTCACGAGGCGCTGTTCGGCCGACAGCGGCGGCGCCATCTCGGGCTTGATGTACGCGACGACCATCACGTAGACGACGTACAGGCCGGCGAGCATGAGGCCGGGGAAGAATGCGCCGGCGTACAACTGCACCACCGATACGCCCGCCGTGGCGCCGTAGACGATCAGCATGACCGACGGCGGGATCAGGATGCCCAGGCAGCCGCCCGCGGTGATGGCGCCGGCGCCGAGCTTGACGTTGTAGCCGGCCTTGAGCATGGCCGGGAAGGCAAGCAGGCCCATCAGCGTGACCACCGCGCCGACGATGCCGGTGGCGGTGGCGAAAATGGCGCAGGTCACCAGCGTGGCCACCGCCAGCGACCCCGGCACGCGCGCCATGGCCAGGTGCAGCGACTTGAACAGCTTTTCGATCAGGTTGGCGCGCTCGACCAGATAGCCCATGAACACGAACAGCGGGATCGAGATCAGCACGTCGTTGCTCATCACCTTGAACGTGCTCTGCACGAACAGATCAAGCGTCTTGCCGATGTCGCGGTCGTAGGCGAGCCAGGTGAAGAGAATCCCCATGCCCATCAGCGTGAAGGCGGTGGGAAAGCCCAGCATGATCGCCACCACCACCATCGCCAGCATCAGCAGGCCCAGGTGGCCGCGCGTGATGGTGTCGGCCGCCAGCAGCACGCCGGCGCTGGCCACGATGATCAGGGCCATCAGACCCAGGCCGAACCACAGCTCCTTGCGGATCTTGATCATGTCCGCTCCTCAGCGCGTCTGTTCGGGGTGGCCGACGATCTGCCGGTCGGCGGCGAGGATGTCCTCGTCCTTCACATGCACCATCTGCTTGAGCTTCTCGACGTCCACCTCCTCGACGTCCTCCTCGCGGCTCGGCCACGCGCCCTCCTTGAGGCAGCGCACGCAGCGCACGATCTCCACGATCCCCTGCAGCAGCAGCAGGCCGCCGGCCAGGGGGATGATGAACTTGAAGGGATAAATGGGCAGCGCCTCGGCCGAGAAGGTCTGCTCGCGGATGGCTGCCGATGCGCGGGCGAATTCCCAGCCGGCATAGGTCAGCGCGAAGATGCCGGGAATGAAGAACAGGACGTACAGCACCAGGTCGACGGTGGCCTGGGTACGCGGCCTGAAGAAGCCGTACAGCACGTCGCCGCGCACATGGCCATTTTTGGCCAGCGTGTAGGCACCGGCCATCATGAACAGGGTGCCGTAGAGCATGATCTGCGCATCCAGCGCCCAGGCATGCGGCCGGTTCATCACGTAGCGCGAGTACACCTCCCAGGTGATGAGCGCCGTCAGGGCGACGATGAGCCAGGAGAACACGTGGCCCATGAAGGTGGACAGCTTGTCGACCGTCAGCAACAGGCGCTGCATGCAGGCTCCTCAGTCAGCTTCTTGACAGCTTTGCGACCCTGAAAATGAAAGCGCCCCCGGCGGCTGCAGGGGGCGCTCGCGGTTCCGCGGCCGGCGCCGTGCGCCGGTCGGGCGCCTACTTGGCGGGACCCTTCGCCGGCGCGGCGGCCGGGCGTCCAAAGTAGTGATTGAAGGCCATGCGGAAGTCGACGTTGGTGTCGAAGCTCCAGCGGCACACCCGCTCGGCAAAGGCGCGCTGCGAGTCGAGCACGCGCTTGAAGAACGGGTTGTCGCCGGTCTTCTTGGCGATCACCCGGTCCCAGGCGGCAAGCTGGGCGCGCAGCACCGAGTCGGGCGTCTTGAAGAAGTTGACCTTGTCCTTGGTACGCAGCTCGATGTAGTCCTGGCTGTAGCGGTGCTCGGCCTTCCAGCTCATGTCGGCGCTGGCCGCCTGCACGGCGTAGTCGATGACCGACTTGAGCTCCTGCGGCAGGGCGTCGTACTTGGGCTTGTTGAACAGCACCTCGAACTGCTCGCCCGACTGGTGGAAGCTCTGCAGCATGCAGTTCTTCGCCACGTCGGGGAAGCCGAGGATGCGGTCCGAGGTGGCGTTGTTGAACTCGGCCGCGTCGATCAGGCCGCGGTCCAGCGCCGGCACGATCTCGCCGCCGGGAAGCGGGTTCACCGCCGCGCCCAGGTCGGTAAAGATGTCGACCGCCAGGCCCACGGTACGGTACTTCAGGCCCTTGAGCTCCTCGGCGCGGGTGATCGGCTTCTTGAACCAGCCGAGCGGCTGCGTCGGCATCGGGCCGTACAGGAACGACTGCACCTGGATGTTGAGCGAGCGATAGATCTCCTCCAGCAGTTCCTTGCCGCCGCCGTAGTAGTGCCAGGACAGCACCTGGTTGGCGTTCATGCCGAAGGCTGGGCCCGAACCCCACAGCGCCACCGCCGAATTCTTGCCGTACCAGTAGGCCACCACGCCATGACCGCCGTCGAGCGTGCCCTTGGCCACGGCATCGAGCAGGTCGAACGCGCGCACCACCGCGCCGGAGGGCAGCACCTCGATCCGCAGGCGGTTGCCCGCCATGTCGTTGACCTTCTTGGCGAAGTCGTTGGCGTACTCGTGGAAGATGTCCTTGGCCGGCCAGGTCGACTGGAACCGGAAACTCACCGTCTGGGCGCGCGACACCATCGGCACGCCGAGCGCAGCGGCGCCGGCCGTGGCGGCAGCGGCGCGGGCAAAGAACTTGCGGCGCATCCCGCTCGACGCGTTGGCGCCGGAGGCGGCCGCCTCCTGGGGCTTCAGAAACTGCATGCAGGTCTCCTTGAGGAATCGTTGTGCGACTCGGAGCTCTGCGGCCCCGTCCTTGCGGCATCCCGACAGCCGTTGCGGCTGTTCGCAACCGCCGCATGTTTCGACTATAGCGCGCAGTGTCGGCCCTGACTGCGCTTCTGCGGCGCACAAACGCGCCGGCAGCTAAAAGAAGCCCACGCCCACCTGCACCAGCTTCTCCAGCCGCGGGATCAGCCGCTTGTTGGCCACGAAGAAGATCAGGTGGTCCTCCGGCTCGATCACCGTGTCGTGGTGGGCAATCAGCACGCGCGGCTCGCTACCCGGGGCCATGCCGCGCACCACGGCGCCGATGGTGGCCCCGCGCGGCAACTCGATGTCCTCGATCCGGCGGCCGATCAGGCGCGAGCTCCTGGCGTCGCCGTGCACCACCATTTCCAGCGCCTCGGCCGCGCCGCGCCGCAGGCTGTGCGCGGCCACCACGTCGCCGCGGCGTACGTGCTTGAGCAGGTTGGACAGCGTGGCGTGCGAGGGCGAAATGGCGATGTCGATCTGCCCGCCCTGCATCAGCTCGCCGTAGCTCTTGCGGTTGATCAGCGCAATGGTGCGGCGCGCGCCCATGCGTTTGGCCAGCAGCGCGCTCATGATGTTGTTCTCGTCGTCGTTGGTGAGCGCGCAGAACAGGTCGCACTCGGCCACCCCCTCGTCGCCGAGCAGGTCCTCGTCGGTGGCGTCGCCGTGCAGCACCAGCACCTCGGAACTGAGCTGGCTCGCCAGGTACTCGCAGCGGCGCTTGTCGAACTCGATCAGCTTGACGTTGAACTTCGGGCCCCAGTGCTCCATGCCCTCGCCGGTGTCGAGCGCACGCGCCAGGCGCACCCCGATGTTGCCGCCGCCGGCCAGCATCACGCGCCGTACCGGCTTGTCCATGCGGCGCAGCTCGGCCATGACGGTGCGGATGTGCTCGCTGGCTGCCAGGAAGAAGACCTCGTCGCCCGGCTGCACCATGGTCGTGCCTTCGCACTGGATGCTGCGGTCGTTGCGGAAGATGGCGACGATGCGGGTGTCGACGTTCGGGATGTGCTTGCGCAGGTCCTGGATCGGATGCGACACCAGCGGGCCGCCGGCGAAAGCGCGCACCGCGATCAGGCTGGCCGCCCCGCCGGCGAACTCCAGCACCTGCAGCGCCTCGGGGAACTCGACCAGCCTGAGCAGGTAGTCGGTGACGCTCTGCTCGGGCCAGATGATGTGGTTGACGCGAAAACCCTGCTCGCCGGTGAGCTCGGGGTGCGCCTGCAGCTCGGTGTTGCGCACGCGGGCGATGCGCGTGGGCACGTTGAACAGGTCCGCGGCGAGCTTGCAGGCGACGAGGTTGGTCTCGTCGGTGCTGGTCACCGCGATCAGCATGTCGGCGTCCTCGGCGCCGGCCTCCTTGAGCATCGAAGGCAGCGTCGCGTTACCGACCAGTCCGCGCAGGTCGTAGCGGTCCTGCAGCTCGGCCACGCGCGCGCCGTCGGTGTCGATGACGGTGATGTCGTTGGCCTCCGAGACCAGGCTCTCGGCCACCGAGCTGCCAACCCGCCCTGCGCCGAGGATGATGATCTTCATGGGCGCGGCCCGTTGGAGGCGGCAGCCGGACCAGCTAGACGCGCTCGCCGGCCGGCCCGTCCTCGTGCAGGCCGTTCTGGCCCTGGGCGCGGCGGGCGCCCCGGCCCAGCTCCACGCCCAGTTGCTTGAGCTTGCGATATAGATGGGTTCGCTCCAGCCCGGCGCGGTCGGCCACCCGCGTCATGCTGTAGTTTTCCTTGGCGAGGTGGTACTCGAAGTACACCCGCTCGAACTGGTCGCGTGCCTCGCGCAACGGCTGGTCGAGGCTGACGCCCGCCGCCGGCTGGGCACCGGCCGAGGTCTTCAACTGTCCTTCCTCGACGGCGCCGCCCACGGTCGGCTCGGCCGGCCGCGCCGGCTCCGGCGGCGGCGCGGCCACCACGCCGGCGGCGCGCAGGTTGCGCATCAGGCGGCCGCGGTCCAGGCCGCTCTTGACCGCCGCCAGCAGGCGCGCCAGCGCGATGGGCTTCTCGAGGAAGTCGAGCGCGCCGAAGCGCGTGGCCTCCACCGCGGTGTCGATGGTGGCGTGGCCCGACATCATGATCACCGGTATGGTCAGGTTGCCGGCGGCGGACCACTCTTTGAGCAGGGTGACGCCGTCGGTGTCGGGCATCCAGATGTCGAGCAGCACCAGGTCGGGCGACTCGGCCGCGCGCAGGCGGCGTGCCGCGGCGGCGTTCTCGGCCGTAAGCACCGAGTGGCCCTCGTCGGACAGGATCTCCGAGAGCAGTTCGCGGATGCCGACTTCATCGTCGACGACGAGGATGGTGGACATGGTTCAGTGCGCGGGTACGCGACGCGGCCTGTCGCAAATGCACGTGCGCGCGCACTGCTCGTTCGAGCGGGCCGACCTACCGGCGACCGAGCGGTCGGCCCGATTACAGAGGCAACGGGCGTTCGCGTGCTGGTTCAAGAATCGACTCCACGGCGCAGTCGAGCGCCTGCTTCTTTGTTCTTCAGGCCACGCGGCGCGCGGCAGCCGGCGGCGCCTCGGCCTCGGCGAGGCGGCGAAACAGGATGGTGACGGAGGCCCCGTCCGTGTGGCCGTCCGGGGCGCAGGTGCGGTTCACGAGTTCGATGCGGGCGCCGTGTTCGTCGACGATCTTCTTGACCATGGCCAGACCCAGTCCGGTTCCACTGGGCTTGGTCGTCACGTAAGGCTCAAACGCTCGCCTAAGTATATTCGCCGCGAAGCCGGGGCCCGAGTCTTCCACCGACAGGCGCACGGCACGCGCAGCCGCAGCCCCCGCCGCCTCCTGCGGCGCCACCGCTTCGGTGCGCACCACGATCTGCCGGGCCCCCGGCTGCGCCGATGGCATCTGGGCCATGGCCTCCTGCGCGTTGGACAGCAGGTTGTGGATGACCTGGCGTAGTTGCGTCGAGTCGCCCTCGATCAGGGGCAGCACGGGCGCGAGCCTCAGTTCGATGGCCGGCTGCTGCGGACCGGCCCCGGCGCCGTACAGGCCCGCCACCTCCTCGACCAGCGCATTCAGGTCGAGCGGCAGCAGGCGCGCCGGCGGCACCCGCGCGTACTCGCGAAAATCATCGACCATGCGCTTCATCGCCGCGACCTGGCTCACGATGGTGGAGGCGCCACGCACCAGCACGTCGGCCTGCTCCGGCGGCAGCGCCGGCTGCAGCTTCATCTGCAGCCGCTCGGCCGCCAGCTGGATCGGCGTCAGCGGGTTCTTGATCTCGTGCGCGAGTCGCCGCGCCACCTCGCCCCAGGCCATGGCCCGCTGCGCCGAGATGACCTGGGTGATGTCGTCGAACACCACCACGTGGCCCGGCCCGTCGTCCAGCGGCAGGCGCGAGCCGCGTGCCAGCAGCGCCAGCGGCTCGGCCCCGGGCGCGGCATTGGCGCGCGCCACCGCCATCTGCTGCTGCCAGGAGTCCCTGAGCGTGGCCGCCAGCGCCTGGTCGGCGAAGCCCGCCTGCACCTCGGCCGCCATGGACGGCGCGAGCTGCGCGAAAGGCTCGCCGACGCGGCTGGCCAGCGGCAGGCCGAGAATGCGGCTGGCGCCATGGTTGGCGGTAACCAGCCGCCAGTCCTGGTCGAGCACGATCACGCCGGCCGACAGGTTGGCCAGCACCCGCTCCAGGTAGGCCTTGGCGTTCTCGACCTCGCGCTGCTTGGCCTCGACCGCATCGCGCGCCTCGGCCAACTGGCGCGTCATGGCGTTGAACGATTGCGTGAGCAGATTCAGCTCGTCGTTGCCGCGCGCCTCGCGCACCGGGCGATAGTCGCCCTCGGCCACCGCCTTGGTGCCCTCGGCCACGTGCAGCAGCGGTGCGGTCATTGAACTGGCGAGGAGCACGCCGAAGGCCATGGCCGCGAAGATCGCCAGCAGCAGCGTCAGCGTGAGCGTCAGGGTGTAGATTTTGCGCAGCCCGCTGCGCGCCAGCGACAGCTCCTGGTACTCGCGGTAGCCGTCCTGCAGCAGTTGCGCATTGGCGGCCACCGAGGGCGGCACCCGCTGCACCAGTTGCAGCAGCCGCGCCTCGCCGCGCGGGGAGATCAGCGGCGGCGGCTCACGCAGCGCAAACGGGTTGCGCAGCCCGGCCGCCGGCAGGGGCGCCGTCGCCGTGGCTGCAGGCGCCGGGATCGGCACGATGACGCGCGTGCGCAGACCCAGCCTGGGATCGGTGGCGAGCGGATCGCCCTCGATGGCGGCAAAGCTCCTCTGCTGGCGCGCCTGCCGCAGTACCGCCACCGACGGCAACTCCGGCACCAGGTCGCCCTCGCTGCGCGCGGTGCTGGCGCCCACCAGGGTGCCCCCTTGCGTGATGAGGAGCGCCTCGTGCACGCCGGCGCGCTCGCGCGCGCGGTCGAGCACCGCGAGCTGGTTGGCGTCGGGCACGTCGGCCAGCTCCAGCGCAATGGCGCGCGCCTTGTTGGCCAGATCGGCCTGCTGCGCCTCCAGCGCGGCGCGTCCGAGCGTGAGGCCGGATTCGAGGGCGCGGTCGACCCGCACGTCGAACCAGCTCTCGATCGAGCGCGACAGGAACTGCACCGACACGAGGTAGATGAGGGCGCCGGGCAGCACGCCCATCAGCGTGAAGGCCACGGCAAAGCGCAGCATCAGCCGCGCGCCGAAACGCTTGGCGCGCACTCGCCGCACCAGCCGCGTCACCAGCGCCACCACCAGCACCAGCAGCACCGCGGCAATGCCGCCGTTGACCGCCAGCAGCAGCGGATAGTGGCGCTCGAAGGTCTGGGTGTTGCTGCTGGCCGAGGCGAGCAAGAACAGCAGCACGCCGCCGAGGGCGAGCGCGATCAGCACGCCGTAGCGCAGGGCGCGGCCCATCCTAGTCGGGACAGCGCCCGCCGGTTGCGGCAAGGTTGGACATCGATGCCCTCCAGGGCAGAACTGCGGCGCTCGGGACCGGGACCGGCGCGCGCCTGACGGTACTACCTTCGCGCGGCGCGCCCCGGGGACGGCCCGGCAGATTCGTTCATGGCCGCAGCGCCAAGTCCGCCGCAGCGGGCGGCAGCGCGCTCAGCGCAGCGGCCGGGACCGGGACGTTGCGCCATTCCGAGGCCAGTGTCCAGTCGCGGTTGGTCAGGGCATTGATCTGGAACGGCCGGGGCAGTTGGCTGGTATCCAGGCGCATGCGGATCTGCGCCCGGTAGTCCTCGCCCGCCCGCATCGTGCCGCGGTCGAGCACCTTCCAGCCGCGGATGCGACGGATGCTCGCCACCGCATCGGCCAGCGTGTCGAAGGGCAGCGCAAGCGCACCGCGCGCCACGCGATACTGGCGGGTCAGCGGGCTGTAGGTCAGGCGGTAGGTGAGCGAGGCGGCCGCAATACGGCGGTCGAACCAGTACCAGCGCGTGCGATACAGCTCGAAGTCGGCGACGAAGTACAGCGCCACGCCGCGGTTGATCGCGTCCTCGAGCGCCCAGGGCAGGTCGAATTCGAACTCGGCATTGACGACGATCCCCGGCTCGGCGCCGTTGGTCGCCACGGCCAGCGCGGCCTCGGTGACCACGATCCGGTCGTCGGCACGGGCCGGCGTGGCCGCCAGCAACAGCAGCGCCACCGCGCAGCCAATCAAACCTAGGGCGCGACGCACGCGCCGCAGAAACACCATGGCGTCCAGGGCCCGGACCGGCGGGCTTGCAAGGCTCAACCGGGCCGCGCACTGCATGGGGGTCTCGCTCAGCTTTTCTCGATCAGCGCGTAGAAGAACCCGTCATGCACCGTTGGCAGGCTGTCCGGCCGGTCTTCGTACGCGGCCTCCGAATCGGCCGGCAACAGGCGCCGGGTCGCCTGCGGGGCACCGGGCAGCACCACCAGGCGGGCCTGCGGCTCCCTCTGAAGGAAGCTGTCCACCTGCTGCGCGCCTTCTTCCGGGAACACTGAGCACACGACGTAAAGCAATCTACCAGTGGGCCGCAGGAGCGGCCATAAAGCTTCCAGCAGGCGCCTTTGCTGCGTTGCCAATTTCGCAACATCGGCCGGGCGGCGTAACCAAGGGATGTCCGGATGGCGCCGCACGATGCCGCTGGCCGTGCACGGCGCATCGAGCAGGATGCGGTCGTACGCGGCACCGGCTGTGGCGGCCCGCAGTTGCCCGCGGTCCGCAGCGTCGGCAATCTGCACCCGCACCCGGCCCGCCAGATGCGGCTGCAGGCGCGCCAGGCCGTCTTCGATGCGTGCAGCGCGCGCCGCATCCACATCGAGTGCGTCGAGCTCGATCCGCGCCAGGCCGGCCAGGTGCAGGGTCTTGCCGCCGGGCGCGGCGCAGGCATCGAGCACGCGCATGCCATCGGCAACGCCCAACCACTCGGCGGCCAGTTGCGCGCCGGCATCCTGCACGGCGAACCAGCCCTGGGCAAAGCCGGGCAACTCTTCGACCGGACACGGCGTGTCGATGCGCAGCGCCGTGCGGCCGACGCGGCGGGCCGCAATGCCCATGGCCGCGCAGTGCGCCGCGTAGTCGGCCAGCGCGACCGCGCGCGGCTCGATGCGCAGCACCTGCGGCGGCGGCTCGCGCTGCAGTTGTGCCACCCGCGCCCAGTCGTCGGGAGCGGCCTGCTGCAGACGCCGCAGCCACCAGCCCGGCAGGTTGTGGCGCACGCGTTCGTCGGCCTGCGCCGCGGCCACCAGCGGCTCCATCCGCCGCAGCGCGTTGCGCAGCACCGCGTTGACGAAACCGGCGGCCGGCTGCGTGCCCGGGTCGCGCTTGCACGCCTGCACGGCCTGGTCCACCACCACGAACGGGCGCTGGCGCCCGGCCAGGAGTTGGCCGAGTGCCACGGCCAGCAGCGCCTCAATCGGCGCATCGGGCGCGCGCTGCGCCAGTCGGGCGAGCAGCGTGTCGATCAGCGCCAGCCGGCGTGCTGCGGTGTAGGTGATGTCGCGGGCGGCGGCGCCGGCACGCGGGTGCAGCCCGGGCAGTGCCGCGCCCGCCGCGGTCAGCGCCCGGTCGAGCGAACTGCCGTCACGGAAAGCCCGCCAGGCGTGCGCCGCCAGTTGCAGCGCATCGGCCAGCGGCGGCCCGCTGCGCGCAGCATCGGCCGGCGCGCCGACGGGACTGTCCTCGCGCTGCGCGCTCGGGGATTCGCCCTTGGGGCGGCCCGGCGGGAGCATCGGACTTGCCTCGCGCTGCGCCCTCGGCGGTTCGCCCTTGGGGCGGCCCGGCGGGAACATCGGACTTGCCTCGCGCTGCGCCCTCGGCGGTTCGCCCTTGGGGCGGCCCGGCGGGA
>Ga0209985_10004349_pt1 | contig 11462 bp, 18 predicted proteins | sample NOAtaG_FD_187305 | JGI IMG/M metagenome (GOLD analysis project Ga0209985, IMG submission 187305) | Freshwater lake microbial communities from Lake Erie, under a cyanobacterial bloom - NOAA_Erie_Diel6S_1000h metaG (SPAdes) (version 2) | ecosystem: Environmental > Aquatic > Freshwater > Lake ... | reverse complement strand
CGTCGCGCGGGCGGAAGTAGAGATGCAACCCGCCGCGAGCCGATCTAACTGTGAACGTGACGGGAATGTTTCCGAGCACGCGAAGTTGCTCGAGCGCGTCCAGCCCGCCTTTCCCGCTATCCACGTCCAGCACGAAAAGCCCGTCCGTCGAAATCCCGACGTTTGCGCCGTCCGGGACTTGCTCGCCGGCGTCGATCGGGTCGGCCGTGGCCGCTGCTTGCCAGCCGCTTTCGGCGGGGAATTTCTCGCCGCGCGCCAACGGGAAAACCCGAAGGCCGCGCATTGCCAAGGCCATTGCGTGCGGGTTCATTTGCGGTAACGCTTCCCTTCCCATCCGTCCACGGCAATAGGCGTGCCCCTCGCCCATTCCGGGACTGTAGCCATTAGCGCCGACATTTCGCTAAGCGATCCTTTCCCGTTTGGCATTTCGCAGACGATTTCATCGTGAACGTGCATAACGACACGATAGCCCGCCGCGCGAAGCCTCAGAAGCGCGTCGCGAAGAACGTCGCGCGCCGCGGCTTGCGTGACGTTCTCGGACAGCAATCCGCCGTAAATTTCTTGTTCGCCCCATTTCTTGGTGTACGGGTCTATGCCGTCGTAAATGATCCGGGGCCGACGCCAATTGCTATCGCCTTCCGGGTAGCGAAGGCGAGCGTATGGGTAGGACAGCATTCGGCCGCTTGGCAATCGGCAGTACAGGAAATCGCCTTTCTTGCAGTATTTAATATGCGGCCCGGCGGCTTGGACCGTGCCGGGGTTCTCGATCGCCGCAACGGCCGCGTCTTCCAGATCGCGCCAGAAACGCGCAATCGCGAAGTTGGATTGCCGCCACAGATCGACGATCACGCGAAGGGCGGTCCAGTGATCGGCCGCGAGCCCGAGCCGGTTTTTCCGAGCGATGGCCGCAGCGAGATTGATCAACGCGTCCGGGTCTTCGGCGAGGTCCGCGTCCGTCGCGCCCGCTTCGATCGCCGCAAGAGCTTTCAGCCGGCGAGCCTCGAGCACTTCGGCCGCGCTTTCGAGCGCACCGCGGGCATACAGCGACGCCGCGTCCGCCCAAATGCGCGGCGAAACGGCCTCGCGCACCGCGCCGGCGATATCGTCCAGCGTGACTTTCTTCGGCGACGGGCCGTCCCGGCGAAGCCACGGGATAACCGCGCCGTTTTTCATCATAGTCAAGATCGCGCCGGGCCCGCCTCCGTAGCCTAGCCCGAGCTCCGCGGGCTTGCCGATAAGCTGGCGTTGCGGCTTCGACACGTCGCCGGGCTCAATCCCGAGGATCTTGCCCGCCGCGACTTTGTAGAGGTCCGGGCCGTCGCCCGCGTCATAGGCGCGGAACGCTTGCAGCTTCCATTGCTCGCCGGCGAGCCATGCCAGCATGCGGCCTTCGATGTTCGCGAAGTCAGCAGCCAGCAACCGCGAGCCGGGCGCCGCGCAAATCAGCGACCGCATGGCCCACGAAACCGCGTCCATTGCAGAGTTGTATTCGCTCGCGATTATCGCAGCTATTGCAGCGCCAGCCATCCGAAAACGTCCTCCGCCTGGTCCGGCCCGAACGTCTCGGGCGTCCGCACCATGTTCTGAGTTTGCACGCGGCGGCCGATCCAACGCCCCGGGCCCGCGCCGTGATACTCGAAAAGGCCGTGAATTCTGCCGTCGGGCGTGAGCCCGTGAAGCATCGCCCCGAGCTTGGCAGTGCCAGCCTTCGCGCACTCTTGGCGGATCTCGAGCGCGCGGCGCACGTCAGGCGGCAGCGGCCGGCTAAGCGCTTCGTCCACGGTGCCTTTCCGCAGATCGGGCAGCACGCAATCATGCACTAAGAGCCACGCGCGCAACGCCGCGGCCGAATTGGCGGTTTTCACATAGCCATCCGTGAGCAAGAAAAGCTCGCTATTCAATCGCTCTTGCTCTTGCTGGACCATGGCCAAGCATGCGCGCACGGCCGGTTCATCCACGTAAACGCCCGTGTCGTTTATTTCTTGATCCAGTATCCACGTCTCGCGCTCGACCGGAATGAGCGGCGGCAATTTGCGCCACACGGCGCGCTCCACTTCAACGTCGCGCTTGCAATATTCGAGTTGCCGCGCGAGATCGGCCGGGGCTTCGTTCCATTCGATCTTGCCCTTATCCGCTTTCTTGCGTTGCGGCTTGGGCTTGCACAGTTTCAGCATCAGCTTGTGCCCCTCGAGATCCTTGCGGAAGGGCAGTCGCAGTGCCGGCGCGACGTGCTCGAGCTTCGCGGGCAGCGCCAGCGCGCGAGCAAGCGCCATCGTGTCGTGAAGTTGTTCGGGGCGAAGCTCGGGCCACGTGTCCGGATCGCGCTCGCGGAGCTTTCGCCACACGGTCAATTCGAAGCGGGCGTTATGGGCAACGACCGCGCCGCCGTCGCGAATGTGCTGTTGCAGCGCGAGGAACCATGCGCCGCGGAAAGGCGATTGCAGGATGTCCCATCCGTGCACCGGGTAATCGACGCCGTCGCCTTCGTCGAAACACCACGCGAGACACGACGCGCGAAAATGCGGGCATTCAACATAGGCTTCAACGCCCGTCTTCCGAAGATCCCGGGCGGCTCGCGTCTCAAAGTCAATAACGGCGACGCGTTCCGGCATTACAGAAAGCCCTTTTTCTCCGCAAGCCATTCCGGCATGTCGAGTTCGATCAAGTCCGGTTCCCCGAGCGCGCCGGGGTGCTCGCGAATGACTTCAACTTGTGACTTCGGAATCCATACGCGCTCGCCGGCCTCCGTTTCGGAAAGCAGTAGCGCCATAGCCGTCTCGGCGTGCTTAAAGAGAATGAATCGCATCTTCGAAAGCTCCTATGAACGCCGCCGCGACTTGCGGGACGATGGCATTGCCGTATCCCGAAAGTGCCGGTTCCACGTCTCGGGGAAACCCATCAACCAAGAGACGAATTCCGGATTTAACACGCCGGGCTTTTCCGTCCCGGCAGTCGAGCCATTCGCTGTCAGCCCATGGGCTTGCTCGTTCAGCGGGCGCGAGCTTTCCGAAAGCGTCTTCTCTGAAACGCGCGGGTCGCGCCAATCGCCCGCTTTTGGCGTCGCCCATCCCGCCGCTTCCCGAACCGCTACCCCGAACGGGACGCCCGCCCCGTTCCCGTTGATCCCCTTCGCTTTGAGCTTGGCTTGCCGCGCCCGCCATTGCGCCGGATCTTCCCGCGAATTGAAGCCCGATGCCGTTGGCGTAGGCCATCCCGCCGTATCCCAAGGCCGCGGCGGCTTCGTCCCACGCTTTGCGTCCGTCGTCATCGGCGTGGACCAGCCGGATTGCGCCGAAGAACAGCCGTTGCCGGATATGCGGCGCCCCGACGCCCGCAGCGCACAAATCGGCGGCCCCGACGCCATATCCCAAGTCTTCCAAGTCAAGGCGTACTCCGCCGAGCCACGCCCGGCCATCGCGGCTTGCAACTTGCTCGCCAAAGATCCTTGCAGGGCGGCACTCGCGAATGTGGCTCGCGAAGGTCGGCCATAGGTGCCGGTCGTCGGACGTGCCCTTGCGGCGCCCGGCAATACTGAAAGGCTGGCACGGACAAGAGCCGGTCCAAACTGGACGATGGTCCGGCCATCCCGCGAGACGGAGCGCGAGCGACCATCCGCCGATGCCAGCAAAGAAATGGCATTGCGTATAGCCGCGGAGGTCTTCGGATCGCACGGCCCTGATATCGCGAGTGTCAACGTGGCCATAGGGTATTTCGCCCGCTTCAATCAGGTTCCGCAACCATCGCGCGGCGCCGGGGTTGTTTTCGTTGTAGTAGTTCACGGCGTTTCGCTTTGCAGACAATTCGGGCGCGGCGAGTTTCAGCCCGCCGCGCCCGAAGACTTCACCACGCGATGCCGCTTGCGTCCGGGACATTGGCGGGCGCCGCGGCCGTCGCGCCGGCGTGCTCGAGGATGCCGAAAGCGTCGTCACCGTTCGAACCGCTCGAAAGTCGGGCATCGTCGCCGATCTTCTGGAGCTGAACGAGCCCGACATTCACGCCGAAAATCGTTTCAGCGCCGAACCGCGGCGGCAGTACCTTGGGATACGCGTACAGCCGCAACAGCGCCAGACACCACATGCCAGGATAAAGCGCGGGATCGTCGGACGGGATCACGTTCTTTTTCGCGTCGATCACGCGCGGAAGGAACTGCGAACCGGCGCGGAGGAAGATGCCCGAACCGTCGGCCGAATAGCCGGGCTTGCCCTTGTTCTGGCTCTGAGACTTCCACGGCCAACGCATCAGCTTCGCGGCCGTCGTCTGGACCATTTGCCCCGAGACCGGATCATTGACCGAAACGGGCGTGTTTAGCGCCGCGCCGAAGTGCTGCCCGGCGATGCGCCGCGCTTCGTTCTGCAAGGCGGACAGATCGGCCGACGGCGGGACGATCAGCGTGGCCGACGCTTCCGGCGTGCGGCTCGGATACTTCTTAGATGCATAGAGCTTGTCGATTGCCAGGAAGCCGACGCGCACGGGACAGGTGACGATCTGCCCGGACGGGTTGCCGCCCTGATCGTTCAGGACGCGGAACGGATGCGCGGTCATGAGGCGGGCGAGGTCTTCGGGTTGCATGCGATTTCCCTTCTAGGTTTACTGGTGATTATTCGAGTTATTCGATTTCGGAAAACGCCGCGTCATTGTTGGCCGCGAAGTAGTCCGCAACTTGGGCAAGGGTGAGTGTCTGTTTTCGTGATCCTTTCTTGACGAGTGAAGGGGCCGAAGTGCCTTTGTCCACGAAAGCCGCGACGGCGGCAAACGTGTCTTTCCCAAGCGCCTTTTCCGCTTGGATCGGGGTAACGATCGAAGTGAGATCCGCCGCGGCCGTGTCGCCGTCGATTGCGCGCACGAAATCGAGCACGTCGCCGGCGGGCTTGTTCCATTTCCATGAACGGCCGCCGGGCGCCCATTCGAAACCGTCCGGCAATTCCGTGCGCGCCTTCGCGCGGACGAATGTCGAGAAATCCTTGATGTACTTCGCGAGCAAAGCGAGCTCGGAATAACGGCGGCCAATCTCCGCGGCCGTCATGCCCGCCAGCACGGGCGGATCCTCGAGCACGGCGAACGCGTCATCCCGGGCGGCGTTGATCTTGGCTGCCACGGCCGCGCAACCGTAGTCGCCGCTCGCCTGGATACGCGCCCCGGGGCAGAACCGGCACCAATCGCCGGCGGCAAGCGGCGCGTCGGGCGCGTCCGTCCGCTCGACTGCCTCCGCAAGCTCCGCTTCCCACGCCATGAGCGAAATCAAATCCACGTCCCACGACTGCACCGGGCCGTCGGGGTGCGGGACTGCAAGCCGGGGCTGAACGATTGTCAGCGTCAATTCCCACGGCGTGCGATCCCCGAACACGCGCCGCGCGCCGGCGGCGTAGTATCGAAGCTGATCGTTCTCCGCGGCCTCTACCGCGACGCCCTTTCCATACTTGGCGTCCACGACATGAAGCCGCTCGGGCGTCCACACGCACACGTCGCACGTTCCGAACATGCCTTCCCGGATGTCGGCGAGAGTGAATTTCGTTTCCACGAACAATTCCGCGCCGGGAAGCTGCATGAGCGTTTCGACGTGGCGAAGCACCGCATTCACGGCCGCGATTTGCTCTTTCGTGAAAGGCGCGGCGTTCCGGGGATCTTCCGGCAGCAACGCCCCGACGTAGCCGCTCGCGTCGTATTCCCCTTCGCGCAAGCAGTGCTCTTGCAGCGCGTGCAACCGCGTACCTTCCTCCGCGTGGACGCTGGACGGCGTCGGCGGCAACGCCCGGCGGATACGAACCGATCCGGGGCAATTGATGAATTGCTTAGCGACGCTGCCGCCAAGAAACGAATGTGCTGTTGGTCCGTTCATTGTTCCCGCCCCCTTGCTTGAAGTCTCGCCATCGCGAGTTCCATTTCCGCGTGGTTGACTTTCCGGAGACACGCGCTGACGCGGTGATAATCCCCCGCCTGCAACGCCTTTCGGGCGCGGCGGATCCATCGGTGATTGCGCCGGATGAGGCGCCAAGTCTGAAAGTCTCGCCACCATTCCAGCATGCGTAATCCCCTCCGCTACGAATTCAATTCGGGTTTTGACCGTGTGCGCGCCGGCGGCACACCAGCCCGCCGGGCTTGAAGCGCGTCCGCCCAATGCAACACCATGGGCGGACGCGCACCCGACGCAACACCAGCCGGGGTTCACTTGGCGGAAGCGGCTTTCGCCTCCGCAATTGCCTGGACCATGTCGGGCCAAAGCGCGGCGATCTTCGCCGCGGCGTTGTCGCCCGTCGTCACGTCCGACACGGTCTTGAAGCCCCGCGCGGCGAGAAACGCCGTCCACTTAGCCGGACCTTCCTTCACGCCATGCGCCTTCACAAATTCGAGAACGTGCGGCTTGAATTCGTCGAAATTCTTCGGGGCGGGCGGAATGCTCGCCGCCATCGCGACCGCCGACGTGTCAGTGACGACCTGGGCGCCCGTCGTCACGGCCGCGGCAGCCGGGGCAGGCTCGGGCGCCTCGCCGCTGGCGGGCGAGGCATCGGCCTTGCTCGGGCGCCCGCGGCGGCGCTTCGGCTCTGCTTCCGCCGGAACCGCCGGAACCGCCGGAACCTCCGCGGCGTCGCGCATCGCGTCCAACAGCGCCGGATCGGTCGCGGGGCCGCTCGGGATGGCAGGCGCCGCGACAGTAAGCGACCGGCCGACGCTGGCCAGGAACGACTTGAGTTGTGCGGCAAACGCGGCGAAGTCGGCCGGGTCGTCGAATGTTTCGGTGAGGGTAAGTTGAAGCTGCATTTCGTGTGTCTCCGCAACGGGTTAGGTGCATCGGATGACACGTAAATAGCGCTTCGGCAGTTAAAAATCTATTGCGCAACGCTAATTTCGTAGCGTCGCCAATGATATTTTCGCGAGATCGGCCGTTTTCCGCGCCAGCGTAGCCGCAACGCGGGCGTCGAAAGAATTGTGCAGGTACACGAACGACGCGCGAACGGGCTGCCTCTGGCCTCGGCGCCACGCGCGTGCAATCATTTGCTCGCAATCGTCGGGCGTCCACGGCGGTTCGGCCAAGAGCACGCGCGTGGCGGCCGTCAGCGTCACACCCTCTTTCAGCGCCATCCGCTGGCAAATCAGGACGCGCGGAAAAGGCGTGTGCTGGAAATCTGACAACGCGGCTTCCCGGACGCGTTGCGGCGTGCGGCCGTCGATGACAACCGCCTGGCCTGCGAGCTTCGCCGCGAGCGTGTCGATTACCGCCGTGTGCTCCGCGAAAATGAGCATCTTGCCACAGCCGCCTTCAAGCTCTGTCGCGGCAAGCTCGCCGATTTTCTCCGCTTTCGCTACGCCGATTTGCCGGCGAACCGTAGCCACAGCGGGGCCGTCCAGCGCGTGCCACGTGCCGGCGGCAATCGCGGCTTCGATCGCCTCGAGCACGTCGGCCGGCACGCCTTCGAATTTCGGAAGCGCGCCTTCGATGGCGACTTCGTCCACAGTCAACGGGGCCCGGCCCGGGTCGATCTTGTGGCGCGCTAGCACGTGCGGTGCTAGCAACGCCTTCAATTCGTCTTCGTTCTGAGTGCCCGTGATTTTCGCGCCGAACGGGGTTTCGACCGTGCGGCAGTAGCGCTCGACAAATTGATTATACGTGCCGCGCCACGCGCCCGCCGTCCGCGCGAACACGAAGAATTCCCCGGCGTGGTTCGGCGTCGGCGTCGCGGTCACGAACCAAACGCGTTCCGCGCTCCGCGCGATCCCGTCGGCCGCGAACATGGCTTTTGTCGCCTTGGCCTTCGGGTCTTTAAGCTTGTGGCTTTCGTCCAGAATGAGCACGTCGGCGCCGCGGCGGGCGAGCGCTCGCTTAATCCTTTCGTTCACGGCCACGAGGGTGTAAGCCGCGATCACAATCCCCGCCTGGTCTCGCGGCGGAACGGCGTCTTTCCCGGTTCGCAGGATCGTGACCGGAAGTCCCCAAAAAGACCATTTGTCGAATTCGGCCGCTTCATTTACGCGGAGGATAGGCGGGCAAATGATCGTGATCCGGGACGCGCCGAGCAAATCACACGCCCGGACGAATTGCGCCGACTTGCCGAAACCCGCCTTGTCCCCGAGCATCGCAACGCGCCGCTCGGAAAGGAAAATAGCGCCGCCAATTTGATCGTCGCTCAAATCCACGCGCGCAACCATTCCACCGCGGCGCCAAGCAGAACGATAAGAGCAACGAACGCGAAGGCCGCGATAACGCACACGCTCACGAAGGCCGTGGCGCCCGTGGCGTAATGCCCGCGCAATTCCGCTTCGTCTGGATCTTCGCTCATAGCCCGTTTCTCCGCGCGCATTAAGTGGTTAATAGTGCCCGCGCCGGTCTTTCGGCGGAGGCGTAGGCGGAAGCCTTGGTGGAGGCGTAGGCGGATCATTGACCGAAACGGGCGTGTTAAGCGCCGAGCCGAAGTGCTGCCCAGCAATGCGCGGCGCTTCGGACCTGCGTTCGAAGTATTTCGCTTCCGGGCCGCACCTATCCAGCCGAAAGAGCCGGGCCACGAAACCGCGCTTGCGTTCGCTACGCGCGGGCAATAGCGGGCCGCCGGGACGGCCGGAAACCAGATCGATTGTTTCTGCTTCCCGCCGCGCGCACGCTACGGGCGGCGTTCCGCGTGCAAAGGCGCAATTGCTGCAATAAATCATAGCCCGTTTCTCCGTGCGTATTCAGCGATAAGAGTTGCATCGGCGCGCCCTTCGCATTGCGCGAGCGTTATTCGCCCGCGTGCGGGCGTGAATTCCCGGGCATGCGCGGGGAACAGATCACACGCGGCCGCCACGTGCCGCGCCTTGTCGCTGCCGACGCGAAGGGCGGCCGTCCAGCGCTGTGAGCTCGCCCGCACTACGCGGCAGCCAGCGGCTACGAACATCGCGCGGAGCGAGCCCGCAGTGTCGCCGAATTTGTATTGGCTCGAGCCACCCTGCCCGCGCACGCCCCACGTGTGTTCAATGCAGAAAGTACACGGGCCGAAGCTGGATAAAAATTGGGCAAGCGCCCAAGTCGCGGCATCGTCGATAACCGATCCGCCGACGGGCGACGCCGAAAGCGGCACGTCGTAGACCGCGAGGCTGCCATCTGGAAACAGCGCGACTATGGCGCCCGTTGAACCGGGATCGCATCCGATATACACGCGATTTTCAGTTACGGGCGAGGGTGATTCGGCCATGGCTAAAAGCGTCAAGATAAATCGTCGGGATGACGATTTTCGCAATCCTATACCTGATGCCGAATGGTTTCGAAAGCGTATGGATGCGCTCGGCTTGCAGAAAGTCCAGATCGCGCCGCTTTTCGGCATCAGCCCGAATAAGCTATGGCAAATGCTTGCCGGCCGGCGACGCGTGCAAATCCCGGAAGCACTGTTGTGGGCCGAAGTGCTGAAAGTCCCGCCGCGCACGCTGTTTGAAAAGCTCGGGATAGATTGGCCAGCGGCAACAGTGCAAGTTGTAGGGCAGATAAAAGCCGACGGGCTGATTTATCCGCTCGAGGTCGCGGCCGTGGCGCCCGCGCCGGACAGCGCGAGCGGAGACTTAGTTGCGGTCGCGCTTTCGGTGGATCTGCCAGCGCTGGGCTTGCGCGCTGGCGCGCATTTCTACTTCGCGCCGACAGACCGGATCGACCAACGCGCGGACGGGCGCCTAAGCGCCGTCGGGCTCGGGGATGCCGGGTCGCGGCCGATCGTCGGGGTTGCGGAAGCGGCGGGGCTTGGGCGCGTGCGGGTCTCGCCGATCACGGGCGCCCCGCCGATAGAAAGCGCCCAAGCAATCAGCGCGGCGCCGATCACGTGGATAAGATCCGATCCAAGCTAGGCGGCTTTTACTGATAAGCGGTCATTCGTCGTCGGGCCAGTCTGGCGGCCTGTAACCCGACAAATACGCCTCGACTAATCGCCTCTGTGGCTCGCGAATTTCTCGCCGCCCGGTCTCCAAGTCGTACTGCATTTGCCGGCGCTGTGTGCCCTGGTAGCCCAGCATGGTCGCCATCTGCTCCAAGGTCAGCCCGAGCCGGTCACGGGCTCGGGCGATCTGTTGCGGGGTCACGAGTTGCGCTCGGCATTGAGGTGCTGCTTCCACCACCTGCGCGCTACGGCCGGGAGCGTCTCAGGCGTGGCCGTGATGGTGTTGCCGTGGAATCCGCCACCGTAACAAATCTGTTTGCCGAGCGTTCCGTGCGTGCTCCCGGTTTCAAGGCGAACATAGCCGCCATTGTCAGGAACGAAGAACTTTTTCATGCCGTGATCGCGGGTCTTGATTGTGAAGCGTGCCATGTCGTCATCCTTTCGGGTGGGCGCGTTGCCCGTTGCTGATGATTGGAAGATAGCGCATCGCCTATTGTATGTCAAGCGCCATACACAAAGAAATGTCCGCTAAGTCCTCTAAGCCCGCTTCGGGGACGATCCAAAAACGCCATAGCCCGTAATTACTAGCGCAATCACGGCCGCGAGCGGCCAGAAGAACACGCCGGCGAGCACGATGATAACCAGCCACGCGAGCCCGGCGTTGAAGCCGGCGCGCCATAGCCCGACGAAAAACCCGAACACCAGAACAATCCCTAGAAATTCGGCCATCACACGAGCCCTTCCCCTTCAAGGCATTCGTAAAGCCACGCTTCGCACTCCGCTAGCGTGCCGCGAAACTCATCCGAGCACCAATGCGTTACGCACTCCCCTGATTCGGTGCCGAAGATATAGCAATCCCCGCCGTAAATGAATCCGGGGATTGCCGTTTCCTCGCCATAGTCGAAACCGACGGGCAGCAGTGCCGCCCGAACATTCGGGACGGCCTGCCGCGTAGCTATGAATTCTTGCCGTGTCATGGTGCGATATCCTTCGCGCGCTGTCAGCCCGCGAGAACCGCGTGGCGCGTAGCGATTTCGAGGCCGCGCGCCGTCCAGCCTTCAGGGCGAAACCAACGCGCGAGTGAGACGTGAACGGTAGACGAGCCGGCGTAAACGGTCGGCTTAACGAGCGCGCGTTTCGGAAGCCAAATCTTGACGATCGCGCCTTTTTCAGTCTCCGCGTGAACCTCGAAAGCCTTCTCAGTCTCCCCGAGCACGCGGCCGAAGACGCCCGATACGGCCAGCGCGAGACCGCCGCAATTCGAAAAGCAATGCCCCGTGGCGATGTAGACCGACGACCCGAAAGCTACCTTTGCCATTTTCCGTTCCCCTCTATCCCGTGGCGCCCTAGTGCGCCGCTCATGAAACGAAATTAGCGCAAATCACTTACGGCAAAGTTAACGCAACACGCTTTTCGCGTTGCGCTCGAAAATAATCACAGAAAAAGAAAAGCCCCGCGGCGGGGAGGCGACGCCGCGGGGCTGTTGCCTGTCGAGCGTTGAAGGTGCCGCGGCGAGCAAGGGGGAAACCGGCGGACCAATCGACAGGACTTGCAGGGCATAGAATGCCGATACGCACGGAACGCGTCAAATGTTGCAACTAGTGCAGCCATTCGAGCAACGGCCCGACGCCG
>Ga0209985_10004348_pt1 | contig 11462 bp, 7 predicted proteins | sample NOAtaG_FD_187305 | JGI IMG/M metagenome (GOLD analysis project Ga0209985, IMG submission 187305) | Freshwater lake microbial communities from Lake Erie, under a cyanobacterial bloom - NOAA_Erie_Diel6S_1000h metaG (SPAdes) (version 2) | ecosystem: Environmental > Aquatic > Freshwater > Lake ... | reverse complement strand
AAAGCGGCGCCCTCGCGAGATATATCCTGAAGCGGAACCCCTGCGCGCTGCATAGCCGCTGCCATCGCGCCCTTCATCGCACTATACGCTGCCTCGCGTCGCTGTTGGCTTCGCTCAAAGCTTCGCTTGTAAATTTCTTCTAGCGATGGCGCCTGCGGCATGTCATAGTCAGGCCCGTTGTTGATGCGGTTTCTGACAATGGTCGGCCGCCATTTATTGCCGTCGCCATCTAGCTCGTTCAAGTCAGGCGAGCCCGCTGCTAACCACAAAGCGAAGTGCAACGGGTCTCGGTAATCATACTCGGGCGTCTCAACAATAGTTGCAGGGTATTCAGTCATGATTAACTCCTTGTCCATGCGCCAGGCGTGAAGACACTAACGTCAGTGCCCGTGCCGTTGCTTGCTTGAAGGTTTCCGCCAGAAACCCGGAACGCGACCTCAGTGGCGCCTGCGCTCGCAGCAACGACAAGCGTTGCAGTCCCATTGATTCTAGTCAAAGTCGTTCCGTCCCAGAACATCTCGACCCAGCCCATGCCCGCAGCGAAAGCGTAGAGCAAGCCTTGCGAGAGTCCAGTCAGAGAGTAGAGAGTGGTCCAGGTTCCACCAGTGGTGACATTGGTGGCGGCCCCAGCGTTGATTCGCACCGTTCGGCCAGCGCTCGTATTCACCACTAAAGCTTGAGTAGTGCGAGCGACGCAGTGAAGCGTCCCGACCAGGGTCTGGTCAGTCCCAAAGCTAAGGCCAGTGGAGCTAACGCGAACCTGGTCTTGGCCAGCTATGCGAAATGGAATCCCCCAACCAGAGGGCGCATTGATGACAAACTCAGGGTTCGCAGTGAATAGCTGCGGGACAGCGGAGCTAGTCCCCGTGGTAGCGGTTGTGCTGAACGAGAGTGGGACGCTCGTGGCCAGAGTGCCGGCGGTGATGCTGCTCAAGCTTGGAGAACCGCCTCCAGAAGGGACAGCCCAAGTTCCATCGCCTCGTAAAAATGTGGTGCTGTTCGCAGTGCCAGAGCCAAGGCGGGCCGTCGCGATGGTTCCGCTCGTAATGTCGCCAGCCGCGTGGCTGTGAGACGCAGCAGCAGCGCCAACATCGGCGGCGCTGAGCGCTGCGTTGACAAAGTTGGTGCCATTGTAGCGCAGCGTTTGCGCCGTTGCTGGTGAAGTGATGACAACATCAGACAGGCCATCCAGGTTGCCACTGCCACCCGCAGGCGTCGCCCAGGTATTGTCGCCGCGTAGAAATGTGGTGCTGTTCGCAGTGCCAGAGCCAAGGCGGGCCGTCGCGATAGTGCCGCTCGAGATGTCAGCAGCGCTGTGAGTATGGGCAGAAGCAGCGGCGCCAATCGCGGTTCGAGCGCCGGCAGGGTCCGTTGCTCCAGTGCCGCCCTTGTTAAGCTCGAGAACGCCGGTCGCCGTGGCTAAGTCAACGCCACCGCCGCCGCCTCCTAGTGCTCCCGTGTCAACGCCGTTAACGTAGGAACGGATAGACTTGCCGGAAGGAACGTTGAGAACCATGTTTCCAGAGCCATCGATGGCTGACCATACTGCGTCAGCTTCGCCTAAAGCGCTAGTCTCAAGCTCCAAGCGATGCGCGACCCAGGGGCCTTTGACGCCATTGACGCATTCGCCGATAGCATTGAAAACATTGGCGTTACTCGGGTCTCTCTTTGTGTTTAGGTCGTCAAGCGGCATAGCGCTACTCCTCCACGGTTAGGTAAACATTCTTGCCGCTCTTCTGGGCGGTCTCAATGAGAGGGACAAAGACTTTCATCAGGTGGCCGTTCTGGATACGAATGCAGCCATGCGTGTTGGCCCATCCTTGGAATGGCGCCGTTGGGTCAGGCAATGCGCTGCCGCCGCCATGCAACGAGATGCCAGCGCGACCGTTGCCAGTCTCTTGACCTTCTAGGTCGATCAGGTCAACGCAGCGTCGGCCGTAAGCGTGGAGGTCGCTGCGAGGGTTCTCGGTGTTGTAGATGACCCCGCAAAGATACAGGCCAGGAGGAGTGTCGCCGTTACGCTCTTTCCAGAAGCGATGCTGTCCCAGCGTTCGCGCGGGATAGCTCCTGCCAATCTTCTCGCCCTTGTGGTTGAAGATGGAAGCGACGCTGTGTCGCGATGAAACAACGATGTGATAATCGCCTGGCTTGATCCTTGCTTTGATGTCTGGCATAACTCCAGACTAAGTGATGGGGCCCTCTTTGTTTCGCAAGCCCTTAGATTGAGTGATGGCCTGCATTACATTCCAAAGCGTGTCGCTGCTGTATTGGTCGTAAAGGCGAGGCTCCGGCTTGCCTTTCTTGACTCGCTTCACCATATCGGCGAAGTCGCGTTGAAGTTGACGCCTCGTCTGCGGGTTGGATGTCTTGGCAAGCTTCTTCTTCAGTTCGCTGTTGCCGCTGGCGATAGCAGCGCGTCTCGCAGCGCTGTCGCGTCGCTTCATATCCGCTTTCGTAGTCGAGTCAACCTTGAGGCCAACAGCGTCGAGGAAGAACTTCGCGAGGTAGTATTCGCGCTTGGAGTAGTCCTGAACGCGCATCGCCTCATCGAACTTGCCGTAGTTCTGTTCCCACCAGTAGTCGAACGAGTTGAAGATGGCGCTCGCGCCCTTGCTCGCGAGGTGCCCGCCGTCATTGGCAATGCCTTGCAAAAACTGGCCAACGAACTCGCGAAATGAGTTCTTGCCATCCTTGCCTCCGTCGTAACGGATGGCATCCATGAGCGCTGCCGGCGCTGTTAGAGCGTTGGGCGCCCAGACAGGAAAGATTTGCCGCCAAGCGTGAGAAGTGCCCTTGCGAAGCCGCTCTGAGAAGTCGTCTGAGCGAGCATAAAGCTCACTATCAAGGAAGAAGTTTTTACCAGACAACGATTCAGCAACGGTCTGCAGAACTGGGTGAAGCCCAATCTGGCCAACCATTGGCACGTTCAGCTTCATCCCGCCAGGCTTAGGGCTGAAAATGTCATACATCCGCCCCGCTTCAGCGTCGAAACCGCCTTCGGCCATGTTGCCCAACGCGAACATGTAAGCCATGTTTACATACCCACGGCGGCCCTTGTCGTCAATCAACTCCATGACAGTATCAGGGACATTGAGGAACGTAGGGAGCAACGGGAACAGGTGACGCGGCCGAGCTTCAATCTCCTCTTGGGTGCTCATCCCGTTAGCAGCGCGAACCTTCTCGTTCATCCACTGCATTCCCATCATTACCCCCATGCTTCGCGCTGCTCTCATAGGGTCAGTGCCGGGCATCCAATGGCCAGCACGAACGCCGAGCATGCTGCGCATTCCCATCATGGAAAGATGCATTGACGCAGAGATGAACGGTGCTGCGAATACGGCCGAAGCAACGTCGCCAAGGCGATCAGTTTTGCTTGGCAAGAACTTGCCACGGCTCACGCCCTTGCCTCGCAAGAAGTTCTGCAGCGGCGTGTTCTTCGCGCCTAGATAGACTTCGGACCTCGCCAGTTTTGCTGCTTCCAAAGCCTCATAACCGTTGCTTCGGAAGTGGTTGAACAGCGCTAGCCTTGCGATGTCGTCGCTCGCCTGCCATAATTCTTCGGCAGCGATGCCGGTTTTAGTTCTAGCGGCGTTGATAGCGTCGGCAAAAAAGTTGCCAATCGCAGGGATTTTCTCAATGGCTAGCTCGAACTGTCCAAAGAGGCCCTTCTTATTCATCTCGCGCCAAGCGGCGTCGTCAATGAAGTTTGCAAGCTCGCCGATGTATTTGCCCTGAAACAGCCCTGCTCGCCGCGCTTCAGCGTAGCGATCGCCACGCGCGAAGTATTCCGTCCAAGCGTCGGGAAGCTTAGATAAGCCCTTGAATCCAGCAACGTCAAAGATGGCGCCAATATTTTGCTGCGCCTGTCTTGCGTGAGACGAAGGGTTTGCAACGGTGTGCCAATACTTCCAACGGTCGGTAATAGCGTCCCAGCCCTTGCCGACAAAGCCAGGTCCCTCGCCGAGCGTTGGGATGATATGGCCAAGGACGAGGGAGTCAGCAAAGTCTTTGTGAATGAATCGGCCGCGCAATGCGCCGAAGTTCACCTTCGTTCCGATGGTGCCGATATTGCCCTCGTCAAGTGCAATGATATCGGTTGCGTCATGCTTCGTTCTCGCGATGAACTCCTCGAGGCTTTCGCCGCCGCGAGAAACAAAGTTCTCCTTCGCCGCAGCCCAACGCCGGAACTCAAGCTTGTTGCGGAGCTGGTTCACCTGATAGATGCCCTTGCTAAAGGTGTAGATGGGGTCTTGAATCTCAGTCAGGATTTCTTTCAGTTCAAGCGGGATGTCTTTCCTTGCCTTGAGCCGAGAAGCTTCGTTGAACACAGCCTTGCTGCTCGCCCTGTTGCCGTAGTTGACTTGAATGAAGTCGCGCAACTCCTTCGCGATGGGCTTGCCAAGCTGGGCTTCCTTCGCGTCGAGGTAGGCTTTGATATCGCCATCGGGAACGCCGGTCTCGAAGAAGGTGTAAGAGCGCGGGTCATACTTGCCGCGATTGGTCAACGCTGGGCCAAAGGGCAACAGCATATCCACTGGTAAGCCTTCATCGGTCAATAGGCCGCGAGCTTCAAGTTCATCCACCGCGTTGTCTACAATAGCTTTGGCTTCAGCATAGAAGGCAGCATCCTTGGCCTGAACGCCTTTATCAAACGAAGCGCGAATCATCGGCTTCCTGGCGCTCTCCGCAAGCGACTGAACCATCTTGCGTTGCTCACCTTGTAGTTTGCCAAACCAATCCCTGGGTAGGTTCCATTGCTCGCTTAGAAGTTCGTCAGTGGCCTTATCTTGCAACGCGCGAACAACGCGAGCAGCGTCGATGAAGTCAGGATGAATCCCGGCGTTCTCTAGTACCTTTGGCGTGATGGGCAAACCGTTGGCCTGCGGCGCGCCGGTCATGTGCTTGCGAAGCAATTCTTTCTGCGGCGCGTCAAGGACGCTATGCACAGCATCGCGTCCAAGAATGGGGCGAAGGTCGCCCTGGCTGACAGAATGAAAAGTGTCAACGACGGCTCGAGAGAATGAGTCCGCCTCTTGGTGCATCGCTTCGATAGCGCGGCCTACCTCCATGGGGACAATGCCCTGCGACGTGGTGAAGGTGCTTTTGCCAGCGCGAATGACGCGCTCAATCAGCGGAAGCTTCTCTGCTTGGGCCAACGCTTTCGGCGCTGCGCTCTCAACCCACTTCTCAAACTTGGCCATGGTCTTGCCAGTGACCATCCCAGGGATAGCCTTGAGAACTTCTTCGACTCCGCCAACGCTCGCGTTGAGCTTGACCTTGCCCTGAACCTTGGGATTCGCGTCGCCCCAATCCGTGAGCCAATCAGTGAAGCGTTGCAGAAAGCCAGGCGCTGGCGGCGGCGTGACAACGCTTTCAGCAGCGGCGGCAGCGCCTTCGCTCATTGGCCTAGCTTCGTCAACGAGAGAAGCGCCAGGCGGTAGCGTCGACTCCAAATCTTGCAAGCCCATTTGAGCCTTCATGTCGGCAGCATCAACCTTCGGGGCGAAGATGATGGGCTCATAAAGCGGTCGCGGCGGCGCTTCCGTTGGCATCTTCAGCAGCGCTTCGGCAGGGTCAACAGGCTTCGCCGCTCTCGCAGCGCTAGGCGCAACGCTCGCAGGCATTGCGCTTTCAGGGATACCCGCAACGTCAGGCGCGAGGATAGGGTCAACGCCAGCCGCCCGGGGCAGTCCGAGGTCGTCCATTGCCGAGACAGGGATAGAGTCAAAGCTAGGCGCTGGCACAGGCTCTGGCACGGGCACAGGGTCTTTGAGATTGGGAGCGCTCATCGCGTCAAATTGGCGAGGCGCTGTCGCTGCTGGCGCTGTGAATTGCTCTTGCAAGTCAAGGTTGGCCTTGTCAAAGCCATACTCTGGCGTTGATTCTACTTTCGCCAGCGGTGGCGCTTCCTGCGCCTTAATGCGTCGCTGAAGCTCATCGGGAGAAATACCTAACTGGTCGCTGATACGCTTCGCGATGTCGCCGCTCGGGTTCTTCGCTGCCTGCTTGAGAGGAACGCTGGCGTCAGCAAAGATGTCCATGAAAGATTGAACTGGGTCGACAACGACTTTCGCGGCGCGGTTGAATGCGAGTCGCCTTGCCCCTACAGGAGTAGCTTTGCCGGTGAATACGTTTTTGACAACGCTGCCCTTCGCTGGCGCGCCGATTAGCTCTAGCGGGTTCGCAAATATCGAGGTAAGCGCAGCCGCTTGCGGAGAGTAGCCGGCCTTTGTGGCGGCGTCAGCAACGTCTGGAACGCGTCGATCAAACAAAGCCGCAATACCACCAGCGCCAGGAATGCCGGCTCTTTCTGCAGCATCTCCGATTCGCTCGATGACGTTTCTGTCTTCGCCTCGCTGTGCTGCTGCGATGTTTTGCGCTGCCTCTTCAAAGTCAACTAGCTCAGCTTCTTTCTCTTTGAACTTCTTGCCTTTGACCTTCTCGCCCTGATTCGGATCAACTCCCCAAACAGCGCGATTGTAAAGCTCGCTCAGCTTGTTCATAGCGGCGCCGCCGGCCTGGGTGACCTTCGGAGCTATAGCGCTGAGGTTGTCCTGCTCAGACGTTGGTGCACGGAAAAGCGTTCCAACGCCTGGCATTACTGAAGTCAATCCTTGCAAGATCGGGCTCTTACGGTATAGTTCGCTGGCGGACTTGGCCGCCTTGAGAGTATCTTGAATCCGGTCTTCGCCGACGACATAGTTCGCGCTCTGATTGGCCAACGTGCCAGCGCCACGAAAGGCGCTCTGAACATTGCTCAGGACAGCGTCAAAAGCGCCGCCTTGGCCTTGATTGATTTCCTTGGATCGGCGTCGAATCGCCTCAGAACTGTAGCCCCTAGGCGCCTTGTAGCCAGTCTCATCTACAGGCTCATTGGCTTTCGGCGCTTTAGCGCTGCGACGCGCGTTGCTAACGATGTCGTCAAAGATACTCACTAGTAGCGAACCCTTCCATTGCCCACGCCTTGCTTGGCGTTGGCATGCCTGAATCGAGCGATGCTCTGCACAATGATAGAACGGAACTGCTCAGGCGTTTCGCGAATGATTTGCTCGGCGTTGTGGCCATCGGCCAACGCTTTGCCTACGCTCGCGTCAAGCGCTTCGCGGGGAATCTGGCTGATGTCAACGTCAGCGGCTTTGGGTTGCGCTGCTGGAGCGCTGCCCTTCCTCGTCCCGCTCGCTGCTTTCTTACCGCTCGCGCCAACGCTCGGGGGCGCGAAGACGGCGTTGGCGTATTCAGAGTAAGCGCGAGACCCTTCAGGAGTTCTGGTCATTTGATTGATAAGGCCCTTGGCGTAGGGGTCCTGAGCCATCCATTGCGCTTGAGGAAGCGCTGCTACGCGACCAGTGGCGTCAGTCCCAAAGGGGATACCCGCTGCTTGGAGCGCTGCGACGTAAGCGTTGTAAGCCTCATCGCCAGGCTCAACGGGAATGCCGTCGCTCGGCTTGGGGGCCATGCTTAGTAAGCTTTGTTGATACTTGCTGTAATTACTCCCAAGTTGATTCAATGAAGATTGATTTTTGTCGGAGCCGGCAAGTGACTTGGCAGGCGCGTTGCCCTTGACTCCGGCCGTCTGGGTCTTCCAGTATCCATCCATAAGCGCCTTGTTGAGAAAGCCTTGGTTTTCTAATTCTTGGAGACGAATGGCTTGACGTTGCTCAGGGCTTTGATAGTTAGCCATAGCGTTGCGGTAAGCCTCGACAGTAGGGCTCTCGCCTAGGCCAAGCGTCTGCATTTGGTTTTGATAGGCGCCGTTCAAGTAGTTGCCGGCGGTGGGAACCATTACGTCTTGGCCATTGATATTGCCTTGCGCTGCGACCATCGCGCTCGGCTTTGGCGCGACAGCGTTGGTCGCAGCAAGTTCGCGTTTCTTACGCTCGTTCTCTGCTTCCTGAACAAAGCGCTTCATCGCCAAGTCCTGAGCGCGACGCGTGTTGCCATAGATGCTCGATGCGTCAGCGTTGAAACGCTCCATGTCCATCGCAGCGTCGTAGTTATAGGGATTGGCCAGCATGGCATCTTGAACAAGAACGCGCTGACGTGCGTCAGGCAGCATAAAACTGCGCTGATAGTTCGCCATACGCTTCTCGCGCTGTAGGTCGTCGAAGCTTCCAGTGAAGGGGGTCATGCCGTCCATTAGTAGTCTCCTGCCAAAATAACGCTGCTCGTTGCTCCTCGCGAAGCGGTGAGGCCGAACGGGTCAGAGGGATTGAAGTTGGTCGCGCTGAGCTGAGTCCGCCCGAGTTCGGTCTGACGTTGCACAGCAGCGAGGCCGGCGAGGCGAGCAGCCTCCTGCTGAACATTGCGAATCTGAGAAGAACTGGTTGGGCCAGAGGTCTGCAGTCCGCCGATTTGTCCATAAGCCGTGCCTTGCGCTGGCGAACCAGTGACGCTGGTCGGGGCAGTTTGGCCTTGCAGCATACTGCGGCGCATTTGCTCGAGTTGAGCCATGAGCAGCGCATTGTTGCCGGCGCTCTCTTGGGCGCGGCGCTGCGCTTCCTGCGCTTGGAACTCGGCTTGGCGTCGGGCGTCTTCGATGCGGAACTGCTGCTCAAACTGTTGCTGCTGCGCTTGTCGCGCTGCTTCTTCTCTGCGAAACGCGAGGTCCTGAGTCTTCATCCCAAGGTCCTGAACGCCAAGGCCGAGTTGCGCTCTCTGATTGCGAGCAACCTCGGCGTTCTGTTGCATGTCATTCAACGTCCCGAGCAGCCCTTGATTGACGCTCAGGCGCTCCTGTTCATATCCTCGCGCTGCTTGAGCGCGGGCGTTCGCGAGACGCTCATAAATAGGCGCAGAGATTTCGCTTCGGAACTGCGCTGCGCTGCCGCCGGTGGGGAGAAGCCCATTCGCCGCTAAGCTTCGCGTAACTTGGCGATTGATGTCACGGTCTATAATCGCCTGCTGCGGCGCCATAAGGGCGTCAACGCGGGAAGCGATATCGTCGTCGCTGCGATTGCCAAGCGCGCTGAGCCGGTCGATGAGGCCGCTAACGCGAGGGTCTTGAGGAATACCGCCAACGGAATCCGCTTGGCTCAGCAACGATTGAACCGACACGCCACCGCCGCCGCCAGGGAAACTGTTGCTGCCGCCAGCGAAGCTAGAGCCGCCGCTTAACCCACCGCCACCGCCGTAGCTAGAAGCGTTGTAAGTGGAGATGTTTTGAAAGCCGCTGCCGGCGTTGCTGTTTCCGGGCATTGGGGTCCCAAGTGGAACGCCGGGGCCGGTTCCAAACAGATTAGGGGTGATTCCGAACGCCATTGTTTAGGGCCTCCTTGGCGAAGTCGATGAACTTTTCCATGTCGTTGACACGAAGCTTATAAACCTGTTCGACGCTAGCAGCGAAGGCTTTGGCGTCGTCTACGCGACGCTGCGATGATTCGCGAAGCCAATACATCGAGAGCAACATCGCCAGCGTGGCGCCGCCAGCGTCGCCAAGCTTCTCTATAGGAAGAGACTCTTGAGCAGCAGCAGGCAGCGAGCCAGCAAAAAGAAGAAGAACAAAGAGAAGTCGCACGGCAACATTATCTTACCACCGCTATGATTTCCTGACCCGCAAGGGGAAGTAGAAGACGCGAGAAGCGCCACCGCTCTTGAGAACGTGCTGAGCTCCGTTCCAGTAGAGAGCGTTCTCTCCGGCCGGCGCTGGGTCGATGTTGGAGAACTGCCAATTGCCCAAACTATTGACGCTGCCACTCGTCGCGATGCAGAGAATCCATCTTCCAGCGTTGTCGCTCGCAACGATCAACTCGTCGAGAACGCCGAGGTTCAATGTTTGCCCAAGATTGAGCGTCGCGACTGCAGGGCCAGGACCGATGCGCAGTTCGCCGCTAGCGATATTCAGGCCACCACCAAGAGCAATGTTTTGCGCTGGCCCAGCAACGCTCGCGCCAAGCAAGCTCTGCGCTGCAAGCGGGCCTATCGCGCCGCTAGGCACTGTCCATTCGTAGGCAACGCCAGCGACTCCGCCGACGACTTTCGCAGTGGGAGCGAAAGGGTTGTTCATGCGTTGGCGCAAAATCGAGATGTAATCGTCGCGCTCGCGTGACCCAAACGACGGAGGGCCAAAGAGGTTACCCACCAACGGCCCGCTCTCTGATGCCAACGCCTCGGATTCTCAAGTTCGAAGCAGAGCTTGCCTCTAATCTTACAATGCGTTCTCGATAAGAGCGAAGGTCTCGCGACGCGTGAATCCAACCCGGGGCATCGACACTGCCAACGAGAATCTCAGTATAGGTTTCCCCGCTTCCGTTCCTGACCTTCGCAATGCAATCCCAGCGCCCTGTGCCGTCTACGTAGACATCCATGAGCTTCTTGTCTAAGTGCGCCGTTTCTGGGTCAGCGCCTTCTGGCGAGGTCTCAATGGCGCACTCGAAGGCGACAGCGTTGGCGCTCGCGTCGTGGTCAGCAAAGAGGGTGTCATCGTAACGGCAAAGCAAGTCTTCGCAAGCCACGAGTTGGAGCCCGAAGGGTGGTCGGTTGCGCGGCACCGTCAATGAGTCGGTTTGCGGGCCAGCGTTGAAGGTGCGCTGAATCCCTTTGAGGCCATTCGCGTTGCGATAGCTTCCAACCCAACGCCCTTCGCTGACGTTGAACAGGAAAGTATCGTTTTCACGGCCGGCGTAAAGCGCTTGGTCTACAATGGGCGACAAGCAGAGACAGTCAATCAATGGGTCGTAGCTCATCGTGAACTGAGTCGCATCGCCATAGCTGCTGAGGATGGGCTGAATTGGGCCGTCAATGCGCTGCAGTCCTCCGCCTAGTAAATAAATGGCTGGGCCTGGCGCCATGTAAGCGATGCGGTCGCGACAGCGAGCAACGCAAGTAGCAACGGGCCCAGCGGCAGGCGGCGCTGTAAGCACGGTCCAACGCGCATCCACAAGCGGCGTTCCCTGCACAGAGGCGACGCCGAGAGTGCCAAAGATGTAGCTGACTTCTTCCTGCCAATAGGCCGCTGCGATGCCCTCGCCAATCTCTGGAGGCAAGTGCGTGAAGTTGGCGACCGGCCAGGTGTAAGCGTCGGCGAAGTCGGACCAAACTACGGTGCGTTTCTGAAGAACTGCGGGGTTGTTGCCATGGCTCCAAGGGATGCCTTTCACATCGGTAGCGCCAACGAATTGGACCTTGCCGCCCGTCTGGTCATAGACTTGCTGAGGAGCGACGCCAAAGCCAGGGATGGAAAACATGAGCCGGCTTTCGGTCGCAGTTGGATTATCGCTGGTGCCGATGGCGCTAGCAGCGTTCTTTGTTTCACTGTTCCAGTTGGCTAACGGGATAGAGGCCGTCATATTGACTCCAGCAGCGGTGCCTATCTCAGTGATGGCACCGCTATAGAGAAACGAGTTCTGCGCCAGGACGTAGATGACGTGTTTATTCGTCGTCCCCTGATGCGTCGCGTGGAGCATCGCTATACGCTGCGGGAACGCGCGAATAAGACGCATCCCAAATCGCGGCACCCAAGAGCC
>Ga0209985_10004345_pt1 | contig 11468 bp, 8 predicted proteins | sample NOAtaG_FD_187305 | JGI IMG/M metagenome (GOLD analysis project Ga0209985, IMG submission 187305) | Freshwater lake microbial communities from Lake Erie, under a cyanobacterial bloom - NOAA_Erie_Diel6S_1000h metaG (SPAdes) (version 2) | ecosystem: Environmental > Aquatic > Freshwater > Lake ... | reverse complement strand
TCGCCCGCGCGGGCCCGCACGTTGTAGCCCGACCGCCGCCAATCGGCGGGAATCCCCGACACCCGGCTGATCCGCTCCGGGCGGCGGTAGTTCACGATCAGGTTGAGCATGAAGTAGTTCGACCCGTACGGATGCTGGTTGTAGGGCGGATCGAAATAGGCCAGGTCGAGCCCGCGAACGAGCCGCACCGCCTCGTTGGCGTCGCGCTGCAGGACCGTGCACGGGCAGTCGAACATGCTCAACACGGGCGGCGCCAGCTCGATCGCGCCGCGGATCCGCGCCAGCGCGTCGCCGCCGGTGCCCCCGAACTGGCCGATCCCGGTCTCCCGGTTCTTATAGAAGCCCTTGAACACGCCCGCGGTGTTGGCGTGAATCGAGGCCGCGCTCAACAGCGGCCCCATGAGCAGGTCGCGGAATGCGGCCGGTGCCGCATCGATCAAGCGGCGATAGTCGTCGATCCGCCGGGCGTTGCGGCGTGTGTAGAACACCCGCTCGTCCCGCCCGATGCGGGCCTCGTCGCGGGGGGCGTACAGCTCCTCGATGAAGCCCGGCGGGAACCCGCCGCGATCCACCCGGGCGTTGAGTGCGGCGACGCAGTCCGCGAGAGCCCGCTCGTCCACTTCCCGGCGGTTCGCCAGATGGCAGCGGCCGAGGACGGCGGCATAGTCCTCGTGGTCGTTGCTCACCAGGTCCTCGGCATGCCCCTTCAGCAGCCGCGACACGGCGCCCGAGCCGCTGAACGCGTCGAGGCACCGGAGGCGACGGTTGCCAAGCCGGCGCCGAATGCCCGCGACGACCGCGTCGATGTGCGGCAACAGGGCCCGCTTATTCCCCAAGCAGGTGATCAGCTGGCCGGTGCGATAGCCGGGATCTTCGGCCGGTGCGGCCGGTGCGAACGGCGATGACGTCGGCGGCATGGGGGCGGGGATCGACATGATGGCGACGAGTCTACGACTCCCGCCGGCTGGCGGATCACCGTGCGGACCGCCCTGTTTTGCAAACCAGCGGTGCAAAATGCGGCATTGCTCCCGATGGGGAGCCGACCGACGGGCGGGTTTTTCCCGATTTTCGGCGGCCGTGCCGCACTTTTGCGGCGGGCTGGCTTTCGGCACGGCATGTGCCTGAGGGATCTGCCGACCGGTCGCGGAGACGCGCGGCCGGCAGGGATGGCCACGGGAGACACCACCATGATCGCCGCCGCCCGCCTCGACGAGGACACGGACGAGGAACTGATCCGCCGCTTCCGGCAGTCCGGCGACACCGCCGCCTTCGAGTCGCTGGTGCATCGCTACGAGCGTGACCTGTTCGGCTACCTGCGCCGGTATCTCCACAGCGCGGAGATGGCGGAAGACGTCTTCCAGGCGACGTTCCTCCAGGTGCACCTGAAGCGGGATGCCTTCGAAGACGGCCGCCGGTTCCGCCCCTGGCTGTACGCCATCGCCACGCATCAGGCGATCGACGCCCAGCGCCGCAACCGCCGGCACCGGATGGTCGAACTCGATCGGCGGCAGGGCGACGACGAGGGGCATGCCTTCTTGGCGGCCATCGCCTCCCGCGAAGGCACGGCCGACGACGAGGCTGCGGCCGAAGAGTCGCGGCAGCATGTCCGCTCGGCCATCGACGCTCTTTCCGCCCCCCAGCGGCTCGTCGTCGAGCTCGTCTACCAGCGGGGAATGAAGTATCGCGAGGCGGCCACGCGGATCGGCATCCCCGTGGGCACGGTGAAGAGCCGCATTCGGGCCGCGCTGCTGAAGCTCGGGGAGTCGTGGAACCCCGCGCCCCGCGGAGAACGCCGCCCGGCGGTCGCAGCCCGCGGCCTGGTACCCTGAGTCGCCCGCACGGCCTCACCGCCGGCTACAATGCGCGAGTTTCGCCCCCGCCCTCCCCCGCCGCGCCGCTGATGCCCGCCTCCACCGACGACCTGCGGATTGCAGAGATCAAGGAGCTCCTGCCTCCCGCCCACCTGATCCGCGAGTTTCCCTGCACGCCCTCCCTCGGCGACCTGGTCACCGCGTGCCGCACCGCCCTGCACGCGATCCTCGCGGGCGCGGATGATCGGCTGATCGTCGTCATCGGCCCCTGCTCGATCCATGATCCCGCGGCGGCGGTCGAGTACGCCCGGCGGCTGCGGGCGGAGCGGGAGCGGCTCGGGGCCGACCTCGAGATCGTGATGCGGGTCTACTTCGAGAAGCCGCGGACGACCGTCGGCTGGAAGGGGCTCGTGAACGACCCCGACCTGACCGGAACGTTTCGCATCAACCACGGCCTGCGGGTGGCCCGGGAGCTGCTCACCGAGATCAACGCCCTCGGCCTGCCGGCCGGCTGCGAGTTTCTCGACATGATCATGCCGCAGTACATCGCCGATCTGGTCTCCTGGGGGGCGATCGGCGCCCGCACCACCGAGAGCCAGGTGCACCGCGAACTGGCCTCGGGGCTCTCCTGCCCCGTGGGCTTCAAGAACGGCACCGACGGCAACGTGCGGATCGCGGCCGAGGCGATCCAGGCCGCGCGGCAGCCGCACCACTTCCTGTCGGTGACCAAGGCCGGCCACACCGCCATCGTGTCCACGAAGGGCAACGACGACTGCCACATCATCCTCCGCGGCGGCAAGGCGCCGAACTACGACGCGGCCAGCGTCGCCGCCGCCTGCACGGAACTCGCGCGGCACGGCCTGCCCGAGCGGCTCATGATCGACGCCTCGCACGGCAATTCGAGCAAGCAGCCGGAGCGGCAGACGACGGTCGCCGACGCGATCGCCGCGCAACTCGAAACCGGTGAGCGGCGGGTCGTCGGCGTGATGGTGGAAAGCCATCTCGTCGGCGGCCGGCAGGACTTCACGTCCGATCAGCCGCTGGTCTACGGCCAGTCGATCACCGACGGCTGCCTGGGCTGGGAACAGACGGTGGGGCTGTTGGAACGGCTCGCCGCCGCCGTCCGCGGCCGGCGCGGGCACGGGGCCTGATCCAGGCCGGCAAGCCGGGCAAACGGCGGCCGCTGCGCGATCCCTGCCGGTCGCGCGGACGGGCGAGGCAAGCCCCGACATTTTCTCCAGCCGGCACGGCCACGAAGGTTTGGCCGCCGCCCGAGACGATGGTCTGCCTGTGGGGTGCGGGCGTCGGCCGCGCCGTCGGCGCCTTGGCGGAGGAACGCCCGTGAGCATTGGAATCGTGTCGATTGCCGGCCCCGAAACGGACGGCCACACGCGGCCCCGGCCCGCCGTCCTCCGGGCGCTTGGCCACGCGGAGCCGCCGGCACGCATCGAACTCGACGGCGAGACCTTTCACCACGTCGAGACGCTCAAGCACGACTCGTGGGCCGCCACGGCCGTCTACCGCTCGCCGAGCCGCACGGCAAAGTGCAAGTTCAACCGCACGCGGTCGATCGGCCTGCTGCCGATGCGCTGGCTGGGCCGTCTGCTCGCCGCCCGCGAGCAGTGGTTCATGGCCCGACTCGCCGGCATCCAGGGCATTCCCGTCGGGCTCGGCCCGGTCTTTGTCGATGGGCGACCGCTGCCCAATGCCGTGGCCCACGAGTGGATCGCGGGTCATGCGCTCGCCGAGGGGGAACGGGTCGACGACCGCTTCTTCCCCATGCTGACCGTGATCCTCGAGGCCGTTCATCGCCGCGGCGTCGCCCACGTCGACCTCCACAAGCGGGAAAATCTCCTCGTCGACGACGCGGGGCGGCCGCATCTCATCGACTACCAGATCTCGTTCGGATTGCCGACCGGCGGCGTGTCCGCCTTTTTCCTGGGGGGTCTCTTGCGGCTGCTGCAACGCTGCGACGAGTACCATCTGCTCAAGCACCGCGTGAAGCACCGCCCGGACCAGATCGGCCTCACGCTCGCAGACATGCACCGCATGCGGCCCTGGTGGATCCGGGCCCACCGCTGCGTGGCCGTGCCCTTCCGGACCGTCCGCCGCCGCCTGCTGGCGGCGCTGCGGATCCGCTCCCGCACGGGGCACGCCCACAGCGAGGTGTTCCCGGAGGTCGCCCACCGCCGGGCCGCCTGACCGCCCGCAGCCGACGGGAAGCCCGGTCCCGATGCGGGAAAGTCCGCCGGCTGCCGGACGTCCGCAACGTGTGGCCCGATCCGGCGGTTCACGTTTCTGCAGCGGCGGTTTCCGACCGTCGCACGCCGCAGCGGGACAGTACACTCGAACGTCCGCTAGCCAAGTCTTCCCCAGCAGGATGCGATGGCCATCGACCCAGGAAACCCTCGGCGTTTCCTGCGGTCGATCAAGTGGAAACAGGCCATGGAGGGCTTTTTCCACGGACAGCCAGGAACCGCATGGTCATGTCGACCGCCGCCTCCGATCGCCGCCGCGTGCTCGCCGACATCGTTCGCGAACGGGACGGCGGACGGTCGGCAGGCCGTGTGGTGCGCCGCACGGTGATCGGCCTGATCCTCGCGGCCCTCCTCGCGCTGCTGCTCGCGTGGCTCCTCGGCTTCTTCAGCGTGCCTCGCGAGGTGCTGGAGATCCGGGGCCTGGTAGACGGCGAGATCGCAGAACTCCGCAAGGTCGCCCGCAACGAGCTGCCGTTGGCATACGACGCGCCGGGCTTCGCCGTCGTCTTCGACCGGGTCCGTGGCCTGCCTCCCGATCTGCAACGCCAGGCGAACCGGGACGTTGGACGCCTCATCGCAGCCCGCGAGCAAGCCGAGTTGGATTCCTACTTCAATCTGCCGCCGGAACGGCGGCAGGCGGAGCTCGACCGCCGCATCAAGGCCGACGAAGACCGCCGCCAAGCCCGCGAGGCGGCGCGGGCCGCGCGGGACCGCCAGCGTTCCGCGGCGTCAAGCGGAGCGGCGGTGGCGAGTGAGCCGGGGGCCACGCCGAGTGGCCGCGGCGGGCCGCCGACCGGTGGCGGCCGGGGCCGGTCCACGACCGAGGAGGAACGCAACGCCCGCAGCAAGCGCCGGATCGACCGGTCTTCGCCCGACGAGCGGGCGCGGCGCACGGAGTATCGCCGGGCGATCGACGAGCGGCGCACCCAGCTCGGCCTGCCGCCACGCGGCGGTCGCTGGTAGCCGGATTTCACCCGGCCCGACGATACTGACGGTCATCCCCCAGGAGGTCCGTCATGCGTCTCGTGCTCGCCCCCCTCTGCGGCCTGGCGCTGGTGCTGCCCGCCGCCGAAGCCGCCGACTGGCCGCAGTTCCGCGGTGGCGCCGCCCTCGGCCACGCCCCGGCGGCCCGCCTGCCTGTGACCTGGAGCAACGAGCGGCATCTCGCCTGGCGGACCGCGATCCCGGGGAGCGGCTGGTCGCAGCCCGTGGTAGCCGGCGGCCGGATCTACGTCACGACGGCCGTTTCCGGTGGCAACGACCGGCCGAAGAACTCGACGAGCGGCGTCATGGACTTCAGCACGCTGGGCCGGCCGTCGCTGCCGAAGAACGCCCTCGAATGGCGGGTGCTGTGTCTTGACCCGACGGACGGCCGCGTGCTGTGGAGCACAACCGTCGTCCAGGAGAAACCGACGTTCGGCAAGCACGCGTCGAACACCTACGCGACGGAGACGCCGTGCGCCACCGCCGACAGGACCTACGCCTTCTTCGGTGCTACGGGCACGCTCGTGGCGCTCGACCGCGACGGCGGCGAACGCTGGCGGCGGGAGTTCGGTCCGCAGAAGACGACCAACCAATTCGGCACGGGCTCCTCGCCCACGCTCCACGACGGCCGCCTCCTGCTCCAGCTCTACAACGAGCAGGCGGCCACGCTCTTCTGTCTCGACGCCGCGACCGGCAAGGATCTCTGGAAAGCCGACCGGTCCAAGGGCACCTCCTGGGCCACGCCGGTCGTGTGGACCAACGCGGGCACGGTCGAGGTGCTTGCGGCCGGCGACAAGAGCCTGATCGCCTACGGCCTGGCCGACGGCCTGGAACGCTGGCGGCTGGAGGACATCGACACCTCGTTCGCCTGCTCCGTCGTGGCCGACGCCGAGGGGGTGTATTTCGGCACGTCGAGCCCGGGCAGCAAGTCCCCGGCCGCGGCGATCGCACCCGGCCACCTCGGCGACCTCACGCCCCCGAAGGGCACGAAACAGACCCCGGCGATCCCCTGGTCGCGAACCAAGAGCGGCGCGGGCATGCCCTCGCCCGTGGTGGTCGGCGACCTGCTGTTCTTCTTCGGCAACACGGCGACCTGCCTCGACAAGCGGACGGGCGCGGAGAAGTTTCGCAAGCGGCTGCCGGGGGGCACGACCTGCGTGGGCTCGCCGCTGGTGATCGGCGACCGCATCTACCTGGTCAACGAGAAGGGCACGACGCTCGTCCTCCGGGCGGGCGCCGACTTTCAGGTGCTCGGCGAATCGACGATCGGCCCGGGTGACGAGGTCTTCTGGGCCACGCCCGCCGTCGCCGGCAACGCCCTCCTCATCCGCTCCTCCGACGCCCTGTATTGCATCCGCGAGTGACCGGCCCGACGGCTGGCATTGAGCGGGCTCCGTCCCGCGGGTACCCTGCCCCCGGTTTCGGACCCCTCCGGGATGTCGCTCTCGTGACCCTCGCGACCGCGTGCGTCGTGACCGTCGCCGCCGCCAGCGGCGGCCTCTATGCGCTGGCATGGATCCTCGTCCACGGCTGGTCCGCCTGGCACCGCCGCCGCCGGCCGAGGCCCGAGTTCCGCGCGGGCGTCAGCGTGCTCAAGCCGCTGTGCGGTGCCGACGACGAACTGGAACGGAACCTGCTTTCCTTCTTTCGACTCGAGCATGAGCCGCTGCAACTGGTCTTCGGCGCGGCCGACCCGGCCGACCCGGCGCTCGACATCGTCCGCCGGCTGGCCTCCCGCCACCCGCACCGCGACGTGCTCGTCGTCGTGGGGGCCGACGACTCGGCTGCCAGCCCCAAGGTGGGGCTGCTCGAAGCGCTGCTGCCCTGCGCCAGGCACGAGATCGTCCTGCTCTCCGACAGCAACGTGCGCGTCGTGCCCGACGAGGTCGCCCGCGTGCTCCCCTGCTTCGCCGACCCGCGGGTCGGCATGGTGCACCAGCCCGTCGTCGGCATCGGCGAGCACACGCTTCCGGCCGCGGTCGAGAACCTGCACTACACCGAGTTCGCGGGATTCCTCTCGATCGCCGCCACCGTGCTCTCGGGCCAGCACGCGGTGAACGCCAAGGGGCAGTGGGTCCGCCGGGGGGCCCTGGCCGAGATCGGTGACTTCGCGGGCGTGCGCGACCACGGGGCGGACGATTACATGCTCTCACGGCTGGTGCTGGCCCGCGGCTGGCGGCTCCGGCTGGCCGCCGAGCCGGTCCGCACCGTGCAGGCGACCTGGTCGTGGCGCCAGCTCGCGCAGCGGCACCTGCGGCACTCGAGCCTGCGCCGCCGCATGGTCCCCTGGGCCTATCCGCTCGAGCTCCTGCTCAACCCCGTGCCCTGGGCACTGGCGCTGTTGGCCACCGATCTCGCGTGGCTCTCCGCTCCGCTCGTCGCGGTCAAGATGATGATCGAGATCTCCGCCGCCGGGCTGCTTCGGGGCCGCCCGCTCGCCTGGCGGCACGCGGCCGCGATCCCGCTCAAGGACCTGCTCTACTTCGCCGGATGGTTCGCCTCGTTCGCCGTGCGCACGGTCGCTTGGCGCGGCAAGTCCTATGCGATCGGCCCGGGCGGCCGTCTCGAGCCGGTCGAATCGGCCCCGGCGGTGGACTTGGCCACGCGCCCAGCCGCGTAGGCGGCGTGCCACCCGCATGCACACGTTTTGATGTGGCGCGAAGGAGCTCAACAGAGCGGCGCCGCTGCAAGGATCCGGCTGCGAATCCTGTCGTGCCGGACCCGTGACCGCCGGGCGCGGTTCAAGAAGCCCCGGGTGGAAACCCGGGGACTCCGGACACGACAACCAACCCACCGTCCATGCCGCATGACGGCACGTGACTCCCTCGCTCCAACCCACATCGCATGGCACCCGGAAAGGCATGCAACCCGGAGTCCCCCGGCTTCCGCCGGGGGCTTTGTGTGCCGTTCACGCGGGTCAAGCCGAGAGCAGGACTGGGGAACGCGGCACACCGAAATGCCCGCGCCTGGAGGCCTACGCCACGGCGCTGCTCAAGCGGCCGTATTTCCGGCGGTCAGAGGCCGCCGCTACAGTGGTGGTCGGCGACCACCACGACGGGCGATCACCTGCGGAGACGAACTGATGCGTCCACTTCTGGCATGGCTGCTGCTCCTTGCCGGCTTCGCGGCCGCCACCGAGCCGCCCCTCCGCGTGGGAATGGAGCTTTCGTACCCGCCGTTCGAGATGACCGATCCGCAGGGGCGGCCGGCGGGCGTGAGCGTGAAACTCGCCGAGGCGCTCGGCCGGCACCTCGGCCGCGAGGTCGTGATCGAGAACATCGCCTTCGACGGGCTGGTGACGGCCCTCAAGACCCGCAAGATCGACTGTGTGATCTCGTCGATGACGGCCACGCCCGAGCGGCGCAAATCGATCGCGTTCTCCGCGCCCTACCTCAAAACCGGACTCGCGCTGCTGGTGGCGGCCAACTCACCGGTGCGGTCCGCCGCCGACCTCGACGCGCCGGGCCGCGTCGTCGCCGTCAAGAAGGGCACCACCGGACACCAGCACGCGGCCACCACGCTGAAGCGGGCGCGGGTGCTCGTGCTCGACAAGGAAGCGGCGGCCGTGCTCGAGGTCGTGCAGGGAAAGGCCGATGCGTTCATCTACGACTCGCTGTCCGTCTTCCAGAACCACCGCCGGCACCCGGACACGACCCGGGCGGTGCTCGAGCCGTTCCGCGAGGAGACGTGGGCGATCGGCCTGCGGCTCGGCGACGACGCACTGCGACAGCGCGTCGATGAGTTCCTGGAAACGTTTCGCGCCGCCGGGGGGTTCGAGCGGCTCGGCGATGAGTTCCTTGCGGAAGAGAAAGCCTTCTTCAAGTCCGCGGGCCTGCCGTTTTACTTTTGATGGGCGTCCGGCAGGTTTTGATCCTGCCAGCATGGATGGCGGGACGGCCCTCACACCCGGAGTCCCCGGGTTGCCACCCGGGGCTTCTTGCTTCAGCACGCCGCTTCCACAAAAAGCCCCCGGCGGGTTTCGATCCGTGCGGCATGGATGGCGGGACGGCCCTCACACCCGGAGTCCCCGGGTTGCCACCCGGGGCTTCTTGCTTCAGCACGCCGCTTCCACAAAAAGCCCCCGGCGGAAGCCGGGGGACTCCGGGACATACGGCCTCCCCGCTGCCCAGCCTGCAAGACGACGTGGATTGACGAATGGGTCACGCCGGAAGTACCGTCTCCGATATGGTCCGGCGCGTACCCCTGATTCTCGCGATCGCCTTGGCATGCTCGACCGTGCTGGCGGGCGTGCCCCTCGTCGCGGCCGCCGCCGATCATCAGCCCGGTCCGGTCATCGCACCGCTGCCGTTCGACCCGGAGACAGTCTCCGAATCCGCGGGCGAGTCGACCGAAAAGGAACGGGAGCAGGAAGAAGACACGGACGGCGAACTTTATCTCTTCACTCGACCGCGGGCCGCTGTCGTCCTCGACATGCACCGCACCGGCCGATCCGCGGTCGATGCTCCGCGGTCCCCGACTGGCTCCAGCGATTCGGCGCGGTTCATTCGCGGCCCCCCTGCCGGCTAACGCACCGCGCGGCCATTCTCGTCGCGCGGCCGTGCCTTGCCCGCCCGGTCCCCCGGGCGGATCGCGATTGCGTCGCCAATCGGATGGCGGCGCGGGCTTCCAGAGCACCGTTCCGGCACCGGTTTCCGCATGGCCAGCTCCACAGCGACAGACGCCCTGACGCGGTCGATTGAAGAAGCCGCGCACCTGCTGCCCGCGCAAGGGCCGATCGGCGTCTTCATCCACCACAACACGCTCCACGCCTTCGAGGGCGAACCGTTCGACGAGGCCGTGGTGCACGCCGCCGCCCTGCTGGAGACAGAACCGTTTCTCGCCGAGAGCCGCTATCGCGAGGAGCTGGGCCGCGGGCGGATCCGCGTGGCCGACATCGACGCGGTGCTCGATCGTGACGCCCGCGAACGGCCACCGCTGCCTCTCGTCGGTGGCCGGGTCACGACCCGCGACCTGTACCGCACGCTGTTGTTGCATCCGGTCCGCCAGGAGTCCGACGCGGCGGTCCGCTGGACGCTCACCGAAAGCGACGCCATCGAGAGGCTCCGAGCCGATCTTCCCGAGGCCACCCGCTGGCGGCTGCTCGCCACCGCCGCCGACGCCGCCGACGGGCACAACCGCCTGCCCGACGTGGAAGACGAAGCCACGCGCCAGGCCACCTACGCCCGGAGGGCCAGGGGGGTCTCCGACCGTGAGCGGCGCGTCTGCGGCGAGTTGTGGCATGCGTGCGTGGAGGCCGTGGCCGCATCGCGGCCCGCACGAGTGCCCGTGCAGCTCCCCGTGCGGTTCCGCGACTTGATCCGCGGCGTGGACCCCGCCATCGATACCGACGACCTGGTCCACCCGCTGCTCATCCGGCTCTGCGCCGCATTCCTCGACCAGGGCGTGGCGAGCTGGACGATGCCCGATCGCGACCGCGGCTTTCTCGCGGCGGTCGTCGCCCTCTACGGGACCGCATTCGGCCCCGCCGAACCGTGGAGCGTTCGGCTGCCGCGGGCGCTCGCCGCCTGCCGCGACCGCACCGCGGCGGAGGTGATCGAGGCCGAGCTTGCCCGGTGCGGCGTGCCCGCGGCCGACCACGGGGGGTTCATCCGCCAGACGCTGCTCGCGCTGCGGGGCTGGGCGGGCATGTTCCGCCAGTTCGAGGAGCGGCCTGACCGGGCGCCGACGTGTGCCGTCCCCGCCCGGCTCGTCGACTTCCTGGCGCTGCGGCTCGTCTTCGACCGGGTGGCGGCCGAGTGGGCGGCAGCCCTCCTGGGAGCCGGGGGCCGCGGCGGCGCGGACCTCACCGCCCTGCGGAGCGAACTCCAGGATCGGTATCCGGCCCAACGCGGACCGGGCACGCTGGCCCGCGCGTTCCTCCTCCACCAGGTCGCGCAACTTCTCGGGCTCGGTGCCGCCGACATCCGCACGCTCGACGAGAACGATGTGCTGCGGCTCGAGCAGGCGATCGCCGAGTTTGACGGCATCACGCGGCGACGGCTGTTCCACCACGCCTACGAGCGCCGGCATCGGATCACGGTCCTCGACGCCCTGGCCGCACACGTGACGGCGGCGTCGGCACCCGCGGCCGCCGCCCCGCCCGGGCAGATCGTGCTCTGCATCGACGAGCGCTGCGAGTCGTTCCGGCGGCATGTCGAGGAGCAGGGTGTCGGCTACGAGACGTTCGGCACCGCCGGCTTCTTCGCCGTGCCGATGTACTACCGCGGGCTCGACGACTGGCACGCCGCGGCACTCTGCCCGATCGTGATGCAGCCGGCGCACACCGTGATCGAGGTTCCCGAAGCCCAGTCGGCCGCCAATCACCGCCGGCATGCCGACCTCCGCCGCCGCTACGGCCAACTCGCCGACGGACTGTCGTCCGGGTCGCGGACGCTGTTTCGCGGCGGCCTGTTCA
>Ga0209985_10004343_pt1 | contig 11478 bp, 10 predicted proteins | sample NOAtaG_FD_187305 | JGI IMG/M metagenome (GOLD analysis project Ga0209985, IMG submission 187305) | Freshwater lake microbial communities from Lake Erie, under a cyanobacterial bloom - NOAA_Erie_Diel6S_1000h metaG (SPAdes) (version 2) | ecosystem: Environmental > Aquatic > Freshwater > Lake ... | reverse complement strand
ATCCCCGCCTGCAGTGGTTATAGTGTGCCCTCTTGGTCGCACTATGGATCAATGGGTTGTTAGCTCAGTTGGTAGAGCAGGTGACTCTTAATCACCGGGTCGTAGGTTCGATCCCTACACAACCCACCAGAAATTCCGCGTCACCGAACAAAAAATGGCACTCCATCGACCTTGACTGATCTCTGTTAGCAGTAGAAAAGCAGTGGGTTAGCAAGCGTGGCGTAACTCTACGTCACATGCATTCGGGGGTTGTATTCATCCAACATTACAACCATCAGGAGAAGCAAACGCCTCTCTTGGCGTCAGGTACCCATCGATTAGCCTGAAGGGATTTACAAGGGGGCAAGTCGAGCCAAGAAACATTTGATCGAGCAATCTGATATTCAAAATAGAGATAATCAGCCATTTCATCAAGGAACAACTCCTGTGGCTTGCCAAGTTGACGTTCGAAAGCTTTTTTCCAACCAAAGTCTTCAATGTCTTTCATAAGATTAACTACACCTTTGAAGCCTATCTTTCCAACCAACCATTCGGTTAGTACTGCACCAAATTTGTACGGGGTTCCATCACTTGGCAAGTTATCTGACCAATCGTTGTACGAGAGACGAGGAACAGTATTCTTTGAAATCCAGGTTGAGAAGTCACCTTTCGTCATGATTTTTCCAATTCTGTTGTCTTCAGGACCTGGAAACCAAAACTTTGAACGATGACGTATGAAATATTCGGGATCATCCATTGACGCAACGAGAAGTCCAAAATACTCTGCAGACCCCTCCATAAACCAGACCGGGTTCTCTCGAATAAGGTTGTTTCCAGATAAATCAAACTGAATTTGGTGAAACCATTCATGCTCTATCCGTGGGAAAAAGCTATCTGTATACAAAATAATGGGTTCGAGAAGAACATAAAAATGAGTCACTGATGCGCTCGGCGAAAGTCTCGGAGCCAAAATAGGCCGCCAATTACCTTCACTCTCCCACGCTGATGCTTGATAGATGAAATCACGAAGTTGTCCTTCAGCTTGGCTTTTGCACCAATCGAGAGTGAAATGAGTCGAACGAGGCGCTAAAACCTGACAATTCTCTGATATCTGGTCTTTCATCGAAAGATTCATATAGATCTTAGAACGGCTCACTTTATGGAATCTTTCCCACTGCAAAATTGCATTGTCTAATCTGCGCCGTGATTCGACAACGATATCGTTTGGTACCGAAGTACCAAACCAATATTCAATCTTGCTCTCAGGTTTACCAGTAGCAGCGTTCGATCGCCATTCTTCATACATCTTTAAGCTATTGGAACCTGTTGCCCTAAATCTCTCATATAAAGTTAAGGGAACTGTGGTTACGGTTGGTGTTGGAGTAGGTGTTGGTGTTGGAGTAGGTGTTGGTGTTGGAGTAGGTGTTGGTGTTGGTGTTCGTGTTGCGGAGGCTGAAGGAGCTGGCGCTGCAATTGTTGTTGGAACTATCTGTACTCTAAAACCAACTCCCGGTCCTGAGGTAAAACCTCCCGCTCCTAGGGCATTAGAGAGATATTTCCAAGGTTTTGGTAGGGGATCTTTATCCTTTTGTTTTAAAAACTTAGTGAAAAAGCCTTTGCTTCCAATCACTTTGTTGCAAGCAATGTTGTATGAATAGATTTGATAATTACCCTTTGGAAACTTAACTCCTGCAATAACTTCATCTTTCTTCACGTTATATGTTCCGCAGGGTGTGCCCTGCGGATCTGCGCCATGAGAATTTGAGATAGCAGTAATGGAAGTAGAGGCAGAGAGCATTAACGCTAGAACTAGGGCTAGGACTCGTCCCCGCATGGCGAAAGGTTAAGCCTTATGCCATCTAGTTTCTAGGCCTAACACTAGGAATGACAGCTCTAACTTTAAAGAACTCACTTTTGTAAGCAGCCCGTTAGCAACAAAGACCCTTCCGAAACAATCAAAATTGGCCTATTCTGAGCAAACAACTAAATGATGACGCTCAAATCAATCGGTTTGGGGCACTTTCGATAGTTTTTGAGAGCTGCTGCCACCCTCGTGGCGTAACTCTTAATCACCGGGTCGTAGGTTCGATCCCTACACAACCCACGTATTTCTAGCCATTAACAATTTATACAAACTTGAGGTTATCGCTAGCGCCTAGCCCTAGCACCCACCAGAGTGTGATGGGAACCAGGCTCTAGAGATTTCATTCGTTCTTATGGTTTAGCCGATGCCATGGCATTCGCTGGCAAGTTTATAGAGGCCCGCACCCATAGCGCCTGCGCTATGGAATGCATTTGCCGTTCCTTTATTGAAAGCCTTGCAACTCACGGCATTTGCTGACGAACTCGAGATTGCACCGAAAGATACAACGAGAACTGTTGCTGCCAATGTTGAAAGAATCCGCTTCATTTTTTCTCCTCTCTGCGGAAGTCTCTATTTCCGCAGTGCAAGAGTAGGTATAAGTCCTTCAACTCCAAGTCGCTTGTTCGTCACAGCTTCAACATTTAACAAGCGAATTACTACTTCACAGAATGTGAAGTTCTTATTGCCGTGAAAAAGGAATCGCCCTTAACTTCTTCTTTTCGTTGATAATCATGATTTCATCGCTCGTGCTTGATTTGATGAGTTCAAGAACTCGCTCTTTTTCCCAACGGATTTCTCCATCCATCGAGCCATCGACCGAACCATCAACCCTGGAATCCCACATCTGAACTTTTCCATCTATCTCAGCCTCAATCTCGCGAGCCAACAATGGATCCTTTGGACCAACGAGCACCACGAATTTTTCATGCTTAGGCTTTCGGACGCTGATGGTGCGTTCGTGCCGGTAAATACTCCAGTGGTACCACGCAATGGCTGCGTTAGAAAGCAGAATTGCAATTGCAAAACGAGCTTGGCGTAGCGTTTCAATACCGAGTTGATTGTTGAGAAGATCATCAAGAAAGAGAAATACGCCAGTCAGCACGGAGATCACGGCTGCAACAGAGGCAACGCCGAAGAGCATAAGAAGGAATATGCGACGGGTTGGTGAACTCTGCTCAAGTCCATCGACTGCAACATGACTTTCGATGCGCTGCCAGAAGAACCACCACACAGGTGAACCAACCAGAATCAATGTTATTGCGAGCAAAAGTGTGTTTGTGGAGCTCGTTGTCGAGACAACTTCACCAGGAGTGACGCTTTCGATAATTGCAACCAGAATCATCATCAATCCTGCTGCAGCAGCAATCAAGCTGATTCCAGAGACGATGTATTCATAAACGCGACGTATCTCGCTACGAGCCCCCGCCGCACTCTCTGCGATTGATGAATTCTCCGTAGTGCTCTTAAGGAGATTTCCGTGATACCACCAGACACCAAGTCCAATGACTGCGGTACCAAGTGCGTTCACGGAGTCGTTAAAATGTTGCGTTGCAATATCTGAAACTGTCTCTCCAAAGAACCAGACCAATGATTCGTAGACCATGACGCTTAACGAAGTAATGAGTGCGATAAAGCCCCCTGCTACCCCAATAAGAAGTACATAGGAGAACCAGAGCAGTTCTCGTTTAAGGCTTAAGCCAACGCGAAGCCAGTATTGGTACCACACCGGTAGCCCAACGATGATCAAGATCATGGCGCGAATGGAGGGATCAGTCTCTTCGAGTAAAACTGCCTTTTCATCGCTAGCTATAGCAAGTTGAGCAACGCTGGTAACGAGATTTGCAACGCCAGTGCTGAGTACTCCTAGTCCAATGAGCGAACCAAGAATGTAATGAGTGCGCGACTCTTCTTCCCTGCTCGTTGCTTGGATTAACTGCCAATGCACCGTCCAGATCAAGCCCCATACGAGTAGTCGCGATAGTTCCTGTCCTTGAAAAGATTCGTTGCCGAGCGCCCATAACAAAATGCCATATGCCGATGTCATGGAAGTGATAAGCGCTGTTAAGGAAACGATGCTCAGATAGGCATTCCATGCAACTGAATGTCGCTCTGAGGGATCATCAGCCAGAGTCCGCTTCGTCCAACGTCCAACAAGAAGATAGAGAGGTGCGCCTACCAGTAAGAAAGTGATGTCGCGCGCTAAATCAGTACGGCTTTCGGCAATGACTTGTCCTGCATCAAAGAGTCTTCCAATAAGTCCAGCAACTCCAGAGGCTGAAACGCTCAATAATCCAAAGAGGAGCGCGTATTGAAAGAGACGACGAATCGAGAAAGTACTTGGAGCGCCATGACTATCGCGGACAAATAATTTTCGAGCCACGACAATAAGAATTACCAGGAAGAGTATCGGTACAAGAAATCCAAAAATCACTTGTTCACCTCATCGCATGAGTAGAGCGGCCATGGAATTCCTAAAATTTTCCAATTGCCACCTTCTCGAGCCAATCGGAAACTATGTTTCTCTGTATACATGTCACCAAAGAGTTGACCTTGGTTCATATCGACTGCAACATCGATGTAGGCACGATCTCCTTCAATCTGGGTGTTGGTGAGATTTACTCGGACAGTGTCGGGCACCCAACTTCGATCAATATCGGTTACATCGCAAGTCGATGTCACTGAGAAATAACGCGCAGCATCTTCATTCTTGCCGTCAATCACATCTTTGAGAAATGATTGAACGACGCCTTCTGGAGTATTAAGTTCATAATCCTTTGTCTCGCGCGAGGAAGTTAAGAAAGCTGCGACTGCGGCTAGTGCGAGAGTAAAGAGAACTATGACGGCCAAGACTCGATTTGCTCCGCGCCTTACATCGCTCATGTATTCATTATCCATCGCGGGCGAAGGGCTGGGTCGCACCAGACTCGCGCCTCACTGAATATTCTCACCTGTAGAACTTTCCTTACTCTCACATTTGGCTCGCCCTATGCGGTTTATTACAATCAAGACATGGCACGCAAGGGGCGCACTCCAAAGATCATTCTCTTTTATGGTTTTGCTCCTGTCGCCGATCCTGAAGCTCTCAAACTCTGGCAGATTGCGCTCTGCGAACCCCTCAATCTCAAGGGAAGAATCCTTATCTCACCGCATGGCATCAATGGAACGCTAGGTGGAGATATCGATGCGCTCAAGAAATATGTAAAGATTACAAAACAGTATCCCGGCTTTAAGAAGATTGACTTTAAATGGTCTGAGGGAACAGGTGAAGACTTTCCTCGTCTCAGCGTAAAGACTCGCCCAGAACTAGTCTCCTTTGGAGTACCAGATAATCTCAAAGTTACTGAAGATGGAATTGTAGGAGGCGGAAAACATCTCAAGCCAAAAGAAGTTAACGCCCTGGCTGAGAAATTGGGTGACGACTTAGTTTTCTTTGATGGCCGTAACGCTTACGAAGCGAAAATTGGAAAGTTTAAAAACGCAGTAGTGCCTGATGTAAAAACGACTAAAGACTTTATCGAAGAACTCGACAGTGGAAAGTATGACCATTTAAAGAACAAAACCATCGTCACATATTGCACGGGTGGAATCCGTTGCGAGATCCTCACGACTGTGATGAAAGAGCGTGGGTTCAACGAGGTCTACCAAATTGCTGGCGGCATTGTGCGGTATGGCGAGAAATATGGTGACAAGGGTTTATGGGAGGGATCGCTTTATACCTTTGATGGACGCAAGACCATTGACTTCTCCGATGAGACAAAAGTAATCGGTCAATGCGATACCTGTGGCTCTCCTACCAAGCAATTCCTCAACTGCGCCAACGATTTCTGCCATCGTCAATATCTGATCTGTGATTCATGCGCGCAAGATAAAAACAACTTGCAGTGCACCCATCAAGAGCTACAGCGGCATTCCCGCTGACCAAGGGAACTCAATCCACTTCTCGGTCTTACGCCAGACATAATCTGGCTTCACAACACTTCGGGGTTTCTCATATAAGACTACGGTGCGAGCTTCTTTGACTGTTCCACGCCAAAAATCCTGTACCAACCGGAGAGTTTCTCCAGAGTCGGCGACATCATCAGCGATTAATACTGTGGCCCCCTTGAGATCAACTTTATTTGGAACGGGCGGCAGAACTACGGGCATCGGTAACCGCTCCTCAATTCCGGTATAAAACTCAACGCTCATGGTGAAGGAGTTCTTCACTCCAAGGGCATATCCGAGTGCAGCGCCCAAGAAGAAGCCTCCACGCGCGATTGATAAGACGATTTCGGGTTGAAATTGTGAGTTTCGAATCTGGTGCGCCAAATCAATAACTGCGCTGCCGAACTCTGTGTAAGACAAGTGCTCGCGCTCGCTCATGGAGTGATTCTAGACTTACGTGATGGCTAGAAACTTAAAGGGAAGAAATCTGCGTAAACCGCGTGAGAAGTATGACCACAAATACTCTCGCGGCGTTGTGGCCATCGTTGCTGGATCAAAGCGCTTTCCCGGAGCCGCACTCCTGACTGTTGGTGGCGCCCGACGTGGCGGCGCAGGTTATGTGAAGTTCTTGGATAGCACATCAATTACGACGGAATTGGTGATTGCTCAATTTCCTGATGTAGTTCCTATCAAGTCGATCACAAATGAGAAAATCGATGCACTAGTTGTGGGGCCAGGCGCTACAACTCTTCGCACCCTTCCAGAAAATATTCCCATTGTGCTTGATAGTGGTGCACTTTCATTAGCGCGAAAGACCAAGGATTCTCGCAATCCGAATCAAGTCATTGTTGTGACGCCTCACGAGGGTGAATTACGTGAGTTAGGTTTTTCAATTTCGCTCAAACACAATTCTCGCAACGCCACTGATGTGCAGAGAAAAGAAGTAGCGCAGAAAATTGCAGATGAACTTCATGTCATATGTGTTCTCAAAGGTCATCGCACCCTCATGGCTGCACCACAACAAAGCGTTCGCGTTGCTTCAATACTGGTGGACTTAAATGGAGGTTCGGAGTTAGCGACGGCTGGAAGCGGCGATATTTTGGCGGGACTGATTGGAGCATTTCTCGCTAGTTGGAAACCGCTCACTTACAGTGATGCGCAAAAAGTGGTACGTGACGCAGTACATCTTCATTCCGCGGCGGGCGCCCACGCAGCACGCGCTAAGAAGTCTGTTGTTGCAACTGACATTCTTGAGTCATTGGCATACTGCTGATTAGATAGCGCTATGTCGGAGTTCATTCCCAACCCTGCGCGCGGCAAAGAGGTTTATGACCTCGATCGAGCCCATGTATTCCACTCTTGGTCGGCACAAGCACAGATCTCTCCGCTTCCTGTCGCAACGGGAAAAGGTTCTTATTTCTGGGATTTTGACGGAAAGAAATATCTGGATTTCTCCTGCCAATTAGTCTTCACAAATATCGGCTTCCAACATCCTAAAGTTGTTGATGCCATCAAAAAGCAAGCTGATCTCTTAACAACAATCGCTCCGCAAGTTGCCAATGAAGCTCGCGGTGAAGCTGCAAAGCGGATTGTCGAACTTGCTAGCCCACATCACCAGAAAGTTTTCTTCACCAACGGTGGCGCCGATGGCGTAGAAAATGCGATTCGCATGGCGCGCCTCCACACCAATCGCCACAAAATTCTCTCGTTCTATCGCTCCTATCATGGCAATACCACCTCGGCAATTTCAGCAACTGGTGATCCACGTCGTTGGCCCAATGAATTTGCTTATGGACATGTGCACTTCTTTGGGCCTTACACATATCGCAGTTCGTTTTGGTCAAAGAGTGAAGAAGAGGAATGCCAACGCGCGCTTGAACATCTCGAGAGCGTCATAACTTTTGAAGGTCCCAACACCATCGCTGCAATTCTCATTGAATCTGTTGTTGGAACTGCCGGAGTTCTGATCCCGCCTCAGGGATATCTCGAAGGCGTTCGCGCGCTCTGCGATAAATATGGAATTCTCTGGATTGCAGATGAAGTGATGTCAGGCTTCGGCCGCACCGGAAAGTGGTTTGCTTATCAGCACTCCAACGCCCACCCTGATCTGATCGTCTTCGCAAAAGGTGTTAATTCGGGCTATGTACCACTCGGTGGCGTTGTGATCTCTCAGAAAATTGCTGAAACATTTAATGACCGCGTATTTCCCGGCGGCTTGACCTACTCAGGACATCCACTTGCGTGCGCAGCCGCCGTTGCGACCATCGATGCAATGAAGGAAGAGAAGATCGTTGAACACGCGGCGCAGCTCGGTGAAAAAATTATTGGGCCAGCTCTGCGCGCGCTCGCTGAAAAACATCCTGTTATTGGTGAAGTTCGCGGCCTGGGAGTCTTCTGGGCGCTTGACCTCGTTAAAGATCGCGCAACGCGTGAGCCCCTTGCCCCGTACGCGGGATCAAGTCCAGCTATGAATGAGCTTGTTGGCGAGTGTAAGAAATTAGGGTTGATGCCATTTACTAACTTCAATCGAATGCATGTAGTTCCACCTTGCAATATCTCGGAAGCTGAATTTAATGAGGGCGTTGCGATTCTTGATAAAGCTTTCTCTGTTATCGATAAGCATTACATCGGCACAGGCAAATAGAGAGATATCCCATGAGCGATGTAAAACGCATTACCCATCACATTAATGGCGCATATTGGACTGGAAGCGCCGAACGTAGCGGCGATGTTTATAACCCTGCCACCGGAAAAGTTACTGGAAAAGTAGATTTTGCCTCCGTTGCTGTCGTAGATCAAGCAATTGAATTCGCCACGCGCGCACAAGCAGAATGGCGCAACGCATCACTTGCAAAGCGAGTTCAAGTTCTCTTCGCCTTCCGCGAGATTCTCAATGCACGCAAAGAAGAAGTCGCGCGCCTCATCACAGCTGAACATGGAAAAGTCTTATCCGATGCGCTCGGAGAAGTGACGCGCGGCCTTGAAGTTGTTGAATTTGCTTGCGGTATTCCGCACCTACTCAAAGGTTCTTACTCAGAAGGCGCATCAACCAGTATCGACGTGTATTCCATTCGCCAACCACTTGGAGTCAGCGCAATCATCTCTCCATTCAATTTCCCCGCGATGGTGCCGATGTGGTTCTTCCCGATCGCCATTGCTGCGGGAAATGCCGTCATTATTAAGCCCAGCGAAAAGGATCCCTCACCCGTCAATCTCATCGCTGAATTCTGGAAGGAAGCAGGGCTTCCAGATGGCGTATTTAATGTACTTCATGGCGATAAAGTCGCAGTAGATCGCTTACTTGAGCATCCAGGCATCGCCTCTATTTCCTTTGTTGGTTCAACGCCGATTGCGCGATATATCTACGAAACTGGCACAAAGAATGGAAAGCGCGTTCAAGCGCTCGGTGGAGCAAAGAATCACATGTTAGTTCTCCCTGATGCTGACTTAGATTTAGCAGCAGATGCCGCTGTTAATGCTGGTTTTGGTTCGGCTGGAGAACGGTGCATGGCAATCTCAGCTCTCGTCGCTGTCGAACCAGTTGCTGATGCGCTCATCAAAAAAATCTCTGATCGCATGGCCACGTTGAAGACCGGCGATGGAACTCAAGGTTCAGATATGGGACCACTTGTTACCGCTGTTCATCGCGACAAAGTTGCCTCATATGTAGATGCTGGAGTTCGCGAAGGCGCTGCACTCGTTGTTGATGGGCGTAATCCCAAGATAAATGGCGCAGCCGAAGGATTCTGGCTCGGTCCAACTCTCTTTGATCGCGTCACACCCGAGATGAGCATTTACACCGATGAAATTTTCGGACCAGTTCTCTCGGTGATTCGCGTCCAAAGTTACGACGAAGGTTTAGCGCTTATCAATAAGCATCAATATGGCAATGGAACTGCAATCTTCACAAATGATGGTGGCGCTGCGCGACGTTTCCAGAATGAAGTTCAAGTCGGGATGATCGGCATCAATGTTCCAATCCCGGTTCCAACTGCGTACTACTCATTCGGAGGCTGGAAGAACTCGCTATTCGGCGATACTCATGCACATGGAACTGAAGGCGTTCACTTCTTTACTCGTGGCAAAGTAGTTACGAGCCGATGGCTAGATCCCAGCCATGGTGGAATTAATCTCGGCTTCCCACAGAATCGCTAGCCCGCTAAGGCAAGCGTTTGACGAAGAGATCCATCACTTCATTTACTGGAGTTTGTGAGAATCTCTCATAATCCAAAGTGAGCGCTGCAATCTTTTCTTGTTGGGCAGCATCAAAAATGCGCGCCAGATTTGTGCGGTATTTCTGAACTAAGAGCGGTATCCCCTCGTCGCGGCGGCGCTTGTGGCCGACAGGAAATTCGATTGCGATTTCATCGAGTGATGAGCCATCTGTGAAGGTGATGGTTACTGCATTTGCGATGGAACGCTTTTCAGGATCGTGATAATCCTTGGTGTACTGAGGATCTTCAACGCAGACAATCTTCTCTCGGAGCGCATCAATCCGTGGATCTGCAGCAATATCATCTTCATAATCGCGCGCAGTTAAGCGGCCAAAGATCAGTGGAACTGCAACCATATATTGAATGGTGTGATCACGATCAGCCGGATTACGGAGTGGACCTTTTTTATCAATGATGCGCACGCAAGCTTCGTGGGTACGAATGGAGATTGTTGCAATGTCGTCTGAGGACTTCCCGCGTTCATGCATCTGTTTATAGAGAAGAAGTGAAGCTTCCACGGCGGTCTGGGCGTGAAATTCAGCCGGGAATGAGATTTTAAAGAGAACGTTCTCCATGACATAAGAACCGTAAGGACGCTGGAATGAGAAACGTTTTCCTTTAAAGGAAACATCATAAAAACCCCATGTCGGCGCGCTCAGTGCAGATGGATAACCCATCTCACCTACTTTGGCCATGAGCGCAAGACGCACAGCGCGCGAGGTGGCATCTCCAGCGGCCCATGATTTACGGGAACCTGCATTTGGAAAGTGGCGATAAGTACGCAGCGATTGGCCATCGACCCACGCGAGGGAAACTGCGTTAAGAATCTGATCACGAGATAAGCCCATCATCTGTGCGACGACAGCAGTCGATGCAACTTTGACCAGAATTACGTGATCGAGTCCAACTTTGTTAAATGAATTCTCTAGCGCGATACAGCCTTGAATCTCATGAGCTTTGATCATCGCGGTAAATACATCTCTCATAACAAGCGGTTTTCTTCCATTGCCGGCAGATGATCCTGCAAGGTTATTACGCGAAATCCAATCAGCGGTGGCAAGAATTCCACCTAAGTTATCGGATGGATGTCCCCACTCTGCAGCGAGCCAGGTGTCATTAAAATCTAACCAACGAATCGCAGTTCCAATGTTGAAAGCGCCCTGAACTGGATCAAGCTCGTAATCAAGGCCCGGAACTCTTACTCCATTTGGAACCCGTTGTCCTGGAGCAATGGGACCAAGAAGTTTGGTGCATGCCGGATACTCGAGTGATTCCAATCCACAACCGATTGTGTCTAAGAAACAATTCCATGCTGTTGTGTATGCCAACTCCGATGTCACTTGGTAATTCATCACATAATCAACGATGTCCACCATCTCTTGATCAAATGGCAGATCGGATTTTGTGAAGTTCGCTGACATTGTCTCTCCCCTATTACTTTCTCTCACTTATTGGAATGAAGGCGCGATTTTCAACCCCAGTGTATTGGGCTGTTGG
>Ga0209985_10004342_pt1 | contig 11478 bp, 7 predicted proteins | sample NOAtaG_FD_187305 | JGI IMG/M metagenome (GOLD analysis project Ga0209985, IMG submission 187305) | Freshwater lake microbial communities from Lake Erie, under a cyanobacterial bloom - NOAA_Erie_Diel6S_1000h metaG (SPAdes) (version 2) | ecosystem: Environmental > Aquatic > Freshwater > Lake ... | reverse complement strand
GCCAAACTCGTGACGATTGATCAAGTCGACGGCGCCTGCGTAATCGTTGACACGGGCGATGCAGAGTACTGGCCCAAAGATTTCTTCGCGGTAGATAGTCATCTGCGGCTGCACGTGGTCAAACAGCGTTGCGCCGATGTAGAACCCGTTCTCGAAGCCGCTGCGGTTCATGACGAAGCCGCGTCCATCGACGACGAGCTCCGCGCCTTCGGCGACACCGCGATCGACGTAGCCGCGAACCCGATCGAGGTGGGCGCGTGTGACGAGCGGACCCATTTCGGCAGCGGCATCCGTCCCCGGGCCGATTTTCAGTGCGGCAAGGCGGGCCACCAGGCGTTGGCGTAGTCCCTCTGCCGTTGCAGCGCCCACCGGTACCGCGACGGAGATTGCCATGCAGCGCTCACCCGCCGAGCCGAAGGCAGCGCCCATGAGCGCGTCCGTAACCACATCGAGATCGGCATCCGGCATCACCACCATATGATTTTTGGCGCCGCCGAGAGCCTGCACTCGCTTACCCTGTGCGGCACCCGTAGCGTAGATGTGGCGCGCGATCGGCGTGGAGCCGACGAAACTCAGCGCATCGACAGCAGGGTGATGCAGCAGCGCATCGACGGCGTCCTTGTCGCCTTGCACGACGTTGAAGACGCCGGGCGGAAACCCCGCTTCACTCACGAGGCGCGCGAGCAGCAACGACGCCGAGGGGTCGCGCTCCGAGGGCTTGAGGATGAAGGTGTTGCCGCAGACGAGTGCGACCGGGAACATCCACATCGGCACCATGGCGGGAAAGTTGAACGGCGTGACGCCCGCGACGACACCGAGCGGTTGACGCAGGGCGTGACTGTCGATGCCCGGCCCGATGTTGTCGGTGACTTCGCCCTTCAGCAGTTGCGGGGCACCGCAGGCGAACTCGACGACTTCGAGACCGCGGGTGACCTCGCCACGGGCGTCCGAGATTACTTTGCCGTGTTCTGAGCTGATCACGGCAGCGAGTTCGTCAGCGTGGGCTTCGAGCAACTCGCGCAACTTGTTCATGAGTCGCGAGCGGCGCAAGGGGCTTGTCGCAGCCCAGCCCGGAAATGCAGCGCGGGCCGCTGTCACCGCGGCGTCGATGGTGGCCTTGTTCGCCAGCGCGACGTCGGCGGTGTGCTCGCCTGTAGCTGGGTTGTAGACCGGTGATGTGCGTCCGCCCGAAGCGGTGCTCGATGCACCGCCGATGAAATGCCCGATAGTTTTCACGCTGTATGTCTCGTAGTGACCCCAGCGCAATTCTACCTCAGTGGCGGTGGCGCTCCAGCAGTCGCAGCAGCGCCGGCCATACGAGATCGGCGGCATTCGGATCGCTGATCAGATGGGCGGCATCGGTCGCGGGTGGAGCGTTGAATTGTCGCTCCGCTCTGCGACAAATGTCCTCCGCGGGCAGCACCAGCGGCTGGCCCGTGCTCTGCGCGGCGATTTGGATTTGGCAGGCTTTTTCGAGGTAGTACATGCGCTGAAAAGCCTGCGACACGGTGTGCCCGACGGTCAGCAGACCGTGATTGCGCATGATCATCACGGGCTTGTCGCCGAGGTTGCGCACCAAACGTTCTCGCTCTTCGAGATCGTATGAGATGCCCTCATAATTGTGATAGGCGACGCGCCCGTGGAACTCGAGTGAGATCTGGTTGATGGGTTGTAGGCCGTCGCGTTGCGCGGCCACGGCGCATCCCGCGAGCGTGTGCGTATGGATGATGCAGTGCGCATCTTCGCGCGCCGCGTGGATGGCACCGTGGATGACGAACCCTGCGAGGTTGATCGGAGCCGCATCGGTCTCGATGGGGGTGCCCTCGGCATCGATCAGCACCAGATCGTCGGCGGTGATCTCATCCCACATCAGTCCGTACGGGTTGATCAGGTAGCGCCGCTCGGGGCCGGGGACGCGCAGCGTGCAGTGCGTGTAGATGAGATCCGTCATGCGGTAATGCGCGAGCAGCCGGTAGCAGGCCGCGAGATCTTCGCGCAGTCGCTGCAGTTCGCTGTGGGTCGCCGAGACCGTCATCGGCGCCACTCAATCGGTGCGATCTTCGGCAGCATCACCACCCAACCGAGCAGCCCCAGCACGTTGATCGCAGCCGCCAGCAGGAAGGCGCGATCGAACTCACCCGTGGCACCGATGATGAAGCCGGTCACCGCCGGGGCGATCAGGCCGGCCAAATTGCCGCACATGTTCTGCACTCCCACCCAACGCGCCGCCGCGGCCGGGCCCGCGAGGATCTGTGGAATCGCATACGTCCCGGGCGAACCGATACCGATGATGAATTGATAAAAATACAGGCAGGCGATCGCGCCTTCCACCGGCAGCGTCACGATGCCGATCATGCAGACGATGCCGAACAGGTGGTATGCCGCCATGATCGACTTGTGGGTGAGGGTCGGCGAATGGCCCCGTGCGATCCAGCGGTCGATCGCCCAACCAGCACCCAGAGCGGACAGCGCGTTGATGAGGTACGCGCCTGCGGCCACGGCTGCCATGGTGGCGAGCGAGAAGCCGCGTGCGCTGACCAGATAGGTCGGGAGCCAGGCGAGGATCAGGTAGTACGAGTAGTTCATCGAGAACAGGCCGAGCGAGGTGCCCCACACGGCGCGCTCGCCAAGTAAGCGGCGTAATGGCGGGCCCGCTTCGACCGTACCCGCCACGGCGCGAGGCTCGTGCACCACGAGGCTACGCCAAGGCAGCAGCCACAGCAGCGAGAGTGCACCAAACAGCACGAACACGGCGCGCCAGCCGTACTCCGCCATCAATAAACCACCAACGAGCGTACCGACGGCGGGGCCAATCAGATAACCGAAGGCCACGACACCATTGGCCGCCGACAATTGCGTCGTGGGTACGCCGACGGCCAGCAGGCGCGACATGCAGGGGAAGGAGACGCTCTCACCAAGCCCCAGCAACAGCCGCAGCAGCAGCAGAGCGACGAAGGAGGCGGCAAAACCCGTCGTCAGCGTGGCGAGCGACCAGAGCACGAGCCCGGCGGCGAGCACTCGCCGCGCGCCATAGCGCTCGGCGAGCCAGCCTGCCGGAATCATCGCGGCGACGTAAGTGAAGTAAAACGCGGAGAGCAGCAGACCGAGTCGCTCGGGCGACAGCGCGAACTCCTGCTGGATGAGCGTGGCGGCTGTGGCGAGATTGCCGCGATCGACGTAGCTGATGAAGAGGGCCAGCGCCGCCACGAGGGTAACCCTCGTGGCGGAACTGGCCGGCGGAATCAAGCGCGTTCGGCCTTAGAACTTTTGCGTGAACTTCAGCCCGAAGGTGCGCGGCTGGGGCCGCACGCCGTAGGGCTGCACGCCGCACACCGACTCGGCGCACTGCGACGTCTTGTAGAGTGACGCGTCTTCGTTGCCGACGTTCTGCACGAACAACTCGATGGTGTAGTTGTCCTTGCCGATGCCGGCGCTGAGGTCAGCGGTCGTATTCGCTTCGATGTCACCAATGATGGCGTTTGCATCGAGAGCGAGTCTCGAGGGCGCCTTGCCGGAGTGCGCGACCGACCCTTGCAGGTGTGCATCGAAACTGCCCAGATTGAAGCTGTACCGGGCCACCACATTGCCCTTGAACTTGGGCGTGATCGGCAGTTGAGTCCCCTTGGGCGCGTTGATCGAGACCACGTTGCCCGCCGCGTCGAAGTTGGCGTAGTCGTCCTTCAGTTCGGAGTCGTAGAAGGCGGCCGTTGCCGACAGCAACAGGCTGTCGGTGGCGAGCCACTGCAACTGGGTTTCGAGGCCGTTGACCTCCGCCGACGGGCCGTTGGCGACCTGCGTGATGCCGTTGGCACCTTGGAACGAAATCTGGAAATCGTCCCAGCTCTGCAGGAACAGCGCGCCGTTGAACTGCAGACGGTTGTCGAACCAAGTCGTCTTCCAGCCCAACTCGTAGTTGGTGAGGAAGTCCGAGATGTAATCGCCGGCGAACGGGTTGCGGTTGATGCCGCCAGGTCGGTAGCCCTCAGACCAGGTCGCGTAGAGCATGACATCGTCGTTGACCGTCCAACGAAGGTTGACGCGACCGATGTTCTCGCTCTCGGAGATACCCTTGTTGACGTTGCGACAAGGGGCATCTTTGTACGAGGCCTGCGACTTGCAACGATACTCGCCGTTGCGCGACCAGCCCTGACCCATCGGCGAGAAGGCGCCTGAGCCTCCGTTCGCCACGGCACCGGGCTCAGATCCGCTCGGTGCACGCGCCGGGCTGAAGCCGAGTCCGAAGCCGAAGAATCCATCGACGGTGACTTCCGGTTTGAAGAAGCGGGCGCCGACGGTGAGTTCCAGATTGTCGGTGATGTCGTAGGCCAGTTGCCCGAACACGGCCTTGTCGGTGTCGATGCGGTCGAAACTATTCAGGTACACGACACCCGGGTACTTCCGTCCGTTCGGCTCATCACGGTTGAGCAGCATGGAATCGGCGAGGCCCACGATATTGCCGAAGGGCTGTTCAAAGTCATGCTTCTGCTTTTGGTAGAAGAAGCCGATGAGGCCCCGCAGTCGTTTGGTCGGGTCGGAACTCAGGCGCAGCTCGTGGCTTTGCTTGGTGTAGGCGTCGTTGTTGATGAAGCTGTGTGCCGGGTTCGGTCGACCGCCGGCATTGTTGAGGAACAGACCCGCGAAATAACCGCTGGTGTACAGGTTGTCGTACCAGTACGAGTAGTCCGAGTAGTCGAACGAGGCGTCGACATCGCGATTGAGGTAGTTGCCGGCGTAGGTCACATCGAACGTGCCGATCTGGCCTTCGATGGTGAGGCCCGCCTGGTACCACTTGTCGCGTGAATACTCTTCGCGGAAGTGCTTGACCGCGTATTGCCCGCTGGCAAAGGAGCTCAGGTCGTCGCCCCAGGAGCCACGGCTCTTTTGATCTTGGTACTGCACCGAGGGCGTGAGCGTCCAATTATCATCGAGTTCGATGCGCAGGGCTGCGCGTGCGCCCAGGGTCTCGAGAGTGTTGTAGTCGTCACGAGCGAGCGCGGAGTTATTGACCGTGAAGTTGTCCGCGGCGGTGCTGACATCACCCGGATAGACGCGAGTGCCCTTCAGGTTGTCGATCCATCCCGCTTCCTTGGTCTTCCAGCCGACGAGGCGAACGGCGGCCCGTTCGCCGACGGGCAGGTTGACGAAACCTTCAGCGACGTAGCCATTGCCACCCTCGCTGACGCGATTACCTTCGAGCGCATATCCCGCCGCAAACTTACCCACTTCTGGCTTGTTGGTGATGATGCGGATCGTGCCAGCTTGCGAGCTGGCGCCGTACAAGGTGCCCTGCGGACCGGCGAGTGCTTCGACGCGCGCGATGTCGTACAGGTGCAGATCCAGGTTGCCCTGAATGGTGGTAACGGGCTGCTCGTCGAGGTAGGTGCCGACGCTCGGCAGCGAGGTCGTCGCCTGTCCGTCACCGCCGGTGACGATGCCACGCATGTAGATGGCGGAAAATCCTGCGCCCGCTCCGATGCTCGGCGTCGCCGCCACGCTGGGCAGCATGCGTACGTAGTCGGTGAAATTGCGGATGTTGAGCTCTTCGAGCTTTTCGGTGCCGATCGCTTCGATGCTGATCGGCACATCTTGCAGGTTCTCACTGCGCTTCTGTGCGGTGACAACGATCTCTTCAAGACCGCCGGAGTCCTGCGCTGGCGCCACTTGACCACCGATCGCAACGATCACCGCTGCGGCGATCGGCGTGTAGGCGCGTGACATGGGCATGACCGGACGTGAACGCTGGTTACGACGGGTTCTCATGGCGACCTCTTCTTCCCGAGTTGAACGACCCCACGGCGAAGACTACGCCAACCGCGGGCGCTCGCAAAGGGCGCTGCTAGCGCAGTTCGGCGGGCGCCAAGGGGTAGGCGTCGAGGATGGACCCGAGGGCGTCCTTGAGCGGGGTCAGCCAGGGGTCGAACTGCCGCCACTGGTCGACCCCCTCCCGGTAGATGGGTCGCCGGACCTGTTCAGAGCTCGCGGTGCGTACGGGACGGTCGTTCTCGAAAAACCGTAGACAGCCCGGCTCAAAGGGCAGTCCGCAGTACTCGAGCAGCCGCCGGACTTCCGTCTCCGTGTCCTCGACGAGCTGCTCGTAGATGACCCGGTGCACGCGGGAGGGCAGCACGGCATCGAAATGCGCCATCAACTCCACGTAGTCCCGGTAGTACCCGCCCATGTCGGCCAGTCCGTAACTGAACCGCTGCCCGCGGGCATACAGTTGCTTGAAATTGGAGAAACAGCAGCCGAGCGGATGACGACGCGCGTCGATGATGCGCGCGTTCGGCAGAATGCTGTGGATCAGCCCAACGTGCAGGAAGTTGTTCGGCATCTTGTCGATGAAGAACGGGCGATCGGTCTTGCGGTAGATCTGGGTGCCGCGCAGGTAGCGCTCACCGAGCTCGCGCAGGCCGGTCGGGTCCATATTCGCAAGGACCTCGGCATAGCCGCGCAGGTCCGCATCATCGGCCCGCGCACGCAACTCCCGCGCCAGAGTGATGATGTTGGGCAGTTCCGAGGTGCCTTCCACCGACGAGTGGCTGGCCAGAATTTGTTCGACCAAGGTCGAGCCCGCGCGGGGCATGCCCAGGATGAAGATCGGTGCCGCAGACTCATGTCCTTGCCCTGCACGCTGGGCAAAGAATTCCGGCGTAAAGAGTGTCTTCAGTCGCCGCATGCGCGCCGTGTTCAGCGGTTGGTCGTAAGGCAGGCGTTTGCGTTGCAGGGCGTTGCCCCGCTCGTAGTGTTCGAAGGCCAGTTCCGCTTCACCCGCATCTTCGTGAGCTTTGCCGAGCGCAAAGTGGAAGTTCAGCCGATCGACGTCGCCCAGCGTTGCATCGTCGAGCTGTGCCCGCATGGTTGAGAGATCCTCCGCCGTGAAGCGGAAGGTCTTCAGGTTGGCGAGACTCCAGTACGCCTCGCCGAATTTCGGTTCGCGCGCAATGCACTGTCGGTAAGCGGCAATGCAGTCCTGTTGCCGACCCGCGGTCTTCAGCACGTGGCCGTAACTCAACCAGACTTTCGCGTTGCCCGGGTATTCGCGCAGCAACCGATCGTAGATCGCGCAGGAGCGCTCAACCTCGCCCACGTGGCTGAGCACGACGGCGTGAAGGTTGCGGTAACCCGGGTTCTGCGGATCAACGGCCAGCAGGCGTTCGAGTTCCGCCAGCGCTTCGGCCGCCTGGTTGCGCCGATGCAGCAGCACCGCGTGGTTGTAGCGCGCGGCGGCGAAGTGGGGCGCGAGTTCGAGGCAGCGCGTGAGTAAATGCTCGGCGGCTTGATCCTGACCACAGCGCACCGCGACCTCCGCCAACATGCGGATCGCCGCGACGTCGGTGGGGGCAGACTTCAGATGGTTCTTGAGCAAGCGCTCGGCCAGCGGAATGTCGTTGGCGAGCATGGCGGTGGCCGCCTGCTGCAGCAGCGGATGCCGCGTCGCCCCCTGGATGTGTCGGGTATACGCCGTCTCGGCCTGCTCGGTCTGACCGATCGCCATGAGATGGTCGGCGAGCAGCCGCCAGGCTTCGGGATGTTTGGGCTGCAGGCCGACCGCGTTGCGCAGGGAGGCGATGGCCGCTTCACCTTGACCGAGCGCGGATTGCCGCTGTGCCAGGGCGACCCAGGCTGTGGCTTGCAGCTGTACGGCAGCGACATACCCGGGAAAGACGGCGAGGATTTCCCGCAGTTGCTGCAGTGCGAGCAGCGGGTCTTCGTCGAGCAGGCGCTGCGCCTGCGCCATGGCGACCTCGACCGTGCCTGTGGGTGCGTTTGCCTCGCCCATGAGGCCGAATGCTACCCGAAAGGCCGAGGCTAGACGTTCGAGTCCGGGGAGGCGGCTTTGCGCCGGGCCATGAAATCGAGCAACGCCTCGTCCACCGCGGGATCGAGCGGCGGGGCCACGTACTCTTCGAGCATCCGTTTGTACTGCCGGTTGGCCCGTTGCGCCATGTCGAGCGCGCCTTCGGCATCCCACTGTTCAAAACTGTTGTTGTCGGCGAGCGGCGAGCGGTAGAACGCCGTCTCGAAGTTGGCCTGAGTGTGGGCGCAACCGAGAAAATGCTTACCCGGGCCGACTTCGGCAATGGCATCCATCGCTTGCCCGTTCGGCGAGACGTCGACGCCGGCCAGCATCGTGTGGAACATGCCCGCCTGATCGACGTCCATCATGAACTTCTCGTAGCCCATGGTGAGTCCACCCTCGAGCCAACCGGCGGTGTGCAACACGAAGTTCACGCCCGCGAGGCAGGTGGGCAGCATGGTTTGCGCCGACTCGTAGGCCGCTTGTGCATCGGCGATCTTGGAGGCGCAGAGGCCGCCGCCCGAACGGAACGGCACGCCGAGGCGACGCGCGAGCGCACCCATGACGTACAGCACGAGGGCCGGCTCCGGCGTACCGAAGGTCGGGGCACCAGACTGCATCGACATCGAGGAGGCAAAACTGCCAAAGATCACCGGCGCACCGGGGTTCAACAATTGCACGAGGGCCATGCCCGCGAGCGCTTCAGCCAGCGTCTGGGTGGCCGTACCCGCGACCGTGACCGGTGCCATGGCTCCGGCGAGGATGAACGGGGTGACGAGACAGGCCTGGTTGGCGCGCGCGTAGACCTTGAGCGCGCCCAGCATGGTCGCGTCGTAGGTCATCGGTGAGTTGACGTTGATCAGATTCACGAGTGCCGTATTGGGTCGGCCTGTGAGCGGATCCATAAAGCGCTCAGCGAGAGCGATCTTCGCCATCTCCACTGAGTCCGCTGCGCGATCGGGCGCAGTCACCGAACCCATGAACGCCTTGTCGCTGTACTTGACGTGGCTGTAGACCATGTCGAGGTGACGCTTGTTGACCGGCAGATCGACGGGCTCGCAGATCGTGCCGCCCGAGTGGTGCAGCGAGTTCGCCATGTAGGCGAGCTTGACGAAGTTACGGAAGTCTTCGATTCGCGCGTAGCGACGTCCTTCATCCAGGTTGCGTACGAAGGGTGAACCGTACGCCGGGACGAACACGGTGGCATCGCCACCGATACGCACGTCGCGAGCGGGATTGCGCGCCACTTGCGTGAACTCACGCGGTGCGTGTTCGCGGATGAGTTGTCGGCACATGCCGCGAGGCATGCGCACGCGCTCGCCCTCGACGCTCGCTCCGGCCTTGCGCCAGATCTCGAGGACTTCGGGATCCTCGCGAAATTCGATGCCGACTTCCTCGAGGATGCGATCGGCATTGTCCTCGATGACCGCAAGACCCTCTTCGCCGAGCACCTCGAAGCGCGGAATTTTGCGCACGATGTAGGGCAGGGAGGCGGCGCCGCGTGCCGTGCGGGCGGCGCGCTTGGCATCTCGGGCGCTCGGGCGGCGTCCGCCGGGGGTGGCTGTCGGGGTATCGCTCATGATTCAAAAATTATGGGCAGGCCGGGGGGTGGGGACTGACCCAGAAGCGGCATCGACTTGTCCCGCTGCGCCTTCAGTGGCCGGCTTTCCGGTACTCGTCGGGGCCCGCCGGGTCGCCGAGTGTGTAGTAGTCGCCCTTGTCGGCGACGAAGATGTGCCCGGCAATGTGCAGGCCCGTCGGGCCGTCGATAGCGCCCGCGCACACCGAGGTCACCGCCTGCCCGTCGCGCTTCCAGAAGAGCGACGAGCCGCAGCGACCGCAGAAACCGCGCTGCGCCTCGCCGCTGGAGCGGTACCACTTCAAGGATCGGTCGCTCACCAGATGCAGGTCGACGTCCGCCGTGTGCGTCGAGGCCCAATGATGGCCGGTCTGCTTGCGGCACTGCGTGCAGTGGCAGACCATGACGCCGTCGAGCGAGCCGCGCAGTTCGAAGCGGACGTCGCCGCAGAGGCAGGAGCCGGTCTTCATGTGCGGTGTTCCTCACGCAGGCGGGCGATGTGTGCGGGCCCCACGCCGCAGCAGCCGCCGAGCGCATGCGCGCCGAGACGGCGCCACTCCCGTGAGAGGACGGCGTACTCGTCGGGCCGGGCGACGCCGATGAACTTCCAATCGGGCGCCTCGTAACGGCCGCACTCGGGATAGGCCGCGGTCGGGCCGGACCAATGGCGGCGCAGCACCTCGAGGGCGGGCAAGGTGTCGTCCACCGAGGTGTGCATGATCGCCATCACATCGGGCTTCAGGGCAGCGAGCCCCGCCGCGACCGGCTCCAGCGCGGCATCCGGCCGCCCGAAACCGACCAGGCGTCCCTCGACGCCGCGCTCCACCGAGAGACCGATCCACACGGGCAGCCCGCTCGCGAGCGCCGCCTCGCAGGCCCAGAGCGAATAGTCGAGGTCGCGCATCATCTCCATGATGATGAATTCAGCGCCGCCGGCGCGCAGGCTCGCGGCCTTGCGAGCGAAGAGGGCGCGTGCGGCGGCCTCGGTCCAGCCGTGATCGAGTTGGGTGCGGTCGGAGCCGGGGACGGTCGGGCGCATCGTCGACATGGATCCTGCGACTACGGCGCCGCTCTGCGCGGCCGCCTCGTGTGCGAGACCTAGCGCGATGGCATCGATGCGCTCCATCTCGTCCAACCGACCGAAATGTTCGAGCAGCAGTGGGCTGCTGGCGAACGTATTGGCGGTGACCACCTCAGCACCGGCGGCGAGATAGTCGCGGTGGACGCGCCGGACAATCTCGGGGTGGCTTAGATTGGCCTCGGCACACCAGAGCGCGGTGCTCATCGGCGCGCCTTGGCGCTGGATTTCGGTGCCGACGCCGCCATCAAGCATCACGCACTCGCCTGCTCGTAGGCGTTGCAGCAGTGCGGCATAGGCGGCGCTGGCCATATTGCGCTGGCGGACCCGTAGCGCCTTAGGTGCGCATGCGTTGGCCGGTCGGATCCACGGCCGGTGCTGACAGGCGCACTGCCGGGCGGCGCTCGCCGATGAGTTCCACCTCGAACCCGTTGGTCGCCTGCGCGCACGCGGCGTCCACGTAACCGAGCGCGAGCGATTTGCGCGACGTGTGGCCGTAGGCACCGGAGGTCACCCAGCCGACCACTGTGCCGTCGAGCCAGATCGGCTCGTCGGCGATCGCATCGCAATCGCGTGCATCGATCTCGAGGGTGATGAGCTTGCGTGCACCGCCCTGCAACTTCTCGGCGAGCGCTGCCTCGCGACCGATGAACTCAGTCTTGTTGAGAGCGACGAACCGATCGAGTCCGGCTTCGTAGGGCCCATAGATCGGTCGATACTCGCGTGCCCAACTGCCGAAGCTTTTTTCCATGCGCAAGGAATTGAGGGCGCGTCCGCCGAAGTGTCGCAAGCCAAAGGGTTTGCCCGCAGCAACGAGCCGCGTGTAGAGCTCGCGCTGGAACTCGTTCTTCACCCAGATTTCGTAGCCCAGCTCGCCGGTGAAGGAGAGCCGTCCGACGAGCGCCGGCACGAGACCCACGTCCATCGCGCCGAATGACATGAACGGGAACGCTTTGGTCGACAGATCCTCGTCGACGAGCGTCTGCAGCAGCTCGCGTGAGGCAGGGCCTGCCAACGCCAGCC
>Ga0209985_10004341_pt1 | contig 11483 bp, 8 predicted proteins | sample NOAtaG_FD_187305 | JGI IMG/M metagenome (GOLD analysis project Ga0209985, IMG submission 187305) | Freshwater lake microbial communities from Lake Erie, under a cyanobacterial bloom - NOAA_Erie_Diel6S_1000h metaG (SPAdes) (version 2) | ecosystem: Environmental > Aquatic > Freshwater > Lake ... | reverse complement strand
AGGCGCCGCAGCGTCTCATCGCGCGACAACCAGCGGGTCGGGCCGATGCCCTTGCTGCCCGCCAGCGCGTCATACAGGCCGAGGCCGACGCGCAGCAGCAACTGGTCGGCACGCCGGTAACACGGCACGATGAATTCGAGGCGGTGCACCAGGTGCGGCGCGGTTTGCAGCAGTACGGCGCGCTCGGCCAGCGCCTCGCGCACCAGCTTGACGTTGCCCTGCGCCAGATAGCGCACGCCGCCGTGGATCAGCTTGGTGCTGCGGCTGGAGGTGCCGCTGCCGAAGTCGCGCCGCTCCAGCAGCGCCACGCGCAGCCCCCGCTGGGCCGCATCGACGGCAATCCCCAGCCCGGTGGCGCCGCCGCCGATGATGACAGCGTCCCACGGCCGGGGATCGCGCAGGCGGCCGAGCAGGACGTCGCGGGCGATCGCGGTGGCGTGCGCGGGCGGTGCGGTGGCTTCCACGCTGGAGCGCTCAATCGAGTCCGTGGCGGCGACGGCTGGCCGGCACCGGGCCGCCGATCGGCGGCCACCCCGCCCGTCCCGCGGCGGACCAGAGGCAATCGGGCAATCGGGCAACCGGGTCCTCAGGCAAGCGCGCAAGCGGGCGCGCAAGCGAGCGAGCAAGCGGACCAGCAAGCAGGCGAGCCGGCCCTGCCGCCCCGCAACGCTCCCGCGCCGGGTTCCAGGTGTCCACCGCGCCGCGCGCAACGGCTGCGCCATGCGCCCGGGCAGGGGCGCGCGGGGCCGCCCCCGCTGTGGTCCGAATGCCTGTCACCCCGTCAAGCCCACTCACGCGCCCGCTGCACTGCGCGCTGCCACCGCGTCAGCCGCTCGGCCCGGGCGTCTTCGTCGATGGCGGGCTCGAAGCGGCGATCCACCTGCCACAGCGCCGCGATCTCCTCCTGCGAGGCCCATACGCCAGTAGCCAGCCCGGCCAGGTAGGCGGCCCCGAGGGCAGTGGTCTCGGTCACGCGCGGGCGCACCACCGGCACGCCGCTGAGGTCGGCCTGCATCTGCATCAGCAGGTCGTTGCGCGCGGCGCCGCCATCGACGCGCAGCTGCGTGATCGGCTGCTGCGCGTCCTTCTGCATGGCCGCCAGCACGTCGGCCGACTGCAGCGCGATCGACTCGAGTGCCGCGCGCGCCACATGCGCCCGGGTCGTGCCGCGCGTCATGCCGATCATCAGCCCGCGCGCCTGCGCGTCCCAGTACGGGGCGCCCAACCCCGTGAAGGCCGGCACCAGCATGACGCCGCCGCTGTCGGGCACCTGCGCGGCCAGTGCCTCGACTTCCTCCGCGCGGCCGAACAGTTGCAGGCCGTCGCGCAGCCATTGCACCACCGCGCCGCCGACGAACACGCTGCCTTCGAGCGCGTACACGGCCGGTGCCCCGGCCCGCTGCCACAGCGCCGTGGCCAGCAGCCGGTTGGCCGATGGCTGCGGCGCGGCGCCGACGTTCATCAGCATGAAGCAGCCGGTGCCATAGGTGTTCTTGGCCATGCCCGCGGCGAAGCACGCCTGCCCGAACGTGGCCGCCTGCTGGTCGCCGGCGATGCCCGTGATCGGCACCGGCGCACCCAGCAGGTCGGCCCGGGTCTGCCCGAGCAGCGCGCTGCTCGGCACCACCTGCGGCAGCACGGCGCGCGGCACGTTGAACAGCGCGAGCAGCTCGTCGTCCCAGGCCAGCGTATGCAGGTTCAGCAGCAGCGTGCGCGAGGCGTTGCTCACGTCGGTGGCGTGGACCGCGCCGCCCGTGAGCTGCCACAGCAGCCAGCTGTCGACGGTGCCGAAGGCGAGCTCTCCGCGCTCGGCCCGCGCCCGCGCACCGGGGATGTGGTCAAGCAGCCAGGCGAGCTTGGTGCCGGAAAAGTAGGGGTCGAGCAGCAGGCCGGTTGCGGCCGTGACCTGTGCCTCGCGGCCCTGGGCGCGCAGCGCAGCGCAGGCCGCCGCCGTGCGGCGGTCCTGCCAGACGATGGCCGGCCCGAGCGCAGCGCCGCTCGCGCGCTCCCACAGCAGCGTGGTCTCGCGCTGGTTGGCGATGCCGATGGCCGCCAGATCCCGTGCGGCGATGCCGGCCGCCTTCAGCGCGGCCTGCGCGCAGGCAAGCTGCGTGCGCCACAGGTCTTGCGGGTCGTGCTCGACCCAGCCCGGCTGCGGGTAGATCTGGCGGAATTCCTGCTGGTGGCTGGCCACCGGCAGCCCGCGCCGGTCGAACACGATGGCCCGCGAGCTGGTGGTGCCCTGGTCCAGCGCCATGACGTAGCGACTCACGCCCTCGATCTCCTTGCAATGCAGAACCTTCCAGAGGGACTATAGACGGCCGCTGCAAGCCACGGCAGACTGGCTCCACAACACTAGACATCGAAGGAGACGCCATGCTGCGCTGGTCTGCGCGGGTTCTGACCTGTCTGCGTGCCGCCCTGTCCGTTGCCGTGCTCACGGCGCTGGGCACGGCGCCCCCCCTGCCCGCGCAGGCACAGGCACCGGCCTACCCCAACAAGCCGGTGCGGATCGTGGTGCCCTTCCCGGCCGGCGGCACCACCGACATCGTGGCGCGCCTGCTGGCCGTCGAACTGCAAAAGGCCTGGGGCCAGCCGGTCGTGGTGGAGAACCGTGCAGGCGCCGGCGGCAACATCGGCGCCGAGGCGGCGGCCAAGTCGCCAGCCGATGGCTACACGCTGCTGATGGCCACGGTCGGCACGCATGCGATCAACCTGCCGCTGTTCGAGCAGAACCGGCAGAAGCTGCCGTATCACCCGCTCAACGACTTCGTGGCCATCAGCAACGTGGCAGCCGTGCCCAACGTGATGATCGTGCCGGCCAGCCTGCCGGTGACCACGGCGGCCGAGTTCATCGCCTACGCCAAGGCGCGGCCGGGGCAGCTCAACATGGCCTCCAGCGGCAATGGCACCTCGATCCACCTGACCGGCGAGCTGTTCAAGTCCCTGACCGGCACCTTCATGGTCCACCTGCCCTATCGCGGCTCGGCGCCGGCGCTGACCGATCTCATGGCCGGCAATACGCAGGTCATGTTCGACAACCTGCCCTCGGCGCTGCCGCACATCCGCAGCGGGCGGCTGAAGGCGCTGGCGGTCACTTCGCGCGACCGCTCGCCGGCGCTGCCCAGCGTGCCGACCCTGGAAGAGGCGGCCGGGCTGAAGGGCTTCGAGGCGACCGCCTGGTTCGGGCTGCTGGCGCCGGCCAGTACGCCGCGCGAGGTGGTAGCCCGGGTGCAGACCGACGTGGGCCGTATCCTGGCCACGCCCGAGATGCGCGAGCGCTTTGCCGCGCAAGGCGCGCTGCCGGTGCCCAACACCTCGGAGCAGTTCACCGCCTTCATCCGTAGCGAAATCGACAAGTGGGCGCGCGTGGTCAAGTTCTCCGGCGCGCGCGTCGACTGATGCGGCCCGAACCGAAGCGCCGCGCCGTGGTGCTGGCACTGGGCAGCCTGCTGGCGTCCGGTCATGCCGGCAGCGCGCAGGCGCAGGCCGCCAGCGGCGACGAGCGCGTGGTGGCGCGCCTGTTCGGCCGCGATGTCACGGCCGGCCAGTTGCAGTGGACCCGCAGCCTGAGCGTGGACGAGGCGGCCCACCGCCTGCGCGCCTTGGCCATCGGTGCCGCGCTGGAGCGCTACGTACGCGATAACAAGCTGGCGGCCACCGCCGAGGACATTGCCGCCTTCTCCCGCTGGGATGCCACCTTCCGCCGTTACGCGCGCAGCGAGTTGCAGGCAGCACTGCAGCGCATCGAAGGCCAGTTGCAGGACAAGGCGCTGCCGGCGGCTCGCCGCAAGGAACTCGACGAGCAGCGGCGCGCGCTGCAGACCTACGGCGCACTGCAGGAGGCGCGCAGCGCCCGCCCCCTGGGACCGGGCGAGGAGGAGCGCGCGCTGCGCTCCTGGATCGAGGGCCACAAGCTGCGGCGCGCGCTGTACGAGCAGTACGGCGGGCGCGTGGTGGAAGGGCGGATCGGCCAGGATCCGGTCGGCGCCATGGAGACGCTGTTGCGCGAGCATGAGAAAGTCGGGCGCCTGCGCTTTGTGGACGCGCAACTGGCAGAGCCGTTCTGGCGCGCCTTCCGCAACGATGCGCGGCCCGCAGTCCCCGCCGGGCAGGTGGACTTCAGCTACTACTGGCTGCGGCCGGCGCCGCAGCTCTTCAATTGAGACCACAGCGCCAGGCCGATCCCCGGTTGAATGACCGCGCGCGCCGGTAGTCCAGTGAGCCCTCCGATGAGCCGTCCCAAAAGCCGTCCGATGAGCGCCGGCGTCGATCCGTTTGCGCGTGATCATCTGCCGCCCGACAGCGAATGGCCGGTGTTCCACTTCGATCGCCCCGAGTACCGGTACCCGGAGCGCCTGAATGCGGCCGCCGCCCTGCTCGATGCCGCCCTGGCGCGCGGCTGGGGCGAGCGCATCGCCCTGCGCACCGCGGGCAGCGCGGGCGCGATTCATTGCACCTACGCGCAACTGGCGGCGCAGGTGAACCGCATCGCCGGCGTGCTGGTCGACGACCTCAAGCTGGTGCCGGGCAACCGCGTGCTGTTGCGCGGCCCCAATTCGCCGATGCTGGCCGCCGCCTTCCTCGCCGTGGTCAAGGCCGGCCTCATCGCCGTGCCGACCATGCCGCTCTTGCGCGCGCGCGAACTGAAGCAGATCATCGACAAGGCGCAGGTGCAGGCGGCCCTGTGCGATGCGCGACTGCTCGCCGACCTGGAGCCGTGCCGGACGGCGGGCAGCGAGCATCACTGCGCCTCGCTCGCGCAGGTGCTGTGCTACCACGCCGACGGCGCCGACAGCCTGGATGCGCTTGCCGCCGCGCGCAGCGCGCGCTTTGCCGCCTGCGACACCGGCCGCGACGACGTGGCGCTGATCGCCTTCACCTCCGGCACCACCGGACAGCCCAAGGGCACGATGCACTTCCACCGCGACCTGCTGGTGATGTCGGACGCCTTCCCGCTGCACGTGCTCAGGCCGCAGGCCGACGACATCTTCATCGGCACGCCGCCGCTGGCCTTCACCTTCGGGCTTGGCGGCCTGCTCACCATGCCGCTGCGCTGCGGTGCCTCGGTGGTGCTGGCCGAGCGCTACACGCCGGAGACGCTGCTGGCGACGATCGCGCAGGCCGGCGCCACGGTGCTGTTCACCGCGCCGACGATGTACCGCCAGCTCGCGCTGCTGCTGCAGGGCGGCGCCGCGCCGGTGCCGCGGCTTGCGCGCTGCGTGTCGGCCGGCGAGGCGCTGCCCGATGCCACGCGCGAGCTGTGGCGCAGCGTCACGGGGCTGGAGCTGATCGATGGCATCGGCGCCACCGAGATGATCCACATCTTCATCGCCGCCGCCGGGGCCGACGTGCGGCGCGGCGCCATCGGCAAGGTGGTGCCGGGCTATCGCGCGCAGGTGGTCGACGACGAACTGCGGCCGCTGCCGCCGGGCGCGGTGGGCCGGCTGGCGGTGCAGGGCCCCAGCGGCTGCCGCTATCTGGCCGACCCGCGCCAGCGCAACTACGTGCGCCACGGCTGGAACCTGACGGGCGACAGCTTCACGATGGACGCCGACGGCTATTTTTACTACCAGGCGCGCTCGGACGACATGATCGTCTCGGCCGGCTACAACATCGCCGGGCCCGAGGTCGAGGCCACCCTGCTGCTGCACCCGGCGGTGGCCGAGTGCGGCGTGGTCGGCGCCCCCGACGCCGAGCGCGGGCAGCGGGTGGCCGCCTACGTGGTGCCGAAGCCGGGCGCACTGGACGCGCAGGGCGGCGCTGCGGCCCTGCGGCGTGCGCTGCAGGACTTCGTCAAGGCCGAGATCGCGCCCTACAAGTACCCGCGCTCGATCGAGTTCGTCGAGCGCCTGCCCCGTACCGAGACCGGCAAGCTGCAGCGCTTCGTGCTGCGCGAGATGGCGCGCGGCCAGGGGCCGTCGTGAGTCCGCCGCGCAAGTCCGCGGCACGCCCACCCGGCAGCCGGCCCGGCGCACCCCGAGGGGCATCTGGCGCGGCGCCGCGCGGGCCGGCACGGCCCGCGCCGCGGCAGGCCGCGCGCCAGACGCCGGCCACTGCGGCCGGCCGCGTGGCGCCCGCCGCTGCGACAGCCGACCTCGACGGTGCCTTTCGGGCCGCACGCGCCGTGCTCGAACGGCATCTGCACAGTCTGCAGGTCCTGTTCAACACGCCGGAGAACTACACGCTCGCCTCGCGCCGGCGTGAGCCCCAGGGCCTGCCGCAGGCCTTCGGCGCGGTACTGCGCCGCAAGAGCTATGTGACGGTGGAGCTGCCGCCCCTGGCGCGCTTGCCCGAACTGACACGCGCACTGCCGGCCGAGCTCAAGGCCTGCCAGCAGGGCAAGAGCAGCTTCACGCTGACCGCGCCCGACGCCTTGGTGCTGGCACAGCTCGACCAGCTCGCCCGCGCTGTCCTGCTGCGGCTGCGTCAGGACGGGCAGGCCTGAACCGCATCGTTCATCAGGGACGCGGGGATTGCGCGGATGCCCCCGCCTGCGCGGGGCAGGCTCCGCGCGAGCCAGGTTGCGCGAGTCGGGGCGCAGCCGCTGCCCGCCGGCATCGGCGAACGCAGGAGCAAGATGGCCGCGCGGGCGCCGCGCAAACCCGCTCAGCCCGGACGGACGCAAGCGACCTTGGCCGATTGCGGGCTGTCGTCGCATCTTCCAGAGCCAGATCGTGGGTAGCACGGAGGCGACCGGCTGAAACTTCCGCGCCAACCATCCCAGTCAGACCGATGCGACGCGGGCCGCCAGAACCAAGGTCGGGCGCCAGGCGGCGCGCACGACTCGCCGGCCGCAGCGGAGGCGCGCGGCGCAGCACCGCCCTCCCAATCGCGATTGAGTTGCATCAAGCGCGGCGGCCCGGCTGCTGGCAAGGTAGCGGCACTTCGGGCGCGCGCGAGATGATGGTCGAAGCACCGCTCGCGGCGTAGCCCCCTGGCCCTGTCATCATCAGGCCCGTTCGCCTTCCACCCAACCGACGCCCAGCCGCATGAACACTGCCGTGCCTGCCGCGCCGCCGCCACGCACACGGCGCATCCTTATCTGGGGCGCGCTCGGCGCTGTCGCGCTCGCCGTGGCAGCCGGAGCCTGGGCCTGGTGGGCGGACCGCGCCACGCCCTCCGGTCTGCTGCAGATCAACGGCCGCATCGAGGGCGATCAGATTGCCGTCGCGCCGAAGGCCGCCGGCCGCATTGCCGAGTTGCTGGTGCGCGAAGGCGACGAGGTCAAGGCCGGCCAGTTGCTGGCGCGGCTGACCGACGAGGCGGTCGATGCTCGCCAGGCGCAGGCGCTGGCCGGTGCCGCGGCGCAGCGGGCACAGGCGCTGGCACTGGAGACGTCGGCCGCCCTGCTGCAGTCCGAAACCGCCGTGCAGTTGGCCTCCGCCCAGGCCGGACTGGCGGCAGCGCGCGCCGACCTGGGCCGCACGCAGGCGGCCGCGCTGCAGGAGGAGCGCGACCTCGAACGCATGCGCGACCTGGCCGCCAGGGGATTCGTCGGCCCGCAGGCGGTCGAGCGCAGTGAGCTGACGCTGCGCAGTTCACGCGAGCAGCAGGCTGCTGCCCAGGCTGCGGTGGCGCGCGCGGAACAGGCGCTGCGCGATGCCGAACTCGGGCCGCAGCGCGTGCGCGCGCGGCTTGCCGAGGCGTCGTCCATGCGGGCCCAGGCAACAGCAGCCGAGGCGCGGGTGCGCGAGGCCGCCACTCAGATCGCCGACCTCACCGTCAGCGCGCCGCTGACGGCCCGGGTTTCCAACCGCTACGCCAACGCGGGCGAAGTGATCGCCGCCGGCACCCCGATCTTCGGTCTGACCGACCTGGCAAACGTCTACCTGAAGGGCTATGTGCCCGAGCCGATGATCGGCCGCATCCGCCTCGGACAAGCGGCGCAGATCTGGACCGACGCCTGGCCCGAGGCGCCATTCGAAGCGCGCGTCGGCTACATCGCCGCGCGTGCCCAGTTCACGCCGAAGGAAGTGCAGACGCGCGACGAGCGCACCAAGCTCGTCTACGAGGTGCGGCTGTATCCGCTGGCCGATCCGGGCGGCAAGCTGCTGCCCGGCCAGCCCGCCGACGGCATGATCCGCCACGACGAGACCGCCGCGTGGCAACGGCCGCGGCACTGAGCCGCCTCGACCGGCCGGCAGCCGCTGCCGGCGCACCCACGGCATCAGCCCGCCGCGCGCGCCGGGCGCACGGGTTCGGCTGCTGTGCCGGTGTCGCCGTCGCGGGGCCGGCCGCGAGGATCCCGACCGGCCGCCCCACGGACGAAGCCCTGGCGCGCGGCGCGAAGGGGGTCTGGTGAGCGCGAACGCAGCGCCCGTGGTGGCGCTGGCCGGCATCGGCAAGCGCTACCGCCGCACCGTTGCGGTGGCTGAGGTCTCGCTCACGGTGGAGCGCGGGCAACTGTATGGGCTGATCGGCGCCGACGGGGCCGGCAAGAGCAGCCTGATGAAGACCGTGGCCGGGGTGCTTGCGCACGACCGCGGCACGGTCGACGTGTTGGGCGTGCGCATCGATTCGGAACGTGCCGCCGAACGCGTCAAGGGGCGGCTGGGCTTCATGCCGCAGGGGCTGGGCCTGAACCTCTACCCCGAGCTGTCGGTCGAGGAGAACATCGACTTCTTTGCGCGGCTGCGCCAGGTGCCGGCGGCAGAGCTCGCGCCGCGCAAGGAGCAGTTGCTGGCGATGACGCGGCTGGCGGCATTCCGCACCCGCGCCGCGAAGAACCTGTCCGGCGGCATGAAGCAGAAGCTCGGGCTCGTGTGCACGCTGATCCACGCACCCGAGCTGATCGTGCTGGACGAGCCCACCACCGGGGTGGACCCGGTGTCGCGCCGCGACTTCTGGGCCATCCTGGCGCAGTTGATCGACAGCCAGCGGCTGACTGCGCTGGTGTCCACTGCGTATCTGGACGAGGCAAGCCGCTTCGACCGTCTGGCGCTGCTGCATGCCGGGAGGCTGCTGGCTGAGGGCGAGCCCACCGCGCTGGTGGCAACCGCCGGCCTGCGCGTGGTGCAGGTGCAGGCCGCGCCGGCGGCGCTGGCGCGACTGGCGGCGCACTTTGCACAGAGCGACCCGACCGCCGGCACCGCGCGCCTGGTCGTGGCCGCCGGCGACGACGACTCGGCCGCCGCGGCGGTGCGCGCCGCGCTCGGCGCGGGCGATCAGAGCGCAACGCAGATGGCGATCGCGCCGCCCGACCTGGAAGACCTGTTCGTCGCCCGGCTGCTGGCACTCGAAGAGCGCACCGGCGCACAGCCCGCGTCCGCCGCCACGGCGGGCCTCGGTGGCGACGGCAACGGCCACGGCGGCGGCGGCAGGCCGGCGGACGACGCGGCCGCGGTCGAAGCCGCCAACGATGACGGCGCCCTGCAGGCGATCGACGCGCAGGGCCTGACCCGTGACTTCGGCGCGTTCCGCGCGGTCGACGGCGCCAGCTTCGTGGTGCGCTACGGCGAGATCTTCGGCCTGCTCGGTGCCAATGGCGCGGGCAAGACCACCGCGATCAAGATGCTGACCGGCATCCTGCCGCCTTCGGCCGGGGTGGGTCGGGTGGCCGGTGCCGACATGCGCCGCGCCGGGCGGGCCATCAAGGAGCGCATCGGCTACATGTCGCAGGCGTTCTCGCTGTACACGGATCTGACCGTGATGGAGAACCTGCTGCTGTTTGCCGGCGTATACGGGCTGACGCGCGAGCAGGCACGCCGCCGCGCGCAGTGGGCCGTCGCGCTCGGCGACCTGCATGGCCATGAGCGCGAGCCCGCCGGCCGCCTGCCGATGGGCCTGCGCCAGCGGCTGGCGCTGGGTTGTGCGCTGCTGCACCGGCCGCGCGTGCTGTTTCTCGACGAGCCGACCTCGGGCGTGGATCCGATCGGCCGCCGCCGCTTCTGGGACATGCTGCGCCGGCTGGCGCGCGAGCAGGGCGTGGCGATCCTGCTCACCACCCACTACATGGCGGAGGCCGACCTGTGCGACCGCATCGCGCTGATGTTCGCCGGTCGGGTGGTCGCCGATGCCACGCCGGCGCAACTGAAGGCCGAGCTGGCCGCCGAGCGCGGGCAACTGCTCGAGGTGAGCGCCGAGCCCCCGCTGGCCGCGCTGGCCGCGCTGCGCGCGGGCGGCTTTGCCGAAGCGGTGCTGCACGGTCGGCGCTTGCACGTGCTGGCGCATGACGCGGCGGCAGCGGGTGCGCGCATCGGCGCGCTGCTCGCCGCCGCGGGCCTGGCTGCACCGCGTATCGCGACGCAGGCGCTGACGATGGAAGACGTGTTCATCCACCGCGTGCTGGCCCTCGAAGCCGCGGCGCGACCGCGGGCTGCGGCATGAACTTCTCCCGCGTGCTGGCGCTGGCGGGCAAGGAAGCGCGCGAAGTGCGGCGCGACCGGCTCTATCTGCTGCTGGCCTTCGCGCTGCCGCTGATCTTGCTGGTGGTGTTTGCCTACGGCATGACCACCGACGTCGAAGGCGTCGGCCTGGTAGTGATCGACGAGGACGCCACGGCGGCCAGCCGCCGCTATGCGGACCGCTTCCAGTCGACCCGTCACTTTGTACCCGCCGGTGTCGATGCCGCCGCCGCGCGCGGCGAAACCGCGCTGATCGACGGCCGCGCCCGCGTGATTCTGTGGATCGGCCCGCACTTCGAGCGCGATCTGAACGCCGGCCGCACGGTGGACGTGCTGGCACAGATCGATGGCGCCTTCACCACCGCAGCGCGCACCATCCACGGCTATCTCGAAGCGATCAACGCGCAGGCCAACGCCGAACTGCGCGCCGAAGTACTGGCCGCGCGCCGCGGCGCGCGCTCCCCCGCCACCGCCCAACTCGTCGAGCCGGTACGGCTGCAGACGCGCTTCCTGTACAACCCCGAACTGCGCAGCGTGGTCACCGTGGCACCGTCGCTGCTGATGCTGGTGCTGTTGCTGGTGCCGCCACTGCTGATCGCGGTGAGCGTCGTGCGCGAGAAGGAAAGCGGCGCCATATTCAACATCGCCAGTTCGACCGTGACGCGGCTCGAGTTCCTGCTCGGCAAGCTGATCCCGGTGGTGGCTATCGGCGTAGCCAACGGGCTGCTGCTGTGGCTGGTCGTGATCCTGTGGTTCGGCGTGCCGTTTCGCGGCAGCGTGCCGCAGTTCGCGCTGGCCATCGTGCTCTACGTGCTGGCCACCGCCAGTCTCGGGCTGCTGGTGTCGGCCGCCGTGCGCACCCAGCAGGCAGCCATCATCATCACCACGATCGCTGCGGTGATCGTCGCGATCCAGTTCGCCGGCATGTTCGCGCCGCTCGAGACGGCGAGCCCCTTCAACCGCGCGCTGGCGCGCCTGTTCCCGGCAGCCGACTTTCTGGCGATCGTCCGCGGCATGTACCTGCGCGGCGCCGGCATCGACGTGTTCTGGCCCGAGCTGCTGGCGCTGGCCGTCTACGCCGTGCTGGTTCTGGCGCTGGCCTACGCGCTGTATCACAAGCGTACGGCTGCATGAGCC
>Ga0209985_10004339_pt1 | contig 11486 bp, 10 predicted proteins | sample NOAtaG_FD_187305 | JGI IMG/M metagenome (GOLD analysis project Ga0209985, IMG submission 187305) | Freshwater lake microbial communities from Lake Erie, under a cyanobacterial bloom - NOAA_Erie_Diel6S_1000h metaG (SPAdes) (version 2) | ecosystem: Environmental > Aquatic > Freshwater > Lake ... | reverse complement strand
GAGGGTTTCGGCCCTTCCTCGTTCCACGGGAAGTCACGAGCCCGGTGCGCGGGTCGTAACCACGCATGGCGGTACGGGTTGTGCCACCTATGCAGGGCTGGGGGCGACCAAACTCCAAGCGGACGCTTGACCGAGGGCGTTCCTCGGTCACGATTGGATCGGGACGGGGGCACGCCCTGCCGAATTCTCTCCAGTCCGCTCACCTCCCAAGAAAGACCACCCCATGCGTTCCCGCCTTCTCCTCTTCGTCTCGACCATCGCGCTGACCAGCGCCTCGGCGCTCGCCTCGATCGACATCAACGGCGGCGCTTCGTGGGGCGGCTGGAGCCACCGCGGCAACTCGCGCGATGTCGGCATCTGGGGCGCGCAAAGCACGACCCGCAGCTACGAGCTCTACACGACGGTCTTCACCTTCAACAACGATGCCGTCACGGGCGGCGCGCAGGTTCGGGGAAACAACACCCCTGTCGGATTCGCGTCGGGGGCGTTCTCGACGGGCGCATTCGCTAGCGGAAACACCATTCTCGGCATTGGCCTTCGGATGAACGGCGGCGCGAGCGCCGTGAGCCAGAACTTCGTTGGCTTCGATCTCTCGGGGACTGGGTTCCAGGCGGCATCTGCGCTCGGTGCCGCCGATGGCCGCGTGAGCCTCTCCCAATGGGGCAGATCCGGCGACTTCACCGCTTGGATCGATCCGAATGCTGGGCCGTCGAATCTCGCGGTCCTGACGAGCAACGGCACTTCGCAGGGCGGCGCTGGCACTTCATCGAATCTCGTCGGCGGATACGGCTCGGGCGTCAGCTATGACTTCGCGTTCCGCGCGTTCCGCGATGGCGCGGTGGGCGGCGGACTGCAGATGTTCTTCGACCTGACCGCGATGCAGAACCTGTACGGCGGCGGATCGAACTTCATCTCGAACGGCTGGACGAACGGCGCGACGCCGATCGGCGCGATCGGAAGCAACATCAAGCTCTCGCTCTACAACGCGGAAGCGAGCCACGCCGACGCGAGCCAGGTCACCTTCGGCGTGACGGTGCCTGCGCCGGGCGCCATCGCCCTGCTCGGTCTGTTCGGTCTCGCGGGTGCGCGTCGACGTCGCTGAGGCGCCCCGGCCAGCCACAGACGGCGCTCGTCCGCTGCGAAATCCGCGCGACAAGGTTCGCCCTATAGTGCGGGGATGTCGAATCCGTCGCCCACGCCTGAACTCTGGAACGCTGTCGACCATGCCTTTGAGGATTGGCTCGCGCCAGCCGACGACGCGCTGAACCACGCGACGGCCGCCGCAACGCGCGCGGGCCTCCCCGAGATCGCCGTCGCGCCGGCGCAGGGTCGGCTGCTGCAAGTGATCGCACGCACGATCGGCGCGCGGAGGATCCTCGAGATCGGCACGCTCGCGGGCTATAGCGCCATCTGGCTCGCGCGCGCGCTGCCTGCGGGTGGACGGCTCGTGACGCTTGAGCTTGACTCTGCGCGTGCGGAGATCGCACGCAGCAACCTTGCCCATGCAGGCCTCGCGGACCGCGTCGACGTCGTGACCGGGCGCGCAGTCGATTCGCTTGACGCAATGATCACGCGCGGCGAGGCGCCGTACGACCTCATCTTCATCGACGCAGACAAGGAGAGCTGCCCGCAGTATCTCGAACGCGCCGTCGCGCTGTCGCGGACCGGCACACTGATCCTCGTCGACAACATCGTGCGACGCGGACGGCTGATCGATGCGAACACGGGCGACGCCGGCGTGGATGGCGCGCGCAAGATGATGGACATGGTCGCGCAGCACCCGCGCCTCGAGGCCGCGGGCGTCCAGACCGTCGGCGCGAAGGGCTACGACGGTCTGCTGATCGCGCGGGTGACGGAGGGACGCGACGCCTCCACTTCGACCGCGCATGGAACACGCCCATCCGATCCGCTCGACATCTCTCTCGCGCACAACGCCTGGGCCACGCGCGAGCTGCTCCGTGTCTGCGAGAAGCTCGACGACGCGCAGTGGCACCGGCGCTTCGACATGGGCCCCGGGTCGCTCCACGACACGCTCACGCACATCGTGGGCGCGATGCTGCGATGGGCAGATCGCATCGACGGACCGCCGCGCGCGTTGCGTCCGTCGATCGAGGACGGCACGCAGCGAAGCGCCGCACAGCTGCGGACGCTCCTCGACGACGCAGCGGCCGCCCTGGCGGCAAGCGCCGGGCGCGCGCGCGAACGCGGGCTCGATACCGCGCTCGATGTGACGCTTGGCGGAACGCCCTACCACTTCACGCTCGGCGCCATGCTCGTCCATGTGACGACCCACGGCATGCACCACCGCGCGCAGTGCCTCAACATGCTCCGACGGCTCGCGGCACCGGGCGTCAGCGACGCGCTGCCTGAGCTCGACGTACTCGAGTGGCACGCGCGCGCATAGCGCGGCGACCGCGGGGCCCGGTACTCCGGCCGGCCACGCTCACCAGTACCCGGCGCGTGCAAAGCAGCGCCCCGTGCCCGGATCGATCCAGAAAGAGCAGCCTCCGCCGTCGCTCTCGCGCGGCGAACGGTACCGCTTGAATCCTCTGAGAGTTCCGACATCGAACCCATCCGGCGCGAGCGGCAGCAACTCCGAGAGCTCGCGTCGGAGACTCTCGATGCGGCGCTCGTCGGCGTACGGATCGCCTGCGCGCGTCGCGTTCCACTCGTCTTCAGGATCGGCCTCCCGCATCTCGCCGATCGCCGCAAACGCCGCATCGAGATGGGCCTCGAGCGCCGCGGGGTCTATGACCAAACACGCCCTGAACCCTGCGCCCGTCTTGTCGAGCGCAATGTCGCGTGCGGCAGCGGGCAAGTAGAACCGAACTCGCCGATCCCAGATCCCGTCGATCGTCGCGTGATGCGAACGGCCCATGGCGAGTTGCTCGATCGCGACCGATCCAAGCGTGCAACTGGGAATGAAGGCAACGATCGAGGACGAGATGGCGCGGTTGACCATCCTCGCGCGGCCGACGCCGAGCAACGGAGCGAAGAACACCGCGACGACGCTTATGCCAAACAGCGCCACGGCGGTGAGCAGCAGCATGACCTCGAGCGAGAAGTAGGTCGTCATGTGCATGAACTGACCAAGGCTTCGAACCGTGCAGGCGGAACCGCACGCCGGTCGATTGGTGCGGTGATCTCGGCCGGGTGACCGAGCACAAGGTCGCCCGCGCCACTCACTTCGGCGGCAGCCCCTTTGGCGTCATCTTCAGCACCTTCACGAGGAACGCCCACATGTCGGCGGTCTCCTCGATCATCTTCGAGACCGGCTTGCCGGCGCCGTGGCCAGCCGCCGTCTCGATGCGGATGAGGACCGGCGCATCGCCTGCGTGGCACTCCTGCAGGCGTGCCGCGAACTTGAACGAGTGGCCAGGCACCACGCGGTCGTCGGTATCGGCGGTCGTCACCATGGTGGGCGGAAACGCGGTTCCCGGCTTCAGGTTGTGATACGGCGAGTACGCGTAGAGCGCCTTGAACTCCTCGGGATTGTCGGAAGATCCGTAGTCGTCGGTCCAGTAGCGGCCCGCGGTGAAGCGCTGGAATCGCAGCATGTCCATCACGCCAACCGCCGGGAGCGCAGCACCGAACAGTTCCGGGCGCTGCGCCATCACGGCGCCGACGAGCAGTCCGCCGTTCGAGCCGCCCTGGATCGCGAGCCGCTCCGGGCTCGTCCACTTCCCGGCGATCAGGTGCTCCGCCGCCGCGATGAAGTCGTCGAACACGTTCTGCTTGAGCAATCTCTTGCCTGCCTCGTGCCACTCGCGGCCATACTCGCCGCCGCCGCGCAGATTCGCGACCGCGAGCGTGCCGCCGAGGTCGAGCCACGAGGCGAAGGTCGGCGAGAACCACGGCGTCATGGACGCATTGAACCCGCCGTAGCCATAGAGAAGCGTCGGCTGCGAGCCATCTCGCGGCGCTCCCTTGCGCTGCACGACGAACATGGGAACGCGCGTGCCGTCCTTCGACGTGTAGAAGACCTGGTTGACTTCATAGGCGGAGCCGTCGAAGTCGACCTCCGTCCTTCGGAAGAGCGTCGACTTTCCGGTGGCAAGCTCGAGCCGGTAGCTCGTGGGCGGCTGGTTGAACGAGGCGAACGAGTAGAACGTCTCCGTATCGCGGCGTCGGCCTCCAAATCCGCCGGCCGAGCCGATTCCGGGCAACTCGACGTCGCGCACGAGGCTGCCGTCCGGGCGCAGCATGCGGACGAGCGGACGCACGTCCTTGAGGTACTGCGCGAAGATGAAGTCGCCGACCATGCCGGCTCCCTCAAGCACCTCAGGCTGCTGCGGCACGATCTCGCGCAGCGACGCGAGCCCCTTGCGAACGTCGAAGGAGACGATCCTGCGTCGCGGCGCCTCGAAGTCGGTGGTCGCGTAGAAGGTCGTGCCGTCGTTACCGATGATCGACCACTCGTTGGCGAACGCGTCCACGACCTCGCGGGGCTTCGTGCTCGGATCGGCAAGATCCTGAATGAACAGCAGGTTCTTGGGATCGGTGCCCTCGTAGACCGAGATCACGAGGTAGCGCCCGTCCTCTGTCACTCCCGCGCCGAAGCCCCAGGTCGGATGCTCGGGTGTCGAGAAGACGAGCGTGTCTTCGATCTGCGGCGTGCCGAGACGGTGGTAGCGGACCTCGTTGTTGAGGTTGAGCGACTGGAACTCCTCGCCCGCCTTCGGCTCTGGGAAGCGCGTGTAGAAGAAGCCCTTCTCGTCCTTCGACCAGGACGCCCCGCCGAACTTCGACCAACGAACCTCGTCGGGAAGCATGACTCCGGTCGCCACATCCATCACGCGCCAGCGCTGCCAGTCCGAGCCGGCCTCGCTCTTCGCGAAGGCGACCAGATTTCCCGAGTCGGAGAATGCCATGCCCGCGAGGGCAATGGTGCCATCCGTCGACCATGTGTTCGGGTCAAGCAGCACGCGGGCCGGAGCGTCGAGCGAATCCTGGATGTAGACGACCGCCTGGTTCTGCAATCCGTCGTTCTTCGTGAACACGTAGCGCGATCCCTGCTTCGACGGCGTCGAGTAGCGCGGATAGTCGAAGAGTCTCTCGATGCGCGCGCGGATGGCCGCACGCTCCGGGATGGAAGCGAGGAACGCGTCGGTCACCTTGTTCTGCTCGACCACCCACGAAGCCACCTCCGGATCGACCCGCACGTCGTTCTCGAGCCAGCGGTAGGGATCAGCCACCTTCGTGCCATGGTAGTCGTCGACCTGATCGACCTTGCGAGTGGCCGGATAGACGAGTGGCGACGGCGTGACCTCGTCGCATCGCGCATCGCGATGTGCGGCGGCGCACGACGGCAGCATCGCAACGACGCAGGCGGAGGCGAGGAGCGTGCAGACGACAATCTTGGAGTTGTGGCGCATATGTGAACCTGTTTGGCAGCATCCCGCACTGCCCCGAAAGATCGAGTGATCCGCCGCCCTGCCACGCGGCGCAGAAGGTATGGAGTCTATCCAGATCGAGGGTGCCTAAGGACCGAATCGCATCGAGGAGACTTCGACATCCCCCTCTTTGGTCGGCCGGGCGTCGGCATCGGAGCGAACAAGAATCGCCACCGGCGATCGCAACCGGCTTCGATCGCCGCCATGCCCCTACGACGCCTTCCCCCAGCCGGGGAGCTTGCTCGCCTGCTTCATCCAGCGTGCGACCTGCGCGCTTTCGCGCAACTCGCCTTCGATCACGTCGCCCTCGACGATGTGGAGGTACCGCGTCGCCGCGCGCTTCGACCCAATCGGCGGCGGCGGCGTCAGCGAACCGCCGTCGAAGAACGCGACCTTGATGTGCTTCGTGCAGCAATGGACGCCCGCAAACCAGCCGCCGCCCTCGACGCCGTAGAGCGGCGAATTCCACTTGACGGCCTTGCGCACGCCAGGAACGGCGCGCGTGATGATGGCGTCAATCGCTCGTCCGGCGCCGCTCTTCCAGCCCGGCATCGCGGCGATGTACTCCTGTACCGGTGCATCGCCATCGGCCTTCGCAATCTGCGGATTGCCGCCAGAGAGAAGCCTCGGCTTCGTGCGTGCTGCTGGCTTCTTCACGGTCGATGCTGGCTTTCGTCGCATGGGAACCTCTTTCGTCCTCACGATTGCGCGCCAGCTGGCTCCTGCCAGCGCTCTTTCGGACACTGCTTCTCCATCCAGCGGTCGGCGGGCACGGGGCGATAGCCGAACTTCTCGTAGAGACCGTGGGCGTCGCGCGTGGCGAGGCACCAGCGCCGGAGCGTGTGCAGCGATGGATGGCGCTCGAGTTCCTCGAGCATGCGCCGGGAGAGGCCGTGGCCTCGATGCGACTCGAGGACGAAGACGTCGCAGAGCCACGCGAAGGTCGCCCGATCGGTCACCACGCGCGCAAGTCCGACGACAGCGCCGGAGTCGTTGTCGATCGCGAGCACAACGATGCTGTTTCGAAGCGCTTCCGCGACAACATCGCGGCGGATGTTCGCCGACCAGTAGGTTCCCGCGAGCATCTGGTGGATGGAGTCGACATCCTGCCGCGCCGGGTCAAGCGTGATGGTGTAGGCCATCGAGGTACTGTACGCGCCGACACCGCAAGCCGAGACCGCAAGCCGACACCGCAAGCCTCGGTCGCAAGCCTCGGTCGCAGGCCGAGGTCGCAAGCCGCTCGAAGCCAGGATGGATTTCAGACAGAACCTAGCTCAACCGCATGCGTGCAACGAGTTCGGCGCGGCTGCGAACATCGAGCTTGCGATAGATGATTTTGCTGAGCGACGCAACGGTGTTGGGCGTCAGGCCGAGCTCTTGGGCGATCGACGGCCGGGTGCGGCCGGCCTCGAGAAGCCGTGCGATCTGGAACTCGCGCGGCGACAGAACCCTGCTCGCGCCGGACTCAAGCACCTTGCGATCGTTCGCCAGCGTCCCCCGCTCGATGACGAAGTACTCGGCCATCGGAAGCGGTTTCGCGATCAGACGCCAGAGATTGAAGTTGACGTGATACGGATTGCACCCCGACGAGTCGGGCAGGCCTCTGGCGCGGGCGCCCGCCTCGGCCAGCATGACATACGCGGTCCGGAGGGCCTCACGAACGCGGACGGCATCCTCGTCGGTGAGAGTCGCGGTCAACACGGCGCTGTAGTTCAACGGCGCGAACTGCTCAGCCCCCGGGACTTTCGCGGCGTCGTCCTGCACCTGACGGCTGTAGTCGCGCATGTGCTGGCCGATCGCGTTCCATGCGGCGGCGGCCGCGGGGTCGGATCGGTCCCACTGCACGTACAGCCGTTTCATGGGCGCTCGGTACGCGACGTGGCGCCGACGCGTGGTCGCCGGGCTCACTTCGACCAGCTTCGCCTCAACCAAGATGTCCAGAGAGCGCTGGGTCTCCTCGACCGACGCGTTCGCGGCGGATGCGATCTCCGCGAGCGAGAGTGGCCGCGCTGCACGGCGGAGAATCTCCCAACGCTGCATGGACAGAATGTCGAGCAGGGCCCGCAACACGGCGGGGTCCTTGAGTTCAATCTGAGCTTCAATCATGGATCCATCACCAGGGAGGTCCCGCCGACGCACGGCGCGCACTGGGCGCGGACAGGCCATCCCGATAGTACGGCGCGTGGTTGCAGCCGTTGCATCCGTTGCATCACGGCAGACATCAAGCGACGGCGTGCAACCGCTGCGGCGCCGCGTCCGATCATCTGCGGCACCGCAGGAAGTCAGCAGCACCTCTGCGCTTGGGGCGCGAACACATTCGGGAGAGGCGTGCGGAACACCCCCCCGATCAGGGAGGTCTCGAGGAGCACAGGACGCCTGCAATAGCTCGCGACTGCCTTCGGCTCTGCCGTGATCGCACCCTGACGCGCCAAGTCGTGCTCAGCCCTCCTCCCTTACACATCGACTTCGGCTGAGGCGCGACGCGCGGCTCCCGCCGCGGTTGGCTCACGGCTTGGACTGGAGCACCGTCTCGCGATCGATGAGGCGTTCAAGGCCAGACCGGCGCGCCATGCCCGCCGCCTTCGCACGGTCCTGCGCGGCCTCGACGCTCAGTCCCTCGTTCACGATGAGATGCGCAAGCCACAGTTCCTTCGCCCTGCCGCCGCCCGCGCAGTGAATGAGCACCTTGCCGCCTGTACGGTCGGCGAGTGCGGCCTTCAACGCCTCGACGTCTTGTGGCTCGAACCCCTCATTTCCCCCGAGGGGAATGTCGACGAGTTTGACGCCGAGCGACCGGAGAAGAGAGCCTTGCGAGAACGGCACGGAGCCCATCTCAAGCGGTGTGCGGCAGTTGATCACCATCGTGACGCCCTGGTCGGCGAGCTCTCTGAAGAGCGCTTCGCTCGGCTGGCCGCTGACGAGGACTTCGCCATCGCCATAGACGGGGATGTACGGGTCATCACCGATTCCTGCAGGCAGCGACGGGTTTGCAGACCACTCCGTCCAAGAGCCCTCGTAGAGCGTGACCCGCGGCCACTGAAGGACTCCTTTCAGGTAGAGATAGAGAAGCGTGGCCTCGCGCCCGGTGCCGCAGTAGACGATCGTCGGGAAGTTGGGGTCGAGCCCGGCCTCTCGAAGCAGCGCCTCGATCTCCTTCCGGGACTTGAAGAGCGCCTCGTTGTCGCTTCGCATCATCGACTTCCAGTCGACGTTGACGGCACCGAGGATGTGCCCGTTGCGCGGCCAGTGCTTGCCTTCGCCGCGGAAGAGCTTCGCCGGACGCGCGTCGACGAGCACGCCTTCGTCGGTGTCGACCATGCGCCGCACGTCGTCGAGCGACGCCGCGACGGGAACGGTCGGCGCGGCCATGCTCCACGGCGTGGTCGCGTAGGCGCCGTACTCCTGCGTGACGTCGGCGACGCCGCGCCAGGCCTCGAACCCGCCATCGAGGAGCAGGACGCGTGGATGCCCAGCCTTGAGAAGCGCGTAGGCGGTGATCGTGGCGGCGAGTGGATCCTCGCCGTCGCTGTAGACAAGGACTGGCCTGGCGGCATCCACTCCGGACCGTTCGAAGATCTTCGCGAGCTCGCCCGCCTCGAGAAACTGCACCGGAAGGCCGCTGGTGGGTTGGCGAAGCAGTTCGTCCTCGACGTGCACGGCGCCCGGCAGGTGACCTGCGAGGTACCTTGCGATCGGCCTCGTGTCGAGCGGATGGACACGCCGCTCCGCCACAAGGGTTCGGGCACGCGAGATCGAGATGATCTCGAACGTCCCGAGCTTCTGCTCCTGCGCAGCCTGCACCGCTGGCGTCACGACGGCGGGGGCAGCCGCGGGAGCATCCTGCGCTGCGAGTGGCGCAGCGGTTTGAGCGCTTGCGAACTGCGTGATGGCGAACAAGACAAGTGCGAGCGTTGGCGTGTGCATGTGGAGCAGATCCGGTGATTGATGGCGTGAAGGTTCGATCACCGGATCAACGGAGCCAACGCATGTGGTTCGTCGCAAACCCGTTTCTTCGGCCTGATGAAGTCGCAGGAGGACCTTCCGACCGGAGTTCCGGCAATCGCCCGGCGCGGCTCACGGCACCATGCACTCGACGACGATAAGCCGCCCGCCCGTACGATTGACTCGTTCACAGGCGTTTGCGAACTCGAGTTCGGCGGCGAGTTGTCGGTCATCGCGCACCAATTCGACATAGCCAGGAAGCCGAGATGGCTCACGCACGGTGGTCATTCGCGCGATCCAGGCGCACGTGACCACGAGCACGGCCGCCGACGTCGTCCGAACGACATATCGCCTGACACGCCGGCGCCTCGACGCTGCATCGAAGGCTGCCAGTCCGCGCTCGAGCGTTGCCCTCTGCCTGTCATTCAGCGTGTTCATGCTCGTCTCCTCGTGTCTCGCTCGGCAACCTGATTCGCCTTCAGCGCCCTTGCCCGCTCCGCAGCCCGTCGCAACTTGCTGTCCACTGCCGCGCGACCGATTCCAAGCCACGATGCGAGCCGGGCGGTGGTTGCGTCGGTGCGCGACTTCAGCTCGAAGAGCGCCCGCTCCTCGTGGGTCAGCCCATCGATCGAGTCGACCTCACGCCGCAACGCCTCCAGCAAGTCGTAATCCGCGAGGAACTGCGACGCCTCGCCGCGATCGCGCGCCACCTCGCTCTCTCGTGCGCGCCGGGAGAGTTCGCTGCGCAGCATGTCGACTGCGGCGCTGCGCACCACGCGTCGGAGCCAGGCATCGAGACTCTGGACACTCGGGAGTGCGAGCGGCCGCCGCGCCACCCGAAGCCATGCCTCCTGCGCGACATCCTCCGCGAGATCCTTGCGCGAGCCGAGACGCCGTCGCGCCTCGCGCTCGACGAACGTACAGCGGGCAAGGAAGATGGACTCGTATGCGGCGCTGTCGCCTCGCGCCATGGCCTCTGTCCATTGCACCGCCCGAGCATCGTCGAGGCCATCGGCCGCGGCGCAAGCTGGCTCGCAGCGGTCGACCTCGGCGAGCATGCCGGGTTCGTCGGTAATGGTGTCCGGGTTGAAGATGCGCGCTCCCCTTCGTCTGGTTCAGTTCGTCTGGTTCAGTTCGTCTGGTTCAGTTCGTCTGGTTCAGTTCGTCTGGTTCGGTTGGGTCCATCACCCCTTCGGTGGCGCGACGGACTCGCGAACGCCGCTCGAGGGCGGCAGGCTCCTGACCGCTGCTCGCACCAACTCGAGATCCCCGATCGTTCCGTGGACAAACAGCATGCCGGACTCACGGTGCAGACGCATGCGGAACTGACTCGACCGAGCCGACTCCCCGATGCGGGCGTCGATCTCGTGGAGCAGCGAGTCCTGCAGCGCCTCCTGGCCCTTTCGCCCGAGCTCAGCCGCCGGCAGTCTGAACATCGCGACGGCATCGGCGAACTTGACCGGAATCGCAAGTTCGCGCGCGTCGGGCCGATCGGTCTGGATTGTGATGTTCGCGGGCCGTCCCGCAGATTCCCATGCCTCGAGATCGATCTCGAGTTCGAAGCGACTTGACGCGATGTCGGCATGCGCGAGAGCGAGAATCCCCGCGGGCTCAACGCCCGTGATCCGGAAAGGCGAACCGTCCACGCTCGCGAGCGTCACGCTTACGTCTACGCCAACGACCGAGCCAACCGCCTCGAGCTGCTCAGGGCTCACCGCGATGATCGTCTTGACCGTTCCCACGACGTACATGGTTTCGACGCGGCCGTCTGCAAGCACGACGTGCACGGGCTTGCGAAGGCCGATTCCCGTACGCATGCCCGGGTCGACGGTCACGTCGACGTGGAACGAAGCACCGGGTAGAAGCGTGTCCTGCGGATAGTCGCCGAGGGTCGTGCAGCCGCAGCCGCCCTTCATCGACGCGATCGCCACCGGCGCGTCGCCGACGTTCGTCACGGTCAGAACGGCTGTCTTCCGTTGCCCCGCCAGCATCTCGCCGAGATCGAGCGTGGGCGGGTCAAAGCGGAGGACCGTGGTCGACGGGGCGGCTTGCTCCGGCAACGCGGACTCTCCAGCAGCCGGCAGCATGGCGGCGTTCGCGGGCGATCCCACGGCGATAGAAACCACGGCGATAGAAACCACGGCGATAGAA
>Ga0209985_10004338_pt1 | contig 11488 bp, 7 predicted proteins | sample NOAtaG_FD_187305 | JGI IMG/M metagenome (GOLD analysis project Ga0209985, IMG submission 187305) | Freshwater lake microbial communities from Lake Erie, under a cyanobacterial bloom - NOAA_Erie_Diel6S_1000h metaG (SPAdes) (version 2) | ecosystem: Environmental > Aquatic > Freshwater > Lake ... | reverse complement strand
TGGTTCTAATCGATCAGTTATGGACACAGGCAAGTAACGGCAAGCAAGGATTAACTGCTCAGAAAAAGATTTATGAAGATTTTGCTAAAGATATTCGTAAAACATACGAAAATATTGGTTGGTTCAGTCCATCTGGTGAACTAGCGATCGATACTACCTATGATCGCAAAACTTCACGATGGGAATATCTCGAAGGTCGTCAGCCCAATTTCAAATCTCCACCTGTTGGGCACTTGCCATTTTTGCTACGCGATACCAGCAAAAATCTTGAACGCATGGCTACTTTATATCGTTGTTCATCTTAGTTTTTTAAAATGATAAAAATATGAGGTTAAATTTGCGTAACCTATTTCTCCAATTAATAACCGCAAGCTCAATCAGTTTTGTAATGTTGAGTCCTCATCCAACGATCGCGCAAGTTGCTGAAGTGCCTAATCCTGATAGTAGTGGAGACTTTAGATCCGCCTTTCAACGAGGTAATCGCGGTTTCTATACCATTAGCAAATGGCTAGTCGTGCAGCCGATGGGATCTGGTGCAGAAAACTATGATTTAAATTGTCGATACACGCCGAATGGACAGATTAGATCTCGAATTTTAAGAGGTGCGATCGTTACGGCAGTTTTTAAGGGAAACCCAAATCTGAGTAGAGCTGAACCTCCTGAGCCTGCTAGTGACGCGATTATTATAGATAGTGATGGCTCTCCTTGGCTAAGGGTAAAGGGTTCACAGAATGAGTTAGCTTACCCAGCTAAGCCCGCTAGTTTTGAGCAACTAGGTGAATGCTACGTCAGAGCTAACTTGAAGTACATTGCCCCAATCAATCCTGATTCCCTGATGGCTTATGACACTCAGACATATTGCAAAGAGCAGACACTTTATTGCCAGCCCAAACTTCTAAAATGGTTGTCATTGGGGCACACACCGTAGTTTCCGAGTAATACCAAAGCTCAAAAGGGCGTAGCCCTTTTGAGCTTTTAAAATCCTTGCTAGGTGTGGGTTTTATAGCCTTAGCCACTTTTATCAAGACAAATCAAAACCCAAATAGTGAGAGGCGGCGCGAAGCGCCGCCTCTCACTATTTGGGTTTTATGTCCTAACAAGAATGGCGACAGCTATAATTCACAGAAGTGTCGCAACACTTCTGTGAATTGGTTAAAAATCGTTTTTTGATGAGAATTGCTGGGCAAAAATCTTCTGGTTGGGCGAAACTGCCCACTATAATTTACAGTTGTTATAGATAGGGTAAAGCATTGCTCTATCTAAGTTCTATAAACCACTTTTTGAGATATGTCATGCTCTGCCCGTTTTGTCAGCATACTGATAGCCGTGTTTTAGAATCTCGTTCGGCAGAGGCAGGCTGTAGTATTCGACGCAGACGCGAATGTCTTAATTGTCATCGTCGGTTTACTACTTACGAACGCATCGAATTTGTACCAATTACAGTTTTGAAACGGGATGGAGCTAGCGAATCCTTTGATCGTTCTAAGCTTTTGCGTGGCATGATTCGAGCTTGTGAAAAGACAGGGGTATCACAAACAACCCTAGAATCAATTATTGACGAAATCGAAGCGCAACTCCAAGTCCGCGACTGCCATCAAGTTTCGAGCGTGGAAATTGGTGAGATGGTGCTGCAATATTTACAAAATGTCAGTGAGGTTGCATATGTGAGATTTGCTTCAGTATACCGACAGTTTCGGGGGGTTCGAGATTTTGCCGAAGCCTTAAACCACTTCGCCGCAAATTAATGTCAAGTTCGTTACAGCGATCGCTAAATCAAAATAAAGATATCTACCTCTCACTGTCTATAGCTTCTGGGGCGTAAATCTATATTTGCCTATATCGCAGAAAAGGTCTAGTGACAAAAATTTGTAAAGAAAAGTTGAAATTTTTTATTGACCCTAGCTATAATAACAATGTTTTGTAATCCCGATCGCATTTCAGGGTCTAAATTAGGAGGTATCAATTTGGCAAGGAGACGTAAGCGCAAAAGTAGACGTCGCCAAGAAGGGCGCAAAATCCTAGAACATATTCCTCAATTTAGTATCGATAGCGGTGAAGACAAGCCTGTGACGGCTGCACGAAAGTACATCCATACACATGGCATTCTTCCACCAGCACTGTTGCTTGTAAGACGTAACGAGCATACAACAGATCGATACTTCTGGGCGGAAAAAGGACTATTTGGAGCACAGTATGTTGAAGAAAATCACTTCTTGTTCCCTAGTCTAAAACCACCCGAAGAAAGAGAAGTTGCATTGGCTGGATGTAGATAAATTTTTATCAGCCTAGTCAGAGCAAACATAAATCTCGATTTTTCTATAAGTCACTTTTTTGGCGTTTTTATATATAGATCCTTATTTCTTCTATAAACGGCGTTCACCGTGGCAATATGAAGAAATGTGGGTTTATTTATAAACTTCTTTAAAAAGTAACACTACTTATGCTAAGTATATTTGATCCGTTGTCTTATTAAATATACTTAAAACTCTTACAGTTATTTTTAGATAGCTGCAAAATAGGGATTTTGTTTATCTGTACAGATACTAACTGTTGATCTGTTTTATTACATCTTCCAGAAGTGACATTTCACTTCTGGATTTTTTTGGCTTTTAGAAAGGGGGGGGCACAACCATTCTCTCAAGGTCTACTTTATGGCGTAAAGCGCTGTAAATTATCTTTAACTCGCGCTAATGTTAGAATATGAAATGTTACAAAAATTGCATGAACTGCATAGGCTAGAAATCTAGGTAATTGTAAATATGGCAGTCAAACCAGATTGGTTGCGAGTTAAAGCCCCACAATGGGAGCGCGTTGGAAATGTTAAAGAAGTCTTGCGCGACTTGGGGCTAAATACTGTGTGCGAAGAAGCATCTTGTCCAAACATTGGCGAATGCTTTAACCAAGGTACTGCCACATTTTTGATTATGGGGCCAGCTTGTACTCGTGCTTGTCCTTACTGCGATATTGACTTTGAGAAAAAGCCTCAAGCTCTCGATCCGATGGAGCCAATTAATTTGGGAGAAGCAGTGCGACGGATGAAGCTTAAGCATGTCGTTGTTACTTCTGTTAATCGAGATGATTTGCTAGATGGAGGTGCTTCTCAATTTGTGCGATGCATCGAAGAGATTCGTAAGTTGATGCCACAAACAACAATTGAACTTCTTATTCCCGATCTTTGCTCTAATTGGGAAGCTTTAGAAACGATTCTGGCAGCGCGACCTCATGTACTTAATCACAATACGGAGACTGTGCCAAGGCTTTATCGGCGAGTGCGTCCACAGGGAGAATATCAACGTAGTTTAGAACTATTACGACGCGCTCGTGAAATTGCGCCTTGGGTGTATACCAAGTCAGGTGTTATGGTGGGAATGAGCGAAACCTACGAAGAGGTTTTGGAGGTGATGCGTGATTTGCGAACAGTTGATTGCGATATTATTACCATTGGTCAATATCTACAACCTTCTGCAAAACACTTGACTTTGCATGAATTCGTAACGCCTGAGCAGTTTGAAGCATGGCGGATTGCTGGTGAAGCAATGGGTTTTTTGCAAGTGGTGTCTTCGCCGCTTACGCGCAGTTCTTATCATGCCGAACAGGTGCAAGCGTTAATGAAGCTATATCCAAAAGTTTAACGAAATGGTAGTGCTAAAGAGTTAATGATAGGCGACGCAAAGCGCCGCCTATCATTAACTCTTTAGATACTTTCCTTTTTAGGACTACCACTTTTTGGGGGGTGATGGTTTTCTACTCAGTCATAGGCGAAAATTCCGAAGGATTTTTATCGAAGATCCAAAGGCGATCGCATTACCAGTCGAAAGCTGTGAGTAGAGACTTAGTGATCAAGACACCTAAGAAAATATCTAGCCTAAATCTTGGTGTGACAGTAGTATGGTATACCTTAGCTAAATCTAAGATTTAGTCCATACGATATTGGGATTAAAAAATGTCCGAACCTCTGCAAGATTTTGTTAATTTCCATTCCACTTTAAAGGGTGATGAAAAATCAGAATCACAGATATTTTTAGATCGCTTTTTTCAAGCTTTTCACCATAAGGGGGCGATTGAGGCGGGTGCAGTGTATGAGCAAAGAGTCAAAAAGGGTAGTGCTAAGGGTAAGACTGGCTTTGCTGATTTAGTCTGGAAACGTCCTGAGAGTAATGGTAAGGGCGGCGTTTTGATCGAGATGAAAAAGCGGGGTGAGGATCTTAATAAGCATTATTCGCAAGCTTTTCAATATTGGACTTATCTTGTACCCGATCGCCCCAGATATGTAGTGCTGTGCAATTTTGATGAGTTTTGGATTTATGACTTTAATCTGCAAGTTGATACGCCTGTAGATACTGTTGCGATCGCTGATTTGCCTAGTCGGTCTAGTGCATTTCGCTTTATGGAGATTGCGGTCAATACAACACCTGTATTTAGAAATAACCAAGTAGAGGTGACGATTAACACGGCTAAGCGTTTGGGTGAGCTTTACAGGTTACTCAAGGCGAGAGCCGCTAAAGATGGTTTTACAGAGCTAATCGCGCAGAAGTTTATTTTGCAATGTGTGTTAGCCATGTTTGCAGAGGATCGGGGTCTATTACCTGATGATTTGTTTATTGCCTGTGTGCAAGATTGTATTAGTGGGGCAAGTAGTTACGATCTTTTGGGTGGTTTATTCCAAGAGATGAACCATAAGGGGATTACCCCAGCAGGTCGTTATAAAGGTGTTGATTATTTTAATGGGGGCTTATTCACAGAGATTCATGCGATCGACCTTGAAAGGAATGAGTTAGAAATTTTAGATACTGCGGCTAGGGAAAATTGGGGCAAAATTAGACCTGCTATTTTTGGCAGTATTTTTGAAGCGACTTCAGACTCTAAGGAACGTCATGCAAGGGGGATGCACTTCACGTCTGAAGTGGACATCATGAAGATTGTTGTACCGACAATCACTCGGTATTGGGAAGAGAAGATCGAGGCGGCTAATAAAATCGATGATCTTAAGATTTTGCAATTAGAACTACAGAGTTATCGAGTTTTAGACCCTGCCTGTGGGTCTGGAAATTTCCTATATCTTGCTTACCAAGAGCTAAAGCGGATCGAGGTGATGTTGCTTGCTAAGTTGGCTTCTAGACAAAAATCGCAGCAAGTGCAAATGGGTTTGGTTACACCTAATCAGTTTTTTGGTATGGATATAAATCCGTTTGCGGTTGAGTTGGCTAGGGTAACTTTGATGATCGCTCGTAAAGTGGCAATCGATAAGCATGGTCTATTTGAACCTGCTTTACCTTTGGATACGTTAGATAAAAATATTGTTTGTCAGGATGCTTTATTTTCTGATTGGTTTGATGCTGATGCGATTATTGGCAATCCGCCATTTTTGGGCGCAAAGCACATGAGGTTAAATCTCAGTGATGAGTACATTGATCGAGTATTTGCTAAGTTCCCAGACATCAAAGATGTAGATTTTTGTGCTTACTGGTTTTACCTAACTCATAATCGGTTATCAGAAAATACTAGGGCGGGTTTAGTTGGCACAAACTCAATTAGTCAAGGTAAAAGTCGCAAGGTTTCTCTAGAGTATGCAGTCGATCATGGTGGTGTTATTCATGATGCTGTATCAAGTCAAGAATGGTCTGGTGAGGCGGCTGTCCATGTGAGTATTGTTAATTGGTGTAAGCAAGAAACAGACCATAAATTTCTCGATAGTAAGTCTGTACCGTTTATTAATTCATCTCTAAAATCTGAGATAGATGTAACTAAATCAGCAAGACTCAAAGCCAATCTAAATCAATGTTTTCAAGGTGTAATCCCTGTAGGCAAAGGATTTATCGTGACTGAAGATCAAGTTAAAGCATGGATTAAAGCAGATCCTAAAAATCAAGAAGTTCTCAAACTTTTTTCAATGGGAGATAACTTAGTATCAAATCCACATGGAAAGCCTGACAGATGGATTATTGACTTTAATGATATGAGTCTGGAAGATGCAAGTAATTTAAAATTACCTTTTGAGCATATTAAAAAAACTGTAAAACCAGAAAGAGAGAGCAATCGCGATTCTAAAGCTAAAAAGCTATGGTGGACTTTTTTAAGACCAAGACCTGAGATGAGGAAAGCGATCTCGGCTTTAGAATTTAGCTTTGCAGTACCAAGACTTTCTAAATGGGCTATCTTTATTCCTTTTCTTCAAGGTTGGTTAGCAGGTTCAGGATCAGTAATTGTTGCTTCTGATGACTTTTATATACTTGGTATCCTGACATCAAAAGTTCATCAACTATGGATGAACGCGCAAAAGTCCACATTAGAAGATAGAACTGCTTATACCCATAACACTTGCTTCGAGACATTCCCATTTCCTGCCCTCACCCCCCAGCCCCCTCTCCCTAGGGGAGAGGGGGAGCAAGAAGACTCAGAACCCCTCTCCCCTAGGGAGAGGGGCAGGGGTGAGGGCAATAAACTTGTAAGTGAAGCCTCCCAGATTTCTAGGGGTGAGGGCAATAAACTTGCAGGTAGAGAACGACAGATTCCTCAAGTTCTTTTGCAGAGAGCGCGGGAACTTCGCCAAAAGCAGACTCCTGCGGAAAAAGTATTATGGGAATGTCTACGCGATCGCCGTTTATTTGAAGCAAAATTTCGCCGCCAGCACAATATTGGGCAATACATCGCAGATTTCTACTGCCATGAAGCCAAGCTAGTCATCGAACTCGATGGCGACATCCATCAAAATCAACAAGAACGTGATGGCGATCGCGATCAATGGATGCAATCCCACGGATTTAACGTAATTCGTTTCTCCAATCAAGCTATTCTCGACTATCCAGAAGAAACCCTAACCCAAATCTCCTCGTTTCTCCCCTCTCCCCTAGGGAGAGGGGCTGGGGGTGAGGGTCTTGTCCAACAAATCCGCGCCGCGATGCAAGAGCTACATCAATATCGCACTGAGCAAATGGAAAGCAAACAATGGGGCATCACCAAACTTTATAACGAATACTTTCACGAACCTGCTAGCCAACTTTATAAACTCCATGCCAAGCTCGACAAACTGGTAATGCAACTTTACGGTTTTAGCGATAGTGACGACTTGCTAGAGAAACTATTGCACCTTAATCAAGCGATCGCTGCACAAGAAAAAGATTCTAACCAATAGAAGCGGATTGGAGTACCGCTTCTATTACCGATATTTAAACTAGGCGATCGCTATAGGCGATCGCATTACCAGTCAAAAGCTGTGAGTAGTGACTTAGTGATCAAGACACCCAAGAAGCCGACAGGAACTAGCCACCGTAGATAGCTGACGAGTTCGGCGACGATGAACCGATCCATCTTTTTAGCTACATCTGGATTAAACAGAGTTATCGATAAGAGTACTGAGATAAGCTGAAAGGCATGTCCTGCGGTGAATATCTGCGACACGAGGCTGTTGCTGCCGAGCCAAGGGTATCGCACTGAAAATGTGAAGGTAAGCGCCACTAACGCCAAGATTGAGCCACTCCATGCGACTAGACGGGGCGCTAAGTCTACATTCGCGAAGAATGTAAAGATTGTCGGTACGATTAAAGTCAAGAAGAATGGCGTGAAGATCGAGCCTAGAATCGCATTCGGGATACGTTTCATACCCACGCGAGCTTCAATCTGACGGAGAAATGCGCCATTCCAAGCGCGTAGCTGTGTCATTTTAAAGGATATTCCCTGTGGCTTCCATCCATTAACTTTGAGGTCTGGATCGAGTCCTGATTCGTTAAGATCATTCTGATCCTGCGTCAATGCAATCTGATTAGAATTGTATTTAGATGACAACATAGCTACGAGCAGAGACTGGGAGTCAAAGGGGAAAGCATCTAAATTTAATTTGGTCTCGAAGGTCGCCTTGACACGCTGGATTAGCTCCACTTCACCATCATAATGAATGAATAAGCCTGGAACAATTTGCGCATCTTTCTCGATGATGTTAGTGATTTTAATCTGCGGATTCCAGATGGTGGCTAATTTTGCTACAGCAGCTTCTTGTCCAAACTCCAAACGATTTGTTCCCATCTCGCCAGTATCGAAGGCTAAGCGAGGATCTTTCCAGTTATACCTTAAATCAAACTGACTCTCAAAGGTATTACTAGCTTCGCTGATTTTGCTGATGTTATTTACAAATAAGGCTACACCTACATTTATAGGGAGAGCCACATTAGAAGGAAAAGGAACAAGATTATTTATCTCCAGTGGGTTTTCGTCTGGTGTAGTAGTTTTTTTGACGTTATCTTTAACTGGCGGCTTTGTTGGATTAGCAGCACCATCTTTGTTTGCTGGGGGCTTTGCTGCATCAGTAACTATGGGGTTTGCCACTGACTGATTAGGTGCAGATGTTGTGGGATTATTTGTCGCTTCAGGATTAGATTGAGCAAAGATAGCAGTCGTTGCGATGTTTGCTCCTGCCCCAATATAGGTAGCAAAAGTAAAGGAAATGCACAATAAAAAAATGGTGAGGATGTGGGATAGCGAAAATTTCCTTGGTCTACGCATTTTTTGACTCCTTCACAGCATCTTTAGTATTGCCCTTACCATTCCCTTTAGAGGCAACAAGAGTTTGTAGCGATCGCGCCATGCCGCCAATCTCATCGCGGCGGTTTGCCAAATCTTCGAGATCTGGGGCTGGATTTCCATCGGCAAGCTCATTACTGGCACTTGCGATCGCGGCAAAGGGCTTGAGTAACATGGCATTAACCACGATTAACAAAGCACCAGTCAGCAATACTATCTGTAATCCTGCCATCGCAACTGTGCCTGTGAGTGCCCACCTTTGCTGATTCTGGAATTCACTAAAGTCTCTAACTGCTACCACCGCACCGATACGTTCGCCCTTGTAGTCCAGCACGGGCACTAAGACCAGTCCGTAGTCATTGCCATTGACGGTGAGAAGCTCAACAGAAACATCACGCGCCTTGGCAAAGACTGCGGGAGATAGTAGTGGCTTGAGAGCCGCCCAGTCTGTGGCTTCGACGGCTTGGTATCCACCGATGATGCGCTCACTATCTGGACGAGGCTGCAATTTGGCGACCTCAGTCATCAATTTATCGTCGATGAACACACCCACATCAAAGCCTGTATTTGTCTTAGTTTGTGAGAGCACCGATGAGAAACTTAAGCCTATTTCAAAGCTGCCGATCAACCCGTCATCATCTTTGACTGGATAGACTGCACGAATGCTAAGCCCGCGCCGACCAATTTCCATACCGCGTTGAGGTTCCCCAGTGCGATTAGCTACCAGTAGCATCTGACGAAATCCGCTCAGATCTTCACCATGTCCATCCTTAAGAGCATAGACACGCAAGAAAGAGATCGCAGGTGGCAAGATAAACTGCCCCTCTCTGATTCCAAACTGATCGCGTTGGACAATCATGGCTGGCAATAGACGATTTGCGATCTCTTCGCGGTTTTTTGCACGAAAAGCTTGCTTGATCGATGGCAATGAAGACACTAATGAAGCGCGTGCGGAGGCTTTGTTAATCTGTTCGGCGATGTTGCTCTGGATCAATGTGGATGTAACATTCAATTCTCGTTTCTTCGCACTTTCGATCATGGCATTGTTCGCCTGAAACCCCGAATATGCCGACACGATCGAAGTGGTTATAGCCACCATAAACAACAACAGTTGAGACTTCCACTTAATATTCATATTTTGCTTGCAATTAATCTACTGGAGGCTGATTATATTTTTTTAGAGAGCTTTACACTCAAGCCAAAACCAATAAATTTTTAAAAGTGTTGCGAAGCATTAGTTTTAAAAATTTATTGGTTTGCTCGAAAATTGCTGTAGTTGCTATGCTTTGACATTTCTAAAACAACAGCAAGATAGCAACGCAAATCGTCACCACTTTACTGTTGGCTTCTATGCTAAGCGATCGCCATAATTAATTAAAAAAGTGGCAAATGTGACAATTACAATCAATGGATAGAGAATCCAAGACGCAATATTCAAATATTTAAAGGCTTTTTTATGTCCCTCTTTATCTAGCTTCGTCCCGATCGCTGTGACGATAATTGGTAGTAAACACAGACAGAAATAGACATAAAACACATATTCCATCACAACGGTATAGCCAACTTCAGGCAGTTGATTGTTAAAAGATAACAACAACACAATTCCCGATAGTAATGCTGATGCAGGAGCCATTGTGCGAGGCACAAACATCGTATAGGGGAAGAATAAGCAGCAATAGGTTAAACCTGACAACAAAATCAGGGGTAAACCATTCTTAGATAGAAATACTAAGGTCTTGCGCTGAAACGTCATGCGTATACTTAACCCAGGGTATTCGACCTGCACATTGGACTGAAACAAATCAGGATCGCCTTGAGTGGAGGTACTGCGCGATGAGTCTTGGAAATAGGTAATACTTTTAAAATTCCAAAGCTGAAGCCCTTGAAATGGTTTACGTTCTTCGGCTTCGGGTCTTGGTAATTTTAAGCCAACCTTATCGATCGCATAGATCAACCGCTCAGTCGATAGATTGGGATTATCAAAACGCAAGTTTAATCTTTGTGAATCAAAGGGATAGTCACGAAAATCAAAGGCATTCCGAAATTCACCGCGTACCCGATAGAGACGATAGTTTAAGCCATTGACGACCTGCGCCTTGATTGGGGCTTTGCCATCAAATACTGGAGCTGTGGGGTTGACGCTATTGGTGACCGCATCAGGAAACTGAATCTCCGTAGGCTCATCATTGCCGCTATAGCGGAACCACACGTAAAAATCGGCGGTAAAGGTAGATTTATCAATGCGATTTAGTTTATTGATATCCATGCCTGAGTAAACTACACGCTGCCGCCAAAAATATTGATCGCCCGATTGAACGATGCTTCCAGCTTGGATTTCTTTCGGTAAATTCAGGCGTTCTGGGTTAGGAATTGGTGTAAATTGCTGGGAAGCGGAGATCAGTTTGTAATTTTGAAATTGAGCAAGACGCACAGGTTGATCGCTATTGCGATCGCTATTGAAATATAGCAAACCAGTTAAACCTCGTATCCCGACCTTACGATTGTTTAGCTTTGCGAGAGCATCTCGCACCTGTTCGCGATCGCTTTCTAAGCTTGCTGTCGTTAATTTTGGATTAGCTTTGCGAATTGCATCGACTGCCGCGATCGCTGCCTCATAAAACTTAGCTCCTAAATAGGAAGGAGTCTTGTTATAGGCTTTTTGATAAGCAGTGAGAAAATCTTGGGCATCAGCTCCAGCACTATCAAATAAGATTGGCGCTGGCACATACATGCCATCAGTAAAGAAACCTGCGCTTTTCTTTTCTTCAGCGTATTTTTCAAAACGCTTTGCAAAAGATTCTCTTGCTAAAGCTTGTTCACCTAAAATGATGTTTTTCAGCCCCTTTTGTTTCAGCGCCACTAAAAAATCTTCAGCAACATCCTCTTTGCCCAAAGTTAAAAACAAAATTCCTGCATCAGTCTCGGCGGCAATTTCATTGACGATTTGTTGCACTGACGCTTTCCGATTAGATGG
>Ga0209985_10004337_pt1 | contig 11491 bp, 9 predicted proteins | sample NOAtaG_FD_187305 | JGI IMG/M metagenome (GOLD analysis project Ga0209985, IMG submission 187305) | Freshwater lake microbial communities from Lake Erie, under a cyanobacterial bloom - NOAA_Erie_Diel6S_1000h metaG (SPAdes) (version 2) | ecosystem: Environmental > Aquatic > Freshwater > Lake ... | reverse complement strand
ATCTGACCGCCGGCTACAAGGGCTTTCGCGCCGACGTCCTGCGGGCGCTCGATCTCGGCTCGGTGCGGAGCGAGGGGTACTCGTTCCAGATCGAGCTCACCTACCGGGCGGTCAACGCGGGCTTCAGGGTGGTCGAGGTGCCGGTGCACTTCGTCGACCGGCAGAACGGCGCGAGCAAGATGTCGCGGCGCATCTTCGCCGAGGCGGTCGTGGTCGTGTGGAAGCTTCGCGCGGATCACCTGCGCGGCCGGAAGGGGGCGTGATGGGCACGCCGAACGGAACGCTCTCGGGACCGCCCGATGTGGTGATCGTCGGGGCGGGGCCCGCGGGCCTGACGGCCGCGTTGCTCCTCGCCGACCGGGGCAAGCGCTCGATCGTCCTCGAGGCCGATCCGACCTACGTCGGCGGCATCTCGCGCACCGCCATCCACCACGGCTACCACTTCGACATCGGCGGCCACCGCTTCTTCTCGAAGAGCAAGGAGGTCGAAGACTTCTGGAGCCGCGTCCTGCCGAACGACATGCTCGTTCGGCCGCGCAAGTCGCGCATCTACTACGAGCGCAAGTTCTTCTCCTACCCGCTCAAGCCGGTCGAGGCGCTCTTCAAGCTCGGGCTCGTCGAGTCCTCGCTCTGCATGGCGAGCTTCGCGAAGGCCCGGGTGAAGCCGACCCGGAACCCCACGAACCTCGAGGACTGGGTCACCAACCAGTTCGGCCGCCGGCTCTACCGGATCTTCTTCAAGTACTACACCGAGAAGGTCTGGGGGATGGACTGCCGCGACATCAGCGCGGACTGGGCGGCGCAGCGGATCAAGAGCCTGAACCTCGGCAACGCCGTGCTCGAGGCGCTCAAGCCGCGTCTGTTGCGGCGCAAGGACCGCGAGCAGGTCCACACCACGCTCATCGACGAGTTCCGCTATCCGCGCAAGGGCCCGGGGATGCTCTGGGAGGAGTGCGCGCGTCTGGTCGAGGCGGCGGGCAGCGAGGTGGTCCGCGGCGCGAAGGTGACCGGGCTCGAGCTCTCGCAGGCGGGCGGGGCTCGCGCGTGGACGGTCCGCTACGAGAAGGACGGCGCGACCCACGAGGTGAAGGCGCCCACCGTCATCTCCAGCGCCGCGATCCAGCACACCGTGGCGGGCCTCTCGCCCGCGCCCGCGCCCCCGCTCGCGAAGGCGGCCTCGTCGCTCAAGTACCGCGACTTCCTCACCGTCGCGCTGATGTCCCGCGGCGCCGAGTCCTTCGACGACAACTGGATCTACATCCAGGAGCCGGGGGTGAAGGTCGGCCGCATCCAGAACTTCAAGGCGTGGTCGCCCGAGATGGTCCCCGACCCGTCCACGAACTGCTACGGCCTCGAGTACTTCTGCTTCGAGGGGGACGGGCTCTGGTCGAGCTCGGACGCGGAGCTCGTCGAGCTCGCCAAGCGGGAGCTCGAGCAGCTCGGGCTCGGCAAGGCCAAGGACGTCTTCGACGGGTGCGTCGTGCGTCAGCCCAAGGCCTATCCGGTCTACGACGACGCCTACGCGCAGCACGTCGAGACGGTGCGCGCGGGGATCGAGAAGGACTATCCGGGCCTCTTCCTGGTCGGCCGCAACGGCATGCACCGCTACAACAACTCGGATCACTCCATGATGACCGCGATGCTCACGGTGGAGAACATCGTGGCGGGCGCGAGCAAGTTCGATCCGTGGCGGGTGAACCAGGACGCGCAGTACATCGAGGCCGGGACCGCGGGCGAAGAGAAGCTCATCGAGGCGGGCGGACGGCAGATCCCGCGCCGCGCCTGAGCCGGCGTGCATGGGCACCGTCCTCGTCACCGGCTTCGAGGCCTTCGGCGGCGAGCCGGAGAACCCCTCGGCGCTCGTCGCCAAGGCGCTCGACGGACGGTTGATCGCCGGTCGGACGGTGCGGGGCGTCGTCCTGCCGGTGGTCTTCGGAGCCTCGCTCGCCCGGCTGAAGGACGCCATCACCGAGCACGCGCCCGAGCTGGTGCTTGCGGTCGGGCAGGCCGGCGGCAGGAACTCGGTGCAGCTCGAGCGCGTGGCGATCAACGTCGACGACGCGCGCTTCGCCGACAACGCCGGGCAGCAGCCCATCGACGTGCCGGTCGTCGAGGGCGGGCCGGTGGGCTTCTGGTCGACCTTGCCGATCAAGGCGATCGTGGGGGCGATCAGGCAGGCGGGGATCCCCGCCGACGTCTCGCAGAGCGCCGGGACCTTCGTGTGCAACCACGTCTTCTACGGCTTGCTGCACGCGCTCGAGGGGACCGACGTCCGCTGCGGCTTCGTGCACGTGCCGTTCTTGCCGGAACAGGCGGCGCGCCATCCGGTCCGTCCCCCGAGCTGCCCGCTCGATGCGCAGATCCGCGCCATCGAGATCGCGATCATCACCGCCCTGACGACGCGCGCCGACGCCCGCGAGGCGGGCGGCGCGACCCACTGAAACGTTCAGCGCGCGACGGCGTCGAGGCAGAGCCAGCGGCGCGCCGTCTCGCGGGCGCGGACCTCGATGCGGACCTCGTGCGGGCCGCTCCGCTCGAGCGGCACATCGAGCGTCACCCACTCGTGCGAGAGCGGCACCCGCAGCACTTCGGGCGCGGCGTCGTCGATGCGCGCCGTCACCTCGATCGGATCGCCGGTGCGGAGGAAGGCCTGATCGTCCACGCCCGCGCCGATGCGCAGCGTGCCGGACATCGGCACGGCCTCCCAGGTGAGGACGAGCGCGCCGTCTCGCACCGGCCAGGCACTCAGGCAGCTGTGGTAGACGCCGTCGACCGCGACCTGGGTGCGCTCGACCTCGACCCCGGCGCAGACATGACGGAGGCCGCCGCCGTCGCAGCGCTCGACCGAGCCGTTCGCCCGCTCGACGTGCGCCACGTGGGGCGTACGCGGCAGGTGCGTGCCCCGCGCGCCGAGCGCCACCACGAGCAGCACGCCCGCGAACGGCGCGGCGCACACGAGCGCTGGCCAGTGGGCCGCGAGCCCTTCGCGCAGCGCGGCCGGGGTGCGCGCCGCAGCCCCTTGCACGATGTCCGTCGAGCGCCGGATGAGGTCCTCGCGCCGCGCCCCGGGCAGCCGCTCCCAGCCGCCGGCGAGCAGGCCCACGATCACGAGGCCGAGCGCGGTGAGGAGCCAGCCCAGCACGAAGGGTGCCCGGAAACCGGCATAGACGAGCTCGACCTCGCGCACGCTCGGCGGCAGCTCGAGGCGCATCAGGCGCAGGCGCGGGCTGTCGTAGACCCGCTCTTCTTCGATCGGCACCTCGACGCCGTCCGCGTAGGCGTGCCAGCCGGGCCCGACCGCGCGGCGGATGACCACGCTCCGCGCGCCCTCGGGCGAGAACACGACCCGCTCGTCCTCGTACAGCGAGACGCTCGGGCTCCCCTCGCCGAGCGGGGCGTCGACGACCCGGTCGCTCCAGCCGTTCAGCTCGTAGAGGTGCAACGCGCCGAAGCGCTCGAGCTCGCTCACCGAGCCGGCCAAGGGGCCACTCGCGGGCCCCTCGGTGACCACGTAGCGCACGTTCATCGCGCGGAGGGCGTCGGGGTGGGTCGAGTCGGTGTTGTTGCGGAAGGACTCGCCGACGAGCGGTCCGGTGATGTGCGCCGGCCGCCCGGTGTAGGCCGGCGCCGCCTGCGGCAGGTGCGTGGACTCGGTGAGGTACGCGACGCGCCAGAAGCGCTCGTCGTCATGCGCGCGGATCCAGGCCCAGGCCGCCTGCCAGTCGCTCCAGCTGCCCAGGCTCGCCGTGGTCGGCACATCCCGCGCCACGACGAGCTCGCCGAGGCGGGCGGGCACGGAGGGCGCGAAGGGCACGAGGAGCGCTGCGCCGAGCACCACGCCGGTGCGGCCGCGGGCGCTCCGCAGCTCCGCCCGGAGGGCAGGGCGCAGGCGCTCGAAGAGGTCGTGCAGCGCGCAGCCGACGAGCGCGAAGCCCATCGGCTTGGCGATCATCATGAGCCGCGGATAGACGATGCGGCCGAACGAGGGCAGGAAGCGGCTCGCGTCGAATGCCAGGAACCAGCCGCTCGCCGCGACGAGCATCGCGACCAGCATCCCGACCGCGAGCGTGCGCCGGGCCGGCCGGCCGACGAGGCCCATCCCGAGGCCGAGCGCGACGAGCACCCCGGTCCATGCGCCGCCGCGGAGGATGCCTTCGCCGGCGACCATCCGCGCGCCCATGTCGTCCGTTCCGAGGTAGAGCTGGCCGTGGTCCTCGAGCCACGCGCTCATCGAAAGCATCGGCAGCATCCACCACGCAGCGAGCAGCCCCGCGACGAGCGCCACCGGTACGAACCGCTTCAGGTCCTGGCGCAGCGGGCTGCCCCCGAGGGCGCGCACCGCGACGAGCACCGGCAGCACGAGGCCGAAGGCCACGAGGCTCATCTGGTGGGAGAAGAGCGCGACCCCGAGCAGCGCCATCGCGCGCGCGAGCTGGCGGCGCAGGGGCGCTCCTTCCGCCTTCGCCTCGCCGAGCTCGATCAGGTCCGCGAGCGCGAGGAAGAAGAAGCACATCGCCAGGCCCATCGGCCAGACGCCGTAGAGCACGTCGTAGAACCAGCCGCCCTCGCTGTGGTCACCGGTGTCGGCGAGCGCGAGCACTCCTCCGAGCGCGGCTGGCAGGACGCCGGCGCCTGCGGCGCGCGACAGCCGCAGCACGCTGAAGGCGACGAGGAAGCGGAAGCCGACGATCGCGATCGCGTAGCTCTGGTGCCACGCGAGGAAAGGCGTGAAGAGGCGGAAGAGCAGCACCCAGAGCGTGCCGCTCGGGGTGTAGAGGGTGTTGAGCGGCACGCCGCACTCGACGAGATCGGTCCAGCCGCGCAGCGAAGGCAGGAGCTCCGCGGTGAGCATCGCTTTGCCGAGGTGCGAGCCGTGGTCCCAGGAGATCGGCGGCGCGAGGCCCTGGACGAGTCCCGGCCACAGCTGCGCGACGGCCAGCGCGAGGAGGGCGAGCGCGGCGAGCAAGGAGGGGAGGCGGGAGCGCACGGCGCGCGGACCATACCGCAAGGTGCGGGGCCGTGACGCACGCCCTGCGTCGATCCGTGGGCGGCCGGCAGGCCTTGCGCCGCACGCACCCGGTTCGGCGCGACGCCACGCGGCACCCGGCGTGCAGTTCGCCACGGCCATGACCACGCACCACCTCGCCATCTGGATGGATCACAACGAAGCCCGCATCCTTCGCCTCGCCGTCGAGGGCAGCAGCTACGAGGTCGAGCACGTCGGGGACGGCAGCCACCACACGCACCCGCGCAAGGTCGACGGAAACCGCGAGCCCGTCGATGCCCGCTTCCTCGCCACGATCGAGTCGCGCATCGGGCAGGCCGACGAGGTGCTCCTCTGCGGCCCGGCCGGCGCAAAGGACGAACTGCTTCGCCACGTCGAGCGTCACCAGCCCCGCTTCTTCGAGCGCATCGTCGCTGTCGAGAAGGCCGACCGCATGAGCGACGGTGAGCTCGCCGATCACGCGCGGCGCGTGTTCGCGAAGGCCGATCGCATGCGGGGCGTTCACGTCGGGAGAGGGTGAGCCGGCGCGGGGAGCTTGAACGCGCGGCAGGGGCGCGGTAGCCGGCCGCGATGCGCATCCTCGTCGTCATGGACCCGCCCGAGACGGTGCTCGTCGACGCGGACACCTCGTTCGCCCTCATGGAGGCGGCCTCCGAGCGCGGTCACCGGGTCGATCACTGCCTCATCACCGACCTCTACTTCGCAGGCGGTGCGGTCCACGCGCGTCTCCGGCAAGCGACGATGCGGCGCGACCCCGCGCGCCCGATCACCCTCGGCGTCCCCGAGACCGCGCCGCTCTCCGACGTCGACGTCGTGCTCGTCCGCAAGGATCCGCCTTTCGACGCGAACTACCTCTGGGCCACGCAGCTGCTCGACCACGCGACCTCGACGCTCGTGGTGAACGCGCCGCGCGGCCTCCGCGACGCCAACGAGAAGCTCTACGCGACGTTCTTCTCCGAGGTGATGCCCGAGACGATCGTCTCGAGCGACCGGGCCCAGATCCTCGCGTTCTGCCGCGAGATGGGCGGTCAGGTCGTCATCAAGCCGCTCTCCGGCGCGGGCGGCGACGGGGTGTTCCTGCTCCGCGAGGAGGATCTCAACGCGAACGCCATCATCGAGACCGTCACCCAGCTCGGTCGCCGCGTCGCGATGATCCAGCGCTTCCTCCCCGAGGTGAAGCAGGGCGACAAGCGGATCCTGCTCCTCGACGGCGAGCCCCTCGGGGCGATCCTGCGCGTGCCCAAGCAGGGCGACGTCCGCAGCAACATCCACGTCGGCGGCAGCGTCGTGCGGGCAGAGCTCGACGACCGGGATCGCGCGATCATCGCCGCCCTTGCGCCGCGCCTGCGCGCCGACGGGCTCTTCTTCGTGGGTCTCGACGTGATCGGCGGCCGGCTCACCGAGGTCAACGTCACGAGCCCGACCGGCATCCAGCAGATGTCGCGGCTCGACCGCCAGCCCTACGCGGAGCGGGTGATCGCGTGGCTCGAGCGCCGGCGCGGCTGATGGCGTCACCGAGCGCGCCGCGCGTCGTGGTGATCGGCTGGCACGGCTCGGCCGAGCGGCACCTGCGGGCCATCGCGAAGGTCTGGGAGGCCCTCGACGTCGAGGTCGTGCCGGTCGTGCCCGACGCGTGGCGGGGCATGTCGCGGCGGAGTGGCTGGAAGCGACTCGGCGAGGAACTCGCCGCCGACCTCGCGGCGCGCGATGCGGCGTCTCCGCGTCCGCTCGTCCTGCACACCTTCAGCAACGCGGGCCTCTGGACGATGGTGGCCATGCTCGATGCGTGCGCGCGCCTCCATCCCGTGCTGCACGCCCGGATCGCCGCGGTGCTCGTCGATTCCGCCCCGGGCTTTCCCGAGCGCGTCTCGCCCCGCTTCACCGCGAAGTACGCCGCGATGGCGATGGCGCCCTCGGTCCTCGCCGCGCTCGGCCAGAGGCCCGCGCACCGGCACCCGCTGCTCACCCCGCCGCTCGCGCTCGCGCTCGGGCTCTGGCACCTCGTCGCCCCGCGTCAGGTCCGCTTCATGGAAGAGAGCCAGGCGCGCTTGCTCGCGCTGCTCGGCGAGCGGCCCCTCACCGTCCTCTACGGCGACGCCGACGAGCTCGTGCCGCACCGCTACGTCGAGGCCTTCATCGATCGCGCGCGCCGCCGCGGCCCGGTTCGCGTCGAGTTCTTCCCTGGCAGCGGCCACGTCCGCCATCTCGCCGGCCACCGCAGCCGCTACGTGCAGGCGATGCGCGCGGTGCTCGCCGACCTCGCACGGCCCTCGATCGAGGCCTGAGCGCGCTCAGCCGAGCATTCGGGCGCGCAGCTCGGGCGTCGGGACGCGGCACTCGTTCGTACGTCCGAACCATCGGTATCGGTTCCTCGCCACGAAGCGGTAGGCCACGTCGCGCAGCACCCGCGGCAGGACGAGGCCCGCGGCGCCGAGCCACCAGGGAAACGAGAGCTGCCGCGCGATGCGGAGGGCCGCCGTCGAGCGGTCGAAGAGGCGGCCGTCCTCGATGAGATAGATGGTGTCGGGATCGCCCGTCGCCGGGGCCACACCGTGCTCCCGCAGCAGCGCGTGGCCGCGCTCGGACTGCAGCGAGGCGAAATGGAAGCGGCCCTTCGGATCGCGGTCGATGATGAACTGCACCGCACCATGACAGAGGTTGCAGACCCCATCGAAGAGCACGATCGCGGGCGAGGCCATCGGTGGTGAGTCTGGAGAACGGCGGCGCCCGCGGCAATCGAGGGCCGTGCCATCCTCCCGGCATGTCCTCGGTCTCGCCCCGGTCCCGCGCGCCGCGCCTCGCGCTCGTCCTGCTCGCGCCGCTGCTGCTCGCGCAGGCCGCGCTGCCCGCCCACGGCGGCTCGTTTGCGCGGCAGGCAGTGGCGGCCGATCATCCCCTCGCATCGGAAGCGGGCCTCGCAGTGCTTCGCGCGGGCGGCAACGCAGCGGACGCCGGCGTCGCGACGGCGCTCACGCTCGGCGTCGTGAGCCCGGCCTCGAGCGGACTCGGCGGCGGAGGCTTCGCGCTCTATTACCGGGCGTCCGACCGCTCGCTCACGTTCCTCGACTTCCGTGAAGAGGCGCCCTCGGCCGCGGGTCCCTCGACGTTTGCGCGCCGCGAGGGCGACGACGACGCCGCGGCGGCATCGCGCTCCCGTATCGGAGGCCTCGCCGTCGCGGTGCCGGGCGAGCCCGCAGGCCTCGATGCGCTCCTCGCCCGCTTCGGCTCCGGCCGGGTCAGCCGGTCCGAGATCGCCTCGCACGCGGCGCGGCATGCGCGCGAGGGCTTCGCCGCCTCGGGCTACGTGAGCCGCATGTCCGCGACCGTCGCCGCGACGCTGCGCGCCGACGCGGTGCTCGGCTCCTTCTTCCCCTCGCCCGAGGCCGACCGCATCCCCGAGGGCGCGATCCTCCGCAACCCCGCGCTCGCCGAGACCATCGAGCGCTTCGGCCGGAGCGGGGCGCGGCCCTTCTACCGCGGCGAGATCGCGCGCGAGATCCTCCGCGTCGTGCGCGCGCATGGAGGCATCTTGTCGGCCGAGGACCTGCGCGCCTACGAGGTGCGCGAGCGGGCGCCGCTCCGCGTCTCGGCGCTCGGCCTCGACGTCGCGACGGCGCCCCCGCCCTCGGCCGGCGGCATCACCCTCGCTTCGAGCCTCGCCTTTCTCGAGGCGCACTACGGCCGGAGCGCCGGTGAGCTCGATCCCGACGCGCCGTCGTTCCGCCACGCGCTCGCGGCCTCGTTCTACGGCGCGTACCTCGATCGCGAGGCGACCCTCGGCGATCCCGATCACGTCGAGGTGCCGACCGCCGCGCTCGCCGATCCGGCCCGCGCCGCGGCCCGCGCGGCGCTGCTCTCTCCGTGGCACACGCGGCCGAGCGACGACTTCGCGATGCCGCTCGCGCCCGCGCCTGCGGCGCTCCCGGGGAGCGATGCCGGCACCTCGCACTTCTGCGTGGTCGACGCCGAGGGGAACGTCCTCGCGCTGACGACCACGGTGAACCTGCTCTTCGGCGCGCAGCTCACCGCCGCCGGGATCGTGCTCAACGACGAGATGGACGACTTCGCCCGCGAGGTCGGCGCGGACAACGCGTTCGGCCTCGTCGGCGGCGCTCCGAACCTGCCCGGCCCGGGGCGCCGGCCGGTCTCGTCGATGTCGCCCACCCTCGTGCTGCGCGACGGCGCGCCGGTGATGTGCGTCGGCGCGAGCGGAGGCAGCCGCATCCCCACCGCGACGCTGCAGGTGATGCTCTTCGCGCTCCTCTTCGGCGAGCACGCAGCGGATGCCGTCGCCCACCGCCGCATCCACCACCAGGCCCACCCCGACGAACTCCTCTACGAGCGCGGCATGGATCCCGCGCTCGTCCTCGGCCTCGAGCTGCGCGGTCACGCGGTGCGCGAGATCGAGGGCAGCGCGAACGTGCAGGCCATCGTCCTGCGCCGCGGCGAAGACGGGCGCGTCACCCTCGAGGCAGCGAGCGATCCGCGCAAGGACGGCGCGCCCCGCGGGGACTGAGCGAAACACTTGTCGGTGCGACGCGCCTTCGTCTAGGGTCCCGCCATGGCGCGCACGCTTGTCTTGTTCGTCCTCCTCCTCCTCACCGGTTGTCCGCAGACCATCACCGTCGATTTCGACGCCGGCCCGCGCGCCGATGCGCCGGGAGGCGACCTCGATGCCGCTGGGCTCGATGCGCCGGGGCTCGATGCACCGGGCCTCGATGCACCGGCGATGGGTACCGACGCCCCCGTGATCGGCACGGACGCGCCGGCGATCGGCACGGACGCCCCCGTGATCGGCACGGACGCCCCGACGATGATGGGCACCGACGCGGGGCCGAGCGGCGTCGCGTGCGGCCCCGAGATCTGCACCGGGACCGACGTTTGCTGCGTGAATTTCGCGGGCGGCAGCGTCACGATGAGCTGCTCGGCGCCCGCCGACTGCATGGGCGCGCCCGTCGCCTGCGACGGTCCCGAGGACTGCGCGAGCGGCGAGGCCTGCTGCGGCATGGCGACCGGCAGTGGCGGCAGCGCCGCTTGCGTACCCGACGCGGACTGCGGCTTCGGCCGGCTCTGCCACGTCGATGCCGACTGCACGGGCGCGGACATGTGCTGCTCGTTCATGGGCCTGGCGATCTGCTCGCCACGCTGCTTCGGCGGCTGACCTCCGCCGCGCCACGGGCCACAAAACCTTCCCGGCCGCGGGGCGAGTTCCGGTAAGCTCCACGGCCCGTGAGAATCGGAGCGCCCGAAGAGTCCCTGCCCGGCGAGCGCCGGGTCGCCGTCACCCCTCAGTCGATCAAGAAGCTCCGCGAGCTCGGGCACGAGGTCGTCGTCGAGCACGGCGCCGGCCATCACTCGGGGATCGAGGACGAGGAGTACGCCGCCGTCGGGGCGCAGCTCGTCTCGCGCGACGAGGCCTTCGCTGCCGAGGTCGTGCTGAAGGTCCGCCCTCCCACGCTCGCCGAGGTCGAGCGCATGAAGGAAGGGGCGATCCTCGTCTCGCTCCTGCAGCCGGAGCGCAACCCCGAGCTGCTCGACGCGCTCGTGCGCAAGAAGCTCAGCGCCGTCGCGCTCGAGCGCGTGCCCCGCATCACCCGTGCCCAGAAGATGGACGTGCTCAGCTCGATGGCGAACGCCGCGGGCTACCGCGCGGTGATCGCCGCCGCCGAGCACTACCAGGGCTTCTTCGGCCCGCAGGTCACCGCCGCGGGCACGACCCCGCCCGCGAAGGTGCTGATCATCGGCGCGGGTGTCGCGGGCCTCGCGGCCATCGCGGCGGCCAAAGCGCTCGGCGCCGAGGTGCGCGCCTTCGATACCCGCGCCGCGGCCCGCGAGCAGGTCGAGAGCCTCGGCGCGACCTTCCTGCAGGTCGAGATCGAGGAGTCGGGCGACGGCGGCGGCGGCTACGCGAAGGAGATGAGCAAGGAGTTCATCGAGGCCGAGATGAAGCTCTTCCGCAAGCAGGCCGAGGAGGTCACCATCGTCGTGACCACCGCGCTCGTGCCGGGAAAGAAGGCCCCGATCCTGCTGCCCCGCGACGTCGCCGAGGCCTTCAAGCCCGGCACGGTGATCGTCGACATGGCCGCCGAGCAGGGCGGCAACTGCGAGCTCACGCTCCCCGGCGAGGTGGTCTCGCACCAGGGCATCACCGTCGTCGGCTGGACCGATCTGCCGAGCCGCATGGCCCGCGTCACCAGCAAGTTCTTCGCTGCGAACGTCGCGGCGCTCCTCGCCGAGATGGGCAGCGGCGCGGCCTTCCGCATCGACCTCGAGTCGGAGGTCATCCGCCCCGCGCTCCTCGCCCACGCCGGCGAAGCCCTGCCGCCTCCGCCCCGCAAGGACCCGGCGCCCGCCGAGGCCAAGCGCAGCACCAAGCCCCCGCCGCCCGACGCCAAGCCCAAGCAGGAGCACATCACCTCACCCACCCGGCGTGCCTGGGGCACCACCCTCGCGGGCATGGCGATGATCGGCCTGCTCTTCGTGCTC